>Ga0268298_10003571_pt1 | contig 15780 bp, 12 predicted proteins | sample WWTPWeurt_MetaG_FD_194462 | JGI IMG/M metagenome (GOLD analysis project Ga0268298, IMG submission 194462) | Activated sludge microbial communities from WWTP in Nijmegen, Gelderland, Netherland - WWTP Weurt | ecosystem: Engineered > WWTP > Aerobic digester > Activated sludge | place... | reverse complement strand
AAAATGGTATTACTGGATCAAACCTGCCCGGCGGCGGCCCGGTCGACAAGCCAGACCAATTTACCACTTACTGGATTGATCAATTTTGCAGGGAGAGGCGGCTGAGCATTACGACCAAACAAGATTTTTGAAAGGATACTTTGTTTTCCAGACCCAGCAACCAAAAAGAAGATATTAGCCCCGGCATTTATTGCGGGCAATGTCAAAGTTAAACGGTCCACCAGTGGAAGTGGCGGGGAGGTGTGCTCAACCCAGGTAACCCAGCGTTTGGTTTCTGCAAGTGCTGGGATATCTGGAAATAAGGATGCAGTGTGTCCATCTTCACCCAGACCAAGCAGAATAAGGTCAAAGGCTGGATAAGCGCTGTTGGGGAATATCTGGCGCAGCCTCTTTTCATAAGCCACTGCGCCAGACAGTGGAGCTTCCTCGCCTGCCATGCGATGAATGTTTGCATTTGGAATTGATATTTTTGCCAGGAGTGCTTCACTTGCCATTTTGAAGTTACTGTCAGCATACTCAGGTGGCACACAGCGCTCATCGCTGAAAAATATTTGAACCCTTTGCCAGTCAATTGGATATAAATCCTGACGTGACAACAGTTGATAGAGTCGACGAGGTGTTGATCCACCGGTCAAAACGATCGAAAACTGCCCCTGCGTTTGGATGAAGCGCTGAGCCATTTCGGCAATTTTGGCGGCAGCAAGTCTTGCCAGAGTTTCGGCATCCTGGGCAATTTCGATAGCCGGCATAGGTTACCCCTAACCGTCCTGGCAGCCAAGACGCCATTTTCTGCCATCTTTTTGTAGCAGAAAATCAGCTTCTACCGGCCCCCATGTTCCTGGTTCATAATATGTCAGCGGTGGAGTTCCTTCGTTTTCCCAGCTTTGGTTTACTGGGTCAATCAACTGCCAACAGGCTTCAATTGCATCACTGCGATTAAATAGGGAGGCGTCACCAGCTAAGGCTTCCAGCAGGAGCCTTTCATAGGCGTCTGGCAGGGAGCCTTTGAAAACATCGCGATAATGGAATTCCATATCTACAGAGCCAATTTTTTGGGTGCTGTCCGGGATTTTCGCCTCAAACCGCAGGTGGATGCCTTCGTCGGGTTGGATGCAGATAGAAAGAATATTGGGTGTAAACTCCTCATTGGGAGCCATTTGAAACATGATGTGGGGAGGCCGCTGGAATTCAATGATAATTTCGGAGGCCTTTTTTGCCATTGCTTTGCCTGATCTAAGATAAAATGGTACGCCTTTCCAGCGCCAATTGTCTATCAACATTTTAAGCGCAGCCAGTGTTGGGGTTTGCGAACCTGGGGCGACACCAGGAGCAGCGGCAAATCCGATATACTGGGCACGAACTGTATCTTCCAGGTCGATTGGGCGGATGCTGTCAAAAACTTTTATCTTTTCATTCCGAACAGCATCTGCATTGAAGGAGGCTGGCGGCTCCATTGCTACAAGGGCTAAAAGCTGGAAGAGGTGATTTTGAAACATATCGCGGACGACGCCGGCTGTATCATAGTACCCGGCGCGAGTGCCCACATCTACTTCTTCAGTGACGGTGATTTGAACGTTGTCAACAAAATTTCGGTTCCAAACCGGCTCGAAAATTGCGTTTGCAAACCGGAAGAAAAGAATATTTTGGGCAGTTTCTTTGCCAAGATAGTGATCGATTCGGTAAACCTGGCTTTCTAAAAACACTTTGTGAACAGCCTGGTTGAGCTCTTGGGCGGTTTCCAGATTTCTACCGAATGGTTTTTCAATGATGATCCGGCGCCAAAGAGGGGATGCTGCCGGTGTTTGCGCCATACCCGCATTACCTAGTTGTTCCACCGTTTGGATATACAATTCGGGGGCAATGGCGAGGTAATATAGCCTGGATGCCGGGCCCTGTTCCAGGTTTGTTAAATATTCTTCCAGGCGGAAATAGTCGCCGTCAGTGTCAAGGTTACCTTGAAAATAGCTGATTTGGGTTTCAAAAACACCCCAGGAAGCTTGATCAAAGGATTCGGATGAGAACTTCTGGGTGCCTTCTTTCAGGTGATTGCGAAAGTCTACGTCAGTGTATGGCCGTCTGGCAACACCAACAATGTGCGTGCATTCAGACAGGCGAGCCTTAATAAAATTGTTGTACAGGGCTGGAATTAACTTCCGCCAAGTCAGATCACCTGATGCGCCAAAAATGACAATTGTGACCGGGGCGCAGTTGTTTTCCATAGGTCACTTGGGCTTTATGGCATGTCCACCGAATTGATTGCGCATTGCAGCCAGGAGTTTTGCCGCATAGCTTTCACTTTGGCGGCTGACAAACCTCTGCTGGAGCGAAAGGGTGATGACTGGAGCCGGAACGTCCAGATCAACCGCCTCGAAAACAGTCCATCTTCCTTCTCCGCTGTCGGCAACCCACCCTGCGATTTTTTCCAAACTTTGGTCTTCTTTAAGCGCATTTGCTGTCAGGTCCAGCAGCCATGAACGAACAACACTGCCTGTTTGCCAAATTTCAGCAATTTGGGACAAATCGAGGCTGAAATCCTTCTTGGCGTGCATAATCTCGAAACCTTCTGCAAAGGCCTGCATCATGCCATATTCGATGCCGTTATGGATCATTTTAACAAAATGGCCAGACCCTACGGGGCCAACCCGCCCCCAGCCCTTATCGTGGGCAGGCGCCAGGGTCTCGTAAATTGGGCGAAGGCGTTCTACAATTTCAGGATCGCCGCCGATCATCATCGAGTAACCTTCGGTGATCCCCCAGATTCCACCACTGGTGCCTGTGTCGATGTAATGTAGGCCTTTGGCTGCTACGATTGGGGCTCTGCGGATGTCATCCTTATAGAAGGAATTTCCTCCATCAATGATGATGTCATCCGGGGAGAGCATTTCAGATAGCTGCAGGACAGTCTCTTCTGTGGCTGCGCCAGCAGGCACCATCACCCAGACAGCGCGAGGAGCGGGCAATTTTTGGATTAGTTCCTGGATTGAATAAGCCGGGATTAGTCCTGCTTCAGCAGCTAATTGGTCGGTAATATCGGCAGTTCGGTTATATCCGACAACCTGATGCCCACCCTTTAACAGGCGGCGAACCATATTCCCACCCATTTTTCCTAAACCGATCATTCCTAAATACATAATGGTCCTCCTTGCATAAAATTAAATTTACAATACCGAATAAACCTGGGCTAATACCGCTCCTACAAATCTTGAATACCAGCAACATCCTCTGGAGACATCCCCTGTACATGGGGGCGGTCGCTTTGTTCGGGCAGGCGCAGTTTTCCTTCAAGATCCATAAGATGGCCAGAGCGGGCGGCTTTTGTTTCGAGATAAAACTGGTTGTGTGAATTTGGCGGAATCACATGAGGGATACGACCATTGACGATAACCCCATGCTGGGTAAGATCCGCAATTTTTTTGGGATTATTGGTCATCAGGCGAATTGATTTTACTTTAAGGGAAAAGAGCATATGTGCTGCGACGCTGTATTCACGTTCGTCATCCCTAAAACCAAGAGCTAAATTAGCGTCGACCGTATCATAGCCATAATCCTGCAAACCATAAGCTCTGATTTTATTGGTCAAACCGATCCCGCGGCCTTCCTGCCGCATGTAGAGCAGGATCCCTTTGTCCATCTTACTGATGGCGACCAATGCTGCTTCTAATTGGTCACGACAATCGCAGCGCAGCGAACCAAATGCATCTCCTGTAAGACACTCGGAGTGAACTCGAACAGGAACATCTTCTCCACCATAAATTTCACCTTTAACAATGGCAGCGTGGTCCTTATTGTCGCGATTATTGTAAAATCCGACGATATGGAAGTCACCGAAACGGGTAGGCAGTTCAGCTATTGCGGCAATATGCACGCAGATATGTTCTGGGCCAACGCCTTCACATTCGTGGCAGCGGCCCTCATCGATAAGCTCTTGAATTTGCATATGAGTTAGTGACATTTTTAAACCTCAGTGTAAGTGTAGCACAAGTGAATTTATTTGTGACCCTTCTTCATTCAATGTGTTCGTAGGAATTAATTGCGGTTTGGGCGTTGATTGCGGCGAGTGAAATGGAGATGGGTAGAGCAAAATACTGCCACATGACCTGGCCCGGATTCATAATAGACCAGGAAATTGAAATGAGCGGAATTGCAGCCGATACAAAACCCCCAATAATTCCCCACAAATTAACTGAGGGGACATTCTCTTCGCCAATACTTGGTGACATAAGGGTCCTAGCTTTAGAGCGTCTGAAAATATCGTTGGCCGCTGACAGGGCTACGCTGGCAGTAATAAACGGCAGACATAAAAAGCAGATTATTCGAAAATCCCATGGTAACCAAAACAAGAAAAATAAGCCAACCCAACCAACCAGAACCGCGAATAAGCAGGATAAAGCCAATTCGCCAAAGAGGATTCGTTCGATGCGCATAGGGGTCGAGCGAATAATCCACCAGCGAGCGAGATCCGATCTCAGGCGGCGAGTCGCCAGTCCGCTAAATGTGACCACCCAAAACAGGGTTGAAAAGCCCTGGATTGCATAGTTGCCAGGGATAAAAATACTGACAGTCAGTGGGATAAGAAGCAGCCAATTTATAATCCGCAGCGGCGTAAAACTGCGCAAGATTTGCTGTAGATCTTTCCCGATCAGAATGTTGATCGCTGCACTTCGGATCAAGAGATGGCTTGGGGGAGAAGCAATAAACCGCTGACGAGCAGCGATTGTATCTGCCAATTCAAACTGGTTTAACATGCGGGCAGTTTGAATTGCGGCATAGGTTGTGGTTTCCTGGGCGGCTCTGCTTAGCGACATTTTTTTTGCGGTGCGTGCTAACAGCCAAAGGCTGAGTGATAGAACCACTATACTGTAAAAAAACAATCCAAACCATTCTATGCTGGTGTTTCGAACAAAAGCAATTTTTAGAGGCCAATGAATAAAAGGAAGCAAAGAACCCATTGGTAGATTGAATGTAAGATTCAATACGCGGTCGGCAATTATCCAGATAGTAAGCGGCAGGGGGATCAATACGAACCAAATTGGTGGGCGTTTGTACTGCAGCCGCCAGGCTCCAATCGTCCAGGCAGATGCCTGGAGTGTCATTTGTAAAGGTAAGACGAGGAGCACTGCCAGAAGGCTGTGGCGGATGTAAACCAGAATTGTTGGGAGGATGATCGGGCCAGTAATCGATGATTCGACCAGGGCAAAGGATAACACCCCCGTAACAGCTGCCAGGGGAATGGCATTTGCAAACCAGCTTTGGGCAAACCATGCCAGAGCTACCGCCGATCTGCTGACCGGGGTCTGACAGAGCAAATAGGCATCCTCCTCAGGAAAGACAAACGGGCTGCGTTTACCCGCATTCACCATCCAATAAACCCACCACATGCCCAAGCCATACAGCAGGATCTCAATGATTGTTTCTGTCGGGCTGCCGTTCGAGAATGTGCGAAGGAGAGGCGCCAACCCGCTGCCCAGCAATGCAAAAACTGCAACGACCCAAAGCAGCCAAAAAACAACAAAATACACCAGGTACCAGAGGTTGGAAGCGGATTTGTCTCGCAGGTTGTAACCCAAAGACGAAAGCCAGTAAGCCAGTGTGGAAAAAGTTCGGCGAGAAAATATGACCCAAACCGGGTGTGCAAAGTTCATACTTTGGTCAACTTGCCGCTGTTCATCTGGAACACATGGTCGCCGATATTTGTTTTCAGGTCGGGGTCGTGCGAAGTAAATAGGATACTGGCCCCATTTTGGCGTAAATGAATGAGGCGTTCAACCAAAAGCTGGGTACTGGCTGGGTCAAGGGCTGATGTTGGTTCATCTAGAAGCAGGACTTTGAATGGTCTGATCAACGCCATGAGCAAGCCAAGTTTGAGACTCATTCCACGCGAGAAAAGGTGAGGATACAGGTCACGGGCTTCCCACAAACCAAAATCACGCAGTAATTTTTCTGCGCGCGGTTCAAAACCATCCAGAGCGTTGTGAGCGCTGGCGATGAACATCAGGTGTTCCCAGGCGGTTAACTCAATGTAAAAGCGAGGTACATCAGGGGCAATTGCCAGCGCCCGCCGGGCGGAAATTTCATCCGTAAAATAATCTTTGCCTTCAATTAATATTTCACCGGAGGATGGACGTAATAATCCGCTCAGGCAGAGCAGCAAGGTGGATTTTCCGGAACCATTGTGGCCTTCAAGAATTGTAATTTCGCCAGAATTAAGGGTCAGATCAAGCGGTTCAAGTGCCTGAAATTGGCCGAAGCGGTGACTAAGTTGATTTGCTTGTAGCAGTGTGGTTGGCATGCGCAGTTTTGTCCGTTCAGTTAATCGAAGCCGAGACTGATGATCCGGTCTCGACCTTCATTTTTCGCACGATACAGCCCGGCATCGGCGATTTTAAGCAGTTCCGCGGAAGTTTTTCCATCCGCAGGGTAGACTGCGACCCCCAATGAAACAGTAATGTGGGTGGGTTTTTGCACATTAAAATGCCATTCCATTTGTTTGATCATGTTGCGCAGGTTTTCTGCTTTATGCAAAACAGCCTGGCGGTTTGTATTCGGCAAGATCGTTAGAAATTCTTCACCGCCATAACGGCAGGCGACATCGTCCGCACGGGTATGCGAAATTAACATATCGCCCAAATCCCTGAGAACAGCATCGCCGGCCTGGTGGCCATGGACGTCATTAACTTGCTTGAAAAAATCGATATCAAAGAGCATCAAGGCCAAAGGATAGCCTGCGCGCTCGGCGCGCTTGATTTCGCGGTCGAGAGTTTCTTCCATATATCTGCGGTTGAAAAGGCGTGTCAATGGATCTCGAATGGACTGTTGGCGGAGGGATTCGCGTAAATTTATGTTATCCATGGCAACTGCCGCCGAATCTGCGATTGCCTGAACGAGTTGCATTGTGGTTGTGTCGAAAAAGTGGGGATTGGTTTGATGGCACAGGTAGAACAGACCAACGATTTCTTCTTGAACAATCATTGGGATACAGATGGAAGCGGCTGGAAAGGGGTCTAAAATGTGTTTACAGAGCAGTTGACGGTTGGTATCACCGACCTGGTGAATAAATTTGCGCCGTAAGGCCCAGCAGTCGTCCGCGAAAAATAAAGGCTTATTTTGGGGATCTCCCCACTGGACGACAATTTGCAATTGGTCAGGCTCAGCGTTGGGTTGGGCCAAAAGCCCGCCAGCCATAGGGAATAACCTTTTCAAGGTTGATGCTATGACCTCAAAAGCCTCGTCTGTTGAACTGCATAACTGCAGCATTTCAACGAGCCAATTAAGCAATGCAATTTCCTGGTTGTGGCGTTCTGATCTTTGGATGCCAGTTACCTCGGAAAAATTCATTTTTCTGAGACCATTTTCCTGATCTGGGTGATCGAAACAGCGAAGCGTCCCACAAATTTCGACAACTTCGCCCAGTTTGTTTCTTCGAGTCACACTGGCGCGCTCATTAACTGCTTTATACCCTCCATCATTTTGGAGTAAATTAAAATGAATATCATGCGAGGATTTTTCGCCCAGTTTGAGCGAGTGCAGAGAATGGGTGACTGACTCGCGCTGATCTGGGTGGATATTCTCCAGCCAAATGGAAAGTTCCAGGTCTTCATTGATCGATTTCGCCCCAATCATCTCTGCCCAGATATGGTTACCATTGATCCGGTTTGAATGAACATCCCAGAACCAGAAACCTAATTGACTGCTTTCCAGGGCAAGGGCAAGTCGTTTATCTATAGTATTTTGTTTTTTGTGGGGTGATTTCTCTTGTGGAGATGGCTTTATTTCAATCACATTCATTTTTAAGTTGCTGTTCTGAATTAGTTTTTGCTGGGCGTTTCCCTGTATGGGGTAACATATAAAAGTTCGGGTGATATAAATTAAAATTGTTTTGTGATCTTTGTTGGTTTAAGTCAATCATAAATCTTTTTCCCGAACTGAGGGCACCTATATTGTACATCAATAATTTTATCAAAAGTTGGTTGTCTGATTATTTTGGGAGATGACTTTGTCCTAATCCTGTCTGAAAACATCGTTTGTTTCTCAATTTTAATTTTTCAAGCAAAATCCAAAGGTATTATTCATGAATCGTTCATTATTTCCGATTAAAATTCTAAAATAGCGTCTGTACGGGTTAGATTGAAAAGAGGTTATTTTGAGTGTTTTTTTGGTGGCTTAGCCATCCAAAAAACACTCAAAAATCTCTAATTCCGAACTGGCGGTAAAATAAGGTGATAAAGCAATATGGAAAGTGAACTTATTCCGCAGATTAAATTAAAAAAACGTTTTTTCCTCGGGAAATTGGTTTATGGAATTGTATTGGTCCTGTCGGTGCTGTGCAGTTCTATGGTAGGCGCAGTTGGCGGTGGTATTGGTGTATACGCTTTTTTACGCCAGCAAAATTCAGGAAATGCAGAGGCAACTGCCGTTGAGACAAATACTCCTCCTGAACAGCCACCAGCATCAGCGCTAAGCTATTCAAATACAGACATCGAGACAGCCATCACTGCCGCGGTAGAAAAGATTGGCCCGGCGGTTGTTACGGTTGTCGGTACCGTCCCAGGGCAGCAAACATTCTTCGGCGTCACCTCCAGCTCAGAGGTCAGTGGCAGCGGTTTCATAATCTCAGAGGATGGATATATCGTCACAAACAATCATGTTGTGGCTGGAACAGAAAGTGTAGCAATTATCCTTATCGATGGAACCCAACTTCCGGTTCAAATTATCAGTACGGATGTATATGCTGATCTTGCAATTTTGAAAGCAGAAGGTCAAATGCCGAGTGTGGCGACTTTTGGAAATTCTGATAATTTACGACCAGGTGAGACGGTGATTGCGATTGGGTCTCCGCTTGGGGATTTTAAAAATACGGTTACGGTAGGCGTTATTTCTGCGACTGGAAGACGGCTGGACACTGGAAATGGATATCAGATGGAAGACATGCTTCAAACGGATGCCGCAATCAATGAGGGAAATTCGGGTGGGCCGCTGGTTAATCTGGCAGGAGAGGTGATTGGCGTAAACACAATGATTGTACGCGGCAGTGGATATACGGGCTCTGTTGCTGAAGGGTTGGGTTTTGCAATTCCTGCCAACAGTGCACGCACCATATCCGAACAAATTGTGCAGAATGGCTTTTTTGCCCGTCCTACCATTGGCGTCGAGTGGGTCGCAATTAATCCCAGGCTGGCCAGGCGCTATAATTTACCCGTTGAGTGGGGCGTGTATGTAACCAAAATCGCAGCCAGAGGTCCGGCAGCAGATGCTGGGATTCTGGTGGATGACATAATAACCAAAGTGGGCGAGCAGGCAATCACCGAAAGCACTTCATTTGTCAATATCTTATTCTCTCACCAACCTGGGGAGAAGGTCGTATTTGAAATCGTGCGGAATGGTGCAGCGCAAAAAGTCGAAGTTGAACTTGGGCAGGAAATTGGCGCCCCCTGATCGCCTGTCGAGTTTCAGTGTTTTTGCGAAAATGGAATGTTTTTTACCGCCGCATTCGGTAGTGTGAAATTGTTCCTATTTATTCCGATAGAAATGGTTGTACAATTTCTTTATGAAGAAAAAATTGTACAACCATTTCTTGCTGTTGTTTTTATTCCTGCCCATTTTGAACTGTCAGGCGCAGCCCCTCCCGCGCGAGGTGGATCCAACCTGGACACTGCGGTCCAATAATGAGACGATAGAACCTGGTTTGCCTACGGCAGTCGCTTCAGCAGCGGATAAGACCAGCCAGCCAGTTGTCCTCAGTGAGCCAACCCAGGCACAACATGTTCCAGAGCAAATCGAGGCAGTTCCTTTGGGTATCCTGTCAGATACACTCGGTGCTGGTTGGCAGGATTGGTCATGGGATGCGTCTTTAAATTTTAATCCTACTGAACCGATATTTCTTGGGACGAATTCTGCCAGGGTTTCATTTAAGGCGGGGTGGGGGGGCGCTCAGATCGGTTTCCACGGAGAAACCCTGGATATATCTACTTATGACACGCTCGTCTTTTGGGTCCACGGCGGAAACTCTGGAGGCCAGGCCATCCGGTTCACACTGAGTTCCACCTCGTCGACGGTTGACATCACCAATGATTTCTCACCTGCAGCCAATACGTGGACGAAAATTGAAATTCCGATTTCATCTTTGGGCAATCCACGCCAGGCATATGCTCTGTTCTGGCAAAATTTTTCAGAAAATGTACAACCCGTATTCTATCTGGACGAGGTGGCATTTGTTAACCTGCAAACACCGCCGCCCAACCCTTCGGCTGGCCCTGCTTTAAGCGTGGATGCTGCGCTTGGCCGCCATCCCATCAGCCCAGATATTTATGGAATGAATTTTATGGGGAATAGTTTTGCGGAAGAAGCTTTTATGGATGAAATTCGTCTGCCCGTTAACCGCTGGGGAGGGAATGCAACCACTCGTTACAACTGGACCAACAACGCCAGCAATCATGCTTCGGATTGGTTTTTTGAAAACCTGGCGCAAGACCTTTCCGCAGATGAATTTATCCAACGCAACCAAAATCATGCTGTTGATACTCTCTTAACCCTTCCGATGATTGGCTATGTCGCTAAAGACGCGTCTTCTTGCGGTTTCTCAATCAGCAAATATGGGCCGCAGGTGGAAGCGGATGTCTGGCGAGTTGATTGCGGAAATGGCAAGAAAACTGATGGCTCTCTTGTAACCGGAAATGACCCATTGGATACCGGTTTACCCATTGCCACTGATTTTGTGACAAACTGGATACAGCATTTGATTTCTACTTTTGGCTCTGCCGAAACGGGTGGTGTCCGTTATTACAATCTGGATAATGAACCAGCGCTCTGGAATTCAACCCATCGCGATGTTCATCCAGAACCGCTCAGTTATGACGAATTAAACACAAGGACGCTGGCTTATGCAGCCGCTATTAAATCCGCCGATCCGGCAGCTAAAACTTTTGGCCCGGCCGAATGGGGTTGGGTTGGTTATTTTTATTCTGCAAAAGATACCGCTTCTGGTTCGGATTGGTGGAATTTCCCCGTTGACCGCCTGGCACACAACAATACACCGCTTGTAGAGTGGTATTTACAGCAGTTGGCAGCGTATGATCAAAGTCAGGGTGTACGCTTATTGGATTATCTTGACGAGCATTATTATCCACAAGCCAGCGGGGTCAGTCTCTCTCCAGCAGGAAACCTGGCGACCCAGACTTTACGACTTCGGTCGACGCGGAGTCTTTGGGATGCATCCTACACTGATGAAAGCTGGATCGGCGAACCTGTCTACCTGCTTCCCCGAATGCGTCAATGGGTAAATAACAATTACCCTGGAACCAAATTGGCAATCGGTGAATATAACTGGGGCGGATTGAATCATATCAATGGCGCTCTGGCTCAGGCTGATGTCCTGGGGATTTTTGGTCGAGAAGGATTGGATCTGGCAACTTTGTGGGCGCCGCCCACCCCTGACCAGCCGGGTGCTTTTGCATTCAGGATGTATCGAAATTTCGACGGGGTTGGTGGAAAATTTGGGGACACCAGTGTTCAGGCAGTGAGTTCTGACCAGGAGAAACTTTCAATATATGCTGCACTTGATTCTGGCAGTGGAAATCTGACCGTAATGGTTGTAAACAAGGCCTTTGTACCGCTAACCAGCACCCTGACGGTGTCAAACTTTGATTCGGCTGGGGGCGCCTGGGTATACCGTTACGCCGATACTGACCTGACAAAGATTCAGTCGATGGGGTTCCAAAACGCCCTTTCAAATTTACTTGAACTGACTTACCCTGCCAATTCAATTACTATGCTGGTTTTAAAACCGCTGACTTCTTCTCAAAACATCAAAATATTTCTGCCTGTTTTGACACGGTAAATTTATCTACAGCTCGGGTTAGTCCGTTTGGGTATATATTGGGTGGCGTAACCACCCAAAATATACCTAAAAATCTCTTTCCCGAGATGACGGTAAATTTATTATCTTGACACACAAATAGCCGAGATTTATAATCATTCTAAATTTAGAATGATTATAAATTATGAATGAAATTCGAGAAAACCAACTTTTTTCTGCAATTCAGAGTGCTGGCTACAGGTTGACCCCTCAACGGACAGCAATCTGTAAGATTCTGGTTAACTCGAGTGAACATCCGACTGCCCAGGATATTTACGAGACCCTGAAACTCGACTACCCTGGAATGAGCCTGGCAACAATTTACAATACCCTGGATGCATTAATAAAAGCGGGAGCGGTGAATGCATTAGGTGGGGTGGGGGATGGTATGGTGCACTATGATGCCGACACTGCCCCTCATGTTAATTTGGCCTGTCTCGAGTGTCACCGCGTAATCGATTATCCCAGCGAGCATATCCACCATGTTGAATCTGAGGTTCAGTCTGGCTCGGGGTATCGATTGTTGGGGGCGCGAGTCCTTTATTATGGTTTATGCCCAGATTGCCAGAGACAAAAATCCGCTTTATCGGGTCATTGAGAGTAAGGTTTATGAAAGATACTACAGAAATAACCAACAATTTGGATTTGAGCAATATGCTGCTGCCTGCCGAAGGCACTCGTTGTACGGACGTGTTCGGAGATACATTAAAAGGCTATGCTGGGATTCACGAAGCTGAGTTTGATGTCGATTCGGCTGGACTGCGGTTGGTGTATGATCCGCGCATCTTTTCACCCGAAATGGCGCTGCACGTGGTTCGAACTGCCGGCAGACAGGCGGGAGCCCGGGTGGCGGTTTGTGCAAGCAAAGCCGCAAATGGACAGGCAGCCTGTGCTGGATGTGCGGCCAGTATGAACAATAAGCTGGTAGAACATTATAAACAACTGGCGGATGTAAATCTTAGCCAGACTGATTTCATTGATGGTGTCTTGAAAGTCCGGCTGGACCAAAAAGCACTGCCAGCCAGCGGGTACGCAGAAGTGTCGATCGATGCGGTTTTGCCTGTGCAAGATATGACGACGGAAAATGCCCGGCAGCCGGCAAAACCGCGGCTTGATATTTCTCGCCGCCAATTAGAAGTGGCGTTTACAATTGGCAACGCATTGTTTATGGCGTTGGGTTTTGCTGCAGAATTGTTAAAAACCCCGGCCTGGACTGCGATCGTCTCTTATCTGGCGGCCTATGTTTTAGGCGGCGTTTTTGGTTTGCTGGATGGACTGAACGCGGTTCGAGAAGAAAAGAAATTGGATGTGAATCTGCTTATGATTGTCGCAGCCCTTGGCGCAGCGGTCATCGGTCAGCCATTAGAAGGGGCGATGTTGTTGTTCCTGTTCTCCTTGTCCAATACATTACAAACCTTTGCTCTGGAGCGCAACCGGCGGGCGATTGAAAAGCTGCTCGATTTGAGACCTCCGATGGCTACTGTGCGGCGCGGATCGCGGCTGGTGAATTTGGCTGTTGAAAAGGTTGTTATGGGGGATGTTGTGATTATACGCCCAGGGGAGCGTATCCCTGTTGATGGAGAGATCATTAGCGGCGAGTCGGATATCAATCAGGCTGTCATCACCGGAGAATCCGTTCCTGTGCAGAGAAAACCAGGTGACCCCGTGTTCGCTTCTACGGTGAATGGGATGGGTTCTTTGGAAGTTCGTACAACGCGCCTGGCTCAGGATTCTACACTTGCCAGAATTGTTCAAATGGTTGAGCATGCCCAAACCAGTAAAGCTCGGACACAAAGTACGTTGGATCAATTCGAGCAAATCTATGCCTGGTTTGTATTGGGCGGTGCAGTTTTGCTGGCAACAGTGCCTCTGGCATTTGGTCAGCAGTTCCAGGAAGTGTTTTATCGGGCAATGACCTGGTTGGTAGTGGCTTCACCCTGTGCACTGGTCATTTCGACACCCGCCAGCATTCTTTCTGCGATCGCAAATGGGGCCAGGAATGGGGTTTTATTTAAAGGCGGGATCCATCTTGAAAAAACGGCGGGTTTGAAAGTGATTGCCTTCGATAAGACAGGCACACTGACCACCGGGAAACCAACCCTACAAACTTTGATCTCATTGGGAGCCCAATCTGAAGACGATGTCTTACGGTTGGTGGCTTCTGTCGAATCCCGGTCCGAGCATCCACTGGGCAAAGCGATTGTGAATGCCGCCCACGAACGGGCGATGGAACTTGAGGAAGCAACTGAGTTTCGGGCAATCGCCGGGCAGGGGATTGAGGGCAGAGTTGCCGGAAAAGTGATCTGGGTTGGAAATGAACGAATGTTTGGTGAGCGTGGTGTAAGCATTCCCGATGCGATTTTGGAAACACTGCAAGGGGTCGAATCTGCTGGACAAACAGCCATGCTTGCTTACCAGGAACGAAAATGGCTTGGGATTGTTGGCGTAGCCGATACCATTCGCCCAGACGCAGCACAAATTATTGAGCGGTTAAAGGCTGCCGGTGTCGAGCGTGTCGTAATGCTGACAGGCGATAATGAGCGGGTGGCCAAAGCGGTTGCCGAAAAAGCAGGAGTAGACGAATATTATTCCGGTTTGCTGCCGCAAGATAAAGTCCGGAAGATTGAAAATTTGCGCCATACCTATGGTGATGTTGCCATGGTAGGTGATGGCGTCAACGATGCGCCTGCCCTGGCTTCAGCCGATGTAGGCATTGCCATGGGGGGAGCCGGCAGCGATGTCGCCCTGGAAACGGCAGATCTGGTGCTGATGGCAGATGATTTATCCAGTCTGCCGCATGCAATCGGGTTAGCAAAACGCTCAAAACAGATCATTGTACAAAATCTGACATTCGCCCTGGCGGTTATCGTTTTGCTGGTGATCAGCGCTTTTGGTTATTCGCTGCCGCTGCCGTTAGGGGTCGTCGGTCATGAAGGCTCTACCGTACTCGTTGTATTGAATGGTCTGCGTTTGCTGGCATACAAGAAAATTTAATCAAATAATAAAAATTGACAGCAGGGATTTTCAGGAGTTGAAAATCCCTGCGTTTTTTTTACGGCGAGGCAAAGTTTCCACCATTTTTGAAGCGATTTCTTTGAAGATTTTTGCAGCTACCATTGAGGTGATTGGTGCTTCGGACAAGGGATTAAATTCGACGATATCTGCACCTGCCAGGGGCATATTCAAATTCTGGATTATGTGAAGTACCTGCCGAACGGAAAAGCCACCAGGTTCCCAATGGGAAACGCCCGGTGCAAAAGCCGGGTCGAGAGCATCCATATCGAAAGAGATATACACTGGGGTATCAAATTTTAATAGGATATCATCCCGCCAGTTTTTCATCTCGATTACTTCGACGCCAAACCGGTTTGCCTGCTCCCTTTGATGCCCTGACATGGTCCGAATGCCGATTTGCACCAAACGCTCCACAAGGCCTGATTCCATAATTCGGGCGAAGGGTGAAGCATGCGAATAGGGATTGCCGTTAAAATTGTCATACAAATCGGGATGAGCATCAAAATGGAGGATGCTTATCCGTTTGTGATGGGCAGAGACTGCCCGAATGATAGGATAGGTAACTGCATGATCTCCACCAAAGCAAATAGGAAGCAGCCCAGCAGTCAGAATTTTGTGAACAGCATTCTCGATATCTGAGACCATCGCTTCGCCCAATTGGGGAGTAATGTCGCCCGCGTCTACTAGATAGTGCGCTGCCTCCAGATCGGTGCCATTTTCGCTCCAATAATTTGATGAGTCGGAATTGTAAGCTGCTCGAATAAGCGGCGGGGCACTGGCTGGACCATGTTTGAAAGATGAGTTCTGATCATCGCAGATTCCTAACACACCGATTCGGGCGATTGGATGTTTGAGAAAGTCTTCCCAGGTTTGCATTAATAACTCCAACTGGTTTACTGAATAAAACGTATCAT
>Ga0268298_10003570_pt1 | contig 15780 bp, 14 predicted proteins | sample WWTPWeurt_MetaG_FD_194462 | JGI IMG/M metagenome (GOLD analysis project Ga0268298, IMG submission 194462) | Activated sludge microbial communities from WWTP in Nijmegen, Gelderland, Netherland - WWTP Weurt | ecosystem: Engineered > WWTP > Aerobic digester > Activated sludge | place... | reverse complement strand
TTGACAGTTTTTCCAAATCCTACAACTAATATTGTAAATATTGCTTTTAAAGAAATGCAACAAATAATAATTACAGATGTAACAGGCAGGATATTGTTGAACAAGCAGTTGAGTGGTATAAGCAATATACAGTTAAACATAGGCTCAATAGGCAAAGGTATATTTTTTGTAAGGGCAATTGGTAAAGAGGGCAGCAGCGAAACCAAGAAACTTTTAGTGCAATGAAAAGACTAATAATTATATGGTTACAAACAGCAAAGCAGTGCTTATTGCTTTGCTGTTATGTTTTAGCAGGCAGCATAGCTAACGCACAATTCAGCCCCCATAATTTAGTACCTAACCCCGGTTTTGAACAATACAATAACTGCCCTATAGGTACTACATTATATGATGCCTACAATGATAAGCCTGATTTTTGGTACAAACCTGATAAACGTGGAGCAAGATATTTTAATGCCTGTGCCAATGGCTTTAATAATAACAGTAACGGAATGCCTGTAAATTTTGGGGGAGGGGGGGCTAATTTTCAATATGCCCGAACTGGGAATGGATATGTTGTTATGTATTATTATAATGGCATTGACTCCCGTAATTACATTCAAGTGCAATTATTAGATAGTTTACAACAAGATAACTGTTATTATGCAGAATATTATGTAAATCTACCCAATAGCCTTAGATTAGGTTGCAACAATCAGGCTATGCTATTTACTAACAATCCTGTATATGCGGATACAGCTAATAATGTATATATGTTACCAGCCAACCCACAAATACAAAACACCCACATTATTACAGATACCCTAAATTGGATAAAAATAAGTGGCGTATTTACGGCACAAGGCGGAGAAAAATATTTAACCCTCGGTAATTTTAAAAATAACGTACAAACATCCATACAAATAATACAGCCTACAGGCTATAATGGTGCTGCTTATTATTTAGAAGATGTAAGTGTAATACCCTTAGACAGCATAACTTTAAAAGCTGATGCAGGTACAGACAGAACCATAAACTTAGGTGATAGTACTTTTATAGGTAGCTACCTTACAGGACTTGCCAATGTAAATTGGTATAATGCAACAGGCAATATAATAGCAACAGGCATACCCGGTATGTATGTAAAACCAGCAACAAGCACTTTTTATGTAATAGAGCAAAATGTGTGTGGGCAGTACTCCAAAGACACTGTATATATTACTGTAGGTGTAGTGCCTTTGGTAATTAAGAATTATGAATTAAAAATTAAGAATGAAGGCGTAGTAAATAAATGGATTACATTGAATGAAATCAATGTTTCGCATTTTAATATACAACGTAGTAGTAATGGCGTAGAGTTTTATACCATACAACAAACAACAGCAAAAAATAATGCTTATAATGAATACAGTATTACAGATGTGCAGTCTTTAAATGGCACAAGTTATTATCGTATAGAAGCAGTAGATAAAGACGGGAAAATAACATACAGTAAAACAGAGAAAGTGCAATTGAAAATTGATAAGGAACAATTGACAATTTATCCTAATCCTGCTACAAATGTTGTTAATATTATTTATAATAAAATTAAACAAGTAACTGTTGCAGATATTGCAGGGCGTATGGTAAGGAATATGCAGGTTAATGGAGCAGATATGGTACAGGTAAATATTGCAGGTTTGCAGCAAGGAGTTTATTTGGTAAGAGTAACAAGTACAGATAATAAAACAGAAGTGCAAAAATTAATTGTTCAGTAAACAATACCACCATGTTTGGTTTAAGTAATGATAGTATAGTAATAAAGAACAGCTATTCAATAGTTGTTCTTTATGTTGTACTATACAGCATATTTCCAACTGGTACAAAAGCACAAATACAATACAATCTTGTGCCTAATTATAGTTTTGAAGAATATACAAACTGTCCTTCGGGTGCAACTTATTATGAAGCATTAAACACAAAGCCTGATTTTTGGTATAAACCCGACAAAAGGAATGCGGCTTATTTTAATTCATGTGCAGCAGAAAGTACATACGCTAGTGTTCCTAATAATGGGTTAAATGGAGGATTTAGTTTTCAGTATGCAAGAACAGGTGTAGCGTATGTTAGTATGTTTTATTGGAATAATAATAACCAAAGAAACTACTTTCAAGTAAAATTAACAGACAGTCTACAACAAGGCAAGTGTTATTATGCAGAATGTTTTGTTAGTCTTGGCAATTCTCAACGTTTTGCTTGCAATAATCATTCAATGCTTTTTACGAACAATCCTGTTTATGCTGATACTATAGCGGGTTTAGCTATTATTCCAGCCAACCCACAAATACAAAGCACACAAGTTATTGCAGATACTCTTAACTGGGTAAAAGTAAGTGGTGTATTTACTGCACAAGGTTCTGAACAATACCTTACATTAGGGAATTTTAAGTATGACAATCAAACCACTTATCAACAATTTCAAGTAAACTTCAGTTCAAACGGTGCAATTTATTATGTAGATGATGTAAGTGTAATACCCTTAGATAGTATAACACTTAAAGCAGATGCAGGTATAGATAAAACCATAACACAGGGAGATAGTGTATTTATTGGTAGCTATACCATAGGCTTAACTAATGTGGTGTGGTACAACAGCAGTGGCAATATTATTGCCAATAATGTAAGCGGTTTATTTGTAAAACCAACAACAAGCACTTTTTATGTAATAGAGCAAAATGTGTGTGGGCAGTACAGTAAAGATACGGTGTATGTGAGTGTAGGTGTAGTACCTTTGGTAATTAAGAATTATGAGTTAAGAGTTAAGAATGGTGGGGTAGTAAATAAATGGCTTACTTTAAATGAAATAAATGTTTCGCATTTTAATATACAGCGTAGCAGTAATGGTATAGAGTTTAATACTATACAACAAATAACAGCAAAGAATAATGCTTATAATGAATACAGCATTACAGATGTACAACCTTTAAACGGAACAAGTTATTATCGTATAGAGGCAGTAGATAAAGATGGCAAAACAACATACAGTAAAACAGAGAAAATACAATTGAAAATTAATAAGGAACAATTGACAGTTTTTCCAAATCCTGCGAATAGTATTGTAAATATTGCTTTTAAAGAAATGCAACAAATAATAATTACTGATGTTACAGGAAGGAAACTATTAAGCAAACAATTTATCGGTACAAGCAATGCACAGTTAAATATTAGCTCATTAAGAAAAGGGATATTTTTTGTGCAGGTAATTGGAAAAAACGGCATAAGTGAAACCAAGAAACTTTTAGTGCAATGATAAGGGTGCAAACTATATGGTTACAAACAGCAAAGCGGTATATACTGCTTTGCTGTTGTGTTTTAGCAGGTAGCATAACTAACGCACAATTTAGCCCTTACAATTTAATACCTAACCCCAGTTTTGAGCAGTACACAAACTGTCCTTATTATCTTGCAAATTTGCGGAATGACAAACCTGATTACTGGTATAAGCCTGATTTAAGAGGAGCAAGATACTTTAATGCTTGTGCTAACGGGTATGATTATAACTATAACGGAATGCCTGTAAATTTTGGGGGGGGGGGCAGAATTATCAACACGCACGTTCAGGTAATGGTTATGTTGTTCTATTTTATTATAATGGTCTGGATTCAAGAAATTATATACAGGTAGAATTGTTGGATAGTTTACGGCAAGGGAAATGTTATTATGCTGAATACTATGTTAACCTTGCCAATACTGAACGTCTTGCCTGCAACAACCAGTCTATGCTGTTTACTAATAACCCTGTATATGTGGACACAGTTGCAACACCTTATGGAGTATTACCCGCCAATCCACAAATACAACACCCCCAAATTATAACAGATACTTTAAATTGGGTAAAAGTAAGTGGTGTATTTACAGCACAGGGCGAGGAAAAATTTTTAACATTGGGTAATTTTAAAAACAATGCACAAACACAAACACAACCAATACAGCCTACAGGCTATAATGGTGCTGCTTATTATATAGAAGATGTAAGTGTAATACCCTTAGATAGTATAACACTTAAAGCAGATGCAGGTATAGATAAAACCATAACACAGGGAGATAGTGTTTTTATAGGCAGTTTTACTACAGGACTTACCAATGTTACATGGTATAATGCAGTAGGCAGTATAATAGCCACCAATACAGCAGGTTTTTATGTACAGCCTGCAAGCAGCACTTTTTATGTAATAGAGCAAAATGTGTGTGGGCAATACTCCAAAGACACTGTATATATTACTGTAGGTGTAGTGCCTTTGGTAATTAAAAATTATGAATTAAAAATTAAGAATGAGGGCGTAGTAAATAAATGGATTACTTTAAATGAAATCAATGTTTCGCATTTTAATATACAGCGTAGCAGTAATGGTATAGAGTTTAATACCATACAACAAACAACAGCAAAAAATAATACTTATAATGAATACAGCATTACAGACTTACAGCCTTTAAACGGAACGAGTTATTACAGGATTGAGGCAATAGATAAGGATGGGAAAAAAACGTATAGCAAAACGCTTTCAATAACTACAAATTTTAAACCACAAACTTTAAACCTCTACCCTAATCCTGCAGCCAATATAGTGAACATTAAATTTTCTGACATTAAGCAAGTATATATAACAGACATTACAGGCAGATTATTATTAAGCAAACAAATAAGCGGTGTAAGCAATACACAGCTAAACATTGCTTCAATCGGGAAAGGTATATTCTTTGTAAGAGTAACAGATAGTAAAGGCAATGCCCAAACAGAAAAATTAATTGTGCAATGAAACCGTTGGCAGATATATTAATCCAATACATAAAGCAACAGAATAAAATTGTTGCGTTGTTTTATGTCGTTTTTAATGTAATGCCTGTAACGGCACAATTCAGTTCTTATAATTTAGTGCCTAACCCAAGTTTTGAAAACTATAATTGTTGCCCAGTAGATATATATACTGCAACATATGGTTGTAAACCTGATATATGGTATGAGCCAGACAAAAGAGGGGCAACCTATTTTAATACCTGTGCCAATAATAACCTTACAGGTGTTCCTGTAAATTTTTTTTTGGGGGGGTAGCTTTCAATATCCAAGAACAGGAAATGCCTATATGGCAATCTATTACTACAATGGTATGGATGCAAGGAATTATATTCAGGTACAATTATTAGATAGTTTGGTGCAAGGCAAATGCTATTATGCTGAATATTATATTAGTAGTTGTAATTTTTACCAGCTTAGATGCAACAATCAGGCTATGCTATTTACTAATACACCTGTTTATGTAGATACGGCTGCCACCCCACCAATATATTTATTACCTGCCAACCCTCAAATACAAAACCAATACATCATTACCGATACAGTTAATTGGGTAAAAGTAGGGGGCATATTTACTGCACAGGGTGGTGCAAAATTTAACATTGGGTATTTAAAAAATAACACACAAACCAATTATCAAATAGTCAATTCAAGAGAAGATTATTTTGGTACAATTTTTTTATAGATGATGCAAGTATAGTATCTTTAGACAGCATAACCCTTACAAGCAGATACAGGAGCAGACACAAACGGAAATGAGCAAATTGAAAAATTAATTACGCAATAAAACTGTTGATAGTTAGATGCATTAATACTATTTAATTTCTTCTTTTGTGTGTTATTAAGTTAAGTTGTGAGAGTTGTACAAATTAAAAAACCCATCTAAAAAGATGGGTATATTATTTTATAGACATTGTAATTTATTTACTTCACTTTTCTCAAATACTCTCCATAGCCACTTTTTGCATATTTATTCGCTAATGTCATTAATTGCTGATGATTGATAAAACCCATGCGATAAGCAACTTCTTCTATACATCCAATTTTTTGACTTTGTCTTTTTTCTATCACTCTTACAAACTCTGATGCATCGCTTAATGAATCGAAAGTTCCTGTATCTAACCAAGCTGTTCCTCTGCTCATTACACCTACCTGTAAATTTCCTTTTTCTAAATACACTCTGTTTACATCTGTAATTTCATATTCACCTCTTGCACTTGGTGCAATATTTTTTGCAATTTCTATTACTGAGTTATCATAAAAATATAATCCTGGAACGGCATAGTTAGACTTTGGTTTTATAGGTTTTTCTTCAATGGATATTGCTTTAAACTTTTCATCAAATTCAACTACACCATACCTTTCAGGGTCATTAACTTCATAAGCAAAAACTGCTGCCCCTGTTACATTGTTAAAAGATTGTACTAATTTACTAAAGCCAGAACCATAAAAAATATTATCGCCTAATACCAATGCTACTTTATCGCTACCAACAAAATCTGCACCTATTACAAATGCCTGTGCTAAACCATTGGGTGTATGTTGTACAGCATAAGAAAATACACAACCTAATTCTTCGCCAGTACCTAACAAACGTTGAAATTGTGAAGAATCTTCGGGTGTGGTAATAATTAAAACCTCCTTAATACCAGCTAACATTAAAACTGATAAGGGATAATAAATCATGGGCTTATCGTAAATAGGCATTAGTTGCTTACTAATTCCTTTGGTAATAGGGTAAAGCCTTGTACCACTACCTCCTGCTAAAATAATTCCTTTCATTGTACTATTATTTTTTGAGCAAATTTAGTTTTAAAAATATACTGCATCTTTAAATAAAGGAAGGTTTGCATCTTTTTCAGAAACAATAATTTCTTCTTCCTTTAATAACCAATTTATTTGTAAAGTGGGGTCGTTAAATTTAATGCCAGTGTCATATTCTTTGTTGTAGTAATTATCGCATTTATAAAAGAAAACTGTCTCATCACTCAATACAATAAAACCATGAGCAAAGCCTCTTGGAATAAAGAATTGTAAATTATTGTCTTCGGATAATTCTACTGCAAAATGTTGCCCAAATGTGGGTGAGTTTTTTCTTAAATCTACAGCAATATCCAATACTTTTCCTTTTAATACTCTTACCAATTTAGCTTGAGCATACATGTCTTTTTGGTAATGCAAACCTCGTAAAACTCCTTTAGAAGATTGGGATTGATTGTCTTGTACAAAATCTATTTCTATATTAGTTAATTCTTTAAATTTTCTTTTATTAAAACTTTCAAAAAAATAGCCTCTACTATCTTTTATAATAGTATCGTGAATAATAAAACAATCTTTTAAAGGCGTGGTTTCTATTTTCATTTTAGTTAATTAATTGGCTTTATATTGGTTGTGATAAAATTTAGTTTTGGTTAGGTATTTTCTGTTCTAAATAACCTTAACCCTTTTCTTTAAATTCCACTACTACCAAGATAATATTTCTATTTGGCATATTGCTACTTCTCATTAAATAAATCACTTTCTTAATCTTTTATAATTTTTGTGGTTGATTGCAGTTTGCCTTTTGTAACTTTTACCACATACATACCTTTAGCCATATCTGCTATGTTTAAGGTAAACTGTCGTTGAGCAGTGGTATTATATTTCCATTCTTTTTGCTTAATACCTACATTAAGATTATAAAATTCTATTTGTATGTTTTCCTGCTTTATTTGTTTGCTAATTTTTTCTTTTTCATCTATAAGGGTTACTGTCAGCAAACTTGTAGCAGGGTTAGGAGAGGCTAATAGCCTCATGGCATTACACTCTACAACACAAATCTTTTTTTGTGTAACTACAGTACCTCCACAGGCATTTGTCTTTTCTACTCTTACAGTATAACAACGAGGTGTATCTGGCATGGTAAAATAAGCATAAGGACCCGAAGCTAAATAAGTGGGTTCCCAATCCTGAGACCATACGGGAGGTATAAATTTCCATGTATAAGTTGCTGTAGGGTCTATAGAATAGGGAGCAAAATAATATTCTTCACCCACACAGGCTACGCCCATAACAGTATGTTCTACAGGGTCGTAAGGACCCATAATAACAGCAGGAATTGGTCCAAGATAAACAGTTCTGTTTACTTCATACTGATTACCACAATCATCAGTTACAGTAGCAGTTATTTTTACCGTACCTATATTAGATCCATTGCGTGTTACTGATATTTCATTACCACTTGCACTATAAGATGCATAGCTTGAATTTGGGGAAACGGAAACAGTAAAACTTACAGATGTACCTGTTGGCACATTTACTGTATATATTTCTGATGAACAAATACTGTCTTTACCCAATATAGTCAACCCTGTAGCAGGTGTGGGGATTAAATCTGCAATATTGGTTGTATTTGTAGTAAATAAGTTCATATTATTGGGATCAAGCCAGTTGCTTAGCCTTGTGGAGTTTGTACCACCACCTGTCCATGATTGGTCAAAGCTACCATAATAGTCAGGTGCTGTTGGAGAAGTACAATATGATGAACCTCCACGTAGTTGACCAATCACTCTGTGCTCGTCATTAAAAAGTGGTGAGCCAGAAGAGCCTCCTTCAGTAATTCCCTGATTCCAACTTACCCGCCAATACAATGAGTCATTATAATAAGGACCTGCCCAACGAGTAATGGTATCACTATCATGAGAAATTTTCATTACATCACCACTTGGGTGATGAATACCTGTTGCATTGGGTGAAGGAGCAGGACTTCTGCTCCACCCTGCATAGTGAATACCAGAACCTACATGTGGAGTTTGATTTAATTCTACTAAACAAAAGTCTGTTTCGTCCCACCTTGCTCTAAGCGTAGAACCATTAAATAATACATTATACAAATCATCCTCGCTAGGTGAACATTGAGGACTCCAATATTGAAATACAAAACGCCATTCCGCAACATTATCATACGCCTCAAAACAATGATTAGCTGTTAAAAAATAAGGGATATTAATGCCGCATGTATTATTCAATATTGCTCCTGAACACAATATAGTACCATTCCCTTTTAAAAGCAGGGCTACGGAATTCCTTTCCTTTTCCCATCCTGTTCCAAGAGGACATAAAACATTTATATTACAAGTATCAGAATTGCCAAAACCGTATATTCTATCATAAAAAATTTTTTTGTACCCATAAGCTACATTTGAAATATTTAGTACCAACTCATTTTTCTTGTGAGAAGGAACTTTTAGTTCAATACTCAATTGCCCTCCCTTATAGATAGAACTACCCCAAATATTATTTTTATTATTTTCTTTTGCAGAAATGGGACCTGTTATCATATTTCCATTCTCATTATATATCCACATTTCCGTCCCCTCTGGTAAAAGAAATTTGTTGAAATTAAGACTTAGTGATTTTGCATTTGTAGCATTAAGAGTTAATTTTCCATAACTAAAATTCAAATCATTTATCCACAATGCAGTTTTGATAAAATCCACATCAGTATTTATTGGAATTGCAATTCTAAACAACCTATCAGTACTTATTATTGCATCTTCCCTTTCGGCATCTCGAATCTGTTGTTCAGTAGGTACAGTTAAATTTAAAACACTTTCCTTATAATTTTTTTGAAAAATGCCTTTAGTAGTTATAAATTCATTATTATTAAATTTTGTTTTAACTTGTGCATTCGTTAGTGTAATAAATAAGAAAAATACACAAGAAAGAAATTGATACTTTTTCATAATGTATTTTTTTTAAAGTTTAAAAATGATAACTGGCAGACATACCAATACCTAATATAGATTTCGGTGTAAAATATTCATTTACATTTTCTCTAAACATATAGTCCTTTCTATACCTTGTAGATACAGGAATGAGAAAATTTATTCCTGTTGAAACTTTTTTGCTTAAATAAAAAGTACCGCCTGTTGAAAAAATAAATGATTGCGAAAATAAATAATTTGATTTGTTTACTTGTGGAGTATAGTTTTTACTGTCGGTATAATACTTCTGCCTGAAAGTATTCATCTGATTGTAAGTAATATCTGCTTTTATTCTCCATTGATTATTAACTCTATAATTATATCCTGCACCAATTATAAAATGATAGTTGCTGTAATTATAATTTTCTGTTGAAAACAATAAGGCATTTATTGAGTTATACTGAAATGGGCGAGCATTAGAGGTTCTAAAGCCTCCGTCTGTTGGAGTACGTTTTTTAGAGAAATCAAAATTTTGTTTAAAATATCCAATTCCTGCTGTTAAGTAAAAGTTTTTATATATTGGCTTGCTATATGTTGCGTTTAATCCCATACTCCAACTTTCTCCATTGCTTTTTTTATCTGCTCCATATATTCCAAATGTGTTGGTTACTTCATATTGCGACCATAAAAGAGGAGTTGATATTGATATTTCTTTTTCTCCTTTAAAAAGAAATGAAAAAATATTTTGTGAGAATACATTTTGAGTGATAATTAAAAAGGTTATCGTAAATAATATTTTTCTCATAAAAAACAGTTTAAGTATTAAGATTAAGAGGATACCAAACAGTTATAGGAACTGTTTAAAAGGTAGATATTTTTATACCTCACCTCAGTTATGTACTGTAATATTGCAAGTTCTCTGCCTAATACACTAAGAGCTATAAAGAATACACCAACGAAAGCTGAATAATAAAACAATCTTTTAAAGGCGTGGTTTCTATTTTCATTTTATCAATTTTTAACCTCTGTAGGCATACATTTCATTGTAATAGCTTTGATAGGTACCATTTGTAACATTGTTTAGCCATTCTGTATTTTGCAAATACCAGTCTATGGTTAAGGATAAGCCTTCTTCGAATGTTACACTTGGCTTCCAGCCTAACTCTTGATTTATTTTTGTGGCATCAATGGCATAACGTCTGTCATGTCCAGGTCTGTCTTTTACATAAGTTATTAATTGTTCACTCTCTCCTGCATTTCTTTTTAATTTTTCGTCCATTAACTTACACAATATTTTTACCAAATCAATATTTTTCCATTCATTAAATCCACCAATATTATAAGTGTCATTTATTTTTCCATGATGAAAAACCATATCAATAGCTGTTGCATGATCTTTTACAAACAACCAATCTCTTGTATATAAACCATCGCCATACACAGGTAATGGTTTTTGGTTGATGATATTATTGATGAATAATGGAATTAATTTTTCTGGAAAATGATTGGGTCCATAATTATTGCTACAATTGGAAATAATAGTTTGTAAGTGATAGGTTTCGGCATAAGCTCTTACAAAATGGTCTGATGATGCCTTACTTGCACTATAAGGTGAATTAGGATGATAAGAAGTTGTTTCAGTAAAAAAACCTTCAGCCCCTAAAGCACCATAAACTTCATCTGTGCTTACATGATAAAACAGGTGTTTGGTAAAATCTTCCTTCCAAGCATCTTTGGCTGTATTTAATAAATTTACAGTGCCAATAACATTGGTATAAACAAAATCTAATGGAGATAAAATAGAACGGTCAACATGCGATTCTGCTGCTAAATGAATTACATCTGTAACCTGATGTTTTTGAAAAATATTTTTCAAATTTTTTGCATCTAAAATATCTACTTTTTCAAAAAAATAATTTTTGTGTTGGTCTATATCTTTCAGGTTTTCTAAATTTCCTGCATAGGTTAGTGCATCGAGATTGATGATATTGTATGCAGGATATTTGGTAACAAATAATCTTACTACATGAGATCCTATAAAGCCTGCACCACCTGTAATTAAAATATTTTTTTTCATTGTGTTCATTAAATTTTGTAATAATTTTTATACCACGTTACAAATTTATCTATTCCTTTTTGTAATGGAGTATAAGGTTTAAAATTAAAATCTTGTTCAAGTTCTTTTATATCGGCAAATGTTTTTTGAACATCGCCTGGTTGTATTGGTAACATTTCTTTAGTAGCTTTTTTGCCAGTTGCATTTTCTATTGCTTTTATAAAATCGTTTAAGGCAACAGGTTCGTGATTGCCAATATTGTAAATTTTATAAGCTGCTGAAGATGTTGCTGCATCTGGATTTTGTGCATCCCAATTTTTATTTATTGATGCTGGTTTTTCAATTACTCTACTAATTAATTCTACCACATCATCAATGTATGTAAAGTCTCTCATCATATCTCCATGATTAAATACTTTAATTGGTTTATGATGTAGTATGGCTTCAGTAAATAAAAAAGGAGCCATATCTGGTCTGCCCCAAGGTCCATACACTGTAAAAAATCTAAGCCCTGTTGTAGGTAAATTAAATAAATGGCTATACACATGAGCCATTAATTCATTGCTTTTTTTGGTAGCAGCATATAAAGATGCAGGATGATTGGTTGAATCGGTTACAGCAAATGGAACTTTTTCATTTAGCCCATACACACTACTGCTGCTTGCATATACCAAATGCTGAATGTTGAAATGACGACAACATTCCAGCAAGTTGGCAAAGCCTGTAATATTGCTGTTTATATATGCTGCAGGATGTGTTAAACTATAACGTACACCTGCTTGTGCTGCAAGGTTTATTACAATATCAAACTTTTCTATGGTAAACAACATTTGCAGTGAAGCTGCATCTTCTAACTGTAATTGTATAAAGGAATAATTAGGATGTTTGCTGCTTACTACTTTTGAATTATATGCTATTGCATTGGCATCAAAACCAGCTTCAGATAATCGGGCACTTTTTAAAGTAACGTCATAATAATTATTAATACTATCAATACCAACAATGGTATGATTTTGTTGTACTAATTTTTCTGCAACATGAAAACCTATAAAACCTGCTGTACCTGTAATAAGAATTTTCATTAGTTCAATTTTTCTAATTGTTTAAGATAAATATTTTTTATTGCTTCCACTTCTTTTTGTTTTGTAAAATTATGTGTAGCAAAATCAACTGCTTCTTTAGCCATTTGCTGAATAAGACTTTTGTTATCTGCTAATTGATACAAAGGTTGTATAAAACTTTCTTCCTTATAATCATTAATTAAAAAGCCAGATTTTTCAGAATCAAAAGTATCTTTAACACCTCCTACATTTACTGCTATTACTGGCTTTCCACAAAACTGAGCTTCAATAATTGACAAAGGCGTGCCTTCGTTTAATGAGGTTAACATTACAATATCTAAACCATAATAAGCCCAAATCATATCTTCAACCCAAGAGGTAAAAATTATTCTACTATTGTTGTTTTTAGGGCTATAAGTAATGTTTTTTTTATCCAAATCTTTCATCAGGTTTTGCATACCTGCACCATCGCCTACAATAAAAAAATAAATGTTTTGATATTGACTATTAGCAATTACTTTTTCTGCAATTTTTATAAATAACTGATGGTTTTTTATAGGAACAATTCTACCAATAATGCCTACTGCTATATCATTTTCATTTAAATGAAATTTTGTTCTGAAATTTTCTCGTTTGGATAAATCTTGTTGTACAAATTTTTGCTCATCAATACCTAAGGGAACAACATGAATTTTAGATTCATCGGCAATTTCATATACTTGTAATAACTCGTTTTTTTGTTTGTAACTTAATGCAATAATATGTGTTGAAATTTTAGCAAGTGCTCTTTCTGTTTGCAATAACAGCCATGTACCTAACGAATTAAAATAAGAGTGAAACAAATGACCATGAAATGTATGTACAATAACTTTTACACCTAAAAATTTTGCTGCTAATCTGCCTAACAAACCACTTTTGGAGCCATGTGTATGAACTATTTTTGTATTATACTTTTTTATTTGCTGTACAATACTCCAAAATGCAAAAAAATCCGTTAAAGGATTTATTGTTCTTCTAAGTTGTTTTATTTTTATTAGTTGCAGGCCAGGATATTGGTGCAATAAAAAAGAGGCTTCTACTTCATCAGCCTCTTTTTCTCCATACAAAATAATTACAGTAAAATATTGTTGTAAATAGTAAGCTAAAGGAATTGTATCTACAGCCTGACCACCAATAACCAATCTATTTAGAATAATAATGAGGTTGGGTTTCGTCATGTTACAAATGCAAGAAAAGGGGTTGTAAGTTTTATTTTATTTCCAATCATTGTCTTTCACTTCTTCATTTATTTTTTGAATGCCTTGCTCTAAAGTAATGTTAGCCTTCCAGCCCAATTGATTAATTTTAGTTACGTCTAATAATTTTCTTGGAGTGCCATCGGGTTTTGAGGTATTTAATTTTATTTCTCCTGTATAGCCTGTAATTTTTTTTATCAGTTGTGCTAATTCTAAAATGGTTAAATCCTCTCCTACTCCTACGTTTACCAATCCTTCTTCATTGTAATGCAGCATTAAAAAATAACAAGCTTCTGCTAAATCATCTACATGCAAAAATTCTCTTTTGGGAGTGCCCGTCCCCCAAAGTTCAACAAAAGAATCATTTTGTTTTTTAGCTGTAATAAACTTTCTTAACAAAGCTGGTAAAACATGAGAGTTATTTAAATCGTAATTATCATTAGGTCCATATAAATTAGTAGGCATGGCCGAAATAAAATTGCAATCGTACTGCCTTCTATAACTGTTGCATAATTCTATTCCTGCAATTTTTGCTAAGGCATAAGGCTGATTGGTTTCTTCTAAATAACCAGATAAAAGGTATTCTTCTTTTAAAGGCTGTGGAGCTAATTTTGGATAAATACAAGATGAGCCTAAGAATAATAATTTTTCTACTTTATTTATAAAAGCTGCATGAATAATATTGGCTTCTATCATTAAATTTTCATAAATAAAATCGGCTCTATAGGTATTGTTGGCAACAATTCCACCAACTTTTGCAGCAGCTAAAAAAACGAATTGTGGTTTTTCTTTTTCAAAAAAATCATTTACCGCTTGTTGGTTTCTTAAATCTAATTCATTAGACGTTTTGTAAATAATATTACTAAAACCTTTTTGTTGCAAGTTTCGCACAATAGCACTGCCTACCATTCCACGATGCCCAGCAATATAAATTTTAGAATCTTTCTTCATATTACTTTATTGCGATAAACTTTTAGTGGAGAAGCCATTATCTTTTAACATTCTTTCCTTTGAGTAAACAATAATATCGTTGGCTACCATTTCTTTTACCATTTCTGCTAAAGTATATTTAGGTTTCCAACCCAATTTTGTTTGAGCTTTTGTAGGATCTCCTATTAATAAATCTACTTCTGTAGGCCTATAATATCTTTTATCTACTTTAACTACAATTTTTCCAATAGGAATATTGTATTTACCAGTATTAGCAATTACTTTACCTTCTTCATTTTCAGCTTCGCCATTAAATTCTAATTCAATGCCTATTTCGGCAAAAGCCATTTTTACAAAATCTCTTATGTAAGTTGTTTTTCCTGTTGCAATTACAAAATCTTCTGGCTTCTCTTGTTGTAAAATAAGCCACATAGCTTCTACATAATCTTTTGCATGCCCCCAATCTCTTTGAGCATTTAAGTTACCTAAAAATAATTGTTCTTGAAAACCTAAAGCTATTGCAGCTACTGCTCTAGTAATTTTTCTTGTTACAAAAGTTTCGCCACGTAAAGGAGATTCATGGTTGAATAAAATTCCATTGCAAGCATACATATTATAAGCTTCTCTGTAGTTTACTGTAATCCAGTAAGCATACAATTTTGCTGCAGCATAAGGGCTACGAGGATAGAATGGAGTTGTTTCGCTTTGAGGTACTGCTTGCACTAAACCATACAATTCAGAAGTTGAGGCTTGGTATATTTTTGTTTTATTTATTAAACCTAATAATCTTACAGCCTCTAAAATTCTTAAAGTGCCTATACCATCTGCATTAGCTGTATATTCTGGTGTTTCAAAACTTACATGCACATGGCTCATTGCTGCCAAATTATAAATTTCATCTGGCTGTACTTCTTGTATAATTCTTATTAAATTGGTGCTGTCTGTTAAATCGCCAAAATGCAATGTTAAATGACGATTAGGAATATGTGGATCTTCGTAAAAA
>Ga0268298_10003569_pt1 | contig 15786 bp, 20 predicted proteins | sample WWTPWeurt_MetaG_FD_194462 | JGI IMG/M metagenome (GOLD analysis project Ga0268298, IMG submission 194462) | Activated sludge microbial communities from WWTP in Nijmegen, Gelderland, Netherland - WWTP Weurt | ecosystem: Engineered > WWTP > Aerobic digester > Activated sludge | place... | reverse complement strand
ATCGATGGCCGTGACACCGGGAGACCCTGTGTCTCTCTTTGTTGTAGCTCTACCTCTTTGCGTTTTCTATGCCATTGCAGTGGCGATCGTCTACATGATAGAGAGAAACAGAGAGAAAGCAGCGGCGCGAGATGCAGCAGAAGCCTGACAGACGTCAGGCGAGCTTCTCTTGTTTCTTAGAAGAGGATGCCTTTTCCTTTTCTTTCGCTCCCTCTTTCTTGAAACTGAGCACGGGCGAGTCTCCGGACTCAATCACTCCAGGAGTGATGGCAACACTTTCGACGTCATCGCGCGAAGGAATATCATACATCAAATCCATCATCTGGTGTTCTACAATGGATCGCAGTCCACGAGCTCCCGCCTCTCTCTTGATGGCAAGCTCCGCAATGCGAGTGATGGCCTCGTCTGTGAATTTAAGTTTCACGCCTTCGATTTCAAAAATCTTCTGATACTGCTTGAGGAGAGAATTGCGCGGCTCCATGAAGATTTTCTTCAGAGTTTCTACATCCAGATCCTGAAGAGTGGCCACAATCGGTAAACGACCCACGAACTCCGGGATCAAACCGAATTTCATAAGATCATCTGGAAGAACATTGGCCAGGATTTCGCTTTTCTCTCCTGCTTTGCGCGCTGCTTCTTCGTCCCGATTGAAACCAATCGTTCTGCTTCCGAGCCTGCGTTCAATGATCTTGTCCAGACCAACAAATGCACCGCCGCAGATAAAAAGAATATTGCGAGTGTCCAGAGTGATGAAGTCTTGATGAGGATGCTTGCGTCCTCCTTGAGGAGGAACGTTGGCCACAGTGCCTTCCAGGATCTTGAGGAGGGCTTGCTGAACCCCTTCTCCCGAAACATCGCGCGTGATAGACGGGTTGTCTCCTTTGCGAGAGATCTTGTCTATTTCATCAATATAGATGATTCCAATTTCAGCGCGCTTCACATCATTCTCAGCGTTCTGAATCAAGCGAAGAAGGATGTTCTCCACATCTTCGCCTACGTAGCCTGCTTCTGTCAGAGCAGTAGCATCCACGATGGCAAACGGAACCTTGAGCATTTTTGCGAGAGTTTGAGCCAGGAGAGTTTTGCCCGAACCTGTTGGACCAATCAGCAGAATATTGGATTTGTCCAGATCCACATCTGATTTGCGAGTATTCTGCTCAATGCGCTTGTAATGATTGTAGACGGCAACTGCCAGCGCCTTCTTCGCGCTGTCCTGACCAATCACGTACTGGTCCAGGATTTTCTTGATTTCTACCGGGCGCGGAAGTTCCGCACCGGTTGCAGTCCCTACTGGACGTTCTGTATCTGTTTCCTCCGCAATGATCTCATTGCACAGCTCAATGCACTCATCGCAGATGTAGACGCCCGGCCCGGCCACGAGCCGCTTCACGGAATCCTGTTCCTTTCCGCAAAACGAACAGTGAAGTTTTTCCCGATCCGTCGTCTTCTTCTTCATGCCTTGTATTCTCAGGAGCCTGCCGGGATCGGCAAGCATTCCTTTCTATTTTTTTTCTAGCTTGATGGGCGATTCGATCACCGCGTCAATGAGCCCATAGTTCTTTGCTTCGGTAGCGGACATGTGATGAACGCGATCTGTGTCTTTTTCGATTTGCTCAAGCGGTTTTCCGGTATGCTTCGCGTAGATTTCATTCAATTTATCCTTTACGGATAAGATTTCGCGAGCCTGGATTTCAATGTCGCGCGACTGCCCTGTCACTCCACCGAGCGGCTGGTGCATCATGATGCGTGAATTTGGAAGGGCAGATCTCTTGCCCGGAGCACCGGCCGCGAGGAGCAGAGAGGCGATGCTGGAAGCCTGGCCAATGCAGATGGTGCGAATATTCGGGCGAATGTATTGCATGGTGTCATATACCGCAAGACCGCTCGTGATGTATCCGCCCGGTGAATTGATGTAAACATACACGTCTTTTTCAGGATCTTCCGCTTCCAGAAACAGAAGCTGGGCAATCACGATGTTCGCATACACGTCGTCGATGGGATAGCCTAGAAAGACGATCCTGTCTTTGAGCAAGCGGGAATATACGTCGTATTGACGCTCCCCTCTAGGGGTTTGCTCGCTGATAATGGGCATAAAGGCCATGGAAGATACCTCTCAGTTGGATCAGGGAAATCAGAAACGTCCTGGATGTCAAGCGCCGGTGCCGGTTGCCTGCATCAGGGTAGACAGCTTCACTTTCTCGCCTGGTTTAATGTCGGCATTTCGGTGAATCCAGTCAAACGTCTTACGGAAGAGGACAGCCCCCTCAATTTCATCGAGAAACTTCTCATTGGACAATAAGGTCTTCTTGAGGTCATCTGTCAGGGTGCCGAATCGCTCTTCTGCATACTCCAGTATATCAGCTTCTTCTACTTTGACTTCTTCTTTCTTTGCGATCTCTTCCAGAACCAGCCGTTTCTTCACAGATCCAACAGAGGCTTCGTTGAGTTCTTTTCTGAGTTCTGGTGCAGGCTTGCCCATCATTTCCGCGAGTTGCTCCAGAGTGAGGTCTTTGCGGCCAATGCTGCGCGCGATCTGCTTGACTCTTTCTTCGATTTCAGCGTCCACCAGGGTCTGAGGCATTTCCGTCTTCGAATCCTTCGCAATGAGGTCGAGGATTGTCTTCATGCAACGATCTTTGAGTATGTTGTCTGCTTGCTTCGTCAGGGTTTCGCGGATATTGTTTTTTAGCGCACCGAGAGTATCAAACTCACTCACTTCTTTTGCCAGATCGTCATTGAGTTCAGGCAACACTGGATATTGAACAGTAGAAATGTTCGCGGTAACAGACACCAGCTTTCCTGCAAACTTTGGATCAGGAAAACTTTCTTCCATCTGCTGGTCGTATGATTTTGATTCTCCAGATTTTGCACCCAGCAGTTGTTCCACAAGGCCAGGAAAAGGAGAAGGTTCTGAAAGAACCATCTTGTAGTCTTTGTTATGATAGAGTTTCTTTTTTCCGCCAGATTCGCGGATGTCCAGCTCGATGGTCAAAACATCCCCGGCTAGAGCGCCATCGTCTCTTGTGTGCATGATCGAATGATCTTTGCGAAGCTTCTCTATTTCCGCCATGATGTCCTCTTCGAGGACTTCCACGGTATCTTGAGATGCTTTGATCTTCTTGTACTTGCCCAGCTTCACTTCCGGATACGTATCAAACGTACCTCGGTATGTGGCTCCCTGCTTACGATCGAACTGCTCTACTTCAAAAGAAGGAACACTGATCGGAGGAGGTTTGATTTCCCCGAGTAGCTTTTCCATGCTACTCGCAACCAGAATCTGCGCCGCGTCTCCTGCAACAGCATCGCCCAGCTCACGTTCCAGAACTTCCATTGGAACTTTGCCCGGTCTGAATCCGGGCACGCGGACTTTCTTTGCAGCTTTTTCATATGCAGTGGCGTAAGCCTGCTGCACTTCCTCCGGCGTGTTCTTCAGAACAATCTGCACGGATGCGTTTTCAAGGCGTTTTGTCTTGTATTCCAGGGTCGCGCCTCTTCAATCTTGTTTGTAAAAATAAGCGGGAAACGGGATTTGAACCCGCGACCCCCTCCTTGGCAAGGAGGTGCTCTACCGCTGAGCTATTCCCGCGTTTTTTCTGCGAGCGAAGGGACTTGAACCCCCACACCTTGCGGCACCAGATCCTAAGTCTGGCGTGTCTACCAATTCCACCACGCTCGCCTCAGATTCCGGTCTGGCGGACATAAAACTGGCGGGCAGTCAGAGTGTCAAGCGATAGCGATTCGGAATGGTCTATCTTCGCAAAAAGAAAAAAGGAAAGCGCGCGAAGCGATGAAAGGGATGGGCGAATGACGGGGCTCGAACCCGCGACCCTCAGAGCCACAATCTGATGCTCTACCAACTGAGCTACATCCGCCGTATCTGGTGCGCCGGGAGGGAGTTGAACCCCCGACCCACTGCTTAGAAGGCAGTTGCTCTATCCAACTGAGCTACCGGCACCTACAATCGGGATGATTGGATTTGAACCAACGACCCTCTGCTCCCAAAGCAGATGCGCTACCCCTGCGCTACATCCCGTGAGGTTTATGGACGAGTTTTTAGAATTTTGTCTGGAGTCCACAAAAAAACAACATTCCGCATCCGACATGAATCTACGAGGACCGATCTTTATTCTAGATGTCCCCTTTCTGGTCCAGATTGAGCCCCTTTTCAGCGGAAGACGCAGTGGAAGTGCGCCTGAAGAGCGCACCCATGTTCAGAGATATCTCGGACAGAGGTCTCAAAGAAATTCGAAGCCTCTGCCATCTGCGCGATTACGCGGCGGGCGAACACATCTTTCGCGAAGGAGAACCTGGCGTTGGAATGTACGTGATTCTGGATGGAGTCATTGACATCTATCACCGCGATGGCAAACGCGAGAAACATCTGGCCACTCTCGAATCGGGAGATTTTTTTGGCGAACTCGCACTACTGGAAGAACTACCTCGCACTGCATCTGCTGCGGCAAAGAACCACGCGCGAATCATTGGATTTTTCAGACCAGACCTCATGAGCATTCTGGACCGCAAGCCTAGACTGGGCGGTCAGGTTATGCTGAACATGGCAAAGCTCATTGGACAAAGACTGATTCATGCAAACATGGAACTCGAGAAGCTAGATTCTCAAATGAGCGAAAACTCCAACCAGAAACTGAGAAAGAAAATCTGGCAGGATAAGTAATGGAAGAGCAGAAGCAACAGGATTCCCTTGACCTGTCTGCGCGCATCGTGCAGCTTCTGTTTTTTGCCATCACCATCTTCTTTCTTTTCATCACGCTCTACGGTGCAAAAGAAGTCAGTGTCCCCATTGCCATTGCATTTCTGATTACGCTGATGCTCAATCCTCTGGTGGATCTACTCGAAGGAGCCGGACTACCACGCATACTTGCAACCGTGATCGTCTTTTTGCTCTTCATCGCCGCTCTTTACTTTACCGTTTATAACATAGTACCGCTCATTCAAGACCAGGTGCGCGACATTGTTTCGCGCTGGCCTGACATTCAAAAGAAGGCGAATGTGTTTTTCACTGACACAAACGCAATGCTTGCAGAAAAACTGCCTAGATTCATTCGAATCGAGCGGCTGCGCATGGATACCATCACAGGATTCATAGAAGAATGGTCTAAGCAACAGGGCCAGACCATGAAAGAAAACCTCGGCAGCATTGTTACAAACCTGATCATCACGCCCATCATCACTTTCATCTTCCTTCTCCAGGGAGAGGAAATCTATCTTCGCATCATTCGGATCGTCCCGAATCGTTACTTTGAAATGAGCCTGCTTGTAGCGCACAGAGTAAAGAAGCAAATCACCGGCTATTTGCGCGGACTCGCGGTGCAGCTCTTGATCAACGTTTCTATTTTCTCCGTTGGATTTATGTGGATTGGACTGGATTACGGATTCACCATGGGCGTGGTGGCCGGTTCGCTCAATTTCATCCCGTACGCTGGACCGGTCATCGGAATCATACCCGCACTCATCATCGCTCTGCAGCAGGGTGGAAACGTTGTGATGCTGGTGCTCGTTGTATTTGCCTGCGCCCACCTGTTCGACAACGTTTTTACTCAGCCGGTCATACTCGCGCGAAGCGCAGAACTACATCCATTGATTGCGATCCTCGCACTCATCACTTGCGAACGATTGTTTGGAGTGGTTGGAATGATCATCGCCATTCCTCTGGCAGGCATTTTGCTGGTGACTATCGAAGTGATGTACAACTCACTGAAGTCTTTCAGAATTATCTAAAGCTGCTGGAATCGCAGGCGCGGCGCGAAGATTATTTCAGATTGGGAGCTGTGCGAAACTGTGGAAGCTCTCGGAAGAGAAACTCTTTGTAGTCATCGTGCACTTTGATGATGAAGTCGAGAGATGAGCAAATTCGAACAATTGTTTCAACGAAAATGTATCTTTCTTTGTCTTTGTAAGATCCATCCGGATTTTTCTGCGCGCGTAAAAGAGCCTTGATCTTGGACATGAACGCAGAACGAACTCCAGGATCGTAGCCGCTTTTGTTGTAGCGAAAAGGAGCCAGCTCTTCAATAAATCCGCGCGCGTAACCGTAGAAGAACTCAGCGTCTCGCTCAAGACGCTCTCTTTCGCTCGGAGAAAACGTGCTGATGTAATTATTGAGAAGTGTAAGGGCCGCGGCTCTTTCAATGCTTCCTGTTTTCTGGAGAGTGAGGCGATAAAAATCAGATTGTAGACTGACTGTACAAAAATCAATCCATGTCTCAACGCTTGTTTCTACGGTGTTGAGTGATTCCAGTGTGAGCTGCGCGGACACCATTGCACTGGACGAGCCAGCGGCAGGTTTTCAATCAAAAAAATTGAAAGCCATTCGCATGATTGATTTTTTTTACGAAGAATGCTTTACCGGCGCGCGCGGGCTCTTCCCATTTGATTGTGAAACAAATCGTAAGCAAAGAAAGCCAGGCAACCATCCATACCATCCATGCACGGGAAATCCTTGATTCCCGGGGCAACCCCACGGTCGAAGTAGACGTCATTCTCGCAGATGGCACTCTTGGCCGCGCCGCTGTGCCGTCCGGAGCGTCCACAGGCCAATACGAAGCAGTAGAATTGCGCGACGGTGATTCCAATCGCTATCTTGGCAAAGGCGTATCCAGAGCCGTAGACAACATTCATAAAGAAATCGCGCCTGCCCTCAAAGGCCGTGTGGTTTTTGAACAGGCGGCACTCGATCGCACCATGATCGACCTGGACGGAACTCCCAACAAAGGGAGACTGGGAGCAAACGCAATTCTGGGAGTATCTCTGGCAGCGGCCAAAGCGGCAGCAACAAACCTTAAGATTCCACTCTATCGGTATCTCGGTGGGCCAAGCGTTTCCACTCTGCCAGTCCCCATGATGAACATCATCAATGGCGGCGCGCACGCAGACAACAATGCTGATTTTCAGGAATTCATGATCATTCCGCGCGAATTTCCTTCTTTCAAGGAGGCTCTGAGGGCCGGCGCGGAAATCTTTCATGCACTCAAGAAAGTGCTGCACGACAAAGGGCTCGCCACTTCGGTCGGAGACGAAGGTGGATTCGCACCCATGGTCGCATCCAACCAGGACGCCATGGACCTGATCATGACTGCGATTGAAAAGGCAGGCTACAAACCAGGAGTGAATGTGTTCCTCGGTCTCGACTGCGCTGCCTCCGAATTCTGCAAAGACGGCAAATACATACTCGAAGCGGAAGCGCAGAAAGAAAAAAGCCCGGACCAGCTGATTGAGTACTACGAATCCTTAATCGGAAAGTATCCTCTCATCACAATCGAAGACGGTCTGGACGAAAACGATTGGGCCGGCTGGAGCAAACTCACTCAAAAGCTGGGCAAGAAAGTTCAACTCGTGGGAGACGATCTTCTCGTTACGAATACGGAAAAGCTCTCCCGGGCCATCCGCGAAGGAATTGCGAACTCGATTCTGGTAAAAGTAAACCAGATTGGAAGTCTCACAGAGACACTTGCTGCCATAGACATGGCTCGCCGCGCAGGCTACACTGCCATCATCAGCCACCGGTCCGGTGAGACAGAGGATGCGACCATTTCGCACATTGCGGTGGCCACGGGGGCGTCCCAGATCAAGACTGGATCGCTCAGCCGCACAGATAGAGTGGCCAAGTACAACGAGCTTCTACGCATTGAAGAACACCTCGAAAAACAGGCCAACTACCCCGGGAAGAAGGCATTCTTCAGCATCCCGGGAAACGCAGTCTAGTTCAGCAACCCGCCCGGTCAGCCGATCTTGATTCCATGAGCAGACTCAAGGTCCAGCTGGCCGCCCTGGGCGGGATGGTAGTCATCACATTCCTGCTTCACGTCTTTCTTTTTGGGGAAGCAGGATATTTCACCCGCCAGAAACTGCAGGACCGCCTTCACGCAATCCGAGGCCAAATCGAAGAATTAGAAACCGAAAACAGAACGCTAGAAGAGGAGTATGCGAAGATAGAAGAAACTCCGGCCGCAAGAAGCTCGGCGCCCGGAGCTACCATTCTCACCTTCGAAACAAACACTCAGTCAGATCCCGCAATGTTTTCCGCGAAGATGGAACGAACACTTGCCGATCCTGAAACCGTTTTCTTTCTTGTGATGTCACTGCTCAGTGCCTCTGGCATGGTGCTCCTTCGCATGCTGCCTGTTGGACGAAAAAGCTTTTGACACAACACACCAGGAACCACCTCTGAACTTATGAACAAAAATCCTATGGAAGAATTTGCAGGCCTTCAAAACGAACTGGACAAGAGATTTCTCGATCAGCGCAAAATCTTCCTCTGGGGCGCAGTAGAAGATGAATCAGCGCGCCACATTGTAGAGCGCCTGCTCTATCTTGAATCCCAGGCACCAGGCAAAGACATTCAATTCTACATCAATAGCCCGGGGGGAGTGATCACCTCTGGAATGGCAATTCTAGATACAATGAATATGATCACTTCCGATGTTTCCACGATCTGTATGGGTCTGGCAGCAAGTATGGGCGCACTCCTCCTCTGCGCAGGAAAGAAAGGCAAACGGTTTGGTTTTCCACACGCCAGAGTGATGATTCACCAGCCTCTCATTTCAGGCCAAATTGTAGCGCCGGCCATCGACATCAAGATTCACGCAGAAGAAATCAAGAAGACTCGCGATGAAATCAACCGCATCATTGCAAACGCAACGGGCAAAGCTCTTGAGCAAGTAGAAGAAGATACAGACCGCGACTACTACCTCACTGCGAAGGAAGCAACTGAGTACGGTATGATCGATGGAGTGATTGACAGGATCTAACTTTTAAGCTGATGCCGTTGCAGCCGCAACGGCAGCCTGCACTTCGTCTACAGAAGCCGCACCCGCCACTTTCTTACGAAACACAGAATCATTGAACTGACGGGCAATCGCCGCAAGCGTCTTGATGTGCTTCTCGAATCTATCTTTAGGCAGAACCAGAAGAATTACGATTTGAACAGGCTGCTCATCCACTGCTTGAAACTCGATTGGCTTCTTGAGAACTGCTAGAACTGCAGACAGATCTTTTTCGAAGTCAGTGGAACAATGAGGAATGGCGATGCCCTGGCCTATGCCCGTGGACATAGAAGACTCTCTTTCCAGGAGTACTTTCAATACCTGGTCTTTGTGCGCTTCGAGTCCATCCTTCTTGAGCAGCTGCTCAAGAAGGTGCGAGAGTAGTTCTTCTTTTGATTTAAAAGACCGCTCTATGTAAAAGATGCGGTCTGGCGGTATGATGTCTTTCAGTTCCATGGTCACACCATAGGTGCGAACTCAAGGACGAGCGGACTTTTTGACAGAGTAGATCTCGTCTTTGATCGGGAGTTCCTTTTTGAGGTTCTTGATGTATGGAAGCAGGTCTCCCATGTCTCTGTAATACTCGCAGTTTGGCTGCATACGGCGGGCAACTGTGAAATACTTGTAGAGCTTTTCTTCGCCGGAACGCTTGGACCACTTCTTCTTGTCGCAACGAACACGGAGGATGTACTTATCCTGCTCGGCTTCATACTGTCTTACAACGATGCAATGTGCGCAATTGGCGCAGTAGACTTTTTCCACGGATGCCTGCCTTCTTCAAAGGCCAGCTTTCGCGAGGAAGCCTCAGGGTCAAGGCTTTTTGCGTTCTCTCTCCAGGAAGACCTTGTGGATAAAGTCCTGCAGCCTGTCTTCGTCTGCCGGGCTGAGATTCTCGAACTGCACTCCCACTGCCTTTCCTACGACTCGCACGACCACACACTGCCCTTCAAACGGAGACTCGGCGATCTTGAATCGCACCTTCAACTTATCTCCAATGTAAAGAGAAGAACGAGTGATCAGAGCCAGGCCGCCAGATCCAATATCCGCAAGGGAACATGGCAGGAATTCGTGATGTCCCAGGATTTGAAAGTCCGCAGGCAGGTTGACCTGCGCTCTGGCCTTCTTTCTCTTCTGCTGGTTGGGCGCTCTGAGGCGCACGGCTGCATCCATAAATTCCCCCCGGCCACCGAAACCTGCGACATGCGCCTGATTTGTCAAAGCCAAATGGAGCCTTTCACGCGGTAAACAAAACGACGAATGTCCCCTTCCTCTGCGTCGCGAATGCAGGCAGAATGGAAGCCCTGCAAAAGATGACTGGACCCGGCAATTCGCTCGAGGAAGGAGTTAGGGCGATCTGCAATCCTTGTGATTGGATAGATGAATCTACCCCCAGGAATGCGAAGAGTCATGCCAGCCTGGCGGAGACAGGCACCCAAAAACACGGTCTTGCGAGATACGTCTCCCATGCTCCGGCTCAACAAAGGAATCCAGGCATCCCGGGCGGGTATCGCGGGACTTCCATCCACCATCATGGCATGTCCAAAGTAGTAAATATGCGTAGCATCTGCCATGGCCTCGTTGAATTCACCTTCCCCCAGAGTGCGAAAGGCTGCCCGGGCATCCGGGAACAGATTACAAAACGATTCTGCTTCGCGCCGCGCGAAGGGCAGTGCCTCCCCTTCCGGGTTCAAATAGATGAAACGACTGACGGGCCGCGCACTTTCGCGTGATGGAATTGTGGAATGCTCAGATACATGGAGAATAGGAAACCTCTCCGCCCAGGATTTACCGCCGGAGTGAATTGCTTCGATAGGCGCTGCAGAATCGCCTCGAACGCGAAGACCCTTCTGTGCCTGCTCAAATACAAAGTCAAAGAAGGATTCCGCTCCGTTTGGTACGAGCCAGTTCAGAGAGTCCACTTTGCGGCCTCTGCATAGATCCAGCTCTGCTTGCTCGAGCAAATTTACGCGAGAAGATGGAAAGCTACATGGAAAAGGAGAAACAAAGCACTCTCCTCCCGAGAGGAGAGACATTCCCGTAAGGGAAAATTCTAAAGTAGGCCAGCGATCAGGCTCTAGCATCAGCTGCCGAGTCGATCGCAGGACGCTTCACGCGAACGAAAGACTCGGAGAGAGAGGAGAGAGCCACATAGAAGAAGCCGGCGGCATAGATCAACATGAATGGAACTACGAATGGCTTGTTCTTCACGATGGAGAAGTAGATACAGGCGACGCAGTAGAAGCCCATGAAGAACTCAATGAATACAGTCTTATCTAGAGGCAGCTTGTATTTCATGCGCTCAATCAGCTTATCTGATTTGTTCTCAATACGGTACTTTGGAGTACGTTTGAAAGTAGACTGAATTCCAAGAATCGCTTCCAGGAACGCACGACCGCAAACAACTGCGATTCCAGTTCCAATCATCATCAAAACAGGCATCCACCAGATTCTCTTTTTCCAATCTGGATAAAGTTCACGCTGAGAATAGATGTAGAAAACAACCGGACCAAACGTTCCCAGGCTCATCAGAGTGGCCGCACCAAAAAGAACAGCCAGAGAAAGATCATAAATGCTAAATCCTGTCCACACATCCATGAGCAGAAGAGGAAGACAGAGCAAGATGTTGATCATCATGAGAGGATGAACAGAGTAGTTGAGCAAATGAACGATTGCTTCCGACTTGATCTTGCGCGAAAATTTAGAGCGAAGGATCGTTGGAATGAGTTTGACTGCAGTCTGGATGGAACCCTTGCACCAGCGAAACTGTTGCGACTTGAAAGCAGACATGGTTGCCGGAAGTTCTGCAGGATTTACAATATCTTTGAAATAACGGAAGCTCCAGCCTGCGAGTTCTGCGCGATAGGAAAGATCAAAGTCTTCTGTGAGAGTATCTGACTGCCAGTTGCCCGCATCTACGATGCACTGACGACGCCAGATGCCACCGGTTCCGTTGAAGTTCATCCAGAGATTGTTGCAATTGCGCGCAACCTGTTCGATCATGAAGTGACCGTCGATCCCAAATGATTGTGCTTTGGTCAGAACGGAATAGTCGTCATTGATGTGTCCCCAGCGAGTCTGGACCATGCCGATCCCTGGCTCCTGGAAGTAAGGAACTGTTTTCACAAGGAAGTCAGATGCTGGAAGGAAGTCTGCGTCAAAGATAGCAACGAATTCTCCGCGAGCCACTTCGAGTCCTTCTTTGAGTGCGCCTGCTTTGTGGCCCTGACGATTGGTGCGATGGATGTGATGAATGTCAAAACCACGCGAACGATACATTTCCACCAGAGTGGCTGCTTTGTCCTTGCTTTCGTCTGTTGAGTCGTCCAGTACCTGGATTTCCAGTTTGGATTTTGGCCATACCATTTGTGTCGTAGCTTCGATGAGGCGGTCTACGACATAGAATTCATTGAAAACAGGAAGTTGTACGGTAACGACTGGAATTTCTGACTCAGGAGTTTTTGAAATATCAATTGGATCCATGTGCACATCCTGGCCGGACACGCAGTATTTTTCATTCTTCCGATAGAGATACACCATGATGTAAGAGTGTATCCCGAAAAAGAACAACAGAGCGATGTCTATCGAGTAAAGTGCAATGATTATAAGTGCTATGATATCCATGGGAAAAGACGGGTTCCTCGCGCAAATTTGCGCTAGATATGTTTTCGGAGCATGTTTTTTGAGACGCGTTTGCGGTCAAATTTTTTACGATTCCGCGTCAGACCATTTTTTGCTCGGATAAGGACAGGACTGTGCCGCCGTACGGGTGTGGTTCCCAGTCGGGCCATGCTGCGGGGCCCTGGATCACGATGATTCTATGGCCGCCGGGGGCAGGTTCACGAAGAGATCCAAGGAAATCGGTGATCAAAGCAGGCAATGGGGTCCAGAACGTATACGGGAGGTCCAGAAAGACCACGGAACGGCCTTCGATAAAAGGGCTCATCTTGCGGAAATCTTTTCTGTGGAGGCGAATGTCGTATTTCTGAGCGCGAACCTGCCGGATCAGGAACTCGAATCTACCCTGATCCAGTTCCGCTGCGTGGACTGGATGATACCCGCGGCTGAGAGCCTCAATGGCGATCTGGCCTGAGCCCGCGCACAAATCAAAGAAAGCATAGTCCGAAGGCTCAGTCTCCAGTCTGTTTTCCACGAGCTGAAAAAGTGCCTCTTTGACCAGTCCAGGAGTGAAGCAACTATGGCCCCTGGATTCGGGCGGCATGGAAATGCTTTTGCCCTTGAGAGTCCCTTTCTGGACGCGAAACATCAGCGACGAAAGCGATCACCGAGGTGACGCCGCAAATATCGCACATGGCCAATGTATAAAACTGCCAGTATGATTCCAAAAAGCACAGCGGATAAAAGTAGCTTGTAGAGCGCGATTTCGTCCGTCCAGAACAGAAATCGAATCGGAACCGGCTCCGGATTCCCGAAGGCCAACAGGGCCAGAATCAAAGCCCCGATCAACATGAATGTAAGCCGGAGTGGAAGCACGCTATAGCTGGGTCACATTCACGCTGCCGCACATCGGGCAAACATGCATTCCTGTGTCCATATCCTCTTCCTGAGATTCGTCCCAGCGATAGTCGCAGTCTTCGCAAACGAAGCTTGCGTGCTCGCTGTCTTCATCATCTTCTACGTCTTCGTCCCAGTCAAGGTCTTCCTCAAGATCTTCGTCGTCTCTGTCCCACATAGGCTATGGGCTATCCCATACGACCGTCAGAAAATGCCAGACTTTTTTATTTCGGGAGGGATTTTCTGCCACAGGTGCATTCTGACCTTCTTGTGATTCGCAGGCTGCGAAAGCGACTTTCCAGCAAATTGTACTGCTGAAGAAGGCCGAATGACTCATCCCGGCCAAGCAAAATCTTCACCGCCTCCCCGGCCATGATGCTCCCTATGACACCGGCCACCGCTCCAATCACACCGGCCGCCGCGCAATTCGGCACGCTCCCTTCTTCTGGCATGTTCTCAAAAATGCATCGATAGCAGGCACTCTGGCCGGGCCGCACACAGAGAACCTGTCCATCAAATCGAAGGATACCACCTGCAATATAGTCGATCCGATTTTCTACGCACACGTCGCTGACGAGGAACTTGGTGGGAAAATTATCAGAGGTCTCAATCACAAGATCCATCCCGGTGACCAGGTCCTTTGCATTCTTGTCTGAGAATCGTTCCATTCTAAAATCCAATTCCAGATTTGGGTTCAATGAATGGATCTGTTCTCGCGCCAGATCAATCTTCGGGCTTCCTACACCGCCCGTGCGATACAGTACCTGTCTTTGTAAATTTGTAAGATCGAGATGATCAGAGTCCACGCAGCGAATCCTGCCAATTCCAGACGCAGCCAGATACGTGAGTACGGGAGACCCAATTCCACCGGCACCGACTACGAGCACACTCGATGATTTGAGTTTCTCCTGACCCGATTTACGCACCTCGGGCAGGAGTATATTTCTAGAATAGCGGGTGATTTCGTCCCGCGAAAGCAACTTACCTGGCCATCAGAGTCGCGGCTTTGTCTGCAAGATCTTTGAGAAGATCATCACGCGTGGAGTCTCGCATCTGAGAAGCAGCCTGCACATTTTGCGCTTTCTGATCCTTGTCATGCAAATTGGTCAGCGCAGCAATGCTCGCATATTTGACGGAAGGGGAAGGAGAGTTTGCAGATCTCTGCAGAGCTGCGGTGGCCGGACCTGGTTTGCCAATCGCACCCAGAGAGGCAGCTACATTCCATGCCACTTCCGGAGCGGGATTTGAGTCCAGCAATGACACTAGAGCAGGAATTGCTTGCTCCTCTTTGCGTTCACCGAGCTTTCGCGCTGCGGTGATTTGAAGAGACATATCTCCGGAGCTTAGATCCGCGATGTATTGATCTGAAGTTTTTTCACCTGCCGGCACTGCTGTCTTGCAAAAGGATGCAAGCAATACTAGAATCAATAGACCCGGAACATTCTTCATCTTGCCTTGTAAAATATCTGGCATTCCAGGCATGTCAACGGAAAAAACGATCCAATGCCTTCTCTATTGCATCCCTTCATCGTTCATGTGCCCATTGCCTTCGCGCTGTTCTATGTTCCTTTCGCCTGGCTTTGCATTCGTGACCGCATCCAGTGGAGCTGGTTTACACTCTACTCGTTGTGCCTTTGCGCTTCCCTCTATGGCGCCATGGCCAGCGGGTCTGTCGATCGCGCCATCGTAGAGAAGAATCGCCCTTCCATCAGCTCTCCGCTCGAAGAACACGAAGGCTCAGCGCAAAAAGCGTTCTTTTTTGCTCTGGCAGCGCTCGCACTGTCGTTTGCTGGCAAAACCAGATTTAGGGAGGCCGCGAAGATCGCATGCGGACTCATCGCCCTTGCCGTTCTCGCAAGCACCATCCAGACTGCGAGACTGGGCGGCAACCTGGTATACAAGCACGGAGCAGCAGAGGCACACGCGCGATGATCTGGGCTGTTACCGGAGCAACCGGGTTTCTAGGCAGACATCTTGTGGAAGCTTCTCTTTCGAGGGGAGCAACCGTGCGCGCACTCTCGCGGACCATTGTTCCACCATCCGTAGAACACTTTGAAGGAGATCTTCTCGAACCTGATCCGGCGGGGATTGCCGCCTTTTTAAAAGGTGCTGATGTTCTATTTCACCTGGCAGGAATGGTCAGTCGCCAGAAGGCGGATGCAGAGAAAATGATGAGGCTTCATATTGAAGGGACTCGCGCCATTCTTGAGGGAGCAAAAAAAGCTGGAGTGCGCAGAGTGGTGCTCGCATCCACATCTGGCACGGTTGGAATCTTTGAAGATGAGAGAACCGCAGACGATAACAGCCCGTATGCGATGGCAGTTGCATCTGAATTCGCGTACTACAGAAGTAAGATCTATCAAGAGAAACTCGCGATGGACTTTGCAAAATCGAGCGATCTAGAGCTCGTTTGTCTGCGACCTTCCCTTCTACTTGGCCCAGGGGATCATCGTCTCAGTTCCACCGGAGATGTAAAAGCGTTCCTTGATAA
>Ga0268298_10003566_pt1 | contig 15796 bp, 18 predicted proteins | sample WWTPWeurt_MetaG_FD_194462 | JGI IMG/M metagenome (GOLD analysis project Ga0268298, IMG submission 194462) | Activated sludge microbial communities from WWTP in Nijmegen, Gelderland, Netherland - WWTP Weurt | ecosystem: Engineered > WWTP > Aerobic digester > Activated sludge | place... | reverse complement strand
CTCCAGCACCTATTGATAAGTTTGGAAGAAAAAGAAACGATATAGCAAAATCCGCTCTTGGGGCAGAAGAATTTATTCCTTGGGAACAAAAGAAATTAGTTTCTCCTTTGATCGCTAAATTAAAAAAAGATGGTTTCCAAATAATAGCTATCGAACAAGACGAAAAATCTATTGATTATAAAAAAGTTAAATTAAACAATAAAAACGTTTTTATTGTCGGTACGGAAGTCACAGGTATACCAAAAAACGTTTTAGAAAAATGTGATGTAATAGCTGAGATACCAATGAAAGGGAAGAAAGAGTCCCTCAATGTATCTGTGTCTTTAGGTGTGGCACTTTTTAGAATTTTAAATATATAAAATATTTATTTTCCGTATGTTGTGCCGTCTTGTAGTATGTATGGTTTGTCTACATGCTTTGTAGGAACAGCAAAATACCATACAAACCAAAGTATAACTAAAAGTATTAAAAGTTGTTTTAAGTGATCTATTGCCATAGTTTTTTGTTTTATTTTTGATGCACTGAGCAGAAATGTGCACTTCTGCCTCCGACTACTTTTCTTATTATAACACCAGTACAATTTTTCCTCCTACACTTTTCCCCAGTGCGTCTATATGCATCATGATGAAGTTGGAATTCTCCACGCAATCCATAAATATTTCTATAGTCCGACATAGAATCTCCGCCAAAATCTATGCCTTTTGCTAAAGCTTCCTTCATTGCTTTATACATTAATTTTATTTCTTCATTTTTTATTTCTCTAGCTTTTCTTTCAGGTTTTACTCCTGCACGCCATAAAATTTCATCAGAATAAATATTTCCGATACCAGCTATTATACTAGGATCCATTAAAACATTTTTTATTCTTTTTTCTTTACCTGAATATATGCATTGTTTGAATTTTTCTAAAGTAAAATTTTTATCCAACGGCTCTGGTCCAATACCAAATAAATGTTTTGTTTCATTCATTGTTTTCGTTTCGAGTAATGTTATTTTCCCAAATTTTCTAGAATCACAAAAAGCTAAATGCTTTCCATTTGATAAAATAAAAACTACATGCACAAATCTATTGTATGGATCATGCAGTGGATGTTTTTTGTCTTTGTATTCTGGAGTCCATTTATTTTCTTTTTTATTGTAAATATATTTCCCGTAGAGTAAGTGACCTGTCATTTTCATATGAATAAGTATTGTTTTATTTAATGACAAATTGATTAAAATATTTTTCGCTCGTCTTTTTGCAGATAATATTTTTTTACCACTTACTTCTTTTTTGAAATAAGGGAAATACTTTGCATTTTTTACTGCATCAGTCTGGCGAGTGTCTTTACTATTTAAATCAGTCCAAACGTCTTTTATTTTTAGGCCTACTATTTCTTTTTGTAAGCCTCTTGTTGTTGTTTCTACTTCGGGTAATTCTGGCATGGTATGATTATAATATGAAAAAGTTTTTACCGGTATTTTTCGTTATTTTGCTAGTGTTTTCAACACCTTTTTTTATTTATGCAAAAACTGTAAAAAAAGTAACAAAAACAGCAACAATAAAACCAATACGGATACTTATCGTACCAGGGCATGACAACGAAGTCTGGGGCGCCCAGTATGGCAATATTAAAGAAGCTGATATGAATCTAGCACTCGCAAAACAAATTTATGCAATTTTGAAAAAAGATAAAAGATTTGAAGTTTATATTACTCGTGATAGTTTGGGTTACACAAAAACATTTGCAGATTATTTTGGTTTGCATCAGGCAGATATAAAAACATTTAAAGAAGATGCAAAAAAGGAAATGAAAGCTAATGTTCTTGCCGGTGCTGTGATTAAAAAAGATGGTGTTCCTCACGTTGGAGTTAATGAAAGCGTAGCGATGAATTTGTATGGCATCAATAAATGGGCAGGGGAAAATAATATCGATGCAGTGATTCATATTCATTTCAATGATTATCCCAGAGACAATAAATGGGAGATGGGGAAGTACAAAGGTTTCGCTGTGTATATACCAGAGAATCAGATGCCGAATGCAGAAAAAAGCGCACCTCTCGCAGAATCTGTTTTTAAAGAACTTCACAAGAAATATATAACGAGCACATATGAAGAAGAAAAAGCAGGACTCATTCCAGATCAAAAGCTCATTGCGCTCGGTACGAACAATACTTTGCCAGCAAATACTCGAAGCGTGCTCATTGAATACGGTTATATTTATCGATTTGCAAATAGCACTATGCGCCATAAAGCGTACAAGACGATGTCTGAGCTTACAGCAACAGGTATAAAAAATTATTTCTTTAGGAAGTAATTACTTGCTTTATCCTAAAAGGGGGAGTACTATTTAAGTATGAAAAAATTACCCTTAATTTTGGGCTCTATAGTATTTATTACATTTCTTGTTTTCGGTATAAAATTTATAAAGACAAAATATTTCGACTTGTCTGCAGCAGTTATTGATTCTGTTGCAACCACTTATTCTGGAACTATTACCATGGCTCATGGAGATGATTTTAAAAATAAAAAAACATATATAGATTATTATTTAAATACACTAGATGGAAAAAGTTTGAAAATTAACTTTACTTCCTTGCCACCAGAAAATATTGACGGATCACAAGTTTCTTTTTTTGGAATTCAAAATGGTACACAGGTGGATGTTGATCCAAATAAATTAAAAATTATTTCTATTAATCAATCTCAAAAACCAAATCCAAGTAACATAACAATAACTCAAAAAAAACTAGCTGTTATATTTGTTAATTTTCAAAATGATACATCTCAACCAATTAGTCCTGTATATGCAAAACAAAGAATTTTTTTAGATCCAGCATCAGTTCCTGGATCGGTAAATGGATATTTTAAAGAATCATCTCTTAATAAATTTAAATTTACAGGATCAATTGATCCAAATGGAGATGTTTTTGGTTGGTATACTTTACCAATAATGAACGGTCCTTCTTTTGATTTTAATCAAATTGAGGCTCTATCTAATCAAGCTGCTGCGATTGATGGTTTTATTAAAACAAATTATTTCACAGTAATGTATGTATTTCCACATACCTCAGCCCTTCTTGCGGATGCTTATTATGTTGGTTTTGGTATTTTTATGAATGATGGTGGAACAAACCCTGAGCATATGATACATGAACTTGGTCACTCTTTAGGTTTATCTCACGCACACTCTTTACTTTGTAAAGATAGCAATGGTAACCCTTCCATCTTAAGTAAGATATGTACACCTGATGAATATGGTGATCCATTTGATGTTATGGGTAATGCATGGCGCCATAGACATTTTAATAATGATTATAAATCGTTTTTAAATTTCTTATCTCCTAATGTTATTGGAAATATTACATCTACTGGTTTATATACACTTTATCCTTCTAATACAACTTCTACCGCATCTCTTTTAAGAGGATTAGAAATACCTATTGAATCTTATGGTAATAAAAAATCTTCTTATTATATAGAATATCGAAAGTCGTATGGTGTTTTTGATGATTTTTTATCAAGTGATCCTGTTGTAAATGGTGTTTCTATTCGTTTTAAAAAACATACTATAGCTAATACTGCTAATAATATTTATGAATTTGAAGATTCGTATTTAATTGATTCACATCCACAAACTTCAACTTTTGAGGACGCACCTTTTTTAGCTGGATCAATCTTTAATGATACTGATAGAGGTATTACAGTTTCTGTTTTACCTCCAACCACACCAAATCCTGCTTTTTTACAAGTTCAAATAAATATAACTAAACAACCATGGCTTTGTATTAAAAATGATCCTTTAGTAGTATTAAATCCTTCAACACAAAACACTATTGTTGGTGGCTCATTAAATTATAATGTTAGTATTACAAACCAAGACAATATAAATTGTCCTCCTTCTGTTTATTCAATAGAATCTTATTCACCGTATCAACCTTATTTAAGTTCTGAAAATTCTAGTTTTATATTTAATATTAAAAATCCTTTAGTTAATTCTGTATTACCTGGTACAACACAAAATTATAACGTAACTATGTCTAGGCCATCAACAAAAAATTTACTGTATGAACTAGGAAGTCATACATTTTATTTATTTATTAAAGATAGTTTTTGGAATAAGTTCCTTATGCCAGTAGTAGGCATCTATAATATTGTCCCAGGTCCAAGTATTATCAATAGTACTTCTAAATAAAAAGTAATTACTTGCTTCCTAAAATTTTTAACGCTTCTTTTATTTTAGAATTAATATCTTTTGATATTGTTTGTTTGAGTGCGTCACGAGCTTCATTTTGAGAATAGCCGAGGGCTTTGAGTGCTTCAAGAGCATCCATTTCTCCTTGTAGGGAAATGTCTTTGTTTTCTTCACCCATTTTGTCACGAAGTTCGATGACGATTTTTTCTGCTGTTTTTCTACCAATGCCTGAGATTTTTGTTAAATATGAAGTATCGCTTGTGGCTATAGCTTTCTTTAGTGTTTCCATACTAGCAACACCAAGTATCGCAAGTCCTGATTTTGGTCCAATACCAGATACGCTTATAAGCATTTCAAAAAATTCTAATTCTTTAGGATCTACGAAACCATATAGGTCTAAGGCATCTTCTCTTACTATAGTGTGAATCCAAAGAAATATTTCATCACCAATTTTCCTGTTTTCTGACAAAGTATCGAGAGATACACTTATTTTATAGCCGACACCACCGACATCAACGATAATGTATTTCAGATTTTTGAATATTATTTTTCCGTTTATACTTCCAATCATAGTCTTAGTATAGCAAATCAAATACATGCCCGCATTTGCCTTTTTTTGAGATTTTTGGTATGTTTATGTATATGCCAATAACAAAATCAGCAGAAAAAGCAATGCGTGGATCACTTCGAAAGAAGGTTTTTAATGATCGTCGCAAGCGCGCTATGAAGGAAGTAATCAAGAAGATAGACAAGACTGTGAAAACAGACAAAAAAGAAGCAGAAAAAATACTTTCTCAAGCTTTTAAGGCTATCGATAAGGCTGCAAAATCAGGTGTAATCAAAAAGAATACAGCTGCTCGCAGAAAATCTAGATTATCTAAATCAGTTAAATAAATTAAAAAAGACTCATGAGTCATCTATTAGAATTTTACGGAACAGAATGCCCTCATTGTGAGAGGATGCATGCTCTTATTTCTCGTGTAGAAAAAGAAGAAAATTTGAAAGTAGATATTTTTGAAGTTTGGCATAATGAAGAAAATGCTAAAAAACTAGAAGCTCTAGATAAAGATATGTGTGGAGGGGTTCCATTTTTTTATAATACACAAACAAAGAAATTTATCTGCGGTGAAGCAGATTATGAAACAGTCAAAGCTTGGGCAAAAGGTCATCCTTTTACTCAAGAAGAATAATTTTTATGTCTCAAGAAACAATAGTTAGATTTGATAAAGTGTCATTTGAACACAGTGTAAACAAGCCTATTTTAGAAGAGGTTTCTTTTTCTATTCGTCGTGGAGCAAAATTCACTTTGATGGGTCAAAATGGTGCTGGTAAAAGTACTATTTTTAGTCTTATTACAGGAGAGAAAAAACCAGAAGATGGAATTATAAATATAGTAAAGGGCGTAACTATCGCAATCTCAAGACAGGTGATACCTCGTGCAGATTTAGAATTGACTGTCCGTGCATTCTTTGAAAAATCTTTCAAAGAAAAAATATATGATATAGATGTAAAAATTGATGATGTTTTGGAAGTTGTGAATTTAAAAGGGCATGAGAAAGTTCATGATAGAGTTATAAAAACTTTCTCTGGTGGACAACAAGCAAGACTTTTACTTGCAAGTGCTCTTATACAAAATCCCGATTTGCTTTTACTCGATGAACCTACAAACAACTTAGACAAAGCTGGTATTGCACACCTTACAAAATTCCTTATTGATTACAAAAAGACAGTTATTGTTATTTCCCACGATGCTGAATTTCTAAATGCTTTTACTGAAGGAGTTTTTTATCTCGATGTTCATACTAGAAAAGTTGAACAATATGTAGGTAACTATTTTAATGTTGTAAAAGAAATAAAAGCTCGTGTCGAAAAAGAAAATATGAAAAATGCACAGCTTGCGAAAACTATCCAAGAGAAAAAAGATCAAGCCAATGTCTTCGCACACAAAGGAGGGCGTCTTCGTCTCGTCGCTCGTCGTATGCGTGAACTAGCTGAAGATCTCGAAGAAGAGATAGTTGATGTACGTAAAGAAGATAAAGCAATACGATCATTTATAATTCCTGCACAGACTGAGATGATAGGGGAACTTTTAAATATTACAGAATTCACAACACTCGACCCAAAGACTCATAAGGTTGTAAAACATAAAGTAAATATTTCTTTAAATAAAAATAAGCATTTGCTTTTGAAAGGACCAAATGGAATTGGAAAAAGTACTTTGCTTGAAACTTTAGCTAGTGGAAATTCAAAAGGAATTACAATAAAAGATGGAGTGAGGATTGGTTATTATCGCCAAGATTTTTCTACATTAAATTTCGATCATACTGTGTATGAATCTCTCGCTAGTGCTATGGCTATAGGAGGGGAAAGGCTCGACGAAGAGCGTATGCGTTCTGTGGCTGCGAGTTTTCAAATAACAGGAGAATTCATCCGCACAAAAATCGGAAGTCTTTCTGAAGGGCAAAAAGGTCTCGTAGCTTTCGCTCGTCTTGTACTCGAAAAGCCGGGAATTTTAATACTCGACGAACCTACAAATCATATAAACTTCCGTCACTTACCTGTAATCGCTAAAGCATTAAATGACTACACAGGTCTTATGATTCTTGTTTCTCACGTTCCAGAATTCGTGGAAAAGATTAGGATTGATGAAATACTTGATCTAGAAAAGTAGATAATTCTTTCTTCTCGATTTTTTTATATGAGTTTGGTTTTATGTTGCCGAGTTTAATGTTGAGCACACGGATTCTTTTCAAGTCTTCTACTTCTTGAAATAGTGCACTACACATACGACGGATCTGATGTTTCTTTCCTTCTGTGAGAGTGACTTTAAAAGAAAATTCACTTACGATTTCTACTTTACATGGCTTAGTTTTGTACCCTTCGATATCAACGCCGGCTTCCATGTTTTTCTTGAAGCTTGAACGTAATTTATTTTTGGTTTTTACCAAGTATTCTTTCTCGTGAATATACTTTGGATTTAGAAGTTTGTCAGTTATTCTTCCGTCATTCGTCATAATTATAAGTCCATGACTTGCTTTATCGAGTCTGCCGACAGGGAAGACATCTTTGGGCATATCTGTTTTTTTGATAGCTTCTTGAATGTCACGCTCTTCGTCTTGAGGTGAATGCGTAATTACTCCTATAGGTTTGTTGTATGCAAAATATACATATTCTTTTTGTGGCTCAGTCTTACTTCCTTTTACTTCCACTTTGTCTTTTTCAAGTACCTTACTTCCTAATACTGCTTTTTTGCCATTGATAAAAACAAGACCTTTTTCAATAAGTTCATCTGCACCTCGTCTCGTAGAATATTGTTTGAGAGCGAGGTATTTGTTTATTCTCATAGGGTAAATTTCATCCATTTTTTTTGTGCTCTCGGTAGGAATCGAACCTACATCGCAACTTCCGCAAAGTTGCGTCCTATCCATTGAACGACGAGAGCAATATCAATACATTACCAGCTTTTTAGTAAAAAGTCCAAATTTTATAGACCAAGTCGCTCGATGACTTTTTCTGAAAAATGTTCTTTCATTTCTTCTTCAGGGATTTCATTTTGTAACATTTTGTCACGGATTATTTCAGGAGAAATATTTTCTATGGGAATTGAAAGTATTGGCATAAAAGCTTTTGAGGATTTTAAGAAGAGGGTAGGCTTATAATCCATTTTTACATAAAATGCTTTTATATTTTTATATGGGTAGACTTGGCTTTTTATTTCGAGACCTTTGTCTGAAAGAGTGTACTGCACTATCTCTGGTTTTTTGATTGAAAACATTACAAAACAACCACCACCTAGTACAAGGAGAATTGCAAAAAAATAATTTCCAAAAATTATAGAGGCTACACTTCCTGCAACTACTATGATGCCAAGTGCCCAATACCAATCATTGCCTCTTTCTTTTTCTTCGTATTCAATAGCAGACCACTTTATGGTTTCCATATTTAAAGTATATCATTTATTATTTTAAATAAAAGAATTTATTAAACAATAAAAAAACGGCATATGCCGTTTTTTTATTGTTTGTGCGGAGGCGGTGAGATTCGAACTCACGGACCCCGTAAAGAGTCTCTTGTTTTCAAGACAAGTGCCTTCAACCACTCAGCCACGCCTCCTCCGCTTTATATTTTATTTTTTAAATATATTTGGAATTCTAGAAAAAGCAGATTTTACTTCAGGCCACTTTTTCTTCGCTACTCCAAAAATATAAATAATGTCCAAGATACCAGCAGTATTGAATATGACGAGAGCGATAAACCACTTCTTGTCATTGTTTTTTGAAGCTGTCCAAACAGAATAACACTTCCATAGGATAGTCCAAACCATTACTAAGGCAACGAGCACATTTATTAATATATTTGCTTGCATAGGGTGATAATATCAGAAAAAGTCTTTTTATGCTAGTATTTTGATATGAGATTTTTAGGTATAGATTTTGGTATGAAACGCATAGGTATAGCTCTTTCAGACGAAAACGGCACTTTGGCATTTCCAAAAGAAATAGTACCTAATGATAAAAATAAATATAAAAAGATCGGTGAGATAATAAAAACAGAAGATATCTCTGAAATAGTCGTCGGTGAATCTGTAGATTTTTCTGGAAGACTCAATATGCTCATGGCTCATATAGCTCTTTTTATAAAAGAGCTTGAAGAAGAATTTCATTTACCAATTCATACACAAAAAGAATTCCTGACATCAGTCGAAGCAAGAAGATCTAAAGATGGAAAGAAAGGTATGAGCCCATCTCAAGCACACAGTAAACTTAAAAATACAAAGGCTGGCAGAGTAGATGCTTCCGCAGCTGCACTTATATTGCAAAGATATTTAGATAAGAGAAATTTAGCAGATAGTAAAAAATAATATAAAAATATGGAAAAAATTAATTTTGATGAATTTAAAAAAGTAGAAATAGCTGTGGGAAAAATATTATCAGCAGAAAAAGTTCCCGATACTGATAAATTATTAAAACTCTCAGTAGATTTTGCAGAAGAAAATCCTCGTCAGATTATTTCTGGTATTTCAATGTATTTTCCTGAATGCGAAGTTCTTGTAGGGAAGAAATGCATGTTCGTAGTAAATCTAGAACCACGAAATATAAAAGGTTTGGAAAGCAACGGTATGATACTCGCTGTTTCTACTGAAGATGGAAAATTCTCACTTCTTGAACCAAATGCTGAAATTCCAGCAGGTACAAGAGCGAAATAATATTCCTATATAGCTTAATAAGAGTTATACTATCTATATGTTTGGTAACAATAAAATTTTCGCTTTAGAAATTTCTGACGAGTCTATTAAATTCGTACAGTATTTTAAAGATGAAGAAGAAATATCTATCGGTAAATATGGAGAGAAAAATATTCCTATTGGTTTGATAGAGCAAGGAGAAATCGTGGACATGTATGCTTGCAGGGATTTTTTCAAATCTTTTCAGAAAGAATTTAAAATAAAAAAAGCAAAAATAGCTATTCACCTAGAAACAGACATAAATAACTTTAATGAAAAAAAAGAAAATATTACGAAAGAGTATATTTCTTTATTTAAATATTTAGATATTGATTTGCTTTCAATTGAACTCAAAGTCCACTCTTTAATGAAAGTTGTATTTAAAAAAGATGATGTTGGAGCAAATATGATTTTGGATTTTGGTGACAAAAAAACTGGAATTCATTTTGTGCAAAATGGAGAAATACTTTCTACTCAAGATATACCATTTGGTTTGTTCCGAGAAATACACAATATTGCAGATGAAATAAATCGTCATTTTATTTATTGGCATACATCAAAAGATGAATACAACAAACCTCGTCCTAAAATACAAAAAATAATCCTTGTTGGTAAAACAGGGGATATAACAGAATTCAAAGAATACCTTTCTACAAAAATGCATCAAGATGTAGAGATAGCAAATGTTTGGCAAAATATTTTCCCAGATGATTATTTTAATACTCGTATTCCAGAAATTCCTTTTGAAGAATCTTTAAAATACGCCGGAGCTATTGGCTTGATTTTAGAATAAAAAATTCGTTAAGTTCTGTTTTGGTGCCTTCGGTAGGAATCGAACCTACATCAAAGCCTTAGAAGAGCTCTGTTCTATCCATTGAACTACGAAGGCAATTGCCCCGCGTGAGCGTGGGTTGTGCGCGATACAGGACTCGAACCTGTGACCTTCCCGGTGTAAACGGGTTGCTCTACCAACTGAGCTAACCGCGCATGTATTCTTTTGTTATTTACCAAAACAGCTAAACCCGCATATATTTTTATTTTTTAAAACTTATTTGATAAGTATACCCTAAAATGTTATTTTTTCAAGTTTTATGATAATATTCATTCTATGGAAAAGAATCCAATGGAACCATTCTCTATGAAATACCCAGGTGAGGGTATTTTAAATAGTATTGAAAAACAGCTCGCTTTAGTTCGTAAACTAGAAGATGTTTATAAAAATAGACCCGACCCAAAGAATTTTGTTGGAGCTATGGAAGGGACTGAATCCGCAAATCAATATTCTTCAGAAGAAATTCAAAAAGATATTGATTACGTTGAAAGAACAAAAGGAAATATTGAAAAAGCTAATAAAGAAAAAGGTTTAGAAGTTTTTTCAATGCTTGAAAGTGGTTTTTCTTTAAGTGAAATGATGCAAGCTATGATTATCGATAGATCAAATAAGGGAATGCTTCCAGGATTTAAGGCTATTATGACTTCAGAGAGAGATGATTTAAAAGTTGGTATGGATGCAATCTTAAAAAAGAAAGAATATGGTTATCTTGGTGCTTCTTTTGATTTTACAATTTCTTCAAACAAAACAACTATTCAAGATAAATTAAAAAAGATTTGGGAAAATGATGTGATGAAACATTCTATTCCCACTGTGAAATATTTTGAAGACCCAGATACTCACGCAAGAGGTTCACTCATGGTTCCAAAATTCGTAATTGCTGGTTCTAAAAAAGATATAGAATTTTTTACACATAAATATTTAGAAGATAAGGCTGATGAATTAAACGAACATCCATTTAGATATATGTTGGTAAAACAAATCGATGATCAACTGAAATCAGCTTTGAAATTTTTTGAAAAGAATAAAGAAAATAAATCTTTTGATTTTATACATAAAAAATATAAAGAAATTCAAGGTTTTATTGAAAAATTAAAACAAGATATAAATTATTCAGAATATGTTAATTCAAAAGAATTTTTTGAATATAAAAAAGATAATAATGCATATAAAGCAATGAAAGATTTTTATTCTGATAAATAAAAATGGATTTTAAACTAAAAATTTTATACGAAGATAAAGATATTTTAGCTATCGATAAACAAGCGGGGATTTCTGTGCATGGAGATGGAAGAAATGATGTTGAAACTCTTGCTGATTTGATATTGAAAGAATATCCAGAAATGAAAAATGTCGGCGAACCAATGGAAATAGAAGTAAATGGAGAAATAAAAAAAATATTTCGCCCTGGAATAGTGCATCGTCTCGATAAAGATACGAGTGGAGTTTTGCTTTTAGCTCGCAATCAAAATGCTTATGAATTCTTGAAAAAACAATTTCAAAATAGAGAAATAAAAAAAACATATATAACACTTGTTTCTGGTCATATGAAAAATGATACAGGTACCATAGACGCTTCGATTGGCAGAAGCCCTAGTGATCCTAGAAAAAGAATTGCTTCACGAGGTAAGAGTGGAAAATTGCGTGATGCAGTTACAGAATACAAAGTATTGGAAAGAATTGAAATAGACGGAGAAAAATATACTTGGGTTGAAGTTTATCCAAAGACTGGAAGAACTCATCAAATAAGAGTGCATATGAAATTTTTAAATCATCCTGTTGTATGTGACAAACTTTATGCATCAGATAAAAATTGTCCAGAATCTATTTCTAGACTTGCACTTCATGCCAAATCTATAGAATTCAAGAATTTAGCAGGGGAGAATTTGAAAATAGAAGCCCCAATTTCAGAGGATCTGAAAAGCATTAATAAATAAGCTTTTATTGTAAAATAAAGGTATTTTGTCATAAATACTTGCTTTTTTATATATATTATGATATAATTGTATTTAGATGGAGACGCGTGTTCTTCGTAAAAATAAGTAAAAACAAAAAAATCTTACAGGTATGAAAAAAATAAATTTTGCCAAATTTTTACAATTTGGATTTATGATTTTGTTGTTTTTGCAAACAACAGAGACTTCGGCACAAGAAAAACTTAATAATTTGAAAAGGCTACCACCACCGAATCATGTCCAAGACAGCATTAACAGAGTAAAAAACTTGGAAAATATGGAAAAAAGGGATACTTTGTTTAGCTTTAAATTAGTTGATGTTGTAAAAGTTAAAACAGAAATTTCCGTGAATGATGTTGTTACAGAAAATACAATATATAATTCACGAGTTTTCAAAAAAACTGATTATCAATTTCAAAATGTTTTTGAGGCAAAAAATGTTCCTAAAAAAATTGAATTAGTTGATTTGGTTGGTGTATATGTATTCAGTAGACGTCCAAGCAGAGATATCTCGATAGATTATTTGTTTAACTCTATTGATACATCTATGAGTTCAGCAATGAACCAGTCGCAAATTGAAGAATTTTGTAAGTTAGAAAGTGTTAAAAAATGGTTTAACAGAAATAAAAATGGGGAAATTTACTTCGTGGTTATATGTGATATACCATCTGAAATCAAAGATGGTAATGGTGACATAATCAACAATGTCGTAGACAATAAGGTTGGAAACAAAGATAAACCTAAGTACTATATGGCATATAAAACTAACTTTGTTAAAGTAACAAAATATGGTTCTGGATTAGCCGCTGAATACTGTAAAAGAGGTGCAAATAAAAAAATTGAAAAGACAACCCCAGTTCTTTTTATTTTACCGAATCCTTAACTTTTCATTTTTAGATTAAATCTGTTGTTTAGTAGCCAAAACGCTTGTCCTCATCAATTGGGCAGGCGTTTTTTATTACCATTTGCCTAAAAAATCCTTTTATGCTAAAGTGTAACGACTATGGCAGTAACAAATATACAACTTAGCCCAGTAGATATGGGAGCTCGAAAGAAGCTTGATTTTAAAGCGGGTGACACCATCCGTGTTTGGTCAAAGATTCCAGACGAAAAAGCAACTAAAAAAGGTGAAGCTTTGAAATACCGTTCACAGGCTTTCGAAGGAATTGTCCTTGCTCGTAAACACGGCACAGAAATAGGAGCTACATTCACAGTTCGTAAAGTAGCATCTGGTGTTGGAGTTGAAAGAATTTTCCCTTTATACTCTCCAATGATCGATAAAGTAGAAATCGTCAAAAAGGCTAACGCTGGACGTTCAAAACTCTACTATGTTCGTACAAAAGCTGTTAAAGACGTAAGAAGAAAACTTCGTTCAGTAGCTATGTCATCAGAAGAAGAAATGGAGCCTGAAGTTAAAGAAGCAGTTTCTGAATAAAAACTAAAATAAAGAGCAGAAATTTTTAGGTCCTCGGTTCGCAAAGCGGAACCAGACCATAAAAATTTCTGCTTTTTTATTTTTTAAAATATGATAGTATCAAAATATGCACGGGTGGCGAAACTGGTAGACGCACTACCTTGAGGTGGTAGCGCCCGCAAGGGCATGGAAGTTCAAATCTTCTCTCGTGCACCAGAATAGAACTAGACGGTTTTTTAGAAGCCAAAATGCGGGACGCGCGAAGCGCGTCCCAAGGATTCCCGCCGAATTCCCCCAACGAATTCAGAATTTTTGGCGCGCTTGCGCGCACTGTTTTTTCTCCAAGGAGGAGGTTCGAGCCAAAGATTTCTTTGGCTTTGACCTTTTTAGCAAAAAGGTCAGTATCCCGTGCGATTCCGTCTAGTGTTTGCGCGTCTTTTATCCATTCTTTCATCGGTTCGAGCCAATCATTCTGCTTGTGTGAAAGAGAGGTCATTTCTTCTTCGAGCGACTTCTTTTGGAAAAGTAATTTTGATTTTTGTAAACAATAATCTGGTTGGTCAATTACTTGGTCTAAATATCCCGTAAGAAGTCGCTCTAATTTTTGTGAAATGACCGATAGTTTTGTTTCGCTCTCTTTCACACTAGCAGTCAAAGACGGGGCGGAATTGTTAAAATCTTTTTCTGCCATTTTTAACAATTCTTCCGCCCAGTCTTTGGGCAAAGAAACTTTTTGAATTTCGGATGATAACTGGCGGTCAAGCTCTTTTTCTCTAACGGCAGATTCTGGACATTTGATAGTTTTAGATTTTTTAGAACAACGATAGTATGTATACTCGTGAACATTCCCATTTTTCTGCCGTTTGAATTTATGTTCGCCAGTTATCATCATCTTACAAGAAGCACAGGAAATGAGTCCGCAAAAAGGTTGAGGTTCATTTTTCGATTTACGCTCGGGTTGTCCACGTTTCCGTAACATTTCCTGTGCTTCATCAAAAAGTTTCTTTGAAATGATTGGCTCGTGCTTTCCTTCGTGGATTTCACCACCGTATTTAAACAAACCGATGTAAAAGGGATTTGAAAGAATAAAAGACGCTTTTGTTTTGGAGATTCTCTTTCCAGTTCGAGTTGTAACGCCGGATTTCGCCAAAAAATTTGACATATCTTCCAGTCGCATATTTCCTTTTACATATCTTTCAAAAGCCAAGCGCACAATGCGAGATTTTTTCTTTTCTACCACAATCGTCTTTGTCCTACTATCATTCAAATATCCTAAAGGCGCTTGGCTTGGGAATATTCCCATGCGTACTTTTTGGCGAAGTCCACGTTTCGTATTTTCGGAAAGAGAATCTACAAAATATTTGCTTTGGACAAATGCCATAGACAACGAAAATTTCCCTTGCGGAGTATTCTCAAACCAATGCGAGGGAAATTTGAGGCTCGCAATTTTTCCGATGTCGAGGAGATAAACAATCTGTCCTCCGTCCACCGAATTGCGCGCGAGGCGATCGGGATGCCAAGAAACGATACCAGACACCTCGCCTCGTTCGATACGCTTGAGCATTTGCCCGAAAATAGGTCTGCCAGGAATTTTAGCAGATTGCTTTTCAATAAATTCCTCAACGACCTCCAAATTTTGCTCTCGGGCAAATGAGCGCAATTCGGTGAGCTGTGCGTCAATACTTAAAACCTGCTTATCCTCGACATCTGTGCTCTTGCGAGCATACAAAAAGAATTTTTGTGACATATATTTTTTAAGCAGAAATGGCTACTCTAGTGTTGAAACCTTAACGCAAAGTTAAGATAGCTAGAATAGCCATTTCTGCTAACTTTGCTAATAATAATTGGTTTCAACATTTCCAGTATACCAAAATATATTTACAATCACAAAAATTCTTTTTGTATTTGTCCAAAGCAAATACTGAATTTGTATCGCACGGGATTTAGAACCTCTTCCTCGGCGAAAAAACAGTGCGCGCAAGCGCGCCAAAAATTCTGAATTCGTTTGGGAAAATCGGCGGGAATCCTTGGGACGCGCTTCGCGCGTCCCGCATTTTGGCTTCTAAAAAACCGTCTAGTTCTATTCTGGTGTGTCTATTGTACCAAGTTAGAACCTATTTTCAAAATCGCTGATACAGCGTTCCCCGCGCGCTGAAGCGCCTCTGTGCGAAGCACAGAGCTTTCCAAAATGGAAAG
>Ga0268298_10003565_pt1 | contig 15800 bp, 16 predicted proteins | sample WWTPWeurt_MetaG_FD_194462 | JGI IMG/M metagenome (GOLD analysis project Ga0268298, IMG submission 194462) | Activated sludge microbial communities from WWTP in Nijmegen, Gelderland, Netherland - WWTP Weurt | ecosystem: Engineered > WWTP > Aerobic digester > Activated sludge | place... | reverse complement strand
TCGCTGTCCCAGCGCACCATGTCCTGGTCGCCGCATTCCCCCACATTCTCCAAGTAAGTCGCTGATTTCGCTGTCGTAATCGTGATATTTCGCATATAAATCATGGCGTTGACGGCTGCGAGGGGCGCGTTTCATGGATCACCTGGAGGGTGCGGGCTTGGCGCGGGGAGATCGGGTTGATTTCGACCGCCGTGTGCGTCTGGAGTTCCGTGGTGCGCAGATCAGTTCAGACGGTGGCCTGCTGGTGATGCGCGAGCTTGATGACGTGCTCGGCCTGTCCAATCTGGCGTCGGAGGCGCTGCGAGACAGCCGCACCGGGAAGAACACGCTCCATCGGCTTGACGGATTGTTCCGGCAATCGGTGTTCGGACGACTGGCCGGATACGAGGATGTGAACGATGCCGACCGCTTGGCCCTCGATCCCGTGATGCGTCAGGTCGTTGGCGGCAGGGCCGTCGAGGCGCAAGCTGCTTCGGCATCGCAGATGGGACGGTTCGAGACCGAGACGCTGGCTCTGGCCGCGAACCGGGCGGCGCTGGCCGATCTGAACGGCCAATGGATCGACCGGTTTCATGACCGCAACGGGTTGAAATACATCGTGCTGGACATGGACAGCTCGGTCAGCCCCACCCACGGCGATCAGGAAGGTGCTGCCTGGAACGGGCATTTCGACTGCACCTGCTATCACCCCATCTTCTTGTTCAACCAGTTTGGCATGCTGGAGCGCTGCGCCCTGCGTAACGGCAATGTCCACAGCGCCGATGGCTGGCGGGATGTCCTTGATCCCGTCATTGCCCGATATGCTGGCCGCGACCTTGGTGGACGCTTCTTCCGGGCCGACGCTGCCTACGCGATCCCCGCGATCTATATGCGGCTGGAAGAAGCCAGGTTCTTCTACGCCATCCGTCTGCCCGCCAACGCCGTCTTGCGCGAGAAGATCGCGCATCGGCTGACACGGCCCGTGGGACGGCCTTCGCTGACCAAGGTCAAACGGTTCTTCGAGGACTTCGAGTATCAGGCGGCGTCCTGGGACAAGCCGCGCCGCGTCATCGCCAAGATCGAATGGCATCCGGGCGAGCTGTTCCCCAAAGTCGGCTTCATCGTCACCAACCTGCCGATGGAGCCAGACTGGGTGGTGAGGTTCTACAACCAGCGCGGCACCGCAGAGCAGCACATCAAGGAAGGCAAATATGCCTTTCGCTGGACGCGGCTGTCATGCCGGAAGTTCCGGCACAACGAGGTGCGGCTGCAACTGCACGCGCTGGCCTACAACCTGGCAACCTTCCTGCGCTGCATCGAACTGCCCGAGGCCATGGCGGACTGGTCGTTGACCAGCCTGCAACTCAAGCTGATCAAGATCGGCGCCCGCGTCGTCCGCCACGCCCGCGCCATTACCTTCCAGTTGGCCGAGGTCGCCGTCACCGGCCCGATGGTGCGGGCCGTCCTTGCCGCCATCCGCCGTCTTCGAACGCCTCCGTCATGCGCATGACCACGATCCATGCCCAAGCTGAACGAAAGCGGCAGGACAGGTCCGTCTGCCGCGCGGAAAAGCGGCTCTGCCGGGCCAGAATGCTGCGGGTTCGAGGCTTGATCCACCCGACTTCGGCCGTTTGCGCGACGACAGACACCGCTCGGGGCGAAAAACGCTTGCCCAGCGAGCAAAATCAGGCGATCTTGAAGTCAAGCGGCAGGCCACTTGGGGAATGTCGGTTTGAATTGCTCGGCAAGCACTGCCAGCAGATAGAGGCGGTGGCCATGGACATGAACACGGCTTTTGATTTGGAGGTGAAGAAGCATTGCCCGCAAGCCGAAGTGGTGTACGACCTGTTTCACGTCGTCGCGCGCTACGGTCGGGATGTGATCGACCGTATCCGGGTTGACCAGGCCAACCTCCTGCGCGAAGACAAGCCGGCACGAAAGGCGGTCAAGCAAAGCCGCTGGCTGCTGCTGCGCAATCGCAACAACCTGAAGGACGGACAAGCCGTGCAGCTTCAAGAACTACTCGCGGCCAACCAGCCGCTGGCTACGGTCTATGTCCTCAAGGATGCGCTGAAGGATGTCTGGTTCGCCCCCAGCGTACGAGAGGGCTGGCGCCGCTGGCGAACCTGGTTGCGGCACGCCCGGGACAGCGGCCTCGCGCCGCTACAGCGCTTCGCTCGCAACCTGCGCAAATACGCCCGAGGCATCCTCGCCAGTGCCAACTTCCATATGCATACCAGCGTCCTTGAGGGCGTCAACAACCGCATCAAGGTGATCAAGCGTATGGCCTATGGTTTTCGGGACTCGGAATACTTTTTCCTGAAAATCAAGGCTGCCTTCCCCGGGAAAGCGCGATGAACCTTAAAAAAGGATGATCAACATGGAACCTTTTAGCTTGAATACGATTCTGATGGTGTTCGGCGGTGGTATCGTCGGTACCGCGCTGGGTGGACTCTGGGCAATCATTCTCTGTGCTTTGTTGGGTTTGATCGGTTGCGGCATTTTGCTGACCGGCGGCTCCGATTTCGTGCTGGCACAAATCGCTTTTGGTCCGATTTTCGGCCCGCATACCGGCGGTTTCGGTGCCGGTCTTATGGCCGGATGCTATGCGGTTTGGAAGAAAAACCATCCGGGCGGTTCGGCCAAGGATATCCTGAGCCCGTTGCTGCATACCTCCGGTGACGTGCTGGTCGTCGGCGGCTTGCTGTCGGTGGCCGCGCACCTGTTGTTGCAGGTGGTTGTGAAGATTCCGATCGTCAACCAATCCGATGGGATTGCCGTGACCCTGGTGGTCATGACCTTATTAACCCGTCTGGTGTTCCAGAAGGAAGGACCTCTGGGGCAGTCGGCCTCGATCAAGGAGCATGGCCTTTTCGGTACCAACAACTATGCAATTTCCTGGGCCGGGTGGCAGTCGCCCATGGGGAAAAATATCCCCATCTCTTTCGGTATCGGTCTGTTGTCGGCCGGCCTCGCCTGGGGATTTAAAACCCAACTCGATCCGTTGGTTGCCGCCGGGCAGGTTACGGGGTTGGGCGGATTCCTGGCCCCGCTGGTTATCGGCTGGATACTCTGCATCTTGATTCTGATCCCCCTGCTGGTGTCCACCGGAACCATTCAACAGATGCCAATCATGCACTGCATGGCAATTATCGGGGCCTGGACTTTCATGTATACTGGATCGATCCTTGCCGCCGGCATTGCCGGCGTGATCGCCGGGATTGTGCAGGAAGTCTCCGCCCGCCTCTTCTACAATCACGGCACTACCCACATCGATCCTCCGGCCGTCGCGATTGCGATCTGCACCCTGCTCGTAAATCTTTTAATGAAGCCGGAATTCCTTAACATGGCAGCCCTGTTCAAGTAGGGGATTTCTATTAATCATAGCGCCGATGCGCTACTTACCGCAGAAAGGAACAAAGCAATGGCTCAAACGATGAAGGCAGCTGTATGGCATGGCAAGAAGGATATTCGCGTTGAAGACGTAGCCGTGCCGGCACCGCCCAAGGCCGACGAAGTACAGATCGAAGTATCTTACTGTGGCATTTGCGGGTCCGACCTGCATGAATACCTGGCCGGTCCGATCTTTATCCCCACCGCGCCCCATCCCCTGACCGGTCACAGCGGTAAAACTATTCTCGGTCATGAGTTCTCCGGCAAGGTCGTTGCCGTTGGCTCCGCTGTTACCAACGTAAGGGTCGGTGACCTAATCGAGCATGAGTCTCATACGGATGCTCGGGTCGAAAGGGAATCCCCAGGCGAGTAACCTGTTTGCGGTGATCCATTAGCTGCAGGAGCAGAAGAGCATACATCTGGAAGCAAAGCCAGGAAAGCGGCCTATGGAGCTGTGCGGCAGCGCTCAGTAGGCAATTTTTCAAAATATTGTTAAGCCTTTTCTGAGCATGGTATTTTTCATGGTATTACCAATTAGCAGGAAAATAAGCCATTGAATATAAAAGATAAAAATGTCTTGTTTACAATAGAGTGGGAGTGACGGGCACTGGCTGGCAATGTCTAGCAACGGCAGGCATTTCGGCTGAGGGTAAAAGAACTTTCCGCTAAGCGATAGACTGTATGTAAACACAGTATTGCAAGGACGCGGAACATGCCTCATGTGGCGGCCAGGACGGCCAGCCGGGATCGGGATACTGGTCGTTACCAGAGCCACCGACCCGAGCAAACCCTTCTCTATCAGATCGTTGACGAGTATTACCCGGCATTCGCTGCGCTTATGGCAGAGCAGGGAAAGGAATTGCCGGGCTATGTGCAACGGGAATTTGAAGAATTTCTCCAATGCGGGCGGCTGGAGCATGGCTTTCTACGGGTTCGCTGCGAGTCTTGCCACGCCGAGCACCTGGTCGCTTTCAGCTGTAAGCGTCGCGGTTTCTGCCCGAGCTGTGGGGCGCGGCGGATGGCCGAAAGTGCCGCCTTGCTGGTTGATGAAGTACTGCCTGAACAACCCATGCGTCAGTGGGTGTTGAGTTTCCCGTTTCAGCTGCGTTTCCTGTTTGCCAGCCGGCCCGAGATCATGGGGCGGGTGCTGGGCATCGTTTACCGCGTCATTGCCACGCACCTGGTCAAGAAAGCGGGCCATACCCACCAAGTGGCCAAGACGGGCGCGGTCACCCTGATCCAGCGTTTTGGATCGGCGCTCAATCTGAATGTTCACTTCCACATGCTGTTTCTCGACGGTGTGTATGTCGAGCAATCCCACGGCTCAGCGCGTTTCCGCTGGGTCAAGGCGCCGACCAGCCCAGAGCTCACCCAGCTGACGCACACCATCGCCCACCGGGTGGGTCGCTATCTGGAACGGCAAGGCCTGCTGGAACGGGATGTCGAAAACAGCTATCTGGCCTCGGATGCGGTGGATGACGACCCGATGACACCCCTGCTGGGGCACTCGATCACTTACCGTATCGCTGTCGGTTCACAGGCGGGGCGAAAGGTGTTCACTTTGCAAACTCTGCCGACCAGTGGTGATCCGTTCGGTGACGGGATTGGCAAGGTAGCCGGGTTCAGCCTGCACGCCGGCGTGGCGGCCAGGGCCGATGAACGCAAGAAGCTCGAACGGCTGTGCCGGTACATCAGCCGCCCGGCGGTATCCGAGAAGCGGCTGTCGTTAACACGAGGCGGCAACGTGCGCTACCAGCTCAAGACGCCGTACCGGGACGGCACCACGCACGTCATTTTCGAACCATTGGATTTCATTGCAAGGCTGGCCGCCCTGGTACCGAAGCCCAGAGTCAACCTAACCCGCTTCCACGGGGTGTTCGCACCCAACAGTCGGCACCGGGCGTTGGTCACGCCGGCAAAACGGGGCAGGGGCAACAAGGTCAGGGTGGCTGATGAACCGGCAACACCAGCACAACGGCGAGCGTCGATGACATGGGCGCAACGGCTCAAGCGTGTTTTCAATATCGACATCGAGACCTGCAGCGGCTGCGGCGGCGCCATGAAAGTCATCGCCTGCATTGAAGACCCTATAGTGATCAAGCAGATCCTTGATCACCTGAAGCACAAAGCCGAAACCAGCGGGACCAGGGCGTTACCCGAAAGCCGGGCGCCACCGCGGCGTCATCAAGGAACTGGAGCAGTCTCTCGGCGTGCAGTTGTTCGACCGTACCACACGCAAGCTTCAGCTTTCGGAAGTCGGCAGAGAGTTCTATCCACTGGTCGACAAGTTGGTGCGCGATCTGGATGGGGTTCTCGGTGAAATCAACAGCCTGAAGGCGCTCAAAAAAGGCGTGGTGCGTGTCGCCGTACCGCAGCTGATTGCCTGCACTATACTGCCCCAGGTAATTGCCGCTTACCGGGAAAACTATCCCGATGTGCAGGTAAAAATGGTCGACTGCGGCGTCGAAAGCGTAGTGTCAGGCGTGCTCAGTGGCGAAGTGGATGTCGGTATCGGCCCGGAGCGCGACCTGACTTCGGGTATCGATGCCACGCCCTTGTTCGAAGTGCCATTCATGCTGGTTTTCCCGAAAGGCCATCCGCTGCAGAACAAGGCACGGATAACCTGGGCCGATGCCGTCAACCTGCCCTTCATTTCACTGAAAGGGCAGTACACCGAGCGCCTGGCAGTCGATTTGCATGCAAGGTTTCGCGATCTGACGCTCAACCCGAGTAACGAAGTCAATTTCATGACGACCGCGCTCGCCATGATCAAGGCCGATCTCGGCGTGACCGCCTGCCTGCCCTATGCGGAATCACTGGTCAAAATGTATCAGCTTGAAATGCGCCGCCTGCACGATCCCGTCGTCACCCGCAAATTTTTCGTATTTAGCCGTCACGGCCGCTCTCTCTCGCCCGCCGCCAGCAGTTTCATGGAGTTCCTGCATGAATTTATTGAACGCCAAGGAATGTCGCAATACTAGAGCGGATTCCGCCTGACCGGCTCGGTCGAGGCCAAGACGGCCGGGGGTCGGCGAGGCAGGTCAGGCGGAATCCGCTACAGCAGCCGGCGAATACGCCGCGATTCGCAGCATCGCTCCGGCCGCGCACAACCGTTCTGACCGCGCATAACAGAAAGGGAGCCGCAGCTCCCTTTTCTTTAATGTTCTGGCCAATCTGGCGGGCAGTCATGCCCGCATTTCTTAGCGCTTGACGTTCAGCGGGCCGCTGTAGCCGGGTTTTTCCCAAGTGCCGGACAGGGCATTGTCACCTTTGGGCGACAGTTTGATCACGACCGAACCTTGCTTGGCGATCAGTTGTCCATTCTGCACGACGGCGGAATTCAGCGGCGCCTTGGTATCGCCTGCTGCGATGCCGTACCAGTTTGCGCTGCCGGTAACGGCAGTGTCCTTGACGTCGGTTACGATAAGTTCGAACTTGCCATCGCCAAAGCCCGGCAGTTCCCATCGGCCAGCCCAGTTGCCTTTCAGCTTGGCAGCCATGGCAGCATCATTAGTCAGCATCATATTTGTCGCCTCTAAGTTAATAAATGGACATGTAGTATATGTAAATTGCACAAAATCAACAAACAAAAATTCCTATCCGTTAGGAGAGGGCTATAGCTCTTGCGAAAACAACGGCCTTAAAAGCGCAAAGCCGCGCTGACGCCTGCGCTCCAGTTACGTCCCGGCGCAGGCTCGTAGTAGCGGCCGTTGCTTTCATTGATGATGGTCGAGCCGGCATACCGGCGGCCGAACAGATTGTCGATGCGAAGGTAAGTCTGAAGCGTCGAGCGGTCGCGCCGCAGCAGGTAGCCGGCGTGGGCAGCGGCGATGAAATAACCAGGCGCCGCCTCGGTGTTGCTGTCGTTGACATGCATCCTGCCCAGATAGCGCGCTTCGACGCCAGCCCGCCACCCTTGCGGCGGATTCCAGGTCAGCGCGGCAAACGCCATTTGCCGGGCAATGCCGGGAATGCGATTGCCGGCCGCGATGCCGGGACCGTCGCCGCGGTAGATCGCGTCGAGCCAAGTGTACGCCGCCGCGGTTTGCCACCCGGGCGCGGGTTCGCCGTTCCATCCCAGCTCTAGGCCATGGCGACGCGTGTGCCCGGCATTGCGGAACGTGGCGCGCCCGTCGACGCTGCCGGCGCTGACGATCTCATCCGCGGTGCGTGTCCGGAACAACGGCAATCCCTGTCCGAGCTGCGCCTTGGCGCCGGCTTCGATATTGGTGCTGAGCGCAGGCGCCAGGCTGAAATTCAGGCCGGGCAGCCCGTCGCTGCGGTAGGAAATCTCATTGAGAGTCGGCGTTTCGAAACCGCGCCCGGCCGTCGCGTACAGGCCCAGGCCGGGCTTTGCCTGGTAGCGCAATGCCGCCACCGGCAAGATCTTGCGATAGCGCGCCGCGCCGCTGTCGTCGCCGTTGATGCCGGCGATGTAGCGGTCCCGTGAAGAAAACCGCACCGCGCTGCGGCGGGCGCCGGCATCCACCCTCCAGCGTTGCGCGAACTGCCAGGACACCTGCGCATAGGGGTCGATGTTCCACACCCTGTTGCTTTCATCGCGCCGTAGCGCGCCCTGCACGCCAAGCCGGCGTGCACCGCCGGCGCCGACGAAGTTTTCGTAGCCCTGGCGCTCTTCGCGCAAGTCATCGCGCGCCAGGCCGCCGGTTACGGACAAGGGACCGCCGGCCAGGCGCAGGCGCGCCGTCCAGCGCGCATCGATGCCGCCGTAGTCGCGCGTCAGGGAAATCACGCCGCCGGCGTGGCGCGGGTTAGCCTGGACCGCAGGCGGAATCGACTGGAACTGCAGCGTCTCGCGCTGCCCGTAATAGGCCATCAGGCGCAATTCGTTGACGCCATCGATGCGCCACTCGTATACCAGCCCGCCCTGGCTCTGCCGCACGGTCTTGCGCGTATCGAACTGCCGGGCAGCCACGACGGCACTGCGCGGATCGGCGCGAAACTGGTCCCGGGTCAGGCCAAGCGGGTCTTGCGCCTTCAGGTCCACGCCATTGAAGACAAGCGTCAGCTTGGTGCCGCCACCGAACGGGATGCCGAGCTTGCCGTTCACCAGATTCCTGGATGCCGCGCTGTGATCGCGGTAACCATCGGTGGTGAAGCGGCTGCCGCTCAGTACGTATTCGACCGTGCCGCCGCCGGCGGCCTTGACGCCGTACCGGCGCAAGCCATCGTTACCGAAGACAAGACCGGGCGTCAGGGTTGGCGCCCCGCCCCCGTCTTCGGTAAATACCTGTATCACGCCGCCGGAAGAATTGCCGTACAGCGCGGAAAACGGCCCGCGCAGGATTTCCACGCGGTCGATCGAGGCAATATCGATATTCGAGCTTTGTCCCTGCCCATCCGGCATGGTCGCCGGTATGCCGTCTATGTAGAGGCGCACGCCACGTATGCCGAAAGTCGCACGCGAACCGAATCCGCGCACGGCAATCTGCAAGTCCTGCGCATAGTTTTGCCGGTTCTGGATCAGCAGGCCGGGCACCGGCCCCAGGCTTTCCGACAGATTGACCTGCGGCAGGCTGGCACGCATCGCCTCGCCCTCGATCACATCGACCGAGGCGGGCGTGGCAAAGGGTGGCATTCCGATGCCGGCACCGGTGACCACCAGCGGCTGCAATCTGACAGGATTGTCCTGTGATGCGCTCTCTTCAGACTGGATGGCCTGGGCAAAACCGACCGGACTGACGAACAACAGCACAACCGCTGCAAGCGGTAAGGTGCATTTGCTTCTCATGATCTGCGTTCCTTTGATGTAACTTACTGCGATGCGGCAGTCAGATCCCCAAACCTGGCTGACTTGTCACGTCGTCGTGACCGAACGCGGAGGCGGCTCACTCAAGTCTGCAGCAAACACAACCCGGTGAATTGATTTTCCAGAAGCCCTTGCTTAATGATAAAAATATGGAGTCAATTTTTGCTGCAATATATTGCTGACAGTGATTCCTCATCATTGACTGCATATGGTTTAACGACCCATACTGCTTGCGCCGTTGCATTACCTAAACAAAAGGGAAGGCGAAATGGATAAGAAATTGCCGGATCACCATTTTTTGGATTTATTTTCCAGCATGCCCGAAGCGCTGATCTTTGCAGATGCTGCGGGCATGATTCGGACCTGGAATCACGGCGCCACCACGCTGTTCGGTTTCACCGAAACCGAAGCGGTCGGCCAGTGCCTGGACATCATTATTCCAGAAATGCTGCGCGAGGCTCACTGGAAAGGTTATCATCAGGCGCTCGCTCGCGGCGCCACTGCGCACTGCGGCCGCTCGCGCATCACCAAGGCGCTGCACAAGGAAGGGCAAGCGCTCTACGTGGACATGAGTTTCGCGGTGGTGAAGGATGCGCAAGGTGAAACAACCGGCGCAATGGCGGTGGCGCGCGATGCTACCCAGCGATATCTGGAGGAAAAAGAAATGCGGCGCCTTCTCGCGGCGATGCCGCAAAAGACGCCTGAAAAATGATCGATGCCGTCACTCTCCCGCTAATGGCGTTGTCATTGAACCTCCCGGCATAAGCTGCGCACGCGACGTATCCCGCCCTGCGGCGTTATCGCGCGTGTTTCACCGGCAGGATCCGCGCGGCGTCCGATGGCTCGCCGAATACTTCCGCTTCGGTCACGACCACGCCGGCAGCGCCGCCATGCCGGGCTGCTCGCTCTCGATTGCCAGCCATTCACTCTGCGGGCGTAGGAGAATTTCCTTGATGCGCTCTATCGGAACCATGCGTATCTTCTCCCTGGCCATTGCGCTCAGCGCGCCGTGATCACGCCGCACGCCACGCGCGCGCCGGAATTGCCGGTGGGCTGAGTCTTGAAGTCGTCCGGCGCCGCATGAACGATCACGCCGCGGCCGATGATGCCGTCGCTGTCTCTTGTCAGTTTCATGCCCGACAAGCTCGCCGTCAGGCTGGCGTTGCCGTTGGCGTCGGCCTGCAGCATGGGCAGGTCGCCGACATGGTGTTCACCCTGATGCGGATGGCCATGCGGCTTGCCTGCCGGGTTGAAGTGGCCGCCAGCGCTGGTGGCGTCGGGAGCGCTGCAGTCGCCCTTTTCATGGATATGAAAACCATGGCCGCCAGGCGTAAGGCCACTGAAGGTGGCCGTCACCTTGACCTTGTCGCCGTCCTGCACGAACTGCACCACGCCGCGCGCCTGGCTACCCCGCGTCGGCTCCATATCGGCGCGTGCCGAAGACGGAGCGCCTTGCATGGCAGCGCAGGCCGAAAGCAAAAGCAGGGAAATCGCCGCAACAGGCGCAAGAGTGTATTTGTTCATGTGTTTCTCCTCAAAATAATTAAAAAAACAAGCAATAACAGAAGCACAGCATGGGCAAGCCAGGCGCCTTTTCCTTATTGCGAAGCGATGCCGAAACAACAAGAATGTACTTTATGCATGATTACAGATTGCTTACAGATATAATGAGAAGTTTGATTTTCGGTAAGTTTTCATTGCCTTTCGTGCTTAATTAAAAGCAATTTATCTTTTATCGCACGTAAATATTGCAATTTTCGCAATTAGACCGCCGATTTCCGACGGCGTTCGGACCGCAGTTCACTCCGCCCAGTCATGCGCCATACAGACTCACCCGTGAAATATGCGAAACTGGCGCATCCCCGCCTTTTCGATGCGCTGCCGCGTCTGCGACTGTTTGCGCATTTGAAAAGCTTGCGCGAACAGCACGGCGTAATCTGGATCGCTTCGCCTCCCGGCGCGGGCAAGACAACGCTCGCAGCCAGCTACCTTGCAGCGCATGCGCCAGATTCCGTGTGGTACCAGATCGATGAAGGCGATGCCGATCCTGCCGGCTTTTTTTTCTATCTGGCCGAATCGGTTAACGGGTCGCGGACCGGGCTGCCGTGGCTGGCGCCGGAGTTGTCGGCCGACATCCCACGTTTTGCCCGCCTGTTCTTTCGCGAATACTTCGCCCGCCTGCCGGCAGGAGCGGTACTGGTTTTCGACAATATCCAGGAATTCGACTGGGATGGCGCTGGTCAGTTGTTGGAGATCGCCTTCAGTGAGGTGCCAGAAGGAATTACCATCCTGGCCCTGAGCCGGGAAGCGCCACCGGCCCGGCTGGCAAGGCTCGAGCTGAGCGGGCGCATCGCCACGCTGGGCTGGAACGACATGCGCCTGGATAGCGGCGAAGCAGTGGCACTGGCGCAGCTCGATCCTGCCGCTCAAGCCAACGGCCAAGCCTGGCTTGAGCGTATCGATGGCTGGGCGGCTGGAATCGTCATGCTGCGCGAGCTTAGTGTAAATTATCTGTATGACGCCTCTTACAGAACAGATTTTCACAGCCGGTCTGGCGGATCGGCCTCTATCGGCCAGTCAAGTCGACCGCCTGCTGGGTGGCAGTGATGCGCGCCGCTACGGCCAGGTCAATCGTGCCCTCAAGGCGGGGGAGTTGATCAAGCCACGCCGAGGACTGTATGTCTTGAATCCGGTGTACCGGAAGCAACCTCTGCACCCGTTTGTGCTGGCCCAGCAAATGCTGCCCGGCAGTTATGTCTCGGCCGAATCGGCGCTGGGCTTTCATGGCTGGATCCCCGAATCGGTGCACACCGTGTTGAGCATGGCTCACGGCGGCAAGTCGGTCACCTACCAGCACGCGCAGCTGGGCAAGTTCGAGTTTCGGCGCATGACGACTCATACCGGCTATTTTCTGCAGTCAGTTGCCAGGCATGAGCTGCAGCATCAGGCGGCTCTGGTTGCCGAGCCGTTGCGGGCTCTGCTGGACCTGGTGTATTTGCGCAAGCTGGAATGGCAAGGACTGGGTTTTTTAACAAGTGGCATGCGTATCGATGAGCAGCAACTGCGTTCAGTGACCGGGCTGGATATTACGAGACTACAAGATGTGTACAAAGGCAGGCGGGAACAAGCGTTCCTTACGGAAATGCAAAGGTCACTGGGTTTATGATTGATTTAATTCAAAAGCGCTTGGACAAATACAGCGTCTCCAATCAGATTGAGGAAGAGAATGCGCTCAAGGAAATCGTGCAGGAAATTGTCCTGTTTGCCCTGTGGCGCGCCGGGTTTTTTGAGGTGGCAGCCTTTCAGGGTGGGACGAGTTTGCGGATTTTGCATGGCCTGAATCGTTTCTCGGAGGATATCGACTTTATCTTGCGTGAACCGACTCCGGGATTTCAGTGGCAGCCCTTTCTGGAAAATATCGCCGAGACTTGTAAAGAATTCGGAATCGCACCGGAGATTCTGGACAGGCAGCATATGGATAACAACGTAAAGGCCGCCTTGATTAAGGATACTTCCATAGCGAATCAGTTGAATTTACGTTTTTACAACCAGCAGCGTGGCAAGAAACTGACGATTAAGCTGGAGATTGATGCCAATCCCCCGGCAGGTTCAGGTTTCGAATATACCTATTTGAGTTTCCCCGTTGATTATGAGGTGTGTCATCAGGACCTCGGCAGTAATTTTGCCTTGAAGATGCATGCCCTGTTATGCCGCCCCTATCTCAAGGGACGGGACTGGTATGACTTTAACTGGTACATCGCCCAGGGCATTGTGCCGAAACTTGAATTGTTAAAGAACGCGCTCATGCAGTATGGGGCTTGGCAGGGGCAGGATGTGAATGTGGATCGCACCTGGCTGGTAAATGCCTTGCGGGACAAAATGACAGCGATTGACTGGCGAGATGCTGCAGAGGATGTGGCGAGGTTTCTAAAGCCAATCGAACAGAAGAGCCTGCAGCTTTGGAGCGAGCGATTTTATCTGCACCAGCTTGACCAATTGAATGAGCTGCTTGGTGAAAAATGAAACGCTATTTCCTGTTATGACCATCGACGATCTCAAACAAAAACTGGCTGACATCGACGCTGCCACCTTGCAGGATTTCATTCTCGATCTCTACCTGCACTATCCGGAATTGAACGACAAAATCGAAGCCCTGTTGTTGTATAGCGATCCCGCTGCCCTTGCCAATGCGCTAGGCAAACGGATTCAGTCGCTTCGCCGTGGACGAAAGTTTATTGACTATCGAGCCAGCTTCGATTTTTCGCGGCAACTCGACGCCCTGCTTGCGGACATTGAAAATGGTCTGTTGGCCAACTCACCCAAATATGCGTTTGAACTGGTTGACAAGTTCCTGGCAACTGCGGAGCCGGTGTTGAATCGTATCGATGATTCCGGCGGTGAAGTAGGTGAGGTGTATCGCCGGGCGGTGTTGTTGTGGTTGACGGCGGCTAGGGGCTGGCAGGATGCCAACGTGGACTGGCCCGAGCGGGTTTATCAATTGTATCAGCAGAATGATTATGGTGTGTTGGATCCGCTGTTGCCCAATGCACAGCTGCTGTTGACCCGGGATCAATTGGAGCAACTGGCCTGGCGTTACGAGAGCGCGTTGCGTAAGGCATTACACATAAGTCGGAAATATAGTCTACACTCTGATGTATCGATAGCCGCTTGAGCAGCCACCATGAAAAAGGACGGACGCCATTACGATCGCAAGACCAAAGCTGCGCTGCGTATCCTCGCGGTGCAACGAATTCGCGATGGAGAGCCAGTCAAGGCCGTCATGGAGAGCCTGGGGTTGTGTCGCACCACTTTCTACAAATGGTGTCCCAGGATCAGCGATGATCAGCCTATTGCCGAGTCCCTTGCCATGCGCACAGGCGGAGGTCGACCCGGAAAGTTGTCGCCAGAGCAAAAGCAGCAGGTCTTTCAGTGGGTCAACGGAAAGAACCCGTTTCAGTACGGCTTTGATTTTGGCTTGTGGACGCGGCAAATCATTCGCGAACTGATCCTGCAGAAGTTCTCCATTACCTTGAGTATCAGCTCCGTTGGGAAGCTGCTCGCCGAGATAGGTCTGACGGCGCAAAAGCCACTGGAACGCGCCTACCAGCGCGATCCTGAAGCGATAGAGGCCTGGAAGCGCGATGTGTATCCAGCACTGGCTAAGCGGGCGCGGGCGGAGAAAGCGGACATTTACTTCTGGGATGAGTCCGGCTTCCGGGCCGATGCCGTTCACGGCAAGACCTGGGCCGAGCGAGGCAATACCCCCATCGTGCACCGCCCAGGACAGCGCCAGAGCATCAGCGCGGCGTCGGCCGTGAACAGCAAGGGCGCGTTCTGGTACGCGCTGTATGAGGGCGCTTTGAAAGCTGACACATTCGTGGAGTTGCTGCGGAAATTGATGCATCGTCGTCGCAGGCCCTTGCATCTGGTCGTGGACGGATTGCCTGCGCACAAGGGCAAGGTGGTCAAGGCCTACGTCAAGAGTCTCGATGGCAAGCTGACGCTGCATTTTCTGCCTGGGTACGCCCCTGAGTTGAATCCCGATGAGCTGGTGTGGAGCCATGCAAAGCGCACCGGCGTGGCTCGACGGCCGTTGCAAAAAGGCGAAAAACTGTCCGAGAGAGTTGATCAACAAATGCGCCATCTTGCGAGTAGTCCAGAGTTGATTCGGTCTTTCTTTAAACATCCAGATGTAGACTATATTTCCGACTTATGAGTAAAAACCCCGGAACAAGCAGGCAAAGCCAATTTTACTGCTTTAGCCAACGGCGTGGCCATGGGGGCGATTGCGCAGGCGTTGCACGACCCGGCTCTGTACGAACGGTCAATCTTGATTCACTCGCCGCAGCCTAATAATCTGCAAATGAAGGCTATTTGTGAAAACTTTTTGCATTACGAGCAGCCGGAAGCGGCGATGCGCTATCTGAATCAGGCATGGGAAAGCCGTTTCGAGCATGATCGCCTGGAATTGCTGGACAAGGTCTATGCGCAAATGGGCGACCGGCAACAGCTCAAACAGGTTCGCTATCAGCTTTTCCAGGCCCAGCAGTGCCATACCAGTTTCATGCGCTATCTGGAGGTGCTGGACGAGGAGGAGAAAGCAGACGCCTGTGATGAAGCAACAGCAAAAGCTGAGCAGGGCGGCAATCTACTGCGAAGTACCGAGCTGTTATTAAACCTGGGGCAGACCGATCGTGCCCAGGCCCTGGTTCTGTTGCGCCATCAGGAACTGGTGGAGTGTTTTTATAACGACTTGTTGCGGCTGGCCAAGGCGTTTGAAAAAGAGGGTTGCGATCTGGCGGCCACGGCCTGTTATCGCGCCCTATTGCTGGAGATCTTAATGCAGGGGCGTAGCAAGGCTTACGGCCATGGCGCGCGCTATTTTAAAAAGCTGGAAGCGCTGGCCGGGCGAATCAAGGTGTTCGACCCTCTGCTGGAGCATCACGCATTCGTGCAACAATTGCAGTCAGCGCATGGGCGTAAAAGCAGTTTTTGGGCACGCCTGTAGACTTGATGTAGTATTAAAGCCCGCTAATCGAGCATGAGTCTCATACGGATGCTCGGGTCGAAAGGGAATCCCCAGGCGAGTAACCTGTTTGCGGTGATCCATTAGCTGCAGGAGCAGAAGAGCATACATCTGGAAGCAAAGCCAGGAAAG
>Ga0268298_10003563_pt1 | contig 15805 bp, 14 predicted proteins | sample WWTPWeurt_MetaG_FD_194462 | JGI IMG/M metagenome (GOLD analysis project Ga0268298, IMG submission 194462) | Activated sludge microbial communities from WWTP in Nijmegen, Gelderland, Netherland - WWTP Weurt | ecosystem: Engineered > WWTP > Aerobic digester > Activated sludge | place... | reverse complement strand
TCAATATAAGCTGAATCACCAAACAACTGCTTTACTTTTTTAACTGTTTCCGGATCATTTTCAAGGAGCTCTTTTGCTTCGGTATCAGAATAAAAAACGGGATAACCCATGATACTTAAGGCACGGCAAATAATAGATTTACCTGTACCGATACCACCGGTTATCCCGACTGTTATAGTTGAATCCAATTGATTAGATCTCTTCTACTTCGATCATCTTGAACGGAAGATCGATAATAGCTTGATAATCTTCTCCGGCTTCTTCCATATCCTCATCATCTTCTTCAAAATACCAGTTGACTTTTACTTCAGTGTTTCCACTGTTTAGTTTCTCCAACTGTTTGAAAAGATCGAGAATACATTTTGACGAAGAAGTATTGAAATACTCCAGCTTTATTTCAACAATTGTATTTGGTTTTGGGTTTCCACCATAAGCCTCAATCCAATCATTTAGCGGTTTGTAAAATTCAATTGAGTTTTCAGGAATTGATCTTCCTTTCAACTCGAGAACTCCGTTTCCGGCGTCGAATTTTACTGTTGGCGTTTTAGCTGATCCTTCAAGAATTAGATTTTCCATATTATTACGCTGTGTTATTCTACTATTTTAACTGTTAAACTAAAAAAACTTGTTTTATCGTTGATGGTCAGAAATTCGTACTCGAGTTTCTCACCTGATTTTCTTGCAATATCAATCATCCCCAACCCTGCGGTACCTTTGGAAGACATGTTTCCTTCACTCAAAACCTGTTTATAATATGCCTTCAGTTCTTCTTTATCCATGCTGTTTACCAGATCCAGTTTTTCTTTCAGCACCGGAACATCCTGAGCTTTCATATAATTTCCGGTGGTAATATTATAACTGTCTCCTGTTTTAGCAATCATCAGCAAAGCTGAACGTTCTTCAGCCGGAATATGTACAAAATCATCCTGATCAATGTGGTGATAGAGATTTTGCAAGCATTCCACCAGAATATTGAAGACCTTCTTCTTTACTTTCGGATTCTCATCAATGTGGTCCATTTTAGACTCCATGATAGAGAGAATCGTGGTAAGTAGTTCAGATGTAATCATGCCTTTAAAAGACAAGAGTACATTTCGCTCTTCCAGTTTTTTATATATATCGTAAACCTGGTTCACCGTGTTTTTGTGCAAGACAAATATATAAAATTAATATTTCCCGCTTCATCTTGCCTGGTTTTTTTCAGATTCAGTGCATTTCTGCATTACTTTTGCACAAATAGGCGTGGTTATGGCAGAATGGTTTGAATCCTGGTTTGACAGTAAGTATTATCACATTCTTTATCAGAACAGAGATGAAAATGAAGCAAAACTGTTTCTGAAAGAACTTGCAGCATATCTGAAAATGCCGGAGAAGGCAAAAATACTTGATCTGGCTTGTGGCAAAGGCAGACATGCAAAAATCTTGAGTGAAATGGGTTATCAGGTTGACGGGGCCGATTTATCTGAAAACTCAATTATGTGTGCCCGGTCAATGAGTCATGACAATCTTCAGTTTTTTGTTCACGACATGCGTGACGAACTTCCCGCCACTCAGCATTATGACGCCATATTTAATTTGTTTACCAGTTTCGGTTATTTTGATAACACGCATGATAATCTAAAAGTTCTTCATTCGGTTTATCAGGCTCTAAAGCCCAATGGTATTCTTGTGATAGATTATCTTAACGCTGAAAAAATCAAATCAAATCTGATTTGTGCCGAATCTAAAAATTGCAGTGGTATTGAATTCAGCATTTCACGCAAAGTAGATGATGATTCAATCTATAAGCACATCTCTTTTTCAGATCAGGGTGATACATTCAACTACACAGAAAAAGTACAATTGTTTGGACTTGAAGATTTCAAAAAAATGCTTCAGGCAGTTAATTTTGAGTTAACCGAGGTATTTGGTGATTATAATCTTGGTAAATTTACCTCCGAAAAATCAGAACGTTTGATTTTAATTGCACGTAAAAAATAAATCTTGAATCTTTACTTACAAATTGCGCTGTTAATAGGATCTGTTTTTGCAGGAGGACTACTTGTAGATCTCTTCAATAAAAGAGCCAATTTCAAATTGCTCCTCTCTTTCAGTGGTGGATTTTTACTCACAATCATATTCACCCACATATTACCAGAAACGTATCATCACGCGGGTAATACGATAGGTTATTTTATTCTCATCGGATTTTTACTTCAATTAACGCTTGAATATTTTTCAAAGGGAGCTGAACATGGCCATACTCACGTGCATCAAAGTGAACACTCATTTTTTCCGGTGGCCATTTTTGCTAGTCTTTCAGTACACGCGTTTATAGAAGTGGTACCGGTGAATGTTCATGATCATGCCCATGTAGGCAGTCTTTACTACGGCGTCATTCTTCATAAAATTCCGGAAGCAATTGCGCTCAAAACAATTTTTAATGCTTCAGGCGTTAAACCGAAAAAATCATGGCTTTTTGTCGGAATTTTCAGTCTGATGGCACCACTCGGCTTGTTGTCCGGCGAATACCTATTACACACGCTTCATCTGGATCCATCCTGGATATTGGGAATTGCGTTAGGGATGTTTCTGCACATTTCAACCACCATTATTTTTGAATCCAGTGAAGGTCACAAAATCAATGTGATGAAGCTGATTTCAATTCTTTTTGGATTTGGCGTTGGTGTGCTGATCAGTTAAGAATAAGTGAAATTTATCTTACCATAAAAAAATTCAATTTTCCGGCGTGAAAATTCAGACTAAATTTGTACCCTGATCAAACAAGAATTATTCATTAAAAACAAAAAATAATGGCAGTATTAGTAGGTAAAAAAGCACCCGTATTTAAAGCTCCGGCAGTAGTAAATGGTGGTGAAGTGGTTAAAGATTATTCTCTCGAACAGTTTCTGGGAAAAAATTATGTGGTTCTGTTCTTTTATCCAAAGGACTTTACGTTCGTTTGTCCAAGTGAACTGCACGCGTTTCAGGAAAAACTGGGCGAATTTGAAAAAAGAGGAACAAAAGTAATTGCATGTTCAACAGACACAGAAGAATCTCACTGGGGCTGGCTGCAAATGGACAAAAAAAATGGTGGTATAAAAGGCATCACGTATCCAATAATTGCTGACACCAACAAAACAATTTCTGATGCGTACGACGTATTATTAGGCGAATACCAGTATGATGAGGAAGGAGCACTTGTAGCAACAGATACCATGATTGCTTACCGTGGTTTGTTTCTGATTGACAAAAAAGGGGTTGTAAGACATCAGCTTGTGAATGACCTTCCGCTTGGAAGAAATGTAGATGAGGCAATAAGAATGGTAGATGCCCTTCAGTTCAATGAAGAAAACGGTGAAGTTTGCCCGGCAAACTGGGTAAAAGGATCTGAAGGAATGAAAGCTTCTCACGATGGAGTTGCCGCTTATCTGGCCTCACATTAATAAGCCATTTTCAATTATTAAGCCATTGATTCAAACGATCAATGGCTTTTTTTAACTCATTTTTAACCCTGATACCAAACCTTTTGGTTAGCTTTGCGTATTCAATTCAAGTACTAATTAAACTTTTAATATGAAAAAATCGATTTTAATGATTGCTGCAGGTGCATTACTTCTTGCAACACCTTCTTGTAAAAAAGGTGAAAATGACCCTTTTATGAGCCTTTCTTCAAGAAAAGCGCGTATCTCTGGTGAGTGGAATGTTACAGGATATTCTGCTGACTGGTTATCAGTTGACGGAAGTGACTCTTGGAGTGGAACAGAAACTTTCAATGGAAGTACTATCACTGGTACTTATTCAAACACAGTTGGTGGAACAACCACAAGTGGAAATGATCCGGATACAAGAACAGTTTCTTTGTATGACGTTATCATCAATAAAGATGGTACTTATGAAATGCACATGAACATGGTGACTGTTTCAACAGGTACTAACTGGGGTGGATTTGATTATACTGATACTGAAACAGAAACTTATACCGAAATGGGTTCTTGGAGTTTTGTTGGTAAAGCAAAAGACGAGTACAAAAACAAAGAGCGTGTAGTGCTTAATGCTACTCACGTAATCAGTACTTCTCAGGTTACTACTGTAACTGATTTGACTGGTGGTGTTACTGATACCTCTGTTGGAAATACCAACACATCTGACGATACTTACGAAATCGGTGAAAATTCATCAATTTTTGACATTGACATGCTGAAAGGTAAAGAAATGACTTGGGTAAGAGTTTCAGGTGGAACTAACATTTTCAGCTCAACTACTTCTGGTGGAACAACTACTACATCTACTACTACAGATGAGTACAACATGACAATCACTTTGACTGCTAAATAGTCATTAAAAATATGTGAAGGAAACCGTCTCCGTTTGGAGGCGGTTTTTTTTTTGTTCGTATTTCATGAAAAATTCAATTGAATAGCATGAACAGGTTGTGTAAATTAGTATCCCCTTTCAGCCTATGTATTTAATATTTGATACCGAAACAACTGGTCTTCCAAAAAACTGGAATGCTCATTTCTCAGATACCTCCAACTGGCCGCGTTGTGTACAAATTGCCTGGCAACTTCATGATGAATGGGGTAATTTGATTGAGCATAAAAGTTTCTTAATTAAACCTGAAGGATTCAACATTCCTTTTGACGCTGAAAAAGTTCATGGTATCTCTACAGAACTTGCTCTACAAAATGGTAATCAGCTTTCTGATGCACTGGCAGAATTTAACGCGGTTCTTTCCAAAACAAAATTTTTGGTTGGTCAAAACCTGAACTTTGATTTGAATATTGTTGGATGTGAATTTGTAAGATGCGGTATCGAAACCAATCTGCACACATTGCCGCTACTCGATACCTGTACAGAAAAAACTGCTGAACTTTGCCAATTACCCGGAGGTCGTGGCGGAAAATTTAAACTGCCAACATTAACGGAACTTCATTACAAACTTTTTTCTGTTCCATTTGAGGAGGCTCATAATGCTACTGCTGACGTGGAAGCAACCGCACGCTGTTTCTTTGAATTATTGCGTGCCGGAAATTTTGACTCACAGGAATTAAAATCCGATGCAAATTATTTAACTGAATACAGGCAAAAAAATCCGCAACCAATTCAATCGTTCGGTCTCTCACATCAGAACCTGAAAGCGGAAAGTGAAAAAATAAAACAGGCAAGTGTCAAAGAAAATGTCAAAGTCATTGATATTTCTGCAAACAAAGAAAGGCTTGCTGCTGCGCCATTTGCACATCTGCATAATCACACGCAATTTTCTATACTTCAATCTACCACGCACGTAAAAGGCCTGATAAAAAAAGCAGCTGATGCTGGTTGCAGTGCGGTTGCGCTGACTGATACCGGAAACATGATGGCAGCATTTCAGTTTGTGAAAGAAGCATTTAAATACAACAGTTCGATTGATGACAAACGCAAACAGGCAGAAGCCAAAGGAGAAATTTTTGACGGAAAAAAGATCACTCCAATAGTTGGTTGTGAATTTTATGTCTGCCGAAACCGTCTTGAAAAAACAAATAAAGATAACGGCTATCAGGTTGTTTTCCTGGCAAAAAATAAAAACGGTTATCACAACCTGGCCAAACTTGCGTCCATTGCTTACACAGAAGGATTTTATTATGTGCCAAGGATAGATCGCGAAGTGATTCAGAAATATAAATCGGATATCATTGTTCTTACAGGTGGACTTTACGGTGAAGTACCCAATCTGATTCTTAATGTTGGAGAAAATCTGGTGGAAAGAACAATTTGGCGATGATCTCTATCTTGAAATTAATCGTCATGGATCTGAGGAAGAAAACAGGGTCAATCAATCGCTCCTTCATTTTCACCACAAACACGGTGTAAAAATTGTTGCTGCAAATCAGAATTTTTATCTGGAAAAAAAAGATGCCAATGCGCATGACATTCTTCTTTGTATAAAAGACGGCGAATTAAAATCTACACCGGTGGGCAGCGGCAGAGGTTTCAGATTCGGCTTAAAAAACAACGAATATTATTTCAAGTCGGCGGAAGAAATGAAAAAACTTTTTTCTGATCTTCCCGAAGCTATTGAGAACATTTCAGAAATTGTTGCCAAATGTGAACCCTATTCACTCAGCCGTGAAATTCTATTGCCTGCATTTGACATTCCCGAAGAATTCAGAGATCCTGCAGATGAAGCAGACCGAGGTAAACGCGGTGAAAATAATTATCTGCGTCATCTGACATATAAAGGTGCCGAAAAAAGATATGGAGCCATCACAGATGAACTTCGTGAACGAATAGATTTTGAATTGACAACGATTGCCAATACCGGATATCCCGGATACTTTTTGATTGTTCAGGATTTTTGTCAGGCTGCCAGAGATATGGGTGTGTCTGTTGGTCCCGGAAGAGGATCTGCCGCCGGTTCAGTGGTTGCCTATTGTACCGGAATCACAAATGTAGATCCAATCAAGTACGATCTCCTCTTTGAGCGTTTTTTGAATCCGGAACGTATTTCAATGCCCGATATTGATATTGACTTTGACGACGAGGGAAGGCAAAAAGTTATTGACTGGGTAATAAATAAATATGGTTCCAATCAGGTAGCACAGATTATTACCTACGGAACTATGGCGGCAAAATCATCCATCCGCGATACCGCACGTGTGTTGGATTTGCCGCTTCATGAAGCAGATAAGTTAGCAAAATTAGTTCCCAATTTATCTCTCAACCAGATCATGAATCTCGATCAGATTCAGTTGGCTGAAGAATTAAAAAACAATCAGGATGAACTGAATAAAACACTGGAGCTAAAAGAAATTGCCGGTGGAAAAGATTTGCGCAGTGAAGTGGTAAAACAAGCTGTATTGCTTGAGGGATCAATGCGAAATACAGGTATTCATGCCTGCGGTGTAATTATTACTCCGGACGACATTACCAACTTTGTGCCGGTTGCTTTGGCCAAAGACTCAGACATGTTCTGCACTCAATTCGATAACTCGGTTGCTGAAGATGCTGGTTTGCTGAAGATGGACTTTCTTGGTTTAAAAACGCTCACACTCATCAAAGATGCGGTTAAAATTATCGGAGACAGACACGGTGTTGATTTGGATCCGGATAATTTTCCGGTGGATGATGTGAAAACGTACGAATTATTCCAGCGTGGTGAAACGGTTGGAATATTCCAGTATGAGTCGCCGGGAATGCAAAAATATCTGCGCGAATTAAAGCCTACAGTATTTGCAGATTTAATTGCAATGAACGCTTTATACAGACCAGGACCACTTGAATATATTCCATCGTTTATCAAACGGAAACATGGACTTGAGCCAATTGTTTATGATCTGGAAGCCAACAAAGAATATCTGGAAGAAACCTACGGTATCACGGTGTATCAGGAGCAGGTAATGTTATTGTCTCAAAGCATTGCTGGTTTTTCAAAAGGTGAAGCGGATACGTTGCGTAAAGCAATGGGAAAAAAGAGTTTTGAAACGCTGGCTAAAATGAAACCAAAGTTTCTGGAACAAGGATCTTCACGTGGCCACGACAAAAAAATTCTGGAAAAAATGTGGACCGACTGGGAAGCATTTGCTTCTTATGCATTCAACAAATCACATTCAACCTGTTATGCCTGGGTAGCTTATCAGACTGCCTATCTGAAAGCGCATTATCCGGCAGAATATATGGCTTCAGTTCTAAGTAATAATATGGGAGACATCAAATCAGTTTCCTTTTTTATGGAAGAATGCAGACGCGCGCAGATTCCGGTACTCGGACCAGATGTAAACGAATCAGAATACAAATTTACTGTCAACAAACAAGGCGCCATCCGTTTTGGTTTAGGTGCAATTAAAGGTGTAGGAAGCAAACCGGTGGATGATATAATTGAAGCAAGAAAGAAAGGTGAATACAAATCCGTTTTTGATTTTGCTTCAAGAGTCAATTTAAGAACCTGCAATAAACGTGTATTTGAAAGTCTTGCCTTGTCAGGTGCCTTTGATTCTTTTGGAACGATACACAGAGCGCAATATTTTGCTGAAGATGCAAGCGGAAAAATTTTTCTGGAAAACATTTTGAAGTTTGGTTCAAAAACTCAGGAAGGAGAAGACCCATCTCAGGTTTCTTTATTCGGCGGATCATCAGCCGTAGAAACACCAGCCCCGGAACCACCAAGGGTACCAGAATGGCCTGCGCTCACAAAGCTCAGTAAAGAAAAAGAGGTAGTTGGTATTTATATTTCAGGTCATCCACTGGATGATTATAAACTCGAAATGGATAGTTTCTGTAAAGGATCTGTGGCTGATTTAAATAAAGTGGATGAGCTGATAAATCAGGAATTGCGCATTGCCGGTGTAATTACCGACGTACAGCATCGTACAACAAAACACGGTGCACCGTTTGGAGTGTTTGATATTGAAGATTATTCTGAAACCAGCAAACAATTTTTATTCAGCGAATCCTACATGAAATTCAAACACATGTTAAGTGTTGGAACATTTGTTTTTGTGACCGGGAAAATTCAACCAAAAAAATACAACGACGGATTTGAATTCAAAATACAATCCATGGATCTATTGGGTGAAGTACGTGAAAGACGTGCGCGTTCAATAGTGCTTTCGGCGGAATATTCAGATATCACAGATCAGGGAATTGATGATTTATACAATGTAATTCTGGAACATCATGGCAACGTGCAATTGAAGTTTCATGTAAAAGATCACAAATCAAATACAGTTTTGAAAATGCCATCACGTCAGATCAAAGTGAACCCAGACAATGAATTTCTGAAAAAGGTAAACAACTTAAATGTGTTTGAATGCAAACTGGAGGCTTGATTCCAGTTCCAATTCTGAAGTATCCAAAATGTGTTTCAGATCAGAAATCTATTTTTGAAACGCATTGCTCAGCGATATTAATCATCATCAAAAAAAAAAAAGACCGTCTCAAATCTGAAACGGTCTTTCGAAAATATTGGTTAATTCTTAATCCAAAATTTCAAATGAGTTGATGAATCTTGCTTCAGCACCGTGGTCATATGATTTTTTAAATCCAAGAACCAGAAACTGCCATTCAAATGTGTCTTGAATCAACACATAGTAATTTCCAATGTATCCTTTGAAATCGCCGCTGCATTTAAGTGAACTGATTAAACCAGTGTCTTCTTCTACGCTCCAGTTGGTAATGTATTTGGCATTAAATTTTGATCCGAAAGCTTCACAAATACGCAACACCTCAGAACCTTCCTGATACAAATTATCATCTTCAGAAACACCTTCAGTATAAATAAACACGTTTCCGATTAATAACATGTCTCCATAAGAACAAGACAATGAAAAAGTAATAGTACCTGTTTCTTCATCTTCTTCCCGCTCTATTTCATATTCTCCGGGAAAAGTAATTTTCAAACGGGCTTCTTCACTTTCATACGTTTCACCGGCAAAAGATTTTGAACCGATAAATGCCAATCCAAACATGGCCAATGATAACAACGATTTTTTCATAACAATCTAATTTAAATATTTAACTAACAACGCTAAATTAAATCCTTTAAGGCGTATTATTTGTACGGTAATTACCGTAATTGATCAAATATAAATATTATTCTTTGAATCAGCGGCCTGAGCCAGAATAAACAATAAAAAGGTGTATTCCATAGCAATTTCATGAAGTTGCTCAAACCTGCCTGAGGCACCACCGTGACCAGCTTTCATGTTTGTTTGAAGAAGCAAAAGATTGGAATCGGTTTTTAATTCTCTTAGTTTCGCAACATATTTTGTAGGTTCCCAGTATTGAACTTGTGAATCGTGCAAACCACTTGTGACAAGCATTGCCGGATAATTTTTTTTCTGAATATTATCATAGGGTGAATAAGACTTCATGTATTTGTAAAATTTCAAATCATTTGGATTTCCCCATTCATCATATTCACCGGTTGTTAACGGAATTGAATCATCCAGCATGGTTGTTACAACATCTACAAAAGGAACATTTGAAATAATTCCGCGCCACAATTCAGGCCTCAAATTTGAAACAGCTCCCATCAATAATCCACCCGCACTTCCTCCCATAGCAAACACTTTGGATTTGTCTGCGTACTTCAATTTAACCAGCCCTTCAGCGCAAGCAATAAAATCTAAAAATGTATTTTTCTTTTTTAATAATTTGCCGTTGTCATACCATTTTCTTCCCAAATCCTCACCTCCACGAATATGCGCAATTGCAAAAACAAATCCTCTGTTAAGCAAACTCAGGCGGGCTGAACTGAAATACGGATCAATGTTTGAACCGTACGAACCATAAGCATATAATAAGACCGGATTTTTTCCACGTTTAGTAAAATGATCTTTGTGATAAACCAGGGAAACGGGCACCTCAACACCATCGTGCGATTTAATCCATATTCGTTCCGATTTATAATCTTTCGCTTTAAATCCTCCAAGCACTTTGGTTTGACCGGCAATCACCTTTTCCAATGTTTTAAGATCAATATCATACGTTGTGTGCGGTGTTGTCAAACTGCTGTACCCTACCCGCAGTGTAGTTGACGTCCATTCCGGATTTGTTCCAAGAAAAAGCGTGTATGTTTGTTCAATCGGAGGAATAAACCTATATCTGTAACTCTTTGTGTTATAAATTCTGAAACGTGTCAATCCATCTTTTTTTTCCTGAACTGCCAGGTATTTCTCATACACCTCAAAATCTTCAATCAATACTTTCGGATCATGTTTCTGTATGAGTTTCCAGTTTTTAATTTCCCGTTTTGATGGTTCACATGAAACAAGTTTGAAATTGGATGCTTTGTGATTTGTTTTGATCACAAACATGTCACCAGAAGACTCGGGATAATATTCATGTCCTTTCTGCTTTTTCAAAAATATCCTGAATGGTTTGTCATCATTGGCTGATTTAAATCTGAATTCAGTAGTGGTGGATGAGTATGACCCTGAAAAAATGATGTTGTCATCTTTTGATTTTGACACACCACAAATAAACGTTTCATCTTTTTCTGTGTAAACAGTGTGATGTTTTTTTTCTCCCAGATTCCATTTTTTCACTTCAAACGGCCGCAGCGTAGTCAGATCTTTTTTGGTATAGAAAAATGTATTGGTATTATTCAGCCAGGCCATATCGCTGCCCGCATTTTCAATTGTTTCAGTTAGAATTTTTCCAGTCTTCAGATTTTTAAAACTGATGCGGTACAATCTTCGGCCAGTGAGGTCTTCAGCAAAAGCAAGCCACTCATTATCCTGACTGATTGAGAAAGAAACCAGTTCATAATAATCCAGCTTTTTTGCACGGATGTTTGCATCAATTAAAATTTCTTCTTTAGCCTTTACTGTTTCTTTTTTCCGGCAGAAAATCGGGTGCTCTTTTTTCTTTTCATAACGCTCATAATACCAGTAACCGTTTTTGAAATAAGGTGCTGTTGATTCCTCTTCACGCATTCTGGATTTCATTTCACGATAAATTTTATCCTGAAGTTTTGTGACGGGTTTCAGTACAGATTTGCAGTACGAATTTTCTTTTTTGAGATAATCAATTACTTCCGGATTACTTCGGTCATTCATCCAGAAATAGTTGTCAATCCGCTTATCGCCATGCTTGATCAGAATTTTTGGCTTCTTTGCGGCAACTGGAATTTTCATAAGCTGATCAAATGTGGGGATTAAACTTTTTGAATGAGTTTTTCAGATATTTCACATCTCTTCCATAGATATCAGGATGAAAACGGATGTTCGCTGCACTATCCGCACTCGCGGTGAAATATTCTATATAAACTTCAAATGGGTCCTGCAATTCAATACTGCGTTGAATACCTCTGCCTATAATGCTATCAAGCGAATCAGCGGGAACTTTACTTTCATCCACTCTCAACAATTCTTTACCCAATTCAAACGGCTGATGAAGACGGATACACCCATGAGAATAGGCTCTGACATCATTCGCAAATAAACTTTTAGAAGGCGTGTCATGAATAAAAACCATGTGCTCATTTGGAAACATAAATTTTAATCTGCCTAGACTGTTTCCGCCACCTGCATCCTGTCTTACTTTGTATCCACCAAATGTTCCTTGCTTAACCGCACTCCAGTTTACTGTAGATGGATCTACCTGTTGTCCGTCTTTAAAAACTTTATAGCCACGTTTGCTGAAATAGGCTGAATCTTTGCGCGCACCAGATAAAATTTCAGTCGAAGAAATTGAGAAAGGCACACTCCAGAATGGATTGGTAATCATCTGTTTCATTTCGGCGTGAAATTCAGGAGTTGGCGTATCCATAGCCCCAACCACTACTTTATGTTTTCGTTTTGTCTGACCATCCACCACAAAGTAGAGTGCAAATTCCGGAATATTTACGCGGATATATTTATCTGGAAAAGCATCATGCCATCTCCATTTTTCAAGACTCAAAGCGGCTTGATAAAACCGATCAAGATTACTCTTTTCCAATGCTTTGCCTGTCCATTTCCCAACAACAGCATCTGAATTCAGGTTGTTGAATTGCTGAAAAATTTTCAGTTTTTCCAAAAACACAGAATCATTTGCAGACTCGGTGCTATCTAAAAATGCGTGTCCCAGCAATGCCTTGCGTGCTTCTGCATAACACAAAACAGAATCCTCTTTGAATGCAGGAATGTGATAATGATTTGTATCTAACGGATAAGCATCCAGAAACGCAGCTAGACCTTTTTGCAACTGTTTATATTCCCAAAAAACTGGCTGAATGGAATCAATCAATTCTGTTACCTTTTTTCCTTCTCTGATTTTATCCAATTCGGTTTCAAGACTAAAATCCAAAGAATCTTTTTTCCAGACATATTTCAGATTTGTTTCATCAAGACAACCAACACTAACATGTGTGGTAAATAGAAAAAATGCATTTGTCAGCATCATTTCGGCGTCCAGCAAAGACGAATCTTTCATTCTCTTCAACATGGAAAAATGATACATTTCAGGGAGCAAGCCGTAATCTCTGGAGTTTTCCACCAGATTGTACATTTCAATTCCGGCGGTAGTGAGTGAATCTTTGCGTATCCATAACGGAACAAAATCTTTGTCCTTATAATATTCCAGTACTGCGGCACCTGCCAAAAGCGTGTCAGTGCCATAAATCAAAGAAGATTTATCACCGAATTTTTCTTTCAGTTCTTCACTCAATTCAATTTGTTCCTTTTCAATTTCAGTTTTCCCCATATTGCAGGCGGGAATTGTAACGAAAAGAGAAAAAACAAGTATAAGTTTCAGGTAGTTCATTCACCAAATAATAATGCAAGATAGTTAAAACTAAGTCATCCTAAAAATCAGGAACACAAATGTATATCACCTATTTATTATTAGCAGCAACCATCTTGATTTCCGTTAAAGGATTTAACGATTATTCATTCCGCGACCGGTTTATGCTGAATCCTTACCTTATAACGCATGAAAAGGCTTGGTATCGCTCATTTACCCATGCTTTTTTACACGGTGATTTTATGCACCTGGCATTTAACATGTTTGCTTTATATGTATTTGCTGTTTCAGTCACGCCTGATATGGGTAATTTTGAGTCTTACAGTCTTGAACCTGAGCTAATTAAAAGATATGGCAATAAAGGTTATTTGTATTTTGGTGTGCTTTATCTGGGAGGAATTCTCTGTTCGACGTTTTGGACGATTGCCAAATACAAAAACAATCCCGGATACAACGCCCTTGGGGCGTCCGGGGCAGTGTCATCTGTAATCTTTGCTTATATTCTGTTGAATCCGATGACAGAAATGGGGGTTTTTCCTTTTCCGCCAATTATTCCAGCGTTTATTTTCGGGCCACTATTACTTATTTCTGAATATTTTCTTGCCAAACGAGGAGGTACCGGAATTGCCCATGAAGCCCACATTGCCGGAGCAATTTTTGGAATTGCATTCATGGCAGTGGTCGATTTCAACCTGATTCTGGACTTTTTTGATAACTTTAGGTTGTGAGCGCTTACGTAAATAACAATGGGGTTCTGGTACCAACAGAATCTTATTCCATCAAGGCCGGAAACAGAGCTTATATCTACGGCGACGGGTTATTTGAATCTATACGGGTTGTAAATGGCCTCCCGATCAACATGGAGAATCATTTCAAAAGGCTTTCTGAAGGTATGAAAGCATTGCGCATTCAAATGGCGGCAGAATTCAGTTCCACTTTTTTCAGCAATGAAATTATCTCACTCTGTGAACAGAATAAAATTGAAAAGGGAGGTCGTGTGAGATTATCGATTGACCGTAAACAAGGCGGATTTTTTATGCCTCACAACAATGAAGCTGAATATTTCATTGAAGCCAACTCACTGCCGAATAACAAATTTATGCTTAATGAGGCAGGGTATAAAGTTGATCAATTTGAAGACATGAAAAAACAAATCAATCTTCTGTCTTCTTTTAAAACTAAAAATGGACTTTTGTATATCATGGCAAAATTGCGCGCCAGAGAATTAGGTCAGGATGATTTGCTGATTCAGAATGACCGCATGGGGATTATTGAAGGCGGAAGTGCAAATCTTTTTATTGTGTCAAACGGTGTGCTTTATACGCCTGGTTTGGATTCTGGCTGTTTAGGAGGAACGATGCGTATGCAGATTATAAACATTGCACTGGCTCACAATATTAAAGTGTACGAATGCAATATTTCACCTCAGAATCTTTTGGTAGCTGATGAAGTATTTCTGACCAATGCCATTGAAGGAATAATTTGGGTGAGCAGTTACCGCACTAAGCAATACGTAAATACGATGTCGCGTCAGCTGATTGAAAAACTCAATGAAAAATGGCGCGCAATCGACTGATTGAGCATCTTTTTTCAACTTTTTTCAATACTCAAATGATATTTTCTGAATGCTTCAAAATAGTCATTCTTCTCAAAAAAATAATTTAAGGTAGCTGCAAGAACCTGTTCTTCATTGTCCAGAACGATTTCAAAATCCCCTGGTCCCGGACCAGGAACCCACTGCCAGACCTGAACCTTGTATCCATTCTCTTCAATAAAAATCCCAAGAATGGGAGCATCTGTTTCAAATTGCTCTTTTTTCGGTATTAATTCATTTTCTATTGGTTCAAATTCACAAATTGGATTCCATTTTTTTCCCTCGATACAATTGCCTTTGGTTGTAGATGGTTTTCCAACCTGAATTAGCATACGTTCTTTACCAAACAGCACGAGGCCTTTTGATTCCAGTTCATCAATAATTTTTTCAGACAATTTTTTCATATCTAATCAAACATCACAAGCATTCAGATTAAATCTCATTTTTACATACTAACTTATACTATCTTTTTGTATTCTTTTTTACCCTTGACTGTCAAATAAGGGTAAAAAAACGACATGAGCAATAAACTGTATTTTTCAACCTTCTCTTTTTTGCTGCTATTCTCATAAATATCGGATGAAACCAACCAATGATCACTGAATATTTTAATCAACGTGACTAATTGAATATATTCATTTTTAAACTCCTCTTCACGCATTAATTTGGATTCAATCAGATGAAGGATCAGGTTTTGGTACATGGTAGATCTGATTTGTTCAACTGACATAATCACATGTCGAACCGAAGGATAAGCTTGACATATATATTTGAGATCACTGAAAAGAAAACGAAAATCGTATACGATCGAAAATCCCGCCTTTGTCGTCATGTACAATTCTTTGAGTGTAATGACTGAATGATTCAGTTCCTTATTCAGCTCAATAGCTTTCTGCAGCAACAGATCATGAAGATTAAGAACAATGTTCTCATGATCCGGGAAATGATAAATCAGATTACTATGACTGATAGCGGCTTCCTTGGATATCTGACGAACAGACACGTTGCTCACCCCGAGATCATTGT
>Ga0268298_10003562_pt1 | contig 15807 bp, 13 predicted proteins | sample WWTPWeurt_MetaG_FD_194462 | JGI IMG/M metagenome (GOLD analysis project Ga0268298, IMG submission 194462) | Activated sludge microbial communities from WWTP in Nijmegen, Gelderland, Netherland - WWTP Weurt | ecosystem: Engineered > WWTP > Aerobic digester > Activated sludge | place... | reverse complement strand
GGTTTATCTCCACCAAATTTACCAGATAATTTACTAAATAAATTACCCGTACCATTTTTTAATGCTTTTTTACAAAGTGGAAGTTGTGTTATTGCTGGAGCAAGCCCTTTTATATAACCTTGTAGATTTGCAGATGATCCTCCGCTAGTATAAAAACCTTGGGCTTGTGCATTTTCTGTGAAAGTAAATAACGGCATTAGCACAAGGCTCGTCATTAATAATACATTAAATATTTTTTGAAAATGTTTTTTTATCTGCATTTACTTTTGTCTTTCTACAATACTATACATTATATAGTATCATTGTTTGGCAAAGTTGTCTCTAAATCTGCTGCTGCATTTATTAATTCCTCACTATATTTTTGATATTCAGAAAGTCCTGAAAGTCCGATGACTGGGTCAGTAGTTATTTTTGTAAGTTTCTCTACTGCTATGCCTGTATTATTTGAACTATTTATAATTTTCAAATGATATATAGATAAATCTTCTGGAACAGACAACAAAAGCATCTTACTAGCAAAGTCTTTGTATGCTTGTGAAATAACGATCAAATCATCTGTTTTCACGTTCACCCCAGAAGAAGCTTGAGTTAGAGAACTACTTACAATATCTAGCTCATTCCCTATACCATCATTTTTATATGTTTCAAACAAATCTGAAACAGCTTTGTAATATTTATTCTTTTTTGTTGCGTCACCTGAAGCGTCTATGTTCAAATCCCTCATGTTGTATTGGTCTATAAGTGAAGGAGTAGCTATTTTTTGCCCTAATGCACTGCCGAAGTTTGTAATAGTTTTACTGTCTACATTTCCTGTATCTTTCATTGCAGTAAAAGCCGCCAAGAATCCTCGTGCGAATTTGTCTGTCTCTGTAAGCTCTTGGTCTGTTGGTTCTTTTATATTTAAATCAGCCTTTTTGTTTTTTATATATGTTGCGTCTGGTGTGCCATTAAAAGTCGTGCTTTTGTTCTTGTCTGTTCCCCAAAGAGCCTCTTCCCAATCCATAACATTGTCACCATCTGTGTCTTTTTGTAAAAGTTCATTTACAGTGAGTTTTCCTGTTTTGAGCTCTGCTTCCTTCTTGGCATTATAAGTATGCACCTTGGAAGCATAAGAAACTGCAAAGAAAACAAGCACTAACCCAATACATACAGCAATAGCAATGCTAAAATTCTTGCTTGGTAGGTATTTTGAGTATTTTTTAATAAAGTTTTTCATTTTAATTTTTTGAAGTCCCAAACATACTAATATTTGTTAAACTAACTGTTTTTGCACCTCTATATTTTTCGTTTGAAAGACAAGTTATGCTTGTTGTTCCACTATATCTACCTATTATTAATTGTTTTGCCATTGGCACAGTGCCTGTTTTTGATTTTGTATTTGCTGGTATGAAAAAAGCAGTAGGTGTCTTTTCTTTTGTGCCTATTCTTTCTACTTCAATAGAAGTGCCTCCTTCCATTTGGCAACTATAGTTTTCTGCTTCTGTTGTTGTTATTTCTGTTGCTTCTGTTTTTAATATTCTTCCACCAAATACTTTGCCAATAGATCCTGCCGCATGGACTATTTTTATAGAAATAATTAAAACAAGAGTGATTACGAGTATTTTGGAAATTTTGGACATACGAAAATTATAACATTTTCGTAATAGCAATCCAATTTTCAAGAGTTAGATCTTCTGCACGAGTTTTTTCTGAAATATTTAGTTTTTCAAAAATTTCTAATATTTTTTCTTTTTTATATAAATCTTTTAGATTACTTATGAGCACTTTCCTTTTATGAGCAAAGCCATTTTTTACAAGTTCCCAAAATTTTTCTTCTTTAATATTGTTTTTATTAAAAGTTTCTCTTGAAATGTTATTAATAGCGATAATAGCGGAATCTACTTTTGGTGCTGGAGAAAAATATCTTGCAGATACTTTCGTTATGATTTTTGGTTTTCCGTACGCTTTTACTGAAATAGAAAGTATACTTTCATCACCACCTTTTGCAACTATCCTACGAGCTACCTCATTTTGTACCATAAGCACCATTCTTTCTGGTTGATTTTCAGAAGTTAAGAACTTTTTTAAAATTGCTCCTGTTATGTTGTATGGAATGTTGGCTATTATTTTGTAATTTTTTTCTTTAATTTCGTAATTTAAAACGTCTTCATTTATTAGAATGAATTTTCCATTTTTTATTTCTTCTTTGAATTTTTCTTGGAGTATTTCTAAAAGATCTTTATCTTTTTCTATAGCTATTACCTTACCAGATTTTTCTAAAAGTTTTTCTGTAAGTGCTCCTTTCCCAGGACCGATTTCCAAAACAATATCATCTTTTTTAATTTCTCCAGCCAAAACAATAGCATTTAATGCCGGTATAGATTTTAAAAAATTTTGCCCTAAATTCTTTTTTGCTTTGTGTATTTTAATCATTGCTACTTTAGCAAATACTTGTTTTATTAATGGTCTGGCTGAACTGTAAGTGAGGAGAACCGAGGACCTTAAAAAAACAAGTATTTGCTTTCATTTTTATATATAAATTGTTTTTACGTTTGGATCTCCACCTTCCCTTTCCAATAAATCTGCTGGTATATCAGAAATAAATTCTGACGGTGCATTTATTTGTCGTGAGCCGAATATTGTTCGGAAGTTTGTGTATGACAAAAATAATTTTTCTCTTGCACGAGTGAGCGCTACATAAAATAATCTGCGTTCTTCTTCTGCATCTTCAGCTTTCTTGCTTTCCCCGGCTCTTCTATTTGGGAAAAGCCCATCTTCAAGACCTGTGATAAAAACATAATCAAATTCAAGACCTTTCGAAGCGTGCACTGTCATAAGTTTCACTGCATTTATTTTTTCTTTTTTATCTTCATTTATCATTATAGAATCTTGATCACTTGCAAGTGAAGCATCTTCTATAAGCTTTTCAATACCAAGTCCATTTTCTAAATTATCGTATTTAAGTGCGAGTGTTGCAAGCTCTTTTATGTTTGCCAATCTTTCCAATTCTTCTTCCCCGCCTGCAAGTAATTCTTCTTCTATTCCAGATTTTTTTATAACAAACTTTATAGCTTCTGTTGCATTGCTAGTTTCTATTTTTTCTTTTATTTGTACAAGCAATTCATAAAAATTATTTATTTTTATTTGCATTTTTATAGGCAAATTTTCTCTTTCATTCGCAAAGATTTTAGCTAAAGTTGTTTTCCCTATTCCTCTTGTTGGGAAATTTATGATTCTTTTTATATCACTCAAACTTTCAGGATTAAGTGCTGCGCGTAAATATGAAAGCGTATCTTTGATTTCTTTCCTTTCGAAGAATTTTATTCCAAGTACTTGGTATGGAATGTTGTATCTGAGTATAGCTTCTTCGAGTACGCGTGATTGAAAATTGGCACGGTAAAGTACTGCGATTTGAGACCAATTATTTTTATTGTCGACTATTTCTAAGATTTTATTTGCAATAAAATCTGCCTCTTCTGTCTCTTCGAGCGCTTCACAGAGTACTATTTTCTCCCCTATTTTATTTTCTGTAAAAAGATTTTTGTCTGGGCGATATTTGTTTTTCTTTATAACTTCATTTGCAGCCTCCAAAATATTTTTTGTTGAACGATAATTCTCTTCAAGAAGAATTATTTTTGCGTCTGGATAATCTTTCTCAAAATTTAAAATATTTTTTAAATTTGCTCCACGCCAAGAATAAATATTTTGATCAGCATCACCTACTACACAAATGTTTTTATGATTTTCTGACAATAACTTAGTCATTATGTATTGAGCTTCGTTTGTGTCTTGATACTCATCTATGTGTACATAATTCCATTTTTGTTGGTAATATTCTCTTACTTCTTTGTTTTCTTTTAACAATCTCGTGGCTTTTATTAGAAGATCATCAAAATCAAGAGCATTTTCTTTTGCTTTCTTTTCTTCATATATTTTCCAAATACGAGCAACGATTCTTGAGAGATAATCTTCGGCATTTGCTATGTATTCTTCCATTTTTGTAAATTTACCTTTTTCTCGACTAATGATTCCCTTTATTCTCTTTGGTTCATATTGTTTTGGATCAATTTCCGCTTCTTTTAAGGCTTCTTTTATGATTGAATTTGTATCACTATCATCCAAGATGGTAAAATTTTTAGTTACACCTACGAGACTAGAATTTTCTTTTATTATATGTACTCCCAAAGAATGAAATGTGCTTATAAAAGGTACTGTGTTTTGCCCTAAATTATTTTTATTTATTTCATTCAATATTTTCTCTCGCATTTCCTTTGCAGCTTTGTTTGTGAAAGTTACAGCTAGGATGTTATTAGGATTTATTCCTTCTTTTATCAGATTCACAATTCTGTGTGTTATTGTTTTTGTCTTCCCTGCCCCTGCGCCAGCTACAATAAGAAGCGGCCCGTCCTTATGGAGAGCCGCTTCTTTTTGAGAAATATTTAGACCTTGCAAGTGATCAATCATCCAAACACTATAACATTTTTATGAATTTAATGCTTCGAGCTCACCAGAGAGTTCTTTGTGCAGCATATCAGCTTCTTCTTTCATAATATCTTCAAAAGATGGAATTTTTGAAGATAGAAAATTAAATAAAACTTCTGGAGATTGTTTACTTTCTAATATATCTTCATATTCTGTCATATTTTCTTCAGACAAAAGAGGAAGTGCTCTTGTAAGAGTCGATTCCAATATTAATGTTGTTAATCTGTTCAACGTATCTTCTCTCTTTTCTTCAGGCATTTTTTCTATTTCAAATAAATCCATTAAATTTTTTTTTATTGTAGCCATATATTTTTTGTTAATTAATAATTATTCTATTACTACTTCTTTTATTTTACCTTGTTTGATTGCTTCCTCGTAAGCTCTGTCTAAATAATGCTCTATTGTTTCTGGGTTTCTGAAAAGATTTCCTGGTCTTGGTCTTAGATCTGTTGATGCATGTACATTGTGAATATGTTTTATTAGTTCTTTTTCAGCAGGGTTTTCTGTATCTTCTGGTTCCATTTTTATATAATCCCTAACTGGTTTGTCTGCGTATTCTCCATAATCATTTGATCTTGGGAAAATTTGATGAATATTGTTATCATGCAATTTTGTTGCTTGTTCTAGTATTTGGTGTTGGTGTTCTATATGATTTTGATAGTATTGTTCAGGATTTATGTTTCTATAAACAATATTATTATTTTGGTGTCCGTTACTATAACCGTTTTGATAATTCGTTGGTCCTTCGTTATGGTTTGCTGTATAGAAAGCATTTACATTTCTAATACTAGAAGATGGATCTATTACCCCTGCATCACCTTGTGGATGTTCATATTGTAAATTGAGTGCTGGTTCTTCTCTCTCTTCAAATTGAAGTCTTGGAGCATCTGCTTGTAATTCTTGTGGATGGTTTGTTTGTGTATTTTCAAATACTGGTGTTGGTTTTTCTATATGTATCACTGATTCTTCATTTACAGGTATAGGTTTTTCTAAATGAGTATTACCTGTTGTTTTGTATTCATATTTTTCTGTGTCTTTTTCAAAGCTATCTCCTTCGTGATGTGCTGTGTCTGTGAGTTTTCCATCAAGACTTTTTTCAAATACAGTAGCGTGGCCATTTTCCATTTTGATTTCATAACCAACTTTATCAGCAACATTTACTCGTATTTCATTTCCGTTTGTATCAACATAACCTTCTTTAATAGCTAGTGCGTGTGCTTCGTTTTGTGCAAAGTGATGAAGATTTTCTTTTCCATCCCAGCCGAGACTTTTTGCCATTTCTGTACTGTGTTCGATTTGTCTGATAAATGCATTCTCTATTCCCTCTCCTTTATGAATAATTGCATCAGGATTTATTGTATGAGTTTCTTGTATTGGTGTTGTATGATGTTCAGTTTTTGGAATTGAATCATGATCACGAGGAACATATTCACGAGGTTGATGATGATCTCTATCATCTTGCATAGCACCAGACATTTCTATTGTCAAAGTACCTATAGCTAGAGCTAAAACCCCTTTCTTCATATTTCTATAAAGCCTGTCTTTGTTTGCTGTTTTTTCTATAATAGCTAGTTCTTTTTCTATAGCATTTTGTCTTTTTTCAAAATCTTCAAAACTCTCTTTTTCTACTTTTTGATTTTGCTTTTCCTTTAGTGCTTCAATTTTCGCAGCAACTTCTGCTTTGATACTTTTTTCATTTACGTTCCCAACCAATTTTGAACCCATATAACCAGCTACTCCAGCAATTGCACCGATTCCAGCAGTAGAATAAGCAGCCCATCCAAGAGATCCAACCAATAGTGTCTTTGAAACCCAGCCTTTGTGTTTTGGTGGAACTGAATTTATGGCACTTGCAAAAGCTGTTCCCATAACTGCTTTTTTACCTAAATAGCTAGCTACTCCTCCTTTTAATGCGATAGCTCCCCAAGTAGCACCAACACTAGCCAAAGCTGTCGCTGCACCAACTGATGCTCCACCAATGATCGCTATTTTTACAAAAGTTTTACCAGCTCTTTTTATATGCTGTGTAAACTTGCTGTCTTTTTCATTTTTGTCCCAATTTTCCCAAAGATTCATTCCTCCTTTTATGCCCTTTCTTATTCTTTCACTTAAACCTTTCTTTTCGATGTTTTCTGTTTGGAATTTTTGTTTTTCTTCAAGCAAGAAATCCATTTTGTCTTTACCAGAAGCCTCGACATATTCTTTCTTTGCTTTCATATATGCTTCTTCTTTTTCTTTTATCTCTTGTTCTCTTTTTTTACTTCCAAAACCAAATTTCCAAAATGATTGTTTCTGGTTCTTTGCTTCTATATATTCGCGTCTTGCCTGGTCTTTTGCCTCTTCTGAGTCTTTTATTTTTTCTTGTTTTAGAAAAGTTTCTTTGAAAAAGTTTTTTGTATTTTTTGAGAGTTTCTCACTTTTTGGTTTTTCGTCTAATTTTTCTACTATTAGATCTTTCTTTTCTTTCAAAGCATCCTCTGCTTCTTTCTGAGCAATATTTAATTCTTCTTCGTGTTTTTCACGAAGATCTCTAACATTTTCTCTTGAAGAAGTTTTCATACTTTTAGAACTTATTTTAAGTATCTCTTCATCATATTTGTTATTGATTTCATTAAATTTAAAACGCCATTTCTCAGCTTCTTTTTTTGCAAAAGATTCACGGTATTTTCCTATTGTTGTATTGTTTACATCTAAAGAATTTTTTTCTAAAAATTCCTCCGTGTTTAAAGATGAATTTAAATATTTAAATGCTAAAATAGCTTTTTCTTTATTTTCCCTTAGATATTTTTCAGAGTCTTTTTTTATCTGCAACCTTCCATATTCAACATAATCTGGATTTGCTTTTAAAACATCTTCTATGGTTATGTTTGGGTTTTCTAATTCCTCTTTTCTTTTATTTTCTATATCTACAGTATCTATTCTAGACTTCCCTTTTAATTTTTCTTGGATATTTGTTTTTGCTTTAGTAAGTTTTTCTTTTAGTTTCTTTTGTTCTATATCATTAAAACTTTTTAATAAAACTTCATCTATTTTTTTTCCTATTTTATGATGTTCTTCTAATTCATTAATGGTTTTCGGATCTTTATCTTCGTTCATTAATTCTTCACGATTTTTGTCTGCACTCTGCGCCATTTCGTTTAGAGTTTCTTCATCTTTCTTTGTTGTAGTAATTATGGGCTCTATATTTTTCTTGATTACTTTTTTCTTAACTTCTTCTTTTTTGTCTAAAAATATTCTTCCTTTATCCATTAACTTTGAAATTTCTTCCGTACTCATTTCTATAGCTTCTTCTGAAGAATCTTCTGGATTTATTTTTGCTTTAAATAATTGTTTTTCTGTCCCTTTAACTGTCCTTGCTTTTGTTATCGTATATTTATTTCTTTTTTTATCTGTTTCATTATAAAACTCAGTTCCAATTTCTGGAGTAAATACATCCCCATCAATCAAATTTAATTTCGGCATTTTTGCTGTTATATCTTCTTTTTCTTTTTTAGGTTGTGATGTTTTATTTTCCATAACTATTATTTGAGGCATATCTTCTTCTAGTTCTTTTTTTTCTTCTTTCACGATTTCTTTTGTTTTGTCTGTGTGTTCATTGTTTGGTAAACCTATTCTTAGACCTTCTGTTGTTCCAATTTTCCTCCAGATAGTTTCTATATTTTTACCTCTATCTCTTACTTTCTGGTTTTCTAATTCGTATTCTTCTGTTTTCCCGTCTGTGAGCTCTAATTTGACAATCTTTCTACCTTCTTGATTTGTTTGTATGTTTTTAACAATATATCCTACCTCCTTCCCATACTCCTTTATCACCTGCCCTTTTTTTAAAGTATTATTACCATTTAGTTCTAACGATTTAACAGATATTAGTCTTCTCTCTTTCTCTTCTAGATCAGTTTTTAGTTTTTTTAAGAGTTCTTCATTATTATTTGAAGGTTTTTCTTTTGCCATAGACCTTTATTATAAAACTTTTATTACATAATGGCTAATTTTATTAAGTTTTTTAATAAAAAAGCTTTAAAATTAGATAATCTTTATATTTTTTGTCAATTAAAGTTTTCCACTTTTGGGTTGACTTGGCTAGTTCAAAAAGGTACGATTATTAGGTACCGAATAGAAGAACTTCAGATATCGACAGAAATACCGTTACGATCGTAACTTCGCCAGAAACCTTTATTTTGCAACACAATTTTTGGTCGTCTTGCAAATTATCCTTATAAAATAAGGATAGAAAGCCAATTCTAGCGATATTTTTAAGGCTTATTAAACCTCAATTTAAAATTTTTAGTCCTATTTTAGCCCTTTTCATAGTGTTTGGGGTTATTTTTGCACCTGCTACAACAAATGCAGGTCTCCTTTCTTTTATGGGTTTTGGGCAAGATGCTTCTGCTGATTCTGTCGAAACAATAAGTACAGATAATTCAAAAATAGCTCTTTCCCCTTCTTCCTTTTCTCCTGTTCTAGCAAGCACTCAAGATAGTAAAGATGAGAATCCTGTGCAAGAAGATGTTGATGTAAACACTTCAGGCAGTGCTTTGGTGCCTTCTACTGGTTCTATGGGAGCAAATCCTGCTGAAGCCGAAGATCTAGATGCGGATCAAATAAGTGTATATGTTGTTAGAAAAAATGATTCCATTGGTGATATCGCAAAAATGTTTGAAGTATCTCCAGATACTATACTTTGGGCAAACGGTATGAAAAAAGGAGATAAATTAGTCGAAGGTGATACTTTGATCATTTTACCTATATCAGGTATTAAGGTTGTCGTATCAAAAGGTCAAACGTTGAAAGGTTTGGCTACAAAATACAAAGCTGATATTACAGACATTGCTTCTTTTAACGGTATTGCTGAAGATGCAGTTCTTGCTGTTGGAGATGAGCTCATTATTCCTGATGGAGAGCTTGTAGATTCTTCTGAAAATAAACCTTCAAACAAAAATATAGTTTACACAGAAACAAGTACTGGTTCTTCAAGTGGATATTTTATAAAACCAATTCCTTGTCCTTATACTCAAGGTAAACATGATCGCTACGCAATAGACCTTGGTTGTCATACTTCTGGTACTCCTATTAAAGCGGCTGCGAGTGGAACAGTGATTTTCTCTAAAGATGGTTACAATGGAGGATTCGGAAATTTGGTAATCATAAAACATAACAATGGTTCACAAACTTTCTATGCTCATCAATCAAAAAGAGCTATCGGCCAAGGTGAATACGTAAAACAAGGACAAATAATAGGTTATGTAGGTTCTACTGGTCGCTCAACTGGTCCACATTTACACTTTGAAGTACGTGGAGCAAAAAATCCTGGTTTCGATATGTCTGGCAAATCTTGGAAGAAACAATAAAAATTTAAAAGACTTATTAATAATTTTCTGGCGGACAAAACGAAGCCAGTGCCCGCAGGCGAAAATCATTAATAAGTCTTTTTTTATTTAAACTATATCTGTACTTTCGGTCTATATTGTATTGCTTCTAGAATATGATCTTTTTCTATTTCTGGTGAGCAAGCCAAGTCCGCAATGGTACGAGCAATTTTTATAACTCTATGATATGCGCGAGCAGAAAGTGCTAGTCGTTCAGAACTTTCTTGAAGTAGATTTCTCACTTCGTCTGACAAATTAATTATTTCAGATAAGTCTTTTACATTCATTTCACTATTTAGTGATATTTTCCTTCCAGCTTTTTCAAATCTTTCCTTTTGTATTTTTCTAGCATTCTTTACTCTTTCTTTTATATTTATACTTTTCTCACCAGTTCCTTCTTCTCCGAGTTTTTTATAATCAATATTTCCTACTGTGACCCATAAATCAATACGATCCATTATTGGGCCTGAAAGTTTTCTTTTATATCTATCCAAGTCTGAAGGTTTGCATATACAAGCTTTTTGTTTGTTTCCAAGATTTCCACAAGGACAAGGATTCATAGCTGCAACTAGAATAAAGTTTGAAGGAAAAACAGCAGTACCTTTTGCACGAGCTATCGATACTATATTGTCTTCGAGTGGTTGTCGTAAAGATTCTAAAACTCTTTTTTCGAATTCTGGAAATTCGTCTAAAAATAAAACTCCTTTATGTGCGAGTGTCACTTCACCAGGTTTTGGAAAAGTTCCTCCACCTATGAGTGAAACATAAGAAGAAGTATGATGTGGTGCACGAAATGGCGGAGTTGTTATAAGTTCTCCGTTGTTTGCTCCAGAGATAGAATGTATTCCTGTGATTTCTAAAACATCTTCTATCTCTAAGTCTGGAAGTAATCCACTAAATGCACGAGCAAGCATCGTCTTTCCTGTGCCAGGTGGTCCAGACATTGCAATGTTGTGTCCTCCTGCTGAGGCAATCTCTAGTCCTCTTTTTGCACCTTCTTGTCCACGAATATCTGCAAAATCAGAATTTTTTATTTCTTTAGTAAAAATTATTTCTGTTTTTGGTTGCAGATTTATTTTTCTTTTTTGTTTTCGTATTTCATCATCGTCTTCCTCTATTTGTATTTTACTTTCATCGATGTGTTCTATAACTTGTTTTAAATTTTCTGCGCCATATATTTTCACACCTTCGACGAGCGCAGCTTCTATTGCATTTTCTTTCGGTAAATATATTTCTTCAAATCCTTTTCTTTTTGCTTCTTGCACTAAAGGCAAAACTCCGCGTAAACTTTTTAATTCACCATTCAGAGAAAGTTCACCTAAAAATATTTTATTTTCTGAATTAAATTTTATTTCTCCTACTGCAAGTAAATACGCGAGAGCTATTCCAAGATCAAAAAACGGACCTTCTTTTTTGAGATCCGCTGGGGCGAGTGAAACTACCGTTTTTTGATTTTTATTTTTTGGAGATTCGTAACCAGAATTTTTCAAAGCACTTCCGACACGATCTTTCGATTCATCTACGGCTTTGTCTGGCAAGCCGACGATTGTAAAAGAGTTGAGACCTCGAGAGAGATCAGTCTCTATTGTGACGATGCTTCCTTTGAGTAGATTTATTTGTGCTGAATATACTCTTGCGAAACTCATTGTTTTAAAAAATTATTCGTTAATATGTTTTTTGCAGGTCTTTGCTGCTGGGTTTGCTTTCATACGAGCCATCTCGATATCTTTTTTACAAACTTCACATTTTCCGAAAGAAGTTTTGTTGATGTTTTTTATAGCAGAGAGAATGTTGTCCCATCTTTTTGCTAAATCACGAATCATAGAACTTTTACTTTCGTAATCTTCAAACCTGTCTGCTTGGTCATTTGAGTCTGCTTCTGGGAAATCCTGTGCTTCAGGTTGGGCTTCCCACTCACCTGTCTCAGGATTCAGTGTTCCCATTCCACTCATTTGATTACTCAACATATCTTTCTCTTTTTCTAATTCCTCTTTAATTTTCTTTTTGTCTATCATTCCATATATCATAGCAAACTAGTTTTTTCTGGCAATGGTACAAAAAAGCCCTTGATTTTAGGTCAAAGGCTTAATAGTTATTAAAAGGGTTAAATCGAATTTCCTCCATTTCATGTAACGGAAAATAGAGGCTTTTTAAAGGTTCTTCTTTTTCTTTACGAAGCCTTTCTGAGTTTTTGGTTGCTTCTTCCGTTGAATAGTCTATCTTATTGAATTGAAAATTTTCACCATTTTTAAATAACTCACTTAGGGGTGCTTTACCTGTTTTCATAGTTTATAAGTTTAGGTATTTCTATGTTTAACTTATCATACTTTATAAAAAGATACAAAGCATTAATTAGCAAATTGAGCTGAATATAAACGATCCATGACTTCTTTTATGGCATCACTATTTGAAATAATGATTACTGAAGTTTCATCTACGAAAACATATTCTAGGATTTTGTTTTTTTCTGTATCATAAAGTACCCTACTGTTTTTGTTATTTGTGATACTGTCTTCGAAATTTTTTGTTAGTAAGTATTTTGTATCTGCATTGAGTTCCATGTCGAATAGGTCGTGTAAATCACTCCAGATTTTGTTTTCCCATATTTTCATTCCAGGGAAAATGTCTGTAAATGATTTTATTTTCATGAGTATGAAAAGTGATTTGTCATTATTGTTGTTGTAAACACCGATCATGAAGTTTTCATTTGTGTACCCTGTTACTTCCTTTGAAACATTACTTTTCATTAATTCCATAAACCTTGAGAAATTTACAACATTTTTATTTTCTGTTAGATATATTGCTTCTATACCTCCATTTTTAATTTGTAAATTTGCAACTTCGTTTTTTATTGTTTCTATTATTTGGTTTTTAGAAAAACCTTCGATTTCTAGAAATTTATTTTGCTCTACGAAAATCATATTTTTCATTTGTTTTATTGGTTCTATTGTTGGCACTTTACCTCTTGAGTTGAAAGCAAAGAACAGTGAAACAAAAGCAGAAATCAATAAAATAGAACTGATTAACATCAGCATTCTGTTTTTTGTTGATTCTGGTGATACATTTTCTTGTCTTTTTTGGCCTTCTTCTTGGTCTTGTATTATCTGTCTTATCATTCCACCTTCGACATGATCAATAGCATTAGCCATATCTTCAGCATATGTTTTAACTACTCCACTTTTCTGTGGAACATTTTCTTTTACTTCTTCTGTTTTTGGAATTTCGTTTTCGTTTTCCATTAATTATTTTTAGGTTGGAAGAAAGTTGGGTTGGCTTCTTTGATAGAAAGTGAGATCTTTCCTCTTTGTGGGTCGATGCCGATTACTTTCACTGGCACGATCATACCTTCTTTTAGTATATCAGTTACTCGCTCGACACGGAATGGTGCGATTTCAGAAATGTGAACCATTCCGTCTGTGAAGTCGTTGAGTCTTACAAATCCGCCAAAGTCCGCAAGCTTCACTATCTCTCCTTGAAGAATTTCTCCGACTTTAAATTCGTGTGTCATTTCTTCTACGATTTGTTTTGCTTTTCCTGCTGAACCATCACGACCAGTGAAGTACACAGTTCCATCATCTTCAATAGTTATTTCTGCACCAGTTCTTTCTTTAATATCTTTAATTACTTTTCCTCCACTTCCTATAACTCCACCTATTTGTTCTGGTTTGATTTTGATAATCAAAATTTCCGGAGCATTTGGAGAAATGTTTGCGCGAGGAGCACTAATTTCTTTTTCTATTGTGTCGAGGATTGTGAGTCTAGCTTTTTTACTTTGTGCCATAGCTTCACTTAATATTTTTATTGGCACACCGTCGACTTTCACATCGAGTTGTATCGCAGTGATTCCTTCTCTTGTTCCTGCGACTTTGAAATCCATGTCACCATGATGATCTTCTGGTCCTTGAATGTCGGTTAATATTTTGTATGCATTATCATTTTCATACATGAGCCCCATCGCAATTCCAGCTACAGGATTTTTTATTGGAACACCAGCATCCATGAGCGCGAGCGTTGAAGCACAAATACTTGCTTGTGAAGTGGAACCATTTGATGCCATTGATTCAGAAACGATACGAATAGTGTAAGGAAAAATTTCTTTTTCTGGAAGAACCATGAGTAATGCTTTTTCTGCGAGTGCTCCGTGTCCTATCTCACGACGATTTGTCATTCCACTTCTTCCTGGTTCTCCTGCAGAGAATGGAGGAAAATTATAGTGATGCATAAATCTTCTTGAAGTTTGTAAATCCATTCCATTCACTTCTTGTTTATCTTCAGGACCACCGAGTGTGAGTGCAGAGAGTACATGTGTGCCTCCGCGATAAAATATTCCTGAGCCGTGTAAAATCTTTGAAAGATTTCCTGCTTGCGCATAGAGTTCACGAACTTCATCCATCGCTCTTCCGTCTGCTCTGCGATTTTCTTTGATAGCTTTTTCATGAAGCATATCATTTTCTGTTTCATCAAAAATGTCGTCTTCTAGTTGAAAATCTTTTTTATCTGTTCCTACATATTTTTCTTTTACTAAGTTATTCCACTCACTGTGAAGTTCATCTATTTTCTTTTTCCCTGCTCCAGCAAAAATAGCACTTTCCATTTTTGGTAAAATATTTTCTTTGAAAAGGTTCAAACTTTCTTCACTTATTTTTTCGTGTTCGATAACTCTTTTTTCATGACCGATTTCTTTTTGAATATTTTTTTGGAATTCTTCGAGTTTGGTGATTTCTTTACTTGCGAGTTCTAATGCTTCTGTGAGCTCTTCTTCTTTTGCTTGACGAGCTGCTGCTTCGATCATGTTTATTGTTCCTTCTCTTCCACAGACAGTGAGATCAAATTTGTATGGATACTCTTCTTGTCTTTTTGTTGTAGGAATATTTATTGCTAAATTTTCATCATCGTATTTTCCAACACGTACACAACCTATTGGTCCCTTCCATGGAATATTTGAAACGACGAGTGCGAGTGATGCAGCATTCACTGCGAGCATCGCTGGATCATTGTCGTCACATGCGATTACAGTTACGATGACTTGTACTGCATGTCGCATTTTTTGGTCAAAGAGTGGGCGGATAGTTCTGTCGATTACGCGTGATGCGAGTATCGCTTCATTAGATGGTTTACCTTCACGACGTACATATTGTGAACCTAATATTTTTCCTGATGCATAAAATTTTTCTGCGTAGTCGACAGTAAGATTAAAAAATCCTAAACCTGCTTGTTTGTCTTTACTCATACATGCAGTTGCCAAGACTATTGTTTCGCCGTATTTCAACATTACTGATCCGTGTGCTTGGTCAGTTAAATCTGAAAAAATAGCGGTCATGATTTTTCCACCGATTTCTACTTGATACTCTTTTTTATTCATTTTATTTTTACCCTGAGCGAAGTCGAAGGTTCTCTTCGAATAACAGTCAGAGGATGAGTTTATCTTTAGAATAAAGTATTGTTTCACAAAAGTTTGTGCCACAAGATCTCTATCTAAAGACAAACTGATTAACTATTAAATATACTGGTTATATTAGCATTTTTTCCCAAAAATGGAAATAAAAAAATTCCACACAGTGTGGAATTTTTTTTGTGAAACATTTATTTATTACTTCCTCCTATCAGATATTTTCTAGGATTCGCAGAGAGGTCGACGAATTCGTCGACGACTTCGCGGAGTTTTGATGAAGTAGATTTTCCGAATGATGCGACTTCGACTTGTGTACCAGAAACTTGTAGATATTCTACGAGTGGAATAAAATCTCCGTCACCTGAAATGATGATAACAGCATCTAGCTTCGGTGCCATTTTGATAGCATCCATAGCAAGACCGACATCCCAATCCGCTTTCTTTGCACCTCCAGCAAAAACTTGTAAATCTTTTGTTTTGGTTTCAATACCGATTTTATTTAATGCTTCGAAAAAGTTTTTCTCATCCCCTGCTTCTGTAGTGATGACATATGCGACAGCACGCACGAGTTTGCGACCTGCGACAACATCT
>Ga0268298_10003561_pt1 | contig 15810 bp, 11 predicted proteins | sample WWTPWeurt_MetaG_FD_194462 | JGI IMG/M metagenome (GOLD analysis project Ga0268298, IMG submission 194462) | Activated sludge microbial communities from WWTP in Nijmegen, Gelderland, Netherland - WWTP Weurt | ecosystem: Engineered > WWTP > Aerobic digester > Activated sludge | place... | reverse complement strand
GCGAAGGGCATCTATCGATTCACGATCACGTTGAAGCCCCGGGAGGAGCAGAAGATCCGCGTCTCGTACCAGGTAGAATACCCCTCGTCGCTCATCCTGGACGTCCGTCGCAAGCAGATGCAGAAGTTCCCCGCGAGCCCGAGCCCGACGATGGCGCCGCCGAGCCCGTACCGCCCGGCGCCCAAGATGGATATGGAGGAGCGCATTTACCAGATCGAGAAGCAGCTCTGATCCGGGCTGTTCCAGCGCTCAGGGGGCGGTCTTCGCCTTCGTCGTGTCCGCGGGCTTTTCGTCGGCCTTCGGGGGGTCTGCCGGCTTCTCGGCCTTCTTATCGTCGGCCTTCTTATCGTCGGCCTTCTTATCGTCAGACTTCTTCTTGTCAGCCTTTTCGTCGGCCTTCTTGCTGTCCGAGGCCTTGTCGTCCGACTTCGTGTCTTTCGCGTCTTTCGCGTCCTTGTCGTCCGTCGTCTCGCCGGGCTTGGGACAGCCCTTCTTCTTGTGGCCCTTTTCGCCCTTGGGGATGGCGCACGGGTGAGCCGCCAGGAGCTTCGGGTGGCCGTGATAGACCACCTTGCGCTCCTCGTGCTTCTTCGTGCCGTCGGCGAAGGTGATGTCGCGCCCCGCCTTGACGCTGAAGCCCTGTGTGCCCGCGTCCTTCACCTTGGGTTTGTCGAGGGGCAGGGACTCGTCCGGGGTGTAGTCGACGCGAGGATCCGTGGGGTCGAAGGTCTTTCCGACGAAGCGCTTGACCTTGCGGCCCTCGTTGTCGCCATAGAGCTTGATCGTGATGCTGTCGTCCGTGAACGAGGCGCGGATGAGGACCCCTGACTTGGAGTCGTTTCGAAACACGAAGTCCGGGCGAGGCCAGGAGAGCGTCGCCTCGACGCCCATGGGGTACCGCGGGAAATAGAAGGTGTGCGGCTTGCGGCTCACCACCGCGTATCCGCCGTCGAAGACAGCGTTGTAAAAGGTCGTTGTGAGCTGGCTCACGCCCCCGCCGACGGTCTCGACGACCTCGCCTTCACCGATGCTCGGCGCGAGGACGAACCCCTTCTTTGTCGTGCGCTTTCCAACGTGCCTGTTGAGGGAGAAGCGATCTCCGGAGGGCACGATGGCGCCGTCGAGGAGCGTCGCGATCTTGTGGATGTTGGTGACGCGCGGCTGGCAACAAGGGTGCTTGGTGGTGAACGACGCCACCATGGTGTTGACCCCGAGGTTCTGGGCCTTCTTCGTGGTGAGGGGAGGGTCGCTTTTTGTCGCGGGGACAGAGGCCTTCTTGTCTGCCTTCTTCGCGGCGGTCGCTGCCTGTGCGAACAGGGCCGCTCCGTCGACGCGGACGCCGCGGCGAGAGGGGAGGACGCGCACGGATCCATCGGCGGAGATCTCGAAATCCGCGTCGCGCGCAGGCTCTCCGAGGGGGGAGAGCACCGGGGAGAGGAGGTGTTCGAGCAGGGGAGTCAGGAGGGTCGCTTCGAGGCGGGGGGGATCCCCGGTGACGCGGGTGCGCACGGCCTCGCGGACGTCGTCGGGGGTGAGGGTGATCGTGCCGGCGGGCTCGTCTTCGAAGGTGATTTCGAGCTCGACGGGCCCTTCGAGGAGGGCGCGCAGATCCGCGGCGAGGGCGTCGACGGAGGCGGGGCTCACGCGGGGCTCGCGGACGGTGATCGGGGCCTTGAGAGGAGCGGAGTCGGCCGCGGAGAGGCGCTGTTCGACGCCGAGGGCCAGCGCGGGGCAATCGATGGATTCGCCGGCGACAGGGGGCAGGGGAGTGAGGGTGTCGTCGTCGACCTCCACGTCGCCTTCGAAGGCAGGGAGGAGGTCGAGGGCGTCGGCGAGCGCATCGCACTGAGCGAAGAGCCGGGTGCGATCCCACGCGATCGTCGCGACGGCGCCGTTCGGGGACGCGACGACGCTCGCGCCGAGGGAGCTCGCGGGCAAGGCGATGGATGTGTCGCCGTGAACGAGGGTGACGGTGGTGACGGGATTGGCCGCCTCGACAGGGAGCGAAGGCGCGGCTGCGGCGGAGCTGCTCCAGGCGAGCGCTCCGAGGGCGAGGCCGAGCGCCGCTGGGGTCCGCAGGCCCGGCGTTGCTCGGCGTGCATTCGTCGCCGACGCCGTGCGCCCGAGGAGATCGGTGATCGTGCGGTCCGTCACGTGGGGGCAGCGGAGTAGCAGATTCAGAAGGACCTGCACATGAGGCAAGTGGTCCTCGATTCGTGCTTCGTTTGAAGGGGCGCGGGGAGCGATCGCGTCGGGCGAGCTACGATGCCCCGGTGGACGAACCGCACCTCGATCCGTTTTTTGTTGCATCCACCGCAGAGAGGCCGAGGGGTGGAGCGCGAGGAGGGGCTCGCACGCGGCTCTTGCTGGGGGGCTTCGCCGCGGGGCTCCTCGTCGCGATCGCCGGAGGAGCCGCGTTTTTCGCGTATTCAAGAGGCCCGAGCCTTCCAGGTGATCGCGAAGCTCCGGGAGGATCTTCGTCGTCGCCGAGCGCCACCGTCGGAGCTTCCAGCGCGATCGCGTCGGCGCAGCCCGATCCTTCTTCGAGCGCAGCGCCCTCGGCGAGCGGCTCTGTCCGGCCCGGAGAGCGCGTGCCGAAGACGACCACCACGAAGCAGATCGGGCGCGTCCCGGTGGTGGATCTGGGCACGCAGGACACGCACACGCTGGAGGAGTCGCTCCGCGCGGAGCGCGCCGCCGCGGCCGGCGAGCATCGCACGTTGCTCGTGATGCTCGTGCGCTACGACTTCGCGCAGCACCTCGAGATCGAGGCCGCGCTGGCGGATCCCCGCGTGCAAGAGGCCCTCGGCGAGGTGCGGATCGTCCGGGCGGACGAGCGATTTCACGACAAAGAGCTCACGGCGCTCGGCTTCCCGTCGAAGATCGCGCCCACGCTGTGCCTCCTCGGACCGGATCTGCGCCCGCGCGACGTGATCGATGGACGCGAATGGGACGACGACACAGCGGAGAACATCGCGCCGGTGATCGGCGCCTTTCTGCGAGGCACCTACAAGAAGCGCCGTCAGCCGTGGACGCCCCCACCCGCGCGTCGAGGCGAGGAGCTCTGACGCGGAGCGACCGTCGCGCAGGTCGAGACCCGCTGTCGCGCCGTTGAACGAAACGCCTCGATCGGCGCGGGAGGTGTCTTCCGTGCGCGCGCGGGCTCGGGCACCATGCGGGCATGAAGAGAGCGGGTCAGTGGCTGGTGCTCATCCTGTGCGTCGGCTTCAGCGTCGCCGCGGTGATCAACGTGTTCAGCGACAACGCCGAGGTCGAGCAGATGGCCAAGGCCGCGGGCTGTGACGGCGTGAATCAAAAGCCCATCCCCAAGACGGCGCCCCCGGGGACGAAGCCGAGCGACTGCGGCATGACGATCACGCACATGTCGCGGACGCCTTTCGGCCAGTCGTTCGAGATGCAGGGCAGCGGCGTCACACGCCACATTCGCTGCACGCGGAGCCTCATCCTCTTCGGCGCCTACGCCTGCGCGCCGGAGTGACAAGGCCTCGCGCGGGGCCGCCGTCCCGACGCTGCGCGCGGCCGAAGAACGAGGCGCCACGCGGTCGAGCCCGAGGCACCGCGTTCACGGAGGGTGTGACCGTTCCTTCTCGGATCGACGCGGCCCCCAGCGGATCCCGCGGTTTTCTGCGGGGTTCGTCGGGCCCGCGATCGCGCTCCCCTGGCACGACTCTTGGTTAGAGCCAACGCATGCGCCTCCCGCTCTGGGCTTCGTTCCTCATGGTCGCCGTCGTCGGTCTCGCCGCGACGGGTTGTCATCGGTACTACGGTCCTCGCTACGGTTACGGGTACGGCTACTACCAGCCTGTCTACGTGCACCGGCCTCACCCGGTCGTCGTCGTGACGCGGGCCGCGGTGGACGTGGCCGCGATCGCGCACGAGGAGGCCCGCGCGCGCCGCGCCGAGGCCCGCGCCCGTCGCCGCGCGGAGGCGATGGAACAGGCTCGAATTCAAGCCGAAGCGCAGGCCGCGGCTGACGCCGAAGCGCAGCGCGTCGCCCAGGCTCGCGCCGAAGCGCAGGCCCGCGCCGAGGCGAAGGCTCGCGCCGAAGCGCAGGCGAAGGCCGAGGCCGACGCGCGCGCCGCTGCGGAAGCGAAGGCCAAAGCCGACGCCGAGGCGAAGGCGAAGGCCAAGGCTTCGAAGCGCGCCGACGTCGTGATCGTCGTCGAGAGCGCGGACGACGATGACGACGCTTCCGCCCCGGCGAAGCCCTCCCCGCAAGCGCCGCCCGATCGCTGGGTCGGCGACTGACCTTGCCTTCGCGCGCGCCTTCCAGGCACCCTGCGCGCAGCATGACGACCCCGTCCCCGAAGCCGCGCCGCATGGCCGGCGTCCTCCTCCACCCCACGTCGCTCCCAGGCCCGCACGGCATGGGCGATCTCGGCCGATCGGCGCGACGGTTCGTTGATTGGCTCGCCTCCGCAGGGCTCGATCTCTGGCAGGTGCTGCCCCTCAACCCGACGAGCAACAACTCCCCGTACATGTGCTGGTCGGCGTTCGCGGGGAACCCGCTGCTCATCGATCTCGAGGGCCTCGTCGAGCTCGGGCTCCTCTCGCACGACGAGATCGGGGCCCCGCCGCCCTCGGGATCGCTCGTCGATTTCGACGCTGTCCACGCCTTCAAGACACCGCTGATCGATCGCGCGGCCGCGCGCCTCGCGAAGCACCCGGAGCACCCGCTCCACGGAGCGCTCCAGAAATTCAGCGCCAGCGAGCCGTGGGCGAAGGACGCGGCGCTCTTCTGGGCGCTCAAGCAAGCCCATCATTTCAAGCCGTTCTGGGAGTGGTCGGTCGCCCTCCGCGATCGCGATCCCGCGGCCCTCGCCGAGGCCGAGCGCGCGCACAAGGAGGCCGTCGATCGCACGCTCGCGACGCTGTTCCTCTTCGAGCACCAGTGGGGCGAGCTGCACACGTACGCCAAGGATCGCGGCGTCAAGCTGATGGGCGATCTCCCGATCTACGTCGATCGCGACAGCGCGGACGTGTGGTCGAACCAGAAGCTCTTCGACCTCGGCGAGGGCGCCGTGCCGAGCGAGGTGTCGGGCGTCCCGCCGGATTATTTCAGCGAAAAGGGCCAGCTCTGGGGCAACCCGCTCTACGCGTGGGACGCGATGGCGAAGGACGACTACGCGTGGTGGCGCGCTCGCCTTCGACGCGTGCTCACGCACACGGACATCTGCCGCATCGATCACTTCCGCGCGTTCGCGGGCTACTGGGCGGTCAAGTTCGGGGCGCCGGACGCTCGCTCGGGCCGGTGGCGAAAGGGCCCCGGATCGGCCTTTTTCGAGGCGATCCGCAAGCACGAGGGCGAGCTCGCGCTCATCGCCGAGGACCTCGGGATCATCGACGACGAGGTCACCGAGGTGCGCAAGAAGGCGAACCTCCCGAGCATGCGGGTGCTCCAGTTCGCCTTCGGCGGCGACGCGGAGAACCCGCACTTGCCGCACAACCACGAGGCCGACTGCGTCGTGTATCCGGCCACGCACGACAACGACACGATGAACGGATGGTGGCAGTCGACCTCGCACGAGACGCGCGTCCACGCGGGCCTCTACGCGGGGATCCTGCTCGATCGCGCGATGCGTGGAGACGTCGCGTGGGATTTCGTGCGGACCGCCTTCGCCTCCGTCGCGCGGATCGCCGTCGCGTCGGCGCAGGACATCCTCGGCCTCGGCAGCGACGCCCGCATGAACGATCCGTCCACCTCGAAGGACAACTGGCGCTTCCGTCTCGCCAGCGATCCGTTCACGCCGGAGCTCGCAAAGAAGGTCCGCGAGCTCGCCAGGCTCTACGGCCGCGAGGCGCCCGCCCCCGCGGCCCGCGCCTGATCGACGCGCCCTCTCCCCTGGATTCGAAGCCCGGAGCGCGCCCTTGGGTTATGCTCCGCCGACGCGATGGCCTCTGCTCGAACCCCGCGATCCTTCGGCGCCGCGCCCTCGTTGGCGATCGCCCTCGCGCTCGCGACGACGGTCGCGCCGAGCCTCGCGGAGCCGCCGAAGGGCAACGCCTCGCCGAGCGGGAGCAGCTCCGCACAGAGCGTCGCCGACGCAACGAAAGAAAAAAAGGAGCGCCAGGCGCGCGCCGTCGAGCTGCATGACGAGGCGAAGACCCTCTACGAACGAGGCCTCTACCGTCGCGCGATCACCAAGCTGGAGGCCGCGCTCGCGCTCGATCCCGAGGGCAAGGAGCTCGTCTACAACCTGGCGCTCATCCACGAGAAGCTCGCGGAAGCGGACATCGCCGAGGGCTACTACCTCCGGTACATCGACATGGAGACCGACCCGAAGGCGCGCGAGCACGCGCAGGGGATCGTGAAGCGGCTCCAGGGCGCGAAGCAGAAGCTCAAAGACGACCTGAAAGAGCGCGCGGCCCCGAGCGCGGCCCCGTCGTCTTCGGCCGTGGCCTCCTCGGCCGTGGGGTCGCAGGTCCACGGCGCGCGCATGCCTTCGCCGATGGTGTTCGTGATCGGCGGCGTCGCGATCGCGGCGGCCGGCGTGGGCGTCGGCTTCGGCGTGAGCGCGCTCGCGAACAACCCCTCGGACGCATCGACGGGGCCTCGCACGACAGCCTACGATCTCGAGACGCGGGCGCGATCCGCGCACACGCAGGCGGTCGTCGCAGATCTCGCGTTCGGAGCCTCTGTCGTGGTGGGGGCCGCGGCGACGCTGCTCTACCTGCTCGAGTCGCGGGCCCCGTCGAAGGCCCCTGCTTCGACGGCGATCGCCAGGGCGCGCGTGCGGATGGAGGCGCCGTTCTGAGGATGTCGCGCGCGCGCGCTCTCGCCTTTCTCTTCGTGCCGGCCGCGTGGATCGTGATCGCTGCGGGCTGCGAGCTGATCGTCCCCGGCACGCTCAAGGACGTCGGGTGCATGGAAGAGGGCGCCATCGGCCCTCCCGTGTGCCCGCTCGGCACCTTCTGTCACGACGGGATGTGCAGGGAGGGGCCCCCGTCGCTCGGCGAGCCTTGCGGTGACGACGTCGTGTGCGGCCCCGGCGATGAGTGCCTCGACCCCGCGGACATCGGCCTCCGCGGAGACCCCTTCTGCTCGCACACGTGCTGCTCCTCGGCGGACTGCGGCGTGGGCACCGGCCTCGTGTGCGGCGTGCTCGGGCCCGGCAAGCTGTGCGTCCCCGCGGACGTGTGGGGCCGCGATCGACCGGGGTCGCGCTTCGCCGGAGAGCCTTGCAAAAAAGGCTCGGACTGCCGCTCCGGGGAGTGCGCCAAGGACGGTCACTACTGCGTCGACGCGTGCTGCTCCGACGCCGAGTGCGCGGCGTTCGGCGCCGTGTGCCGCGAGAGCGGGAAGGGCTGGACGTGCGCGCCCGAGCTCGTCGAGCCCAAGTCGTTCCTCCAGCCGTGCCTCCACGACGCCGAGTGCTCGTCGGGCGTCTGCGCGACGTGGCTCGATGGCAAGGGCCGATGTGCGGAGCCGTGCTGTTCTTCGACGGAATGCGGCAAGATCAAGATCGGCGATGTCGTGAAGAGCGTGCTCTGCGTCCCGGTCCCGCACGAGGCCGCGATCGTCTTCGCCTGCGCTGCCGTCTCCGACGGCGAAGCCAATCGCGCGATCGGCGAGCCGTGCGATGACGCAGGGCAGTGTCGAGGCGGTCAGTGCATCGAAACCCTCGCCGAAGACATCAATCGCGACGCGGGCAACGGCGGCCTCCCCCTCACGAAAGTGTGCTCCGACGTCTGCTGCACGGATGCGTCATGCGGAGCGCCGCACCTGTTTGCGTGCTCCCCGACGGTCGACGAGCCGCTCCCTCCGGCACCTTCGGGGACGGGGGGCCAAGGGTTCGGCTTGCAGTGTCGCAGGAGGTGACGGACCATCACGGCAGTGGCCGGTCCGACTTCCTCGGCACGGGGACCCCACCCGCCCCCTCCCGGGGCCTGGGTCTGCCCGAAGTGTCGCGCGAAGAGTGACGCCCCTGACGCTCCGGGACTGCCCGTCCCACGGTGCGCGCCGTGCACGTCGGCGATGGTTCCCGCCGTCGCGCTCGCGGGAGGCGACGGAGATCCCTTCCTCGGTCGCATCGTCGCGGGTCGGTTCGTCGTGCTCCGTCGCCTCGGCGCGGGCTCCATGGGCACCGTCTACCGCGCTCGCCAGGAGGCCGTCGCCCGCGACGTGGCGCTGAAGATCCTTCGGAGCGATCGCGCGATCGACGCCCTCTCGCGCCAGAGATTCGTGCGCGAGGCCAAGGCGATGAGCCTCCTCGCGTCCCCCCACACCGTGACCGTCTTCGACTTCGGCGAGATGGCCGAGCCGTCGACCGACTCCGAGCTCGGCGACGGCGGCGTGTCGCTCTACCTCGCGATGGAGCTGCTCGACGGCGAGGCCCTCGGCGATCGCTTGAAGCGCGCCGGACGCATCCCGTGGGCGGACGCCGTGTCGATGGTGCGCCAAGCGCTCCTCTCGCTCGCGGAGGCTCACGAGAAAGGCGTGATCCATCGCGATCTCAAGCCTGACAACCTCTTCCTCGCGAGGGGCGCGAACGGCGGCGAGGTCGTGAAGGTCCTCGACTTCGGCATCGCGAAGGTGCTCACCGACAAGTCCCCCATGGTCGACGCGCTCGAGACGCAAGCCGGCACCGTGTTCGGGACTCCCCGCTACATGTCGCCCGAGCAGGCGCAGGGCAGGGCGCTCGACGCGCGCAGCGATCTCTATTCGCTCGGCGTGATCCTCTATCAGATGCTCGTGGGCAAGGCGCCCTTCGTCGACGACGACGCCGTCGTGGTGATGGCGCGCCACATCAAACAAAAGCCTGTCCCTCCGCACGAAGCAGCGAAGGACGCGACCATCCCCCTCACGGTGTCGCAGCTCGTCACGCGGATGCTCGCGAAGGATCCGGCCGATCGCTTCCCCACCGCGACGGCCCTCATCGAGGCGATCGACGCGGCCTCGCGCGAAGCCGCCGCCGCGTCTGTTCCCTTGCCTCCGCCTGCCGCCGTGTCCACCGCCGACGACACCTCTGTCACCTACGTCGAGGCCGAGAGCTCCCGCGTCGCGCCCGTGATCCCCTCGCGCCGTCGCGCCGCGGTGATCGCCGTCCTCGCGGGCGCGACGGTCGCCCTCCTCGTGGGGATCACCTTGTTCACGCGGCTCGGAGGCGACAGCGCCCCCGCGCGCTCCGCGACCGGATCCGCCGCGACCACCCGCGCCGACGCTCCCCTCACGACAGCCGCAGCGGCGCCTGCTCCGTCAGCGGCGATCGCCAGCGCATCACCGAGCGCCACGGCGTCCCCGAGCCCCTCGGCGCAGCCTTCCGCCTCCGCACCGCCGACGGCCTCCGCCGTGTCTCCGAGCTCCGCGTCCACCGCGGCCGCGAGGACCGTCCCTGCGGGCACCGCGACCCCCTCCGGCAAGAAGCCCAAGTACACCCGCTTCGACTGACGCGCGCGACGAAACGCCTTCGTTTACCGAAGGATCGGCGCCTCTTCACCTTCGTATTCCGGCACCGAGATCGCGGCGATCACGTACGCCACGCCGCCGAGGAGCAACGTCGCGCTGAACCCGAACGACATCGCCACGAACGTCCCGAACGCCGTCCCCATCACGCTCGCGAACCCGTTGAGCCCCCAGCACCACGGCAGGATCGTCGACGATCGATTCCCCACGAGCTTCACGCCCACCGGCGCGAGCGAGCCCATCAGCACGCCCACCGGCACGAGCAGCGCCACCGTGAACAGCACGCGCAGATCGAACGGCAGCACGATCGCGCGCCCCAGCACCGGCCCGAGCAGCACCGCGAGGATCGCGAGCAGCCCCACGAGGTACTTCGCTCGCCGCGCGCCCAGCGCCTGCGCCCGCGCGAGCGGGATGTGCGCCGTCGAGAGGCTCCCCGCGCCCGCGCTCAGTAGCAGCGCCACGAGCACCGTCGTGAGCGCGTAGATCGGGTGCCCGAGGAACAGCGTGAGCTGCTGCATCAGCCCCATCTCGACGAAGACGAACCCGCCCCCGATCGCCAGGAAATAAACGAGCGCCCGCGCGCGCGATGACCCCGGCCCACCGCCCGTCGCCTTCGCCCGCCGCTGCCCGAAGGCGAGCGGCACGAAGAGGAACAGCGCCCCCAGCACGAAGCTCACCGCGAACACCCCGAAGAGCATCGCGAGCCCTTGCTGCTGCGACGCGAGCTCCTTCGGCTTCGCGAGCAGCCCGGGCACCGCGCTCGCCGGCGCCGAGTGAAAGAAGAACGGCCGATCGTCTGTCGGCGCTCGCAGATCGGCTTCATCCTTCGGATCGATGAACCCCGCGCGCGAGGCCACGAGCCGCTCCAGCAGATCGCCGCGCGCCACGTCCGGAGCGAACACCTCACGGAACCGGTTCTTGTTGCAGTGCTTTCGCAGCGTGAGGATCTCGTCCTTGGTGTACGGCTCGCGCTTCACCAGGAGCGCCGTCGTCCGATCGTGGCTGCACGCGAACATGTGCGCGCGCGGCTCCGAAGCGCCCGAGGCCCGCAGCCCCGCGGTCGCGAGCGCGATCAGCCGAGGCACCTCGTGGTCCCATCGATTCACCGTGAGCGTCCCCTCCGGCGCCAGGTGCTCCAGAAAATCGCGGAACGCCTCCGTCGTGTAGAGGCTGTTCTCCGACAGCGCGAGCGCCCCCACCGACGACGCGGCCCACGTGTCCACGAGCGAGAGCACGATCGCCCTGTACCTCCGCGACGACGCCCGCACGAAGCTCCGCCCGTCCGCGACCACCACGTGGACCTCGGGGCGACCGTACAGATCGCCGCTAAAATCCTTGTATTTGTCGCGCATCACATCGTCGACGATGACCGGGTTGATCTCGGCCGCGTCGATGTCCGTCTGCCCCGCCTTGAGCGCCGCGCGGATGTCGCGTCCCCCGCCCGCCCCGATCACGAGCGCGGGCCCCTCGCCCTTCTGCAGCACGTACCCCATCTCGTCCGGATGAAGCGGCGGCGTCGTCCGCGGATCCAGGATCGCCGTCGCGGCGCTCCCGTCCATGCGCAGCCACGCCATCCCGTTCGCGGGCCGGTCCACCGTGATGAACGAGAGCAGGCTCCACCTCTGGAGCTCCACCCGATCCATCTTCACCTCGCGCACGTCCGAGAGCTTCAGCCATGGGCTCCCGAAGTCGCCGGCGAACAGCACGCACGTCCCGAGCAACATCGTCGCGACGAGCCCGAACGGCCCCACGGAGGGCGCCGTCGCGCCGTTCGCCTTCCGTCGGCCTCGCAGCGGCCACGCGAACCAGAGCCCCGCGAACGCCATCAAGATGGCCACCACGAGCGTCGCGCGCGGAGCCCCGAGCCGGAGCGCGAGCATCGCCGAGGCACCGCCTGCCGCCGCCGCCACGAGATCGGCCAGGTAGAGCTTGCTCATGTCGCGCGCCGCGTGCTGGATCGCCCCTGCGATCGCGATCCCCACGAACGTGAACGGCAGCGCCGACACCGCGTACAAGAGCCCCAGCTTCCCGAGCTCCGAGGCCCCGAGGCTCGTGATCGGCTTCTGCCGCACGAGGAACAAGATCGCCCCGATCGTCGCGGCCGACGCGAGGCACGAGAGCCGCGCGAGCCTCGCCAGCAAGAGCGGAGGCCGCGCGAGCGCCGGGATCGCGTGAAGCAGCGCGCCCCCCGCCCCCACCCCGAACAGCGACAGCGACACCGCGAGGAAGGCCATGTGATGGCCCAGGAGCGCGGAGAACAGCCGCGTCAGGACGATCTGCAGCAACACGACGCCGGCGGACAGGAGCGCGACGCCCCCGAACAAGCCCGCGCGCGGGGAGAGGTGCATGGGGATCCGTCCTACCTCAATGCGTGAAAACAGGGCAACGCGTATGCACCCCCGCCCCTCGCTTTGACGCCACTGCGGATCACAGGTGTACTACCCACCCGACCTCGCCGTGTCCTCCACCACGAACCCCAACGAGATCCCGAACGGCCGCGTGCGTGTCGTCCTGACCGGCGGCCCCGGCGGCGGAAAGACGACAGCGGCCGACCTCTTCCGCCGCGAGCTGGGCGATCGCGTCGTGATCGTCCCCGAGGCCGCGACGCTCCTCTTCTCCGGTGGCTTTCCCCGAGCGAACGACCCCCTCGGCGTGCGATCCGCGCAGGCGGCCATCTTCCACGTGCAGCGCAACCTCGAGGACGTGCAGAGCGCCCTCTTCCCGAACCGCATCCTCCTCTGCGATCGCGGCACCATCGACGGCGGCGCCTACTGGCCCGGCGAGCCCGACGACTTCTTCCGCCTCCAGGGCACCACCCTCCAGACCGAGCTCCTTCGCTACGACGCCGTCATCTTCTTCGAGACAGCCGCGGCGGGCGGAATGAGCATCATCGAGGGCGGCAACCCCGCCCGCATCGAGACAAACGAGGCCGCGATCCGCCTGGATCACAAGCTCCGTTCGCTCTGGTCAGCGCACCCCCGCTTCACGCTCGTCCCCCACAACCCCTCCTTCTTCAAGAAGATCACCTTCGGCCTCGCGGCCATCGAGAGCATCGTCGCCCAGCTCTCCTCTCACTGAAGCGGGCGAGCCTCTCGAGGGTCCGACGTCGGGCTCTCGAGGGTCCGACGTCGGGCTCTCGAGGGTCCGACGTCGGGCTCTCGAGGGTCCGACGTCGGGCTCTCGTTGCGCTCCTCGCCCGCTTCTCGCACTCTCGCAGCATGCCCTTCCCGAAGGCGGCGGCCCTCGTCCTCGCGGGTGCGCCTCTCCTCGCGCCAAAGACAGCGCCGCCCCCGACCGATCGCATCGTCCTCGTCGTCGATCGCGACGACGACGACAGCGACGGCACCCCCGATCTCGAGCAGCTCACGAAGATCCCATCGAGCCCTGCGCTCTACGTCGTCACCGCGCGTCCCAAGGGCCCCGATCCCAAGCTCTGGGAGGCCCCGGACACCACCGCGATCCGCGTCATCGCCGACGGCGCCGCGATCCCCAAAGGCGCCCCCATCCCCTCCCGCGCGAAGACGATCGCCCTCCAGGCCACCCGCCCCGGAGTGCATCGATTCCCCTTGTTTGGAAGCCCCGTCGAGATCCACGCCTTCGAGCTTCGGGCCCTCGACGGCGACGGACAGGCCATCGACTGGACCCGCTCGCACGCCTCCTTCGAGCGCACGCCCCCCGAACGCCTCCCCGCGGATCCCCTTGCGAACAGCGCCGATCCCGACGCTCTCCGCTACGTCGCCATCGGCCCCGCGGACTCCATCCCCACCACCTTCACGTTCCTCTCCATCACCGAGGCAGCGGCCCCCGTCGACGTCCTCGGCGACGTCCCGCTCGGCGAAATCCCGTGCCCCGCTGGTGTCCCGGCCGACCTCACGTGCGGCTCCACGCCCCCCATTCGCCTCGTCGCCGACGACATCGATCGCGCGCATCCCCTCGCCAAACAGCGCAGCCTCAAGGGCGCGCTCGGCGGCGCCGTCGTCGTGCAGACCACCTTTGGCGCGCGCCTCCAGGTCCTCCGCGAAGGCGGCCCTCGCAAGACCTCTGCGGGCCCCATCGATCGCTACCGCGCGACCCTCCGCATGATCCTCCTCCGCTCCCGTATTCAAGGCCCTCCGCCGCTCGGGGGCGACGACGCCGGGGCCATCGCCGCGGCCCGCGCCGAGATCGAAAAGGCCGGCCTCCTCTGGAGCGCGTGCGGCATCGGCTTCGGCCCCCCCGAGGAGCTCTCGATCACCCTGGCCGATCCCCCGCGCTCGCACCTCGTCGCCGTCGGCTGCGATCACGGCCTCCCCGCGACGGGCGGCGCCCTTCGACTTCGCGCGGAGGGCCACGAGGTCGTCGCCAAGATCACCAAAGGCATGACCCCTGTCGCCGCGGCCCGCGTCCTCGCCGCGGCGATCACGAACGTCGGCCTCACGGCCAGGGTCTCCGAGAACGCCCCCATGAACGACGGCGCCGGCGCCTCCGCGGATGTCCTCGTTCGCAAGCGTGACGGCGCCCTCGCGCAGATCGATCCTCCCCTCACCGGCGCTGTCTCCACCGACGCGACCCTCACCGCGTGCATCGGACGCGTCGACCTCACCGACGGCCTCACCCACTTTGGCGACACCGACGCCTTCGCGGGCACCGTCGAAGAGCGCACCCTCCTCAAGGCCTTCGACGACGGCGATCCCACCACCATCGAAGTCTATTTCGTCCCTGGGTTCGCCTCCGGGGGCCGCGTCGGCGAGTCCTTCATCATGGCGGATCGAAGCGCCGTCCGGAACGCCGTCATCGAAGATCGCGCGGCTGTCCGCTCCGATCGCGCCTCCTTCGCCCTCGCGCACGAGCTCGGCCACGTGCTCCTCGACGAGCCCGGGCACCCGGACGACTACGGCCCCGACACCCCCACTCGCCTGATGGATGCCGACGCGGCCAACCCCACGGCCTTCGGCCCGCGCCGCCTGACCCTCGACGAGTGCGCGCGCTCCGTTCGCCAGAGCGGCCCTTCCGCGCCGGTCCCGCTGCTCACCAAGTGGCCTTTCTCCCGCATCGCATACCCGCGCTGACGACCTTCGCCTCGCGGCGGACACCCCTTGCCGACGCCGCGCGCGGCCGCCGCTGGGGCACGCAGCCCCGACGCAGCGGCGCCCTCGATTTCCCCTGCCGCTCGCCGACTTCACACATTTTCACGACGCCCGCCCGCATCCCGATACATCCTGGTCCCTCCGTGCAACCCCGAGCCCTCCAGTACGTGATGTTCATCGCGATCTTCTCCGCCCTCGTCGCCGCCCTCCACGCGTACCTCTGGCACAGGCTCGTTCGCCTGCCCGACCTCGGCGGCGGCTACACCCGAATCGGCACGCGCGCCCTGATCGCCCTCGCCGCGCTCCTCCCCCTTGGACTTCTGGCGTCGCGTATTCTGCCGCGCGGCCTGGCCAACCTCTTCTCCTGGGCCTCCTTCACCTGGTTTGGCGTCGCGATCGTCCTCTTCTTCTTGCTCCTCGGCTCCGAGGTCATCCGGGTGGCCGTGCACGCCGCTTCTTTCGTCGGTGTGGCCCCTTCCAGCCCCGAGCGCCGCCAGTTCCTCTCGCGCGCCATCGCCGCCTCTGTCGGGGCCCTCGGCGTCCTTGTCAGCGGCGTCGGATTCGCCTCTGCGATGGGCCCTGTCGCCATCGAGCGCGTCAAGGTCCGACTCCGCCGCTTCCCCGCGTCGCTCGGCGGCTTCCGCGTCGTCCAGATCACCGACCTCCACATCGGCCCCACCCTTGGAAAGACCTGGCTTCGTGACGTCGTCAAACGCGTCAACGCCCAGGATCCCGACATCATCGCCATCACCGGAGATCTCGTGGACGGCTCCGTGAAGGACCTCGCCGAGCACACAGCGCCCCTCGCCGACCTCCGCGCAAAACACGGCGTATTCTTTGTCACGGGCAACCACGAATACTACTCCGGGGCCGACGAATGGATCGCCCATCTCCGCACCCTGGGCATCACTGTCCTTCGCAACGAGCACGTCACGATCGGCGACGGCGACGCCTCCTTCCACCTCGCGGGCGTGGACGACTACGCCTCTGGCCGGTGGCCTGGCCATGGCCCGGATCTCGCGGGGGCGCTTTTGGGTCGGGACGAGACAAAGGAGCTCGTCCTCCTGGCGCACCAGCCCAAGCAGATCTTCGAGGCGGTCAAGCATGGAGTGGGACTCCAGATCTCCGGCCACACCCATGGAGGCCAGATCTACCCCTGGGGCTACATGGTGAAGCTCGATCAGCCTCATTTGCAGGGCCTGGAGCGCCGAGGAGACACGCAGATCTACACCTCGCGTGGGACCGGCTACTGGGGCCCGCCGATGCGCGTGGCCGTCCCGAGCGAGATCACGGTCCTGGAGCTCCACCCTGAGGATGCGG
>Ga0268298_10003560_pt1 | contig 15811 bp, 9 predicted proteins | sample WWTPWeurt_MetaG_FD_194462 | JGI IMG/M metagenome (GOLD analysis project Ga0268298, IMG submission 194462) | Activated sludge microbial communities from WWTP in Nijmegen, Gelderland, Netherland - WWTP Weurt | ecosystem: Engineered > WWTP > Aerobic digester > Activated sludge | place: Netherlands... | reverse complement strand
GAGCTGGTCCCCGGTGACGACGACGAGATCCTCGACGCCGGCGATGGTGAAGGCGACGATGAGGGAGGAGCGGACGGCCTGGTCCCAGACGACGACGCCCTTGGCGTATTTCGCGAAGCGGGCGAGGGCGGCGTCCGCCTTCGCCAAGCCTGCGGCGGACGAGTCGGCGCCGGCTGGCTCGATCCGTTCCCATTTTATCCCATGGCGCTTGGCGAGGAAGGTCTCGAGCGGGCGGACGATCTCCCACTGCCAGTGGGTCGGATATTCAAGGTAGAGGCGCGGCTGGTCGCGGTTGGCGAGGCCCTGGAGGGAGATCAGCAGGGCGTGGACGGGGATGTCGCCGTCCATGCGCCAGTTGTCCGAAAGCGGGATGAGGGTGGCGGCAGCGGGGGCGTGCGCGACCTTCTTCGGCTCGAGGCGGGCGATGAGGGAGCCTTCCGTCGCGCAGGCGACGGAAGGAGTGAGAGTGAAAGTGAGAGTGAGGGCGGCGAGGGCCGACACCGGCCGCAAGGAGAGGCAGGAGAGAAGCGGACGGCGCATGGTGGAAAGGGGAATTGGATCGTTCTCGTTCTCTTACTCGTTCTCTCATTTTGAACCAGAGGAGAACGAGAACGAGTAAGAGAATGAGAACGATTGAAAGAGAAGGATGGGCTGAGAAATTACTTGGCGCGGGTGAAGGTGTAGACGACCGGGCGGTTGCGGGTGCTGCGGAGTTCGGTGAGCGTGAGGCGGGAGCCGTTGGCGGATACCTTGTAGTCGCTGAGGATGTTGACTGCGCGCTCGCCCTGCTGGGTCGAGAGGACGAGGTCGGTGGAGAGGCGCAGGATGCGGCCGCCATCGAGCCATTCGCCCCGGACGTGCTTGGTGCGGTCGCCGCCGATGTAGGCGCCGAGGTGGCGGTTGTCGGGCCACAGGGTGACGGGGATGATGTTGTCGGGACGGGACAGGTCGATGGTCTGGGTATCGGCGAACTGGCGGCGGCCGGAGGCGAACTGGCGGGCGATGGTCACGCGGTCGCCATCCACGGCGAGGGTGAAGGTGCAGTCGCGCCACGGGCTCAGCTCGGTGCTGGCGGCGGCATCGAAGTGCCAGGTGCCGGCGAGGGGGCTTTCCGCAGCGAAAGCGGGTGCGGGGAAAGCCAGCAGCGCCAGCGTCATGCTGAGCGCAGCGAAGAATCCAGCAGGATGTCCGGCTGTGATACTGGATGCTTCGCTGCGCGCAGGCTGACGGACAAGGAAGACTGACTGGGGAGTGGACATGGGGACAGAGTGAAACAGGAAAAAAAAGGGCGGCGCCGGTGAGGCGCCGCCCTGCGTTATAACGTCGGACGACGATGTAACCGGCCTATTAGAACTGCAGCGTGTTGCTGAACACGAAGTTTCTGGCCGGAGACAGCGCGAAGGAGCCCTCGGAATAGACCTTGTCGGTCAGGTTGTAGATACCGAGGCTGCTGCGGATCTTGTAGCCGTTGAGTTCCCACGGGAGGCCGAGGGTGAGATCGGCCACGACGTAGTTGCCGGCCTGGTAGCCGCCCGCGAGCGGGTTCCAGTCGACGGAGCGGGACACGACGGTCTCGGACGAATACCGCAAGCCGAGGCCCACGCTGGCACCGCGGCCGAAGGAGCCGACGACACCCTCGTTGAACGTGTATTTCCCGAACACGGTGAACTTGTATTCAGGAATGTTCTCCACGCGCGAACCCCAGTAGATGTCGGAGTCGCGCTGTTGCGTGGCGGTCAGGCTGGCATAGCCAGGCGAGCCCTTCTTGGCGAGCACAGGGCGGCTGTCCTCGATGGTCTCGGCCTTGGGCAACCAAGAGGCGTTGATGACCGCCTGGAAGTTGCGAACCGGCGTCCAGATGACTTCCGAGTCCAAGCCCTGCACTTGCACATTGTTGTCGTAGGCGCGGACGCGGAAAAGCCGGCCCGAGTTGGCGGTCGCGGTGGAGTAAGTCGCACCCAGCGCGATGGCGCGATTGACGCCGGCGATGATGTTCGGATCGGTGCTGTAGTTGAGCGTCTCGTTCAGGTTGGACTGGGCGACGCCGTCGTCCTCCTTGCGATTGGCCCGGTTGGCACTGAAGATGGAGACGGTGCCCACAATCTTCTGGCCCGGTGAGGTGTATTTCAGACCCACCTCGTAGTTCATGCCGTCTTCGTTCGGGATCATCTGGTCGTATCTCAACCCGGCGATGATGGATTGGAACTGCGAGACCGAGGTCACATTCTGGCCGCGGTAGGTGAAGCCATTCTGGCCGATGCTGGCGTATTGGGCGAGCAGGCCGTTGGCCAGGTGAATTTCGTCACCGGGGAAGTAGCCACCAATGTTGCCGGAGTTGAACTTGAAGATCTTCGAGACGGAGGCATAGGCCGACAGCGACTCATTGATCTTGAAGGAGGCACCAGCCATCCAGGAGTCACCCGTCTGGTCGAGGGGAATGGTCTTCTGGTAATTGATGCTGTGACCCCACTGGCTCTCGGGATACTTCACCGGATCCTGCCACATATACTCATTCGTGGGATAAATATACCACGGGGCGTTGTTCTCCTGGACCTGGTATTTCTCCACCCGGTTTTCGCGGCGGAAGCCGGCCAACACGGTCAGGCGATCCTTGAGGAACTGGCCCTGGTAGTTGAGGTAGTAGCCGGTCAGCTTCGGCGCATAGCCGTCGAGCGCATTGCGGTCATCCTGGAACCATTTCTGGATGTCCGGGGCGATTTCCGCGCCGGGGTCGTAGTTGTTGTAGATCTGGCGCACGGGCTTGATGGAGCCGTCGCGCTGGGTGATGACCTGGTTGACCGGGACGCCACCGAAATCATACTTGCCCCGGTTCACACCCGCGTAATCGGGATTGGAGGTGACGTTGCGAGCACCGGGGAGGAAGGCGAGGTTGATGTCGCTGCCGGCCGCGCCGCCGAGATACTGCTGCAACCAGGTCGAGCGCTGGGCACCGACGAGGAACTTGTTCTTCATGTTCCAAGCGTCGAAGCTGAAGACCAGGTCGAGGTTGTGGATGTTGGTATCCCGGTAGTAACCCGAGCGGTTGCCGAGACCGACGTTCCAGTGGATGCCGTCGGCATAGGGTGTCTGGATGGCACCGCCTTGGCCGACGCTGTTATGGTCGGCATTGTCCTTGGTGTAGACGTAACGGGCGGAGAACCAGTCGGTCGGGGTCAGATCGACGGTAGCCGTGAAGACCTTGGTCTTCTCGTAGGATTCGGCTCCACGGGAGGTGTAGTTGAAGTCCTCATCCCGGCCGAAGACGCCAGACTTGTTGGTGTAGTAGGCACCGCGCTCCACCTTCGTGTAGGCCGGCAGCATCAGGTTGCCGGTTGAGGTGCGCAGGTTGTTGATGTAGGTCGCGTAGGCGAGGGTGGGCGTCGTCGTGCTCTGGACGACGTTGGCACCCAAGCCGTTGCCGGCATTGGCGGCGATGGTGCTGGAGAGGTAGGGACCGGCGGCAGCGGCGGTTTTCCAGCCCGCGAAGTCGGACCAGATCCAGTCATAGTCATTGCGATTGTAGCGCGTCTCGGAGTATTCCATCTCGAGATTGACCTTCAATTTGCCGCTCTTGAGCGGGTTGAAGGCGACGCTGGGGTTGGCCATGAAGCCCCGCTTGAATTCGAAGCGGCGCTCACCGTCGGTGTCCTCCCAACTGCCGACGAACCGGATGGCGGCCTTGTCGGACAGCACGTGGTTATGATCCACCACCGCCCGGTTGCCGCCGTAGCTGTCGAAATTGTAGGACAGCGTGGTCGGGACCTTGGAGAACAACGCGCGCTTGGTGACGAAGTTGATCACGCCGCCGGGATAACCCTGGCCGAAGAAGACAGAGGCGGGACCCTTGACCATTTCGATACGCTCGACGTTGTCCATGTTATGGGCAATGTAGCTGAACACGCCGTTGCGCATCAGGTTGTTCACCTGGAAGCCGCGCATGGTGAAAGCACCCTGCGGAGTGGCCTCGTTGGCGGGAATGCGCATGGCGAACCGGGTGTCACCGGAAGCCGCAGCCGTGTAACGGAACAGATCCGTCAGCGTCCGGGCGTTGGTGTCCTCGAGGAACTCCTGCGAGATAACCGAAATGCTCATCGGAACATTCTGGATCTCCATGCCGATCTTCGTGGCCGTGACGGCATTGGTTTTCAGGTAGCCGTAGTCCTTGTCGGCCTTCACCTCGAAGGGCGAGAGGACGAGGGTGTTCGGGTCCACCGGTTCGGCGGCCAGCGAGGGCTGGGCGGCGGCGGGGGCCTGCGCCGAGGTGGCGGCCGGGGCGGCGGCGGGAGCCTTGCCTTCCATGGCGGCCAGCTGCTTGCGCAGCGCGGCGTTTTCTTCTTGGAGGCGGCGCAGCGCGTCGGAATCAGCCGACTGCCCGGAGGCAGCGGTGACCGTCAGCATTGCAGCCAGTCCGTAGGCCAGCGCTTGTCTGGCCCGATGGGCGGGGGTATGCAGTGTTGGTTTCATGCTTATTGGTGGTTTGTTTTTTCCGGACATTTGAACACGGGAACCGGGTTCAGGTGGACTGGAAAGGGGGAGTTATTTGGCTGTGCCGTTGGTGGCGCCGGGAGCGACGAGGCGGGGGGAGACGGTGACGCCGATGCGGCCGACCACCTCGGGGTTTTCGATGCGCCAGAGGAGGTGATCCACGACCTTGCGGACGAGCATCGGGAGGTTGATGTCGATCGCGGCGGGGGAGTGGTCGAGGTTGTGGTAGATGACGGGGTTGAAGTTGCCGAGGACGGCCTCGATGTCACGCCCGGGCTTCTTGCCCGCCTCGCGCAGGGCGCGGAAGAAGGCGCCGCAGAAGTGGTCCACCGGGATGTAGAGGCCGGTGGCCTTCGGGGAGCACTCGAGCAGGCGCTTCACCAGGCTGTCGCTCTCGCCGTGGAGGGGGGTGATTTCGAGGTAGCTGACGCCGGGGTTGGAGCGGCCGAGGATGGTGTGCACCGCGAGGCCAAGCTCTTCGGCGCGCTCGACGAAGGCGTTCTTGCGGCCGACGATGGCGCTGTAATCGGGATCGGTGGAGATGACGGCGACGGCCTTGTGGCCGCGCTCCTTCAGGTAGTCGGCGGCCAGGCGGCCGTTCTCGGCGTTGTTCGGCTCGACGTAGTCGCCGGGGTAGGCCTGGGAGCGCCGGGTCATGAACCACACGTTGGGCAGCCCGCCCAGCTTGGCCAGGCACTCGGGCGTCGGTTCCATGCCCTGCACGATGACGCCGTCGAGCTGCTCACTGGCGAAGTTGCGGGGCAATTCGCCCGGGTTGCTGGAGAAGAGGACGCGGAGGTCCACCCGGTAGCGCGGGTCGGTGGACTGGACCTGCAGCAACTGGTCCTGAAACCAATTCAGGCTCGGGTTGTTGGCCTTGGCACCGACGAACCACACCCCGATGCGGCGTTGCTCCGGCAGACGGGCCTTCGGGCCGCGCCGACGGTTGAGCGGGGCCGGGACGTAGCTGTGCTCCTGCATCACCGCCCGGATACGAGCTAGGCTGTCCGCGGCGACGAGTTGCGGCTGGTTGATGGCCCGGGAAACCGTCGCGGGGGAGACGCGCGCTTGCTGGGCAATTTCGGAAAGCAGCATGGGGTAACGCTTGTTCTGAAAATTTCAGTAACAACTAATGAAATAGCCAGTGACTCGGTCAAGCGTTTTTCAGGAATACCCGGTAATAAGTCCGGCACCCCCTCGGCCGAATGGAAACCGATCCTGAGGGCGCGATCCGGAGCAGGACGGATCGGCCGCCCCCGCAGCCCTGCTCAGCCCGCCCGGCGGCGCGCGCGTATCACAATTGCCCCAATCCTGTCCGCGGGTGGAACTCGGTTGGGGCACAGCATTGTCCGCGTGAAGCCGATGGATCACGTGCGCGCTGTCGCATGTCGACCATCATCTCGCGTAGCAGCAGCAATCAGCGGAGATGTGTTCCCTGATGCCCGGTTCAGAGCCGAGCGCATTCCAAGCTAATGATCTCATATGGCTGAAATTCAAGCAGTCCGCCGCGCAGCACACGACCCAATGGTTTACCGAGCAGGTCGGTTTTGCGTGCGAACCAGCCCTCAGCAAGGCGCACTTGGGCCGTGCCACGCTGGCCGCAGACTTCGTGGAGGCGAAGGATAAAGCGGCCGTGATCGAGGGGTTGCGCCCACACGGGGATCAGGCTGTCACCGCCTTCGATGCCACCGAAGGCGGGTGTCACTGGTCGGCCGCGATACGGAATGGGCGGTGTGAACAGGGTTTCGGCGAGCACGGCCGGTTGCTCACAGCGCGGAGCGGCAAGCTGATAGTGCCCCAAGGCGAGTTCGATGCGGTGCCGCCCGAGGTCGGTGTGGATCACCTCAGGTTTCTTGATGCGGCTCAGATGCCAGGCGTAGCCCTTGGCGTGTTCCTCGTAGCCGACGTGCGCGGGCGAGCGGAGTAGCGACAGGCCGAGGTTGCCGTCCCGGCAACTGACTCCGTATTTGGCCTCAGTCACGATAAAAAGCCCATTGCGCTCACCATCGTCGCTGACACAGGCCCAACGGGACATCGGCCATTCCCACATGCTTTCAGCTTGCGGATGGGTGGCAAGCTGCGGGCGCAGCGCGCTGCCAAACGGCGTGCCGCAGCGGGCCTCGCGACCGCGGTAGGCTGTGGGGAAATGCAGTTTCAGCAGCGTGTCCGGCTCGTGCCAATCGAGTTCTACGCTCACGCGCAGGCATGCCGCACCGGGCTCAAGCCAGTAACGCACCTTGGCCGTGCTTGTCCGGCCAATCTTTCGAATGACGGTGAGGCCGCTTGGATCCGTGCGAATATGTGCTCGGCTCCTTGCGGGGACTCCGAGAGAGAGGGTGTGGCGGTCAATGTCCCATGGGCCGAAGTTCGAGGGCTGATCGGGATAAAGCACCAGTTCGCCCGCGCCGGCAGACAAGGCCACAGGGCGTCCGTCGACACGGAGCATGGCAAGCTGGCCGCGGGAGTTCACACGCGCGGTCACGCGACCATTAGTCAGGGTGCGTCCACGCACCTCAACGGGAGCGGCGGTGCACGGTGGCGCGCCCGCCAGCATGATGCCCGCCAGCGGTGGCAACTCCAGCACGCGCCCCCGGTGCAGGTGCCGACGCGGCAGCGGCAGAGGATTGAACAGACAGGCGTCACCGTCATTGGCACCGAGCGCCGCGCCAGCCTGGTGCGACAGGCCCCGCGCGAGTGCCGCGAGTTCGGGCAAACCCTGCCTGTAGACTTCGGGGATCGAAGTGCCGGGGATGTAGTCATGGAATTGCGCGAAGACCATTCGGCGCCAAGCGTGCGCCAGTTCCGCATCTGGTCCGCGGCAGGTGGCGACAAGCACGGCTTCGCGCAGCTGAAGTGCGCGCTCGAGTTCGCGGAAGCGCGTTTTTACGCGGCTTTGGGTCGTGAAGGTGCCTCGGTGGTGCTCGAGGTAAATCTCCCCGTCGTGCGTGGGCAACTGCGCCTGCCGGCGAGCCAGGCGTGCGAAAAACGCCTCGGGCTGATCCCAGTGCACCGCCGGCAGCCCGCGCATGGACGCCAGCCGTCGGGCTCGCTCGCACATTTCCTCGCTCGGGCCGCCGCCGCCATCCCCCCAGCCGGTCGGCAGAAGGAATTCGTCGTGCAGGTCGGCCTGCTGGTTCTGGTGCGAGGCAGTGCGGAGCTGCTCGACCGCGACCGTATTGTTGAACTGCACGCCTTGCGTGACGTGACCGAGCACCGCGTGGTTGCCAGGTCCGCGCCAGAGAAAACTGGAGTGGGGGAAGCGGTTGACCTTGTTCCAGGTGGTCTTGGTCGTGAAGAAATAATCCACGCCACTCAGGCGCATTAGCTGCGGCAGGCAGGCGCTGAAGCCGAAGAGGTCTGGCAGCCAGAGCACGCGGGAGGCACGGCCGGTCAGCTGTTTGAATGCCGCTTGGCCCAGGATAAAGCTGCGGGCGAGACCTTCGCCGCACACGAGGTTGGAATCGCTTTCGACGTAGAGGCCGCCGGTTGCCTGCCATTGTCCGCTGCGCAGGCGGGCGTTGACGGCCTTCAGCAGGCCCGGCGCACGGCGGCGCACCGCCTCGTAGCTGGCAGGCTGCGAGTAGGCGAAGCGGAACTCGGGGTAGAGCCCCATCAGGCGATTGACGTTGGCAAAGGTGTGCACGGCCTTGCCTTCGCCGGTCTGCTCTGGCCAGAGCCAGACGAGATCGAGGTGCGAGTGGCCGGTCAGCGCAGCCCGGCTGTGCGGGGCGGTCTCGCGCATCTCGCGATAGACGCCGGCCAGCGCGCGGCGCAGCGGGGCGATGCCGCCGGTATCGAACGCGTCCAGTGCTGCGTCGAGCCCACGCAACAAGCGGCGGTAGAGTGGCGATACGTCGGTGAGGGCGGGCTGCACGGTCTGGCCGTTCAGTTCGCGGGCGACCCCCGGGTGCTCGCGGGTGCGAAGTTCGAGCAGGTAGTCGGAGAGACAGTTCAAGTCGTGATAGGCGGCCCACGCCTCGTCGTCGCGGCGCAGCAGGTGCGCCGCCCGGAAGAGATTGCCCTCGGGGTTGAGGCCAAGCGCGTTGGGGTGCCACAGGGCCGACTGCACGCAGAGGCACTCGAGCCAGGCTACACGTGCGTCGGCGGGCAGTTCACACGTCCGGTGCGCGACGTCGAAGCCGTAGAACGGCACGCCGTCGAGGAAAAGGGTGGTCTCGCCCTGTTCGTCCCAGCGCAGCCAGCGGCGCGGGCCGGGGGGGAGCGCGATGCGGCACCAGCGTTGGTCGAAGAGTCGCCCCCACGCGCTGCCCGGCCGCACGGTGCGCCGGGGGAGCTGCTTCGCCGCGTGCAGGGAAAGATGTTGCTCCCGGGGTGCGGTGGCTTCGACCCGGAGCGGTCGCGCGTCGTGCCATATCATTTCGGCGAGGCGCGCGACCCCGCGCTGGACTCGCAACGGGGTGAGCGAAATCAGGGGATTGAGGGGCGGCATCGGTGAGAACTTTGGAACTTGCCGGAGAGCGTGCAATCCTTTCCCCGCGGGGGCGTGCGGTGCCTTGACTTGCGCGGAGATGCGGAGGCAGAGTCCGCCACCGAGTTCAGGCCAACCCCACTGCCGCCCCATGATCGAAGCCAGCGAGCACTTTTATCACGACGACCCCAATCACGGGCCGCCCGATGTCGCCACCCGCCTGCGCAGCGTCAATTATTTCTTTCTTGGCAACGGCCTGATCCAAGCCGCACTGCAGCATGCCCCGGAAGGCGACGGCACGCTGGCGGGCCTGCTGGTGATGAATCCCGACCGGCTGCGGCAGAAGCGCGCCGCGCTGACGATGGACGCGCGGAGCGGCCTGGCCGCGACCTTGTTGCGGTTGCGCGCCGGTGCTGAGACGCACGAACCTCGTGCCGCCGCCTGCTCGGTGCGCTGGCTAAAGTCTGCGAGGGTGCCGACTGTTGCCCTCACATGGACGGCTCCCGGCTGCCGGATTGAAGAACGCTTTTCCTGTCCCGATCTTTCGCGCGCCCGCGTGCTCCGCCAATTGGTCGTGCTGAACACAACAGGCCGCCGGCTGACGCTGGAAGTTTTTACCGGCGTGAAAAAGCAGACCCTGCGCCGGCGGGTCGTGCTGCCGCCGCACGGGCGGTGGCAGTCGTTGATCAGTTACACATTGGACGCAAAAGCGGACCGCGTCCGCGCTGCGTGGGAACGTCGCGGGGCCGTGACCACCGAGGCTCGGATTTTTTGGGGCGCACTCACCCGGGTCCGCTTCGGCCACACAATGCTCGACCACTATTTCGCCGCGGCCCGGGCGCAGTTGCCCACGGCGGTGTCGCGGATTGGCTGCGTGGACGGCAGCATCTGGCAATACAACCACGAATGGCTGCGTGACCAGTCGGTCGTGGCGTTGGCGCTCACGATGCTTGGCGCTACCGGGCCGGCAAAGACGATGCTCACCCGGCTGCTCGACAAGTTTGTCACGCCCGAGGGCGACACGCTCGACTCGAGCGTGAAGCGCAATCCGGCCGAGGTCGAACTCGACCAGAACGGCTACCTGCTTTGCACGCTGAAAGACTATGCGCTCTGGACGGGCGATCTCGATCTCATTCGCGCGAAGTGGGCCAAGGTCACGGCGGTGGCGGAGTTCCCGCTCCAGCCCATTTTTCGACACCAAGAGAGCGGGTTATTGCAGAACTGCCGTGAGTTTTGGGAGCGACACGCCATCCACGGCATCCAGCCCGGGATGGAGCTGAGTTATCAGCTCTGGGTGTCAGAAGGCCTCGCCGCAGCGGCAGTGTTGGCGCGTCTCACCGGCCACAGCCAGCAAGCCGTGCGATGGGATGCCGAGTCGGCGCGGTTGCGGCGTGCGATGCTGTCGGATCGCAGGTTCAAAATGCATGATCGCCGTGGATTCATCAAACGCCGCGCCCCTGACGGCCGGGTGCAGGAGACGGTTACAGCCTCGCGGACCTGCGGCCTGCCCGACAAGGTGCCGTTGATGTCACCCGGGCCGCACCGGCTGAATCCGGACGCGTCGGCGGTGCTGCCGATTGTCTTCGGCACGGTGGCCGCCGACTCGGCGGTGGCACGGCGAACCTTCCGGTCAATCGAACAACTTTGGAACCAGGCCGGCAATGGGGGGGGCTATGGCCGTTACCACGTCACTTCCGAGCCTGATTCGCCGGGCGGTTGGCCGTTCGCCTCGCTGTTCGTGGCGCGCGCGGCGGTTGAGGCACGCGATGACGCAAAGGTCTGGCGCATCCTGCGTTGGCTCGACACTGTGCCCGGTGCGAAGGCGGGCACGTGGTTCGAGTTCTATGGTGAGCGGATCGCCCCGCCGCTGCCACAAGTCGGCATCGTGGTTTGGAACTGGGCCGAACTCGTCGTGCTCTACGTGCGGCACATCCTTGGCATCCAGCCGGGCGAGGACGGCGTGAGCGTGCAACCCCGTCTACTCGCAGGTTTGTCCGCAGCGGACGCGACCATAACCATCCGCGGACGCCGGCGGCGCTTGCGTGTGACCAAGAAAGGACGGAGCGGCCGGGTGGCAGTCGTCATGCGCGGCACGGTCGCCACGAAGCCCGGGGTATGGCACCTCGGTTATTAGCGACGGAAGTGAGGCTCATCCGGAGGATTCGCCCGATCCATGACCGGCTACAGCCCGAATTCCTTCAATCCGGCTGGGTCGGTGAGCTGCACGATCGTCGGTTCGGCCGCCGTCCAGTCGAGGAGCCCCACCAGCAGCCGGTAGTAATCCAGGCCGAAATACGCCACGAGCCAGCGGTCGCCCGCGCGGCGGATGACCTCCATGCCGGTGATGTCCGCGCGGAGCGGGCGGGGCACCATGTCCGGCCAGCGCAGCGGATTGTCCGAGACCACATAACTCCAGGCATGGTGCCCGCCGAAAAACAACAGCCAGTCGCGACCGCGCGGCTGCACGTTGCTCGACTCGCACTGGTTCCACGCGCTGAAGCCGTAGGCGATGCCCTCGTCCCGCCAGTGCAACAGGTCGCGGGACGACGCCCGCGCCACGCAGCCGTTTCCGTTCTTCTGCACCGCCGTGTAGTAGAGCTGGAATCCGCCGTCGTGCGCGATGACATGCGCGTCACGGCACGCCGCGCCGCCGCTCGTCGGGCAGAACGCCCAGCCGTATTCCTCGGGCCGGATGACCGGCCGGTCGCCCGTCCGCTCCCAGTGGAACAGGTCGGTCGAGGTCGCCACGCCGATCCGCTGCGTGTTGTCGGTCGCCACGCCGGTGTAGAACATCCAGTGTCGGCCGCCGTGGGTGAGGACGTAGGGAGCGAAGACATGCCCGTGGTCCCAGCCCCGCCCGTCGATGAAGAAGCACGCCTCGTGCGTCTCCCAGGTGAGGAAGTCGCGCGTCGTGGCGTGGCCGAAGAAGAGCTCGTTGCCCGGCAGGCCGCAGCTCACACCCGGCGTGCCGGCGATGTGATACAGGTGCCAGGTGCCGGCCGCCTCGTGCAGGCAGAAATCCTTCAGGTAGAATCCGGGCGGCGCGTAGCCCGTCCTGAACCAGTCCTCCCGGTGCTGCCGCTGGCGCGTCACCGCGTCCAGGTAGCACTTGTAGTCCATGTTCTCAAAGCCCACGGGCCGATTCATGACCGGGCCGCGCGCGGAGGCCACCGCGAAAATCGGCGCGCGGGCCCCGGCTAATACGTGCAGCGGCGGGCCTCGTCGGCAAAGGCGTGGAGGAGCTCGGGCCTGGCCTCGAAGAAATGGTCGGACGGGCTGAGGATGAGTCCGCCGCCGCCACCGGCCTCGTGGAAACAGCGCCGGACCTCCGCGCGCGTTTCCTCCGGGGTGGCGGTGGTGAAGTAGCGGTTCTGGTCGAAACCGCCGATGAAGCACACCTGGTCGCCGATGCGGCGCTTGGCCTCGGCGAGGTCCATGTCGCCGCCCATCGCGGGCGGGGTGAAGGTCTCGAGGGCGTTGGAACCGAGCCCGACCAGCCGTTCCAGGATCGGCATCATGCCGCCGCACGTGTGGTAGACCACGCGCTGGCCCGCGGCCCGGGCATGGGCGATGACCTCGCGGTCGTAGGGGGCGACGAATTCATCGAAGACCTTCGGCGAGATGACGGTCGAGGAGGCGTCGCCGCCGCCGTGCTCGATGAGGTCGTAGCGCACGCCCTTCATGGAGTCGACGAAGCGCACCTTGCGGTCGCACAGGATGCGCAGGAAGGCGTGGACCCAGGCGGGGTCGTCGTAGGTCGCGAGGATCATCTCCTCGACGCCGTAGAGGACGCAGGCGTCCTGCCAGCATCCGGGCTGGCCGTAGAGGTCGAAGCAGTTGGTGTTGCCGCGGATCAGGGCGGTATCGCCGTAGCGGTCGGCCAGCCGGTTGATCGGCTCGGGGTCGCAGAGGGGCTGGGGCGCGAACTCGGCGATGAGGTCGATGTCGGCCGGCTCCTTGATCAGGCGCTCGGAGACCCACGCGGTGTATTCGTTGCTCTGCAGCTCCATGCTCAGGGTCTTGCGCGGCGTGACGATCGCGTGGCGCACCGTGGTATACTCCCGGCCGGACACATCCTGGTGCTCGAAGCGCCAGGTGGCGGAGGTGAGGCGCCGGGCTTCGAGGAAGCCCGGCACGTGCTCCGGTTCGTAGACCGCGCCGCTTCGCGGATCGGGCCGGTGGGCCTGCACCCAGCAGATCGGGTCGAGCCCGAAAGCGGCGAAGAATTCATCGTCGGTCTTCCCCGGATGATACTTGTCCATGTAATAACGCATCAGGTGATGCGTGGTAGCCGGCAGGTGATCGGTCGGACGGCGGTCGAGTGCGGCCACAAGGCGTTGTTTCGGGGACATGGAAAAGGGAGGTGACGTTGCGGCGGCTGGCGGGCCGGCCAAGGCGGGGATCGGCGCGGTCAGGGGGACGCGTTATCCGGCCAATCGCCGTGGGTGAGGAACCCGGCCAGTTCGGTGAGGCTGGCGCTGCGGGCCTCGCGGACAAAGAAGCCGGAGGCGGCGCACGCACAGGCGAGGCGGTCGGCGGCGGGCAGGCCAAGGAGCCGGCCCAAGGCGTAGCCGGCATTGAAACGATCGCCGGCGCCGGTGCTCTTCTTCGGCCGGGCGCAGTAGGGTCCGTGGCAGGTGGCGCCACCATCGGGACCGGCTAGGGCGGTCGACCGGATGTGGTGGATGACCACCTCGCTGATGCCGAGACGGCCGCGCAGGGCAGTGGCGAGGGCCAGCGAGCTTTCGGGGGCGGCCTCGGTGCAGGTGGCCAGGTCGAGCAGGCGGGCGAGCACGTTGGCCTCGTTCCCGTTGAGGCCGAGGGTGAGGGGGCCGCTGGGTTCGAAGGCCGCCAGCAGGTCGAGCATGCCCCGGATGTCGGCGGGGGCGCGGCCGGAGGGATCCACCAGGTCGATGAAGAACGCCGGCTGGTGCGTGAGTCGCGAGTAGACTTCGCGCTGGAGCAACGCCCACACGGCGGTCATGTGCGGGTAAAGGGTCCAGTCGGTGAGGGCGATCAGGCCGGCGGAGGCGCAGGCGGCCGCATAGCCGCCTCCGGCCAGCTGGCCGGCCACCCGCTCCGGGGTGAATTCGGCGAGTTGGGCGACGGAACTGAACATCAGTTTTCCGTCCTGGAACTCGAAGGCGAGGGTCCGGCCGGGCTCGCGGCCCCAGCTGTGGGCGGAACGGAACCGGGCGGTGACGGGTTGGAACGAGGGGTGGGCGGGCTCGCCGAGCGTGGCGAAGGCGTCCACCGGCACGCCGAGCGCCGCGAGGCCGTCCCCCATGTTGATGGCGCAACCGCCGCAGTGCACGGCGTTGACGACGATCTCGCGCAGGCTGCTGCGGCCGGCGGCGCGGGAGATCAGGGCGCCGAAGTCGGAGATGGCGGCGACAGACGAGAATTCGGCGAGCGACCGGCGTTCGCCGACGACCTGGATCATCTCGTCCACAAAACCATCGAAGCCGATGGCGACGGAGGGTAGCGGGCGTTGCCGGCCGCAGAGCTGTTCCGCCAGGGCGCGGCGGCGGGCGGCGGGGCTGCTCATGGGGTGCGGCGGAGTTCGGAGACCAGGCGGACGGTGGCGGGATCGTCCTCGATGAGTTCGGGGAAGCGGCCGATGCGGGGATCGGCAAAGAAGTTGTCGTGGAGGTCGTCGTTGGCCGTGGACACTTCCCCGATGATGCACTCGGCGCTGGCGGGAAAGAACTCGTGCCAGACCCCGGGCACCAGCGTCACGCGCGAACCGGCGGCAAGCGTGAAGGCCCGGCCGCTGCGCAACCGCCGGGGCTGGCCGTCGACGGGCACGAGGAGGCTCGCGGGCATCCGGCCGGCCCCGGGCTTGCGGGGCCACAGCCGGAGCGTGAGCCGGCCCGCGCGGCAGATGATGTCCTCTTTCTTCCTCGCGTGGGTGTGGCAGGGCGTGGTCTGGCCGCGGCGCGCATACATCAGCTTTTCGCAATACTCGGCCTGCGTCGCGAGGTTGATGAGGGTCAGGCCATAACGGCGGAAATCACCGAGGCCGAAATCGGTGATGTCCCACGCCGGCCGGGGCGGCAGGGCCCAATGATGGCGGGCAAAACACGCGGAGGCCTGCCGGTGGCTGCGGTTGATCTGGGAACGTCTCATGGGGTGAAAAGAAAATCGCGGTCCAAGGTCTGGACGACCCGCCGGCCGGAAACGGCCGTGAAGATCGCCCGGTCGCCCATGAAGCGGACGCTGCGCACCGAGTCAAATCCGCGGGGCAGGGCGAGCACGCCCATGACGTAGGGAATGCGCAGCGGGCGGTCGCGCCGCAATGGCAGGGTGGTCGCGATGCCCCGGCGGGAGAAATCGTTCGGCCGCGCCGATTCGGCCAGGCCATAGTCGAAATACGCCGTGACGTCCTCCAGCCCGAGGATGCGGCGGTGCCGTCCGTTCCACGGTGGGTAGTGGCGGCCGCCATTGGAGTGCCAGAACAGCGTCGAGGTGAGCAGTTGCGGGTCGCGCAGGGCGAACCACAGCCAGCGTTCCCGCCCGAAGGTCACGGCGGTCCACGCCGGGCCGCGCGACCGCGCCCCCGCCAGTTGCACGAGGTCGGTGAATCCGGCGCGCGCGGGATAGCGGCTGAGATCGGCGGTGCCGCCGGCGGCGATGGGCACCGCCCGGAGGGAGCGGAACCACGCGCCGGGCTGCAGGCTGGAGTAGCCGCCTCGGGCCGGATCCTCGAACGCCCGGGGCACCGTCCGGCCGAAGCGGAAGGGGGAGGTCGCGATCCGGCCCGAGCCGTCCGCGGCGGGAAACGCGAGCATGGCGTGGTGCCCCAGGCACATCGGGCCCGCGCAATCTTCGATGACATGTTCCTGGTAGACGACCGGTTCGCCGGCGCGCAGCACGATCCGCTTTGTCACCCGGCCC
>Ga0268298_10003558_pt1 | contig 15815 bp, 13 predicted proteins | sample WWTPWeurt_MetaG_FD_194462 | JGI IMG/M metagenome (GOLD analysis project Ga0268298, IMG submission 194462) | Activated sludge microbial communities from WWTP in Nijmegen, Gelderland, Netherland - WWTP Weurt | ecosystem: Engineered > WWTP > Aerobic digester > Activated sludge | place... | reverse complement strand
CGTGCCGGTGGCGCGGATACTCCCCGGCGAGGGCGTGGAGCTGGCGGGCGGGGAGCGGATCCAGGCGCCGGTGGTGGTGAGCAACGCCGATCCCGTGGCCACGCTCCGCCTGCTGGGCGCCGCCGCCGACGCCGGCTGGCAGGCGCGGGTGGAGGCGGTGCCCATGAAGAGCGCCACCGTCAAGTTCAACGCGGCCCTGCGCGAGCTGCCAGACTTCACCGCCCGGCCGGGCATCCGCATGCCGCATCACCTGGCCACCATCAACACGCCGATCACCCGCGAGGAGTGGCGCACGGGACACGCGGCCGCCATGGCAGGACGCCTTCCCGCGCGGGTGTGGACCGAGATATACCTGCAGACCGCCTACGACCCCACGGTGGCGCCGCCGGGCCAGCACCTGATGAGCGTGTTCTCGCAGTACGTGCCCCACACCTTTGCGCAGGGCACGTGGGACGACCATCGCCAGGCCGCGGGAGAGGTGGTGCTCGGGTCGATCGCGCGGTTCTGCAGCAACCTCCCCGACGCCGTGATCGCCAGCGAGACCCTCGGCCCGCCTGACGTCGAGTCGCGGCTGGGCCTGACCGGGGGGCAGATCTTCCAGGGGGAATGCCTGCCCCAGTACATGTGGCAGGGTCGGCTCACCTATCGCACCCCGATGCCAGGCGTCTACCTCTGCGGCGCCGGCACTTGGCCCGGCGGGAGCGTGATCGGCATCAACGGCCGCAACGCGGCGTACGAGGTGCTGGGGCTGCTGGACTAGGCGGCTCGGCGGCTCGGTGACCGAGCCCCCTTCGGGAGCGGCACAGCCGCGACCCGGGGGCGAGGGAATCCCCTTGGGGACGAACCTACGCGATGGGATCCACCATGCTCACGTTGCTCGCCCCGCTGCTGCTGGCCCTGCCGGGATCCCCGGCGCCGCCCGCCGTCGGGGCGCCCGATTCCACGATCGTGGTGCTGCTGGGGACGGGGATGCCGTATCCCGATCCCAAGGCGCAGGGCCCCGCGACGGCGGTGGTGGTCGGCACCCGCGTCTTCCTCTTTGACGCGGGGCCCGGGGTGATGCGCCAGATGACCGCGGCGGGACTGCCCGTCCGCGGCGGGCCGGTCACCCGGCTCTTCCTGACCCACCTGCACAGCGACCACACCCTGGGACTGCCAGACCTCATCCTCACCTCGTGGGTGATGGGCCGGCCGCGGCCGATCGCGATCGTGGGGCCGCCCGGCACCCAGGCCATGACGGATCACATCCTCGCCGCCTGGGCCGAGGACATCACGGTCCGCACCGACGGACTGGAGCGCGCCATCCCCGGCGGCCAGAAGGTGGCGGTGCGCGAGATCAGCAGCAGCGTCACCGTCTACGACTCGGCCGGGGTGACCATCACCGCCGTGCCGGTCCCGCACGGCAACTGGAAGACGGCGTTTGCCTACCGGATCGACGCGCCGGGCAAGTCGATCCTCATTTCGGGCGATACCCGGCCCAGCGAGGCGCTGGAGCGCGCCGCCAAAGGCGTCGACATCCTGATCCACGAGGTCTATCCCGAGGTGCGCCTCAAGCCCGAGCCGCGCCCCGGTGGCGACGCCTGGCCCCGGTACATGAAGGCCTTCCATACCTCGGACCGCGAGCTCGGCGCCATCGCCCAGCGGGTCGGGCCGAAGCTGCTGGTGCTGTACCACGTGGTGCGCATGGGCGGGACCGACGAGGAGCTGCTGGCGGGCGTGCGGGCCGGCGGGTTCATCGGCCGGACGGTGGTCGGCAAGGACCTCAATCGCTACTAGGACGGCCATGAACCCGTTTCACCTGACCCTGGCCCAGGCCCTCTCCCGGATGCCCGGGCCCTATGGCGACCACTACGCCATCATGCTGGAGCGAGGCACCCTCGAGGTGGGCCTGTACACGCCCAAGGTGACCGACCCCCAGACGCCGCACACCCGCGACGAGCTCTACGTGGTGATGCGGGGAAGCGGCTGGTTCCGCAACGGCCCCGACCGGGTGGCCTTCGGGCCGGGCGACGTGCTCTTCGTGCCGGCACACCGGGAGCACCGCTTCGAGGAATTCACCGAGGACCTGGCGGTCTGGGTCATGTTCTACGGTCCGGCGGGCGGGGAGATCGGGCAGGGGCTCAAGGCGCCATGAGGGGGGCCGCCCCGACAGCTGGGACCGCGCGGCCCCCCGTGCCGGTCACCGGCCCGGCATGGGACTCGGCGGCAGCGGACGTCCGGACGTTCTTCGAGAAGACCGGCGGCGTCAACCCAGACCTGTCCCGGATTCCCCGGGTCAAACCGCCCCTCCGGGCCCTCCAGGTGGACCCCGAGGGGCGGCTCTGGGTCGCGGTCACGACATCTGACGCTGGCGTGACGTATGATGTGTATCGTCCGGACGGCCTGCCGCTGGCCAGCGTGCGGACGATGGCCGGCATCTCGCCCTACCACGGCCTCCGGTTCCTGGCCGGGCGGGTCTACGCGGTCGCCGCGGACGACACGCCGCGCGTCATCCAACTGCGCCTGACGGGAGCCCGGCTTGCCGGGACGGCCCGGGAACGGTAACCTCTGCCATGGCTCTGGAACCCACCCTCGATCGGGAGTATTATCTCTCGCCTGACAGGTTCCGCCAGGAACGGGAACGCATCTTTTCCCGGGAGTGGATGTGCGTGGGGCGGGAAGAGGAGGTGCCGGAGGCCGGCGACTACCTCCTCCTGGACCTGGCGGGGGAGCGGCTGCTCCTGGTGCGGGACCGGGACGGCCAGCTGCACGTGCACTACAACGTCTGCCGGCACCGGGGATCGGAGCTGGTGCTTGGGGTGGACCCGAAGCCGCAGGCCGGGAGCGCGGCCCGCCCCAGCGGGACCTTCGCCTCGGGCATCAAGTGCCCGTACCACGCCTGGACCTACCAGCTCGATGGCAGCCTGCGCACGGCGCCCTTCCTCGAGGACGGGGACGGCTTCTGCCGGGAGGACCTGCCCCTCTTCGGGGCGGCGGTAGAGAGCTGGGGCGGGTTCGTGTTTGTCCGGCTGGAGGACGCGCCGGCACCCGGCGCGCCGGTCCCGGGATCGCTGCGGGAGCAGCTGGGCGGGGCGGTGGAGCGGGTGCGCCGGTACCCGCTCGCAGAGCTGCGGATCGCCAGGCGGATCGTCTACGAGGTCGCCGCCAACTGGAAGGTCATCCTCGAGAATTACAACGAGTGCTACCACTGCGGCCCGGTGCACCCGGAACTCTGCCGGGTGGTGCCCGCGTTCAAGCAGAAGGGCGGCGCGGACCTGGACTGGGACCGGGGGGTGCCGCACCGGGAAGGGGCCTGGACCTTTACGATGAGCGGCACCACCAGCCGCCGTCCGTTCCCGGGCCTCAACGACGACGAGCTGATCCGGCACAAGGGCGAGCTGCTGTACCCGAACTTCATGCTCTCACTAGCCGCCGAGCACGCGGCGGCGTTCACCCTGTGGCCGCACGAGGCGGGCCGCACCACGGTGATCTGCGACTTCCTGTTCCACCCGGACGAGATGGCCCGTCCGGCGTTCGACCCGATGGATGCGGTGGAGTTCTGGGACATCACCAACCGGCAGGACTGGGTGATCTGCGAGAGCGTGCAGCGGGGCATGGGCAGCCGGAAGTTCACCCGGGGGTTCTACGCCCCGATGGAAAGCCTGAGCCTGGATATCCGGAACTACCTGACCGACCGCCTGCCGCCCGTGGGCGATGGACCGCCCTCGGCGCAACCTTAACCCGACCGACCCGACCATGGCTTCTCGATCGCGCACCACCAAGTCCGCCAAGACCGCCCGCCGCAGCCGGAAGCGCGCGGACGTCCTGACGCGGTTCTCCTCCACCCGCCAGCCCAGACGGTATGGCGGGGCAGCCGGCCGCAAGGGCAGCAAGAACCTGCAGGCCAAGCTCACCGAGGCCACGGTGCGGCAGGCCCGCGCCCTCTACAAGAAGGGCGCCCTCATCAAGGCGCTGGCCCGCAAGTACAAGGTCAACGCCTCCACCATGTCGCTGGCCGTGCGGGGCTTGACCTTCCGGCACGTGAAGTAGATTCCCCCGATGCTCCCCATCCACACCACCAGCGCCCTCTCGCTCGAGGGCGCGCGGCAGCTTGCCGACGCCGCCATCGCGTCGGCCCTCGCCCGGCAGGCCACCATCGCCGTGGCGGTGGTGAACCCCGCCGGCGGCCTCCTCCTGTTCCAGATCATGGACGGCACCCAGCCGGGCAGCGAGGACATCGCCATCCTCAAGGCCCGGAGCGCCGCGCGGATGCGCCGCTCCACCAAGGTGCTCGAGGACAGCCTGGCGGCCGGCCGCACCGGGTTCCTCTCCCTCCCCGGCATGCTGCTGCTCGAGGGGGGCGTCCTGGTCCGGGTGGGGGGCCAGATCGTCGGCGCGCTGGGCATCAGCGGGATGACGTCGGTGCAGGACGGCGAGGTGGCGGCCGCGGCGCTGGCGGCGGTCGGGGCCACCGGCTGAATGGCCACCGCGCTCGCCACCCTGGCCGGGGGCTGCTTCTGGTGCCTGGAGGCAGCCTTCCAGCCGCTGCGCGGGGTGGAGCGGGTCCAGTCGGGGTACAGCGGCGGCCACGTCCCCAACCCGAGCTACCGCGCGGTCTGCGAGGGTGACACCGGCCACGCCGAGGTGGTCCAGCTGACCTTCGACCCGGCCCAGATCGCCTACCGTGACCTGCTGACGGTCTTCTTCACCATCCATGACCCCACCAGCCTCAACCGGCAGGGCGCCGACGAGGGCACCCAGTACCGCTCCGCCATCTTCTGCCACGATGCCGGCCAGGCGCAGGCGGCCCGGGAGGTGATCGTGGAGCTGACCGCCGCGGGGATCTACGACGACCCGATCGTCACCGAGGTGGTGCCCCTCACGGCGTTCTATCCCGCCGACGCCTCCCACGACGACTACTACCGCCGCAACCCCAACCAGCCGTACTGCCGGGCGGTGGTGGCGCCCAAGGTGGCCAAGGTGCGCGCCCGGTTCCTGGAGCTGCTCCGCAAGGAGTAGCGTGGCGGGCAGGTGCCGACACGCCGAAGGGGGTGGAGCCGATGGCTCCACCCCCTTCTGCCGTGCCGACCCGCGGGCGGACTAGTAGCCCGGGTTCTGGGTCACGTTCGGCGCCACCTGGATCTCCGACTGCGGGATCGGGAACAGCTCCCGGAAGGCGGCGATGCCGAGGACGGCCTGGGCGCGGCCGCTGCGCACCAGGTCGGGGAAGCGGTCGCCCTCTTCCGCAAACTCGAGCCGGCGCTGCACGTCGATCCGGTCGAGGATCTCCTGCTGGGTGTTGATGTCCACCCCGAGCGTGTCGGTGTCGAGGCCGGCCCGCGCCAGGATCTGGTTGTAGTTGGCCACGGCGCTGTCGAGCGAGCCCTGCTCGGCAAACGACTCGGCCTTGATCAGCAGCACCTCCGCGAAGCGGATGACGTGGAAGTCCTCGTCACCGCTGGGGGAGGGGAACTTGGTGCCGTAGGAGCCACCGCCCTGCGTGCCCTCGACCCAGCCGCCGCCCGAGGGGTCGGGCTGGATGTTCCACGGCAGCCGGGTGTCGGTGGACAGGGTGTCGTAGGCGTCGATGAGTGATTGGGTCGGGCCCATCTCGAACCGGCCCGCGCCGGCGTTGAGCAGGTCGGAGAGCCAGTAGTACCCGAGCAGGCTGAACTGGTTGAGGTTGAACGTCAGGGTGAAGAGGTTCTCCGGCGTGGACGCCGCGTCGGTGTTGAACAGGTCGGCGTAGTTCGGCGCGAGGGCGTAGCCGAGGGCCTCGACCTCCTGCGCCTTGGCCAGGGCCTGGGCGTAGTTGCCGTCGTAGAAGTACACCCGCGCCAGCAGCGCCTTGGCCGCGCCCACCGTGGCATGGCTGGTCGGCGACGTGGTGTTGCTCATCCGCGTCTCGGCCTCGGTCAGGTCCGCGATGATCTGGGCGTAGACCTCGGGCACCGTGGCGCGGGCCAGATTGGCCGCCGCGTCGGGATCGGTGATCGGCTGCAGCCGCAGCGGGACGCCGCCGTAGTACTTGACCAGGTTATGGTAGCTCAGGGCGCGGAGGAAGTACGCCTCGCCCAGGATCTGGTCCTGTTCCACCGGGTCGAAGCCGGGGACGTTGGGCACCTTCTCGATCAGCACGTTGGTCCGCTTCACGGCCTCGTAGATGGCGTTCCACATGCCGGTCACGTCGGAGTTGTCGGCGAAGAACGTGTGCTGCGCCGCCTCCTGGTAGCTGGTGAAGGTGCCGGTATGGTTGGCGTTGTCGCCGTAGAGGTCGCCGAAGTGGGTGAAGGTGCCGCCGTAGTAGTACCCGCTCTGCAGCGCATTGTAGGCGCCCGCGAGGGCGGCCCGGGCGCCGGCCGGGGTCTTGATGGTCTTGTCGTCCGACAGCTGGTCGGGCGGGCTGGTGTCGAGCAGGCTGTTGCAGGCGCCGGTCGCCAGGATGGCGAGGAGCGCGAACAGGGAGCGCTTGAACATGCGAGCGCCTTTCGGGAGCTGCGAGGTCATGGTCGTCATGGTTACCACCCCGCCTGGATGCCGAAGGACCAGGTGCGGGCCACCGGATAGGCGTAGAAGTCGGTCGCCAGGGAGGCGCTCGCGGTGGAGCCGTTGCTGTTGACTTCGGGGTTGTAGCCGCTGTAGTCGGTGCTGGTGAAGACGTTCTGGCCGCGGATGTAGAGCCGCGCGTTCGACAGCCGCATGCTGGCGGCCACCGCCTCGGGCAGCTGGTAGCCCAGGGTCAGGTCCTGCAGGCGGATGTAGGAGCCATCCTCGATCATGCGCGAGGAGATGAGCCGGGCCCCCGAGGTGCCGTCGAAGCTGGCGCGGGGCTGGTCGGTCTGGTCGCCCGCCTGCTGCCAGCGATCGAGGACGTCGCTGAACTTGTTGTCGTAGTTGTAGCCGCCCTCATCCGAGAAGACCCGCATCCCGTTGAAGACCTTGTTCCCCTTGCTGAACTGGAAGAAGCCGGTGAGGTCGAACCGGTTCCAGCTGACCGTGGTGGTGAGGCCGCCGGTGTAGTCCGGCCAGGGGTTGCCGACGAAGGTCTTGTCCTCGGTGGTGATGTCGCCGTCGTTGTTGGTGTCCTTGTAGATCGCGTCGCCCGTGGTCGGGTCCACGCCCAGGAACTTGTAGGCGTGGAACTCGCCCAGCGGGTGGCCCACCGCCACGCGGTTCATGTCGTAGTAGCCGGTGGAGAACGGCTGGTCGTTGTAGAGCGCGGTGACCTGGTTGCGGTTGAACGACAGGTTGATCGTCGTCACCAGCCGCAGGCCGTCGGCCCGGGTGGGCTGCAGCGGCACGGCGGTGAACACCAGCTCCAGGCCGCGGTTCCGCATGGCGCCGATGTTGTCGGTGAACGAGGTGTAGCCGCTGCTGCCCGGGATGGGGCGGCTGAGCAGCAGGTCGGTGGTGGACTTGTTGTACCAGTCGGCGGTGAACGCCGCGCGGCCATTCCACAGCTCCAGGTCGAAGCCGAGGTTGGTCTGGGTGGTCTTCTCCCAGCCCAGGGCGTTGTTGCCCAGGTTGCAGGGATAGTAGCCCGGTTCATCGCCGTAGTTGGCGGTGCAGTAGGTGCTCTGGTAGGGATAGTCGCCGAGGCCCTGGTTGCCGGTGCGGCCCAGGCTGGCGCGCAGCTTGAGCAGGCTGATGCTCCGGCTGTTGGCCAGGAAGCCCTCGCGGCTCATGATCCACGCCGCCGAGCCGCCGGGGAAGAAGCCGTAGCGGTTGTCGGGACCGAACACCGACGCGCCGTCGCGCCGGAACGCCAGGCCGAGCAGGTACTTGCCGTCGAGGGTGTAGTTGACGCGGCCCAGGTACGACACCAGCCCGTTCTCGGCGAAGGTGCCGGAGAACTGGGTGGCGTTGGTGGCGTTGCTGACCTCGTGCAGCTTCTCGTCGGTGAGGATCTCGCCGCGGATGAAGCTGTTGTCGGTCCGGCTCCGCTCGATGCTGCTGCCGGCGGTCAGGTTGAGCTGGTGCCGGCCGCCCCAGTTGCGGTCATAGTTGAGGAAGGCGTCGAAGACGTAGCGGCGGCCGTTGGAGTAGCCCCGCTTGGCCACGCCGCCGTACTTGGCGCCGTCCGAGCCGGGCACCAGCGGCGACTGGTACTGCTCCTCGGTCAGGCCGTAGAGGTCGGCGCCGGCCCGGCCGGTCAGCTGCAGGCCGTGCCCCAGGTCGTACCGCGCCTCGATGTTGGCCAGCACCGTGTTGGTGAGCGCCTTGGTGGTGTTGTGCGCCGCCAGGTCCATGGTGTTCACGTACGCCATGCCGTCGGCGATGCTGGTGAAGCGGCCGTCGGGCTGCCGCACCGGGAAGAAGGGCTCGTGGGCGATGGCGTTGCCGACGATGCCCTCGAGGTTGTCGTCGGCCTCGATGCGGTTGTTGCGCTCGCCGGTGATCGCCAGGCCGGTGGTGATGAACAGCCGCGGCGTGGCCTGGAAGTCGAGGTTGGCGCGGCCGCCGAGGCGGCGGTACGCCGAGGTGATGACCACGCCCTTCTGGTCGAACCAGGAGCCGGACACCCGGTAGCGGATGCGGTCGGTCCCGCCGGCTGCGGCGATCTCGGCCCCGCTGATCGGGGCGGAGCGGAACACCTCGTCCTGCCAGTCGGTGTTGGCGCCGGTGGCGGGGAACCAGTCATCGGGGTCGTAGCCGTCGTTGGCCGCGGCCTCGCGCATGTACTCGAGGTACTGGGGCCCGTTGAGCAGGTCGATCTTCTTCAGCACGCTCTGGCTGCCGTAGTAGCTGCTGAAGGTGACCGTGCCCCGGCCCTCCTGGCCGCGCTTGGTGGTGATGAGCACCACGCCGTTGGAGCCGCGCGAGCCGTAGATCGAGGCCGAGGCGGCGTCCTTGAGCACGTCGATGGAGGCGATGTCCTCGGCGCTCAGGCCGGTGATGGCCCGGATGCCCTGGCCGCCCACGCCGAGCTGCGAGAGGTCCTCGGAGATGACCGGCACGCCGTCGACCACGTAGAGCGGCTGGTTGTTGGCGGTGATCGAGGCGGTGCCGCGCACCCGCACGCTGATCGCGTTGCCCGGGTTGCCGGCGTTCTGGATCACCTGCACGCCGGGTGCCCGGCCCGCGAGCGCGGCGTCGGCGCTGGCGTTGGCCTGCCCGTTCACCTCTTCCGCGCTGACCGTGCTGACCGCGGTGCTGAGGTTGTCACGGGCCACCGTGCCGTAGCCGATGGAGACCATCTCCTCGAGCTCGATGGGCTTGAGCACCAGGGCAAAGTCCATGGTGGCGTCATCCCCCGCCGCCAGCGCGAGGCGCCGCGCGGCCGGGGCGTAGCCGATCATCTGGACCCGCACGAGCAGGGTACCGGCGGCCACGTCGGTCAGCTCGTATTCGCCGTTGGCCCGCGTCATCGCCCGCTTGTTGGTGCCGACCACCGAGACCAGCGCGCCTTCCAGCGGCCGCTGGTTCGCCGAATCCGTCACCGTGCCCTTGATCGACTGTGCCGCGGCGGGTGCCCAGCCGCGCACCAGCAGCAGCACGCCGCCGAAGAGGGCGTGTGACCAACGTCGCCAGGACTGCATACCAAACACCTCCATGAGGGAATTCAGGGACCGTGCGAGCCCGTCACTGCCGCCGCGCCGGGGAGGTGCCCACGCCCCGTTCGCGGGTCGAAGGTGCTGCCGGGCGGCAGCACGTGAAGCCGGATGTCCGTCCCGCCCAGCGCGCCGTCCGGGGCGCCCCGCCCCGCCCGGCGCGCGTCGTACACCACCACGCTGCTCCGCCCCAGCACCCGCCAGCGGCCGTCGGGACCGACCTCCACGGCCGTGCCCTCGTCGATGCCCACCCCGAGGAACCCGGGCCGCTCCAGGATCACCGCCAGCAGGCGGTTCTGCCGCTCCCGCCGCAGGAAATGCTGGTCCACGATCGCGGCGGGAAGGAACCCGAGGCCCGGCACCACCTCGATGGTGCGCCGGGCGATCTCGGGATACTCGTCGCCGTAGTACCCGAGGCTGTCGGGGCGCCGCTGGTTGCCGGTGAGCATGGAATCGCCCATGATCGCCGCCCCCGCGGAGGTGCCCCCCACCACCGCCCCCGCGCGGTAGCGCCGCTGCATGGCGGCGAGGGCCGGCGTGCCACCGAGCACCGCCACCAGCGGCACCTGGTCGCCGCCGGTGAACCAGATCCCGGTGATCCCCTCGAGCCGGGCCGCCACGGCGCTGTCGGCCGCCTCCGCCCGGGTCAGGTTGAGGACCACCGCGTCGGCCCCGAACTCCCGCAGCTGGACCGCCTTCTCCTCGCCCGTCTCCCGCGGCTCCTCGCTGGCCATCGGCACCACCGCGATGCGGGCCCGGCCGCGCCCCCCGGCCAGCTCCACGAAGCGGGTGACCAGCGCGTCGGGCTGGCTGCCGCCGCCCACGATGAGCAGGTGGCCGCGGGCCTGGCCGGCCAGGGCGGGCACCGCGGCCGCCGCCAGGAGCAGGAGGAGGGCGGCCGCCTTCATCCGCGCCGCGCTTCCGCCACCGGGACGGGGCGCAGCACGGCGTTGGCGCCAAGCTGCACCGAGATGCGCCGCGCCGTCTCCACCAGGGCCCGCTGCAGCACCGTGCGGCGGTCCCGGGTGAGCCGCGACGCCTGCGCCCCGAGGCAGATGGCCGCCACCGTGCGGCCGGTGTGGTTCTCGATCGGCGCCCCGATCGCGGCGTAGCCGAGCTCCAGCTCCTCGATGGCCGTGGCGTACCCCCGGCGCAGCACCTGGGTCAGCTCCTCGCCCAGCCGCGGCATCGAGACGATGGTGCGCGGCGTGAAGCGCGGCAACCGGCCCCGCGTGGCGGCGAGGAACTGCCGCCAGGCATCGCTCCGCTCCTGCCGCGCGGCGGCGAGCAGGACCTTGCCGGTGGCGGCCGCGTGCGCCGGCCACCGCGCCCCCACGAACTCCCCCCAGCTGCCCTGCCGCCGGCCCCGCACCTCGTCGAGCACCAGGATCTCGGTGCCCGCCAGCATCTCGAGGCTCACCGTCTCGCCGGTGGTCCAGGCCAGCCGCTCCAGCTCCGGCCGCGCAATCGACTGGAAGTCGATGGAGCGCTGTGCCAGCGCGCCCAGCTCGATGGCCCGCGGTCCCAGCCGGTAGCTCCCGCCCGGGCGGCTTCGCTGCACCATGCCCTCACGCTCCAGGACGCCGAGCAGGCGGAGGGTGGTCGGCTTGGTGAGCCCGAGGGTCCGGGACAGGTCGGCGAGGGTCCACTCCCGCCGCGCGTCGCTGAACACCCGGAGAATGGCGAAGGCCCGCGTCACCGTCTGGGTACCGCCCGGACGCGCGGAGGGGACAGCAATGGAATGGGGTTTCACTATGTGGACTAAGGTTCGCTCCAATCGGCGGGGCGTCAAGACCCTGTTCCGGCCTGTGACGGGTACCCTCTGGCGCGGGCGGCCGGCGACCACCACCTTCCCCGCCCCATGCGCACCGACTACGACTACATCGCCCTCGGCCTCGGCGGCCTCGGCAGCAGCGCCGCCTACTGGCTGGCCCGCGGCGCCGGCCGCGACGTGCTGGGGCTGGAGCAGTTCGAGCTGGGCCACGTGCGGGGCGAGTCGCAGGACCACTCCCGCATCATCCGCCTCTCCTATCACACCCCCGCCTACGTCCGCCTGGCCCGGCGCGCCTACGAGTCGTGGGCGCTGCTCGAGGCCGACGCCCGGGAGGCCTGCATCCTCAAGTGCGGCGGGCTCGACCTCGCCCCACGCGAGAGCCGCATCCCGCTCGACCCCTACCTCGCCAGCCTGACCGCGGAGCAGGTGGCGTTCGAGCATCTCGACGCCCCGGAGATCCGGCGCCGGTTCCCCCAGTTTGCCATCACCGATGACTGCCACGGCATCTTCCAGGAGGATGGCGGGATCGCCATGGCGGCCCGGGCCAACGCCGCCCACCAGCGCATGGCCCGGGAGCATGGCGCCACGCTGCGGGACGGCGCCCCGGTCACGTCGGTGCGGAGCGTGGGCGGCGAGGTGGAGGTGGTGGCCGGCGACGTGGCGTACCGCTGCCGCAAGCTGGTGGTCGCCGCGGGCCCCTGGAGCAACGCCGTCCTCGGCATGCTGGGGCAGCCCCTGCCGCTCGAGGTCACCCAGGAACAGGTGACCTACTACGCCACCCCGCACCTGCGGGAGTTCCAGCCGGGGCGCTTCCCGGTGTGGATCTGGATGGACGATCCCTGCTACTACGGCTTCCCGGTCTTCGGCGAGGCCGCCACCAAGATCGCGCAGGACGCCGGCGGGCGGCCCACCACCGCGGACACCCGCAGCTTCGAGCCCGACCCGGAGAACTTCGCCCGGGTCCACGCCTGGGCCGAGCGGCACCTGCCCCGCGCGCTGGGGCCGGTGCTCTACACCAAGACCTGCCTGTACACCCTGACCCCCGACCGGGACTTCGTGATCGACCGGGTCCCGGAGCACGACAACATCGTGGTGGCCATCGGGGCGGGGCACGCGTTCAAGTTCGCCTCGGTGATCGGCCGGATCCTCAGCGAGCTGGCGCTGGCCGGCACCACCCCGTCGGACCTCGGGGCCTTCGGGTTCTCCCGTCCGATCCTGCAGGAGCGCAACCCGAGACGCAATTACATGCAGTAGCATATCCGGCTCCCGTGCGGTGCTTTGTGCCGGGTGCCTGAAAGCTGGATCCTAGCGGGAGGCGTCGGACACCTTACTATAGTTGAAGCAGCACGCCCCCTCTCGCCGTCCCGCGGACCCCCGTATGCACGCTGACCCGACCCGCACCACCGATCAACGGCTCCGCGCCGCCGTCGAGTCGTCGCCGAGCGGCATCCTGATGAGCGATGCCGAGGGCCAGATCGTGCTGGTCAACCGCGAGATCGAGCGGCTGTTCGGGTACGTGCGGGAGGAGCTGCTCGGGAAGCCGGTGGAGCTGCTGGTGCCCGCGCGGTTCCATGGGCATCACGCCCAGGACCGGCGCGACTTCACCACCAGCCCCAAGGTGCGGGCGATGGGCGCGGGGCGGGAGCTGCATGGGCGGCGCAAGGACGGCACCGAGGTGCCGCTCGAGGTGGGACTCACCCCGGTGATCACCGAGGAGGGGCTGTTCGTCCTGGCGTCGGTGGTGGACATCAGCGCGCGGGTCGAGGCGGAGCGCAACCGGCGGGAGCTCGAGGAGCAGCTGCGCCAGTCGCAGAAGCTCGAGGCGGTCGGCACGCTGGCCGGGGGCATCGCGCACGACTTCCGCAACATCCTCAACGGCATCATCGGCTACGCCGAGCTGCTGGCCAAGCCGCTGCACGGACGGCAGGAGGCGGCGGACCTGGCCCAGCTGCGCACCTACGCCGACCGCGGGCGCCAGCTGGTGGACCGGATCCTCACCTTCAGCCGCCGCTCCGAGTCGGTGCGGCAGCCGGTCCGGCTGAAGGCGTCGATCGACGAGGTCACCGGCCTGCTCCGCTCCACGCTGCCCAGCACCATCGACATCCGGCTCGACGTGCGCGCCGACGCGCCGCCGGTCATGGCTGACCCGACCTCGGTGCACCAGGTGCTCATGAACCTGTGCACCAACGCCGCCCACGCCATGGTCGAGGGCGGGATGCTCAGCATCGCGGTGGAGCCGCTCTACGTCCGCGACAGCATGGCGCGGGCCAACCCCGACCTGCACGAGGGTCCGTACGCCCTCCTGACGGTCCGCGACACCGGCTGCGGCATCGACCCCGCCGTGGTCTCCCGGGTGTTCGACCCGTTCTTCACCACCAAGCCGGCCGGCTCCGGCACCGGGCTCGGCCTGGCCATGGTGCACGGCATCATGAAGAGCCACGACGGCGCGGTGCGGCTGGCCAGCACCCTGCACGAAGGCACCGAGGTCCGCTGCTACTTCCCCGCCGTCGAGGCGGTGCTGACGGAGCCGGTGGCGGCCGACCCCGAGGCCGCGATGGGAGGCGGTGAGCGCATCCTGTTCGTGGACGATGAGCCGCCGCTGGCCCGCCTGGGTCAGCGCCGCCTCGAGGGCCTGGGCTACACCGTGACCGTGGCCACCTCGGGTGGGCAGGCGCTGGCACTGTTCCGCGCCGATCCCTACAGCTTTGACCTGGTGATCACCGACTTCACCATGCCCGACCGCAGCGGGCTCGAACTGGCGGCCGAACTCGCGCGCACCCGCCCCGGCCTCCCGGTGGTGCTCACCACCGGGCACGTCGAGGAGTTCTCCCCCGAGGCCCTCCAGGCCGTCGGCGTGCGCGAGGTGCTGATGAAGCCCGTGCTGCTCACCGAGCTGGCCCGGGCCATCAGCGGCGCGCTCCGCCCCACCACGGCCAGCTAGCCGGGCGGCCGGCGCGGGGTAGATTGGGGGCACCCCTCACCGCAGAGCCCCTCGCCTGACAGGTCCCCACCATCCCGGCCGCTCCGGCGTCCGCTGGGAGATGATCGGCCTCGCCTGCGTGGCGAGCTTCATCGCCTACATCCTCCGCATCAACATGTCGGTCGCCGGCGAGGCGCTGGCCGCCGACCTGCGCTTCTCCCGGGTGCAGCTCGGGCTGGTCCTCGGGGCCTTCGCCTGGGGCTACGCCCTGTTCCAGTTCCCCGGCGGGCTGCTCGGCGACCGCTTCGGCGCCCGGCGCGCCCTCACCGTGGTGGTCGTGGCGTGGGGGCTCTGCAACCTCCTGCCCGGCGTCCTCCCCGGCACGGCGGTCCTGCCGCCGCTGGCCCTGGTGGGGTTGCTGGCGGTGCTCCGCTTCCTGATGGGCGCGGCCCAGGCCCCGCTCTTCCCGATCATCGGGGGGGCCACCATCCGGCTCTGGTTCCCGGTCTCCGCCTGGGGGCTCCCCAACGCGGTGACCAACGCGGGGGCGGCCTTCGGCTCGGCCGCCGCCGGCCCCCTCATCGGCTGGCTGGTGGTGACGCTCGGGTGGCGGCAGTCGTTCGTGCTCACGGCGCCGATGGCCTTCCTCTTTGCCGCCCTCTGGTGGTGGTACTATCGCGATCACCCCGCGGAGCACCGTCGCGTCTCCACCGCGGAAGCGGCGTACATCGCGGGGGAACGGGCGGCCGGCGACGCGGCGCCCCCCCGCCCTGGTGCCTGGCGGGCGCTGCTCCGGAACCGCAACCTGCGGCTGCTCACGCTGAGCTACTTCTGCAGCAACTACCTGTTCTACTTCTTCTTCAACTGGCTGGTGATCTACCTGGTGGAGGAACGCCGGTTCACCCTGCTGCAGGGGGGGTGGTACGCCGCCGCGCCGTGGATGGTCGGGGCCTTCGGCGCGCTGGCCGGGGGCTTCGTCACCGACCGGCTGTCGCGGCGGCGGGGGCTCACCTTCGGCTGTCGCTGGCCGGCGCTGGTGAGCCTGCTGTGCGCGGGGGCGCTGATCTTCGCCGTGGCCCGCGCCGAGGCGCCCCTGGTGGCGGTGGCGCTGCTGTCGGCCTGCCTCGGGTTCCAGCAGGCCACCGACCCGGTGTATTGGGCGGCCACGGTGGCGGTGGCGGGGCGCGACTCCGCCGGCGCCTGCGGGGTGCTCAACACCGCGGGCAACGTGGTGGGCGGGATCGGCGCCCTGCTGGTGCCGGTCACGGTGGATGCCTTCGGCTGGCCGGTGGCGCTGGCCACGACGGCGGGCTTCGCGGTGGCCGGCGCCCTGTTGTGGCTCGCGGTGGAGATCGACGGCTAGCGGCGCCGGTCGCTGGACGCTCCGGCGCACCGGCGGTACGTTCCCGGCGTCCTCCGCCGTCTCCCAACCTCACCGGATCCGACCATGCGCATCCTGCGGCGCTGGCTGCTCGTCCTCCTCACGCTGGTCACGCCGCTCGCGGCGCAGCAGCGCGCGGTCCCCACGCCGGCATCGGTCGCCGCGCGCATCGATTCCCTGGCGCAACAGTACCAGGCGGAGGGCCGGGTG
>Ga0268298_10003557_pt1 | contig 15818 bp, 7 predicted proteins | sample WWTPWeurt_MetaG_FD_194462 | JGI IMG/M metagenome (GOLD analysis project Ga0268298, IMG submission 194462) | Activated sludge microbial communities from WWTP in Nijmegen, Gelderland, Netherland - WWTP Weurt | ecosystem: Engineered > WWTP > Aerobic digester > Activated sludge | place: Netherlands... | reverse complement strand
AACCAATCATCTGTACTATTCGCCGGGGTCCCGTTATCATTGCATTGTGTAGTATATATTCCAGAGGTCGAACAAATATTAACCATCGCAAATCCGAAATCAAAGGTATGATTATTGGCTCCGTTTATTGGGATATCTGTTGTTAAGATGGATGCTTCTACATTACTTCCAGATACTGCGCCATCGCTGTCCCGCACATCTGGCTGACCCGCTCCTCCTGTATTTGCGGTTGTAGGGTTCATATTCAAAAGTGCTGTCTGAGTATTGTATGATGGTATTCTCAAGGTATAGGCCATGTTTGGCATAAGCTGTATAATACCATATATCACTGAAGCAGTATTGATACCTGTACCACTACTGAAATAGTAATTTCCATTGGCGTCCGTCTGTGCAGTAGCGATTACACTACCTGTTTTTACTAATTGGACTGTGACTCCTGTTATCGCTGCTTCTCCCGGATCTTGAATGCCGTCATTATCTGTATCATTCCAAACGCGGTTGCCGATTTCGATGGAAGGGGCATCCCCTAAGATTTCAATATCTCCCATACCATTTGCTTTTCCAGGCCCACCTTCATCAACAGCTGCTCCATAATATGTTTGATATCTTCTAGTAGAACTACCATCAGTTATGCTAAAAGATTCTACACCTCCTGCATCTAAAGTAATTGGATCAAAAACAGAAAGCACAATTTCTTTTTGACCAGGAACATAAACTAAACCTCCAACACTAATTTCAGAATGCCAACCATCAGATACTTGATCATCCCAATAAAATTCTCCTGGATTATTTTTTGATGGTCCTTGTAAAGAATTGACTCCACCATATCCTGAAATACCAGTCCCTGAACCTGAAGAAGTATATATTCCAGCTTTACCATCCTCTTCTAATTCATATAATCCTGTAGTCGGATTCAAATATGTTCTTAATATATCGCCACTGGAAATCCCATTTCCATTATTACTTGCAAGTTCTTTGTTTAATGTTGTTGCTGTTGGAAGTGCATTTCTATGACCAGTTTGAAATCCAGATCTATCTACAAAAGCTAAGTGCATAGACCCTTCTTCATCGAACTCAATATCTGATAATATTGGTTGTGGATGATAAAACGGATTATAAAAATCACCACCTTTAAATTCAAAATCATTAAAGTTGTCCGTCCATGGATTCCAATATGGGGCAGCACCACCTATCCAAACAGATCCTTTATTATAATCTAAAGGGAAAGTAATAATTGGTGTCGTATTCCAAGTATTAGTAGTTGGATTGAATGCATAAACATAAGCACTTAAATTGGATCTTGTTCCCCCACTGCTAGCATCACAAATTACTCCAAGATACAATTTTCCTCTCCAATATTTCAAAGCCCAGGGTCTAGTAACTCCATTAACACAACCAGGGTCTGGATAATTGGGCAAAGCTGTGGCACTGCTTGCAGTAATAACAGTAGCATCCAAAGAATATACTTTTCTATCATTTAAATTTACAACATATAATATCTTGTTATCATCTGAGATTTCAATATCGCCAAAACCAACTTTCCCAGCTTTAGACCAAGCTTCGACATCAACAGAATTCTCTGTTTTATCTATTTGTATATCTCTTGTTGTATTTGTACCCACAGTTCCTGCCGCTGTACCAAAATCATAAAAAACGGCTGGATTTCCTGCATTTGTTGGGTCGGTCATATCTATTTTCCATATAACACCTACACCATTTGTTGTTAAACCTACATGACGTTTTAATAAAGTTGAAGCAAATAACCGTTTTTTATCTTTTTGATAAGCTAATCCCCATGTAGAACCAATTTCACCAGCTGTTGCAGTAGTATAATTATCTGTTCCTGATTGATCTGCTTGGTCTTCTCTACCACTTGCTAAATAAGGGAATGTAATAATCGCTTTATCATTATAAGCATTACTTCCACTATTTGTAATATCACCAGAATTATAAGTTGGAACAGTTAATTTAATATTATTAACACTTTGATTGCTAAATCCTCCTGGATAAAATATACAATAGTCTACATTTGTTTGATTAGCAGTTACAAATTGCACAGATGAACCATTATTAGTTCCAATGAATGAAGAAAAATCAATTCCAGCTAATGGACCATTTGGATATGTATTTGTTGATGGAATTTCAAACTCAATCCTGACATTACCACTACATCCAGAAATGGAATAATTGGGGCTTGATATAGCATTAGTAATAGCACTTCCACATGCAATCGAAGAACCAGGAGCATACGCTTTTACTTTGATATCCGAAATTAATGGTTCTCCACTTTGCCTTATACCATCCCCATTAAAATCTCTAAAAACTGTTCCTGAAATTTGGGCAGATAAGCCCGAAATAAATAGTAGAAACAACCCTAACAAGTTAGATATTTTCATTTTCATTCAAATTAATTCTATTTAATAAAATCCAAAATTCATGCCAAATATTATATATTTATTTAATGTATAATTACAGAATCAAATCACGGATACTTTTTCACAAAATTTTACTTTTAAGAGATGACTAAAATACAAGCACAAAACTAAATACATATTATCAATATATATAATATTTATTAAAAATAAATATATTAAAATATATTATTCATTGTTAATCAACTTATTATATATTATATTATTCATATTTTATGGTTTGGCGAAATAAGAAAATAGTTTAAAATATCTCAGACTTGCCAGTAGGGTTAAAAAATTAAGGTCGGATTATTAAAAGGGTATTAGATATATGAGGAATCTATAATATAAAAAGGATTCACTATACCCAAACGGAAAATTTTCAATATAAGTTTTTTATGAAAAAGTTCACAGATTAACAGCCAAATAAGTATTCAATCTGTCTTTTATATTGAGGATGTTCAGCTTTACTAACAGAAATCTGATTCCTCAAAAGCCAAAGGAGTTGAATCTTTATTTTCCACATAGCAAAATAAAAGATCCATTGTGCTTAAAATTTAACCGAGGCTATATTCCTATATATTATTGTTATTCTGTTCTTTATACATTAAATAAACATAAATTTATTTTTCTACGAAATTAAACGTAGCAAAAATTTGGACTACGAATTGAATCGTAGTATGTTTGTGCCAACAAATGAATTTTTTCATGAACGAAGAAAACATTAATCTACCCACAGATTCTGAATTGGAGATTCTCAACATCCTCTATGAATTTGGACCTCAGAACGTGCGATTTGTCAACGATGAAATCAACAGGTTGAGGGAAGTTGGATATACCAGCACCCTCAAAACCATGCAGATCATGATGGAAAAACGAATGTTGCACCGTGTGATCATAGATCGAATACACATCTACTCTCCTGTTCAAAGAGAAGAAGAAACTCAACATGCCGTAGTTCATAAACTGATGGAAAAAGCGTTTAGAGGGAACGCAGCAAGCTTGGTCATGAACTTACTAGGAAACCAAGAAACCAGTAAAGAAGAATTGGCGCAAATCAAAACCCTCATCGAAACCCTGGAAAACAAAAAATAATTTTCCAAACGTTCAATTAAACTCACATGGAAGCGTTAAATCCAAACATTTATAAATTATACTATAGTCTATCATGGACTTTTCTCCACTCTCTATGGCAGGCAAGCTTGATAGCATTGGCAACAACTATTCTCATCATCATTCTGAATAAACTTAATCCTGCATTAAAATATAAAATATGGATCTCAGCCAATATACTTTTTGTCGTCATCAACTGTTCCACATTCTTCAAAATTTACTCCAACTTTGAAAGCCGATTACATTCAGCTTCGATGAGCCTTTTGCCAACAAGCTACCCTCAAAATTATAATCCAATATCTGAAGAAACAATATTACAAGCGATTCCGACTGATTCTAAACTACAAGAAACATCTTACATTCTCAATTACTTTGAATCCTTTGCACAATATATCAACAACAACATTCATTTCATTATGCTCCTGTGGTTGATTGGTATGCTTCTTTTCTTAGTGAGATTTTTGGGAGGTTTAAGTTATGTGTATTACATTAAATCACATTTTCAGATCCCTGTAGACTGCTATTGGGAAACTATGAAAATCAATCTCCAAAAGAGAATGAATTTAGATAAACAAATACAACTTGCTGAATCTGCTCTGGTCCAATCAGTAATCGTGATCGGTCACATAAAACCCATTATTCTTTTTCCTGCCGGATGGATTAACAAACTTGATCCAAAGGACGTCGAAGCCATATTACTTCATGAATTGGCACATGTATGTAGAAATGATTATCTGACAAATTTAATGCAAAGTGTGATAGAATTGATTTACTATTTTAATCCTATGGCGTGGTACTTATCCTCAAAATTGAGAGAGGAGCGAGAACATTGCTGCGATGATATCGCCATCGCCTGCGGATCTGATCCCATCCTATTTGCGAAGTCATTACTTCTCTTACAACAAATGCATTATCGGGATCGCAATGTAGCGCTTGGCTTTTCCGGAAGTAAAAAATATCATTTACTGGAAAGAGTAAAAAGAATTCTTCAACCAAGAGAAGAATATTATACTACTGATGTCCGATGGGCTAGTCTAATAGCGGTGACAGGTCTAATATTAGGTATAGCTTATACTAATTTGAAAGCAAATTCTTCTACTGAACATCCATTGTTATCTCAAATTACTGTATCCAATACTAAGTCGCTGTCAAAGATAGATTCCTTCCTATTGCGGAAGCAAATACCAGATGGGACCTATACATTCACCAACAATCAACTGACGAGTAAAATTGTTGTTCAGGAAAATAAAGTATATCAACTCAATTTTAACGGTGTAGAAGTAAGTCCAGAAAATTTTTCAAAGTTTGAAGACTACTTTTATACCATCCTGGATAATCAATTCAAAAATAAAGCAAATCAACCTGCTGCCTATGAAAGTTCAGACGTGAACAGTTCATTTATAATTTCCAACTCATTCTCAGAATCAAATAATACAAATACTGCGAAAATTGAACAGAATCCGGAAGAGAAAACAAACGGAATTAATAAAACCATTACTCAAACGGGAGAATACACAGTAATTGCTGAAAATGATTCCAAGAAAGGTATTAGAACAATCAAAACTTATAAAAATGGAGTACTTATTCAAGAAATGATCAATGATGACCGTGGCTTCAATAGTATAAATCAATTTGACAAAAAAGGAAAAAATAGAATAAGCAAAACTGCTTGGCAAAATTCATTTTCATATCAAATTAATGACCCGCAATCAATCGATCACGAATCCGGTTCAACGGATCGAAAAGAAATTCAAAAAATGATTGATCAATTACATGTTGAAGTGGAAGATCTGGATTTTGAACAGACAGAATCAATAGAAGACTTTAGATCTAACTTGCAATGGTGCATAGATCAATTGAGTAATCAAATTGAAAGTTTAGAACAAGATGGTAAACAAAACAAGGAAACAAAAAAGATAAAATCTGAACTCTCTAAAATGAATGAAGAAATTTCTAATATAAAAGATAGTTACAATAAGCAAGAACAAGCAGCGGATCGAAAAGATAATATGAATTTCTGGCAAATTTCCCTATACAGTGAACTTATCCGTCAAGGAAATTTGAATGAAGGTGACCGATTAATTTTTCAATGGTATGATGACCAAATGGTAGCCAATGGTAAAACATTAGAAAGAAATGAATTTAATAAAATTCAAGCATTATATAAACAAATAACTGGAACAAAATCCTGCGATCATATCCAAATATCAATCCAAATGAATTAATTTTTTCCAAATTGTAATATCATGGTGCAATCAAGTGTGCACCTTGTGATTTTTTCCGAATTATCCGAAATAAAATTGTACAAATCACTTATACTTTCTAATAATTCATTCTTTAATGGTTATATATTTTATTTTAAAAAAAATAAGCTTCCATTTTAAACTACAGCTCTGATACAATCCACATAAACGATTGCTAAACATACTTCAATTGAAATTCATGAAATCCATTATATATCTTCATATTCTATTCTTTTGCTCAATTTACTGTACACTTTTTGGTCAAGACACTCTCCCTGTAAAAAGATCGTACCACATAATAAAAACAACTGAACCAATCATTGTAGATGGAGTACTTTCTGAAAGTTTCTGGAATGTTGCAGAATCTCAAAGTGATTTCACACAATTTGAACCAATGCCATTTGCCAAGACAGAATTTAAAACTGTGGTCAGAATGTCATTTACAGATCAATACATCTATGTAGGAGCACAACTATATGATGATCCAAATAAAGTGAGTGCACAAGTTACAAGTCGAGATGAACTGGGAGAAACGAACGTGGATTATTTTACGATGAGTCTTGATACTTATGACGATGACTTGACCGGTTTTCGATTTATTGTGACAGCAGCCGGAGTACAAGCTGATGCCAGATTGGGCAAATTTGAAACGGATAACGGAACCAACCTACTCGATTTCAATTGGGATGGAGTATGGGAATCCGCTGTACAAAAATCCAATGATGGATGGAGTGTAGAAATGAAAATTCCACTTTTTAATCTCAGATTTCCCAAAAAAACAGATCAAACCTGGGGCCTGCAATTCGCAAGATTTGTGAAGCGAAATGGTGAAACCTCTTCCTGGCAAGCAATCAATCCAAATATTAATGGTATAGTGAGACAATATGGCAACTTAGTAGGAATTAAAGATATAAAAAATGCGCTTCGCTTGTCATTACATCCGTATATTTCATTGAATTACAAAAGCGCTCCATCCAATCAGGCAAATGAAGAAAATACACATTTACAAGTCCAAAAGGGGATTTCCGGAGGCATGGACATCAAATATGGGATCAATGAAAATTTCACATTGGATGCCACTGTCATACCTGATTTCTCTCAAGTTGCATCTGATCAAAAAGTATTGAATCTTAGCCCTTTCGAACAGCGGTTTGAAGAAAGGAGACCCTTTTTCACCGAAGCTGTTGACCTATTCAATAAATGTAATATTTTTTATAGTCGCAGAGTTGGTGGAATTCCATACTCTTACTTACAAATTAATCCCAATTTATCTGAATATGAAATTATCCAATCAATACCTTTCGAAGCTCAACTTTACAATGCTTCAAAATTTTCCGGACGTACTCCTTCAAAATGGGGAATTGGAATATTTAACGCCGTTTCCGCCCCAGCGTACGCGAAAATAAAAAATATGAACTCAGGGAGTACAAAAAAAATACTGGTTTCCCCATTGACAAATTACAATGTCACAGTTATCCAAAAATTACTACCAAATCAATCCTCTGTTTCATTAATCAATGCAAGCACTCTCCGTAGTGGATTATATAGAGATGCAAACGTGAGTGGTCTTGAATATATCCAAAAAGATAAAAAAAACAACTATCAATTTGCCATCATACCTAAATTATCTGCAATTTTTAATCCCGGAAGCCGAGTTCGTTTAGGCTATACAAATGAAGCAAGCTTTGGAAAAATCAGTGGAAAAATCAATTGGAATATTTGGAATGACATTATAAGTGACAGATGGGACCCTTCCGATTTAGGCTATTACTCCGGGAATAATAGGATGACCTCCGGTGGAGGGATTACTTATAATCAAACTTCTGCCAATAAGTATTTCAATAGCTCGAACTGGTGGATAAACGGTGGTTATTCTAATCAATACTCTCCTTTTAAATACGCAAATTGGTTCAGCAATATTGGATTTTGGGCCGGCCTCAAAAATCAAGGAAGCGTGAATTGGTGGAATTACATCCAACCCTTTGCCTCATATGATTTTAACGAACCACGTATTGCAGGAAAAAAACTTAGAATCCTGCCCTATTGGAATAATGGATTCAATTTCAGTACAGATTCACGCAAAAAAATGAGGTTATTTGCATACTATAGTACAAGTATTGAACCTAGAAAAAATTATTACAACTTCAGCTTTGGCATTGAGCTATCGTATCGCTTCAATGATAAAATCAATGTAAGTTATAATTTGTTTTACAGCCCACTGTACAATGAAAGAGGCTATGTTACAAATGTGTCCGAGGATGAAATTATCATTGGAGAAAGGAAACAAGTTACCTTGAGTCATTCCATATACTTCAAATACAATATGACTAAATTAGCCAGTTTTTCCATTATCGCAAGACATTATAATACCAACCTTATTCACAATAGATTCTATGAACTGCAAGATGATGGCAGTTTAGGTACAAGCAATTATGATGGAGAGCATGACTTTAGCATTCAATTTTTCAATATTGACGCAGTATTACAGTATCAATTTCGTCCTGGTAGTTATTTGACCCTGGTTTGGAAAAACAGTGCTGAACATAGTCAAACTATAGATAATAAAAAACAACCTGATTACGGAAATCAATTAGATAAAATCTTGTCCGCAGCCAAAGACAATCTTTTCAGTGTAAAAATGGTTTACTTTCTTAATGGAGCAAAATACCTGAAAAGATGATACTCAAGTCAAATACCAAGTTTCATTGTTCAAAAAAATATTTAGCGGTATAATTCCCAAACACCACTTTCCTTATTTTGAATGAATACATAATTACTCTCCGGATTAATCGCAGCAGGTGTTAGATTATAAAAGAATGGTGTTCCGGTTGCAATCATTGACCCATCAGATTGAAATCTTATCTTCCTCACTCGATCATCTCCTCTTGGGCCTATACCATTGATATCAATTTCCATTTTAGGTCCCGCTGTCGCAATAAAATTTTTGTCCAATGGTAAAGAATATAATATTGATTCTCTTGCACTTCCATAATATAATCGATAATCTCCAGTTAACTCCTTCCTCAGTGTCAGACCAAGAATATCAGTGCTATCGAGAATTTGAGTAGTTTTCCTTGTATTCACATCAATCGCATAAACCTGACCCAGCTGTTGTTGCGCATTAGATCCGGCAACTGAGCTTACAAAAAGTGTTTGAGTCTCACAATCATAATAAGAACCCATGAGTCCAAATACATTTTGAAGTGATCTATGAAATTGAATTGGCAACTTCACAAATGAGTCAAGTATGCCGGTTTTGGAATCAATTCTGTAGACTGTATGCATATGCTCTTCCGGATTATTCTCCATATTAACTGTAGGCTTGGGCAAAATATATGAATTTCCTAATTGATCTGTAGCAATAGCGCCAACATATCCTGCAGATCGCCAACTTGGATGCTGATATAATTTTGTGCGTTCAGATTGTAAATTACGAACATCAGAAAGTTCTATAAGCACTACTCCAACGAATTTTCTTTCTGTAGAACTCAGAGCAGATCTTGTCCGATCAAAACCCAAATTTGCAAAATATCCTGGAGTTCTTGCACAAGATTGAGCATCAAGTCCATTCGAACAGTGTAGTAAAACAAAGCAAAATACAACTTGAAAGTATATTGAATAATATGTCATTTCAGAATAAATTTTGGCCCCGAAAAGCATGGATAAATTTTGGGTACAAACACACCATTCTCAAGTACGGATTCAGCCCAGCAATACTCATTTCCCTTTCTGTCGTCATTTTTAATTTGTGGGACATACCAAAATACCAATGCACTATTTTCAATTGGCTCAGGTTGAGGATCGATGAACTTGTCAGGGCCTTGTTTATAGTCCAAATTACAACAAGGACCAATAGTTGGAAGATCTACTGTACCTTCATCTTGATTTGGATGATCTTTGGTCAGATAAAAATATGCTTTATCTCCACGACCTCCATCTCCGAATTGTCCCCTATTGCCTTCAATCCATATCTCAGATGACTTGCTGCCTGTAGTAAATTTACCTAAATATTTATTCTTAAAATATTCTGAAGGAAAATTTTCAAGAGCCCAATTTTCCATCGACCATTTCTTCCACTTATTCTTTTGAGCGGAATAAAAATTCATTTGTGGTGAAAAAAAACTAATTCTTGTTACCGGGCGATATGTGCCATCATTACCACAACCTCGTCCTATAGAACCAATCACAGGTCTGAAACTTCCATCATTAAAAAACTCAAAGTGCTGTTCATAATTATAACTGCAAGGAGTGGGCCAACCTTCACTAAAATATTTCTGAGATAAACCAAATCCAACGGTATCATGATTTTCAATAATAGGATATATCACAGGTGGCTCGACAGCAACTACCGCTGCTTGACTATATTCAGGACAACCAATGGCATCACTGTATCCAAATCCTTCAGTATTGGAATAAGACACGTGCCAATCCACTGTTTTCACATCTCTGTAAAGAGGGATACCCTTGAATGATATATTACTTACTCGCAGACCATCCGATCTGGTCAAAGTATATAAAAAAGACCATCCATTCTTGCTTACTTTGTTTTCAACTTCGCAATAACAAGTCATCACTTTTTCATTTTGCAACATTCGCTCAGTAATGGCGGGTCCGGTTTTCCCAACTTCTGTCCATTTTACACCTACCACTTTCAATGAAGTTAGATCAACGATTACCCACATAGCGCGCTCATTTTTTACAAACGTTGGTGCCACACACAGATGTTGTGAACGCTGACAGGAAGACCTATTCAATGCTGTTTTTGTAGAAGACATACGCACCGACAGAGGGTCTAAATCTTGACCATATTGTTTTATGACATCAGGATCAGACAAAGCGATATCTTCAGCTAAAGCTGCGAGATGAGGTGGAATATCAGGTTGAAAGTTTTCAAATGTGTGGAAATAAACAACTTTGGTTTTTTCAACATCAACCAATCCGATAAGAGATTGATTCATTCCAAAATTGTACAATTCCACACGATAAACTTTATCAGGATTTTCTAATTTTTGTCCCGGAGGTAAATCAGAAGGTCTTATTTTTGAAACAGAAAAAATTTCGTTCAGGTAAGGTTTGCCTGATTTCTCTTCTGAGAAATATGACTTTGTTTTGGGATAATTTAAAAATAATTCTTGAGCAATAAACTCCTCTGATTGATTCCCTGAAACTAATCTGATTACAGGAAAAGAATCTCTCAACACTTGAGATATTTGCATATTTCGTTTTACCAACAAATCTTGCCCAGATAATTCCAATACCAAAACTAAAAAAACTGTAATCTTCAGAAACCTGAATACAATTAAATTTAGGATAAAAAATCTTAACTTACTCATTTTCAAACGGATTGATAAAAAGTTTATTACAAAGATAGGAAGTATCTGTAAGTGTATTTAAAAATGCGATCAACTCCAATTTTTCATTATTTGACAGTCGAAACTTCTTCATTCTACTATCTTTCAATGGATGTACAGATCCTTCACCCTTACAATCACCAAAATCAACATTTCTACCGCCGCGAACATAATTCCCGATTACATCCAATAATTCATCTTCACTTCCATCATGATAGTATGGCCCTGTGAGTGCTACATTTCTTAAACTCGGAATACGAAATGACAAAGAATCTATTGCTAAACCATTTTTCACATTTGATATTTCTCCGGGGTCCAATTCCCGACAAGAATATAAACCGGTATTCGCAAAATGGGAACCAATCTCAGGCTTGTCAAAATCCTGTCCACCATGACATATAAAACATGAAGCCTTCTTTCCAAAAAAAATCTTCATCCCTTTCATTGCATCCTTATTTAAGGGATACATTTTTGGATCAATCTTATATTTATCAAATGCCGATTGTCTTGAATTTAACTGCAGCAAATAGCCTGATATAGATTTTTTAATATTGGTAAATGAAATGGGATTTAATTCATGAGGAAAGGCTTCTCTGAAAAGTTTTTTATAGAAGCTATCAGTCCGAAACTTATTCAAAAACAAACTGTCATTATTTACAATTCCTAGTTCAGGTGGTGTCAAGGAAAACAAAGGTCTATCCATTTGGTCCTCCAACAAATGGAGGTCAGCTTTCTTCCAGTCTAAAGAAACTCTTGAACCCACATTGATCAAGGAAGGTGAGTTATGGGGTAGCGGGTCTCCATAGACGCCTACCGAACTTCGATATCCATCAGAGAAGGCAAGTAATGGGTCGTGACAAGAAGAACAAGATTTGGATGAATTTATCGATAATTTCTTCTCATAAAAAAGGAAATGGCCTAAGGTCACATCCGGTGAATTCATCCCAGGATCTTGCGAATAACCACTAAACCCAGCGGTAAACAATGCTATAATAATGAAACAAGTCCTATACCAATACACCTCATTAAAAGATACCTTACAGATAACACCTTAACTGCCTCTTATGTTCGACTGAAACACAAAATCTAAATACTTTGGCTATTTTCTAACTCATTCCGGTTTATGGGATAAAACACTAAATAAATATTTATGTCCAGAACACTACTCAAGACTTCATTAAGGAAAAATGTCCTCCGTGTACTTGATCTTAAACTTGCGTTTATCCCCTAGTTTTTCCACACCCAGTACTATTTATCTTCCACAACCTGCATTTTACCAGAATATTCATCATGCTGCGTGTAGATTTTGTAATAATACACGCCTGCTGAAGGAATTTTTGTACGGTTTAATTCAATGTAATTTTGTTTCGAATCAAACTGATTGTATTCATGATATACTCTTCTTCCAGAGGCGTCAAACACCATAATACTTTTCAATGCACCTGCACCCTTTGGCAAATAAATTTTTGTTTGCCTTGCCCAAGGATTGGGTTGACTTGAAATACTTGATGCCTGTTTTTCTAACTCATTGCCAATTGTAGCATTCCATCTCAAGACATGTTCCTGAAGATTTTCATCCACTGCTATGGCATTTGTTAAATCTGTGCCCAAACTAATCAGATCAGACAATTTAATCAATTGACTCACTTCAATTTCGAGTCCAAAAACTTCCTGAAATGATTCGATAGGACGTACTGTATGGCAAGCAAAGGAAATGTAACCTTGATTCACTCTTTCCAAATTAAAAAATTCTGTTCCAGTCCCTTCCGACAAATTTGAATGAGCGGCAATCCCCTTCACCAAATCTGGATTAAACCTTAGGGTACCCTGTATGGCAAGAACAGAGTTTAACTCTCCCAAATTAAAAGAAAGCTTATTGACTGTTCCAGGCATTAAAATGATATCCTCCGAATAAATCTTAACCGGTTCATATGTTCGGGCTTGTACCTGACCAAAATGTGCATTAGCCTTAACGTTGCCGTTCAGATCTCCAACTTTTATACCTGTAAAAGGTACAAAAGAATAAGCTCCAGTTTTTGCTAAACTAACTTCCTCCGGCAAATTGTCCTGGAGCGAATCATAGTTTTGCAATAAATAAGGGTACGCATGGTCAATAAAGCGCCAACTTGTATTGCCCTCAACTTTGGATTGAACACCTAAAATCAGCTTTCTCAATTCACTGATATCTCGTGCTGTGATCGTGCCACTTCTATTTACATCTCCCGCAATGTAAAGTGCCCCAGTCTGGAAGGATTCAATTCCTAAAATATGTTTCTGAATTTTAACGATATCAGCAGTTGATACTCCGTTCAGCCAATCATCATTTTTATATGGTCTGAGTAAATATGAATTATCTCTTTGAATATGTTGGAATGAAAACTCACCCAATTCATCAGAAAATGTATTGAACTTTTTCGTCCCTGAAATCAAAACATCAGCATTTTCTACTCCATCACCTAAGGTGGTCTTTAGCTCACCTTCAATTGTCAATCCTGCTAAATTTTGATCACAGATTGGCACCTGATTTAGATCATCGACAATTACTATCGTCTTACAAAATGATTGGTTTCCGTATTCATCAGTAACCCACAATTCCAGATCATTCCTGCCAATATTGTCACAATTCAGTACTTTTTTTATGTTTGAAGTATCTTTGCTAAAACTAAAAATAAGTCGTTGACCACAGGATTGAGAACTTCCTGCATCAAGGTCTTTAGCCCAAACAACTACCTCTTCATCATCTGGAATTCCATCTTTATTTTTATCGACGGCTTCCAAATTCACTATTATACCCGTACGACAATAAACAGTCGGTAATTTACAAGATTTGACCTTCACAAAATAAGAACAACTGTTCTCTAAACCACAACCATTGCTAACAGTTACATGGATCTTGTGAGTTCCCATTGGCAAATCAAATACTGAATCCAACGAAAACTTGATGATATCTATAACACTATCATTGAATAAATCACAACGAATCGTCCATTTTAACAAAGAATCAAAGCCGCAATGAGTAACTGCTCTATGACTAGCTTTCCATTTCATTGGAGAACAATCCAAATTAGGATTACACAAATCTATATCCTCGCAGGTTCCCTCAAAGCGAGGAATATCTGTACTCGACACATTTACAATTTGATGATATGTAATAATATGTGGTAAACGATTTGGCAATTGGTTGCACCAATCTATTGCAGACCAATCTCGTTGGATTTTATAACAGGAAGCTGAAGCGCCAAATATTTCATCGGTATAAGAAAACAAAATGTTTCGACAACTATTTGTTTTCACATACGGATAGCTGTAATTCTTTGATTTTAGCACTTCTGGCCGCAATAAAAGTGGGTTACACACATCAGTAGTATCCAAATCTAGTGGCCAAACGATTTCAGATTCCTCCAAGGCATCTAATGATCGGAAGGTGATGTACTGAATACAACTATCTATGATTTGATTAGTCATATTAAAATAAAACACTCTCCTCATCACGCCTATTCCACAAGAATTCAAACCACTGCTATCAACATGCTCATCAATAATTATACTGCATGAGTGACTAACTAATCCATCTATTGCTTGCACAATAAATATGGGATGTAGTGAGCTGTCGATTTCAATGTATTTACGGTCCGTTTCCTTTTGCACAAATTTTCCGTATACACTCAATTCATTTTTGAATTGATGTGCGGAATAATCTACAATTACGTCTGGTAAACACATCACTGCAAACTGTGCTTTACTTTGGACTTCTACATTTACCATACAGATATTTAGGTTTCCACTTTGATCAGTTACTCTGATGGCCACCATAATTGTTTTACCAATATCTTCACAACAAAAATAAATTTTATCCAACCATTGCATAGAGTCAGCCAAACAAGGAGAATTCTCCATTCTTCTTCCTTGGATTGTAATCGTTGAACAATTGTCATATGAGTCCGAAGCAATAGAATATGCATTTAACCAGGTCTCACCATCTGCATTTAAACTCACCACAGTATTCGCATCACAAACTACAGTAGGAGCAGTTTTGTCGATCACCTTAATCTGTGATGTAAAAGTACTTTGGTTACCACACGCGTCCTCAACTATATAGGTCAAAATTTGATTACCTAATGGAATTTGAACTTATTTCCCCTCCTGGTAAATGTTTGTAAAACCATTAATTGAATAATAAATTTGGGAAATCTGAGAACAATCATCTGCTACATATAATTTGGGTAAATACAAATTAGCTTCGCAATTATCAGCGGTTTCCAGGTCTAATACAGCCAGGGGAGAACTAGTGAAAACAGGTGCTTCATTATCAATAATCTCAATAAACTGATTAAAGGTTCTAGTAATTTCTTTTCCACAGTTCCACTCCCTGATATTCCACAATCTCCATACTTTCTTCTTACAATCTGAAGCAACTAAATTCAGATCTGTATAATTGACAAATATATTGCATGTTAAACTCATTCCTGGTTTGAGCAAGAATTCTCCAAATTTTGGATACCCAGTTACTGATGGATCTGGATTACCCTGTGCATCCTTCTTATAGTTTTGGGAACATGTTAAACTCTGATAGTCTGGTGCTCCAATGGAATCAAATGGAATTCTTTTAAAATAAATTTCGGATTCACATATTTCACTTTTATTTCCATAAGAATCCACAGCTTGATATTTAACTTTTTTCTTACCTAACACATTCTCAT
>Ga0268298_10003556_pt1 | contig 15823 bp, 17 predicted proteins | sample WWTPWeurt_MetaG_FD_194462 | JGI IMG/M metagenome (GOLD analysis project Ga0268298, IMG submission 194462) | Activated sludge microbial communities from WWTP in Nijmegen, Gelderland, Netherland - WWTP Weurt | ecosystem: Engineered > WWTP > Aerobic digester > Activated sludge | place... | reverse complement strand
CGGGCTCGGCGTGCGGGTCACGACCACCCAGCGCATGCAGGGGCAGGGCGAGCTGCGCCAGACCGGCAACGCGCTCGACGTCGCGATCCAGGGCAACGGCTTCTTCGCGGTGACGCTGCCGTCGGGTGACACCGCGTACACGCGCAACGGCGCGTTCCAGCGCGACGCCAACGGCCTCCTGGTCACTAGCGAGGGCTACCCGGTCGCCGGCGAGATCACGATCCCGCCCGAGGCGCAGTCGGTGACGATCGCCGGCGACGGCAAGGTCACCGCGACGGTGCCCGGCGATCCCGCGCCGGTCGAGCTCGGCCAGCTGCAGCTCACGACGTTCGCCAACCCGGCCGGCCTCGAGGCGATGGGCGGGACGCTGTTCCGCGAGACCGCGGCCGCCGGCGACGCGGTCACCGGCAACCCCGGCGAGAACGGCGCCGGCGGGCTGCTCGGCGGCGCGCTCGAGCTGTCGAACGTCAGCGCCGTCGAGGAGATGATCGATCTGATCTCGGGGCAGCGCGCCTACGAGGTCAACACCCGCGTGATCAAGGCGGCCGACGAGATGCTCGGCCAGACGGCGCAGCTGCGATGAGCGCGCGCCACCTGCCGCTGCTGCTGGTGCTGCTGGCGTCGACCGCCGGCGCCGAGCCGCTGGCCGACGCGATCGGCGCGGGCGCCGCCGTCGGCTTGCCGAGCGAGCTGGCGGTGGTGGCGGTCCACGTCCCGCGCGGCCTGGCCCGGCGCTACGCCGACGTCGATCGGGCGCAGGTCGCGGTCGAGTGGCCCCGCGCCCCGCGGACCGGCCGGCTGAGCGTCCGGGTGCGGGTCCGCGGCGCGCGCGCCGGCTTCGTGCCGGTGACGATCGCCGCGAAGACCGCCGGGTTCGTCACGACCCGCGCGCTGCCCGCCGGCGCGCTGATCGCCGCGGCCGACGTCGTCGCGGTCAACCAGGTGATGGCGCCCGGCACCCAGCCGGCGCCGATCGCGATCGGCACGGTCACCACCACCGCGCTGGCCGCCGGCGACGTGGTCGTGGTCGCGGCCGTCACCCGGCCGCCGCCGGTGGCCCGCGGCGCCGCCGTCGAGGTCATCGTCGAGTCCGGCGCGATCACGATCCGCGCGCCGGGCCGCCTGGCCGCCGCCGCGCGCCCCGGCGAGACCGCCATCGTGCGCCTCGCCGACACCGGCCGCGATCTGCGCGGCACGCTCGTCGACGACCACCGCGTCGTCGTGGAGGAGATCCCATGACCCGCTCGCTCGCCTGGCTGCTGGTCGCGGCGCTCGCCGCGTGCACCACCCACATCGCGCCGTACCGCGCCAAGCACCGGCCGTTCGTCGCCGACGCCTACCCGGCGCGGCCGGCGCCGACCGGCGGCAGCCTGTACGCCGGCGACGGTTGGTTCGAGGACGACACCGCGCGCCACGTCGGCGACATCCTGGTGGTGCGCATCGACGAGCGCGAGGCCGCGACCCGCGACGCCTCGACCAAGCTCGGCAAGCAGGACGGCGCCAGCTACGGCATGCCGGCCGCGGTCGGGCTGCTGGCGGCGCTGACCAAGAAGTACCCGGACGTCGATCCCGCGCAGCTGTTCGCGACCGAGTCCGAGATGAGCTTCACCGGCTCGGGCAAGATCGCGCGCAAGGGCACGCTGTCGGCGACCCTGCCGGTGCGGGTCAAGCAGGAGCTCGGCAACGGCGACCTCTACGTCGAGGGCACCAAGGTGGTGATGGTCGGCGAGGAGGAGCACCACATCTACCTGTCGGGCATCGTCCGCACCGCGGACATCGCCGACGACAACACCGTCCCGTCGTCGCGCATCGCCGACGCCGAGATCGAGTACACCGGCCGCGGCGACGTCAGCGATCAACAGCGTCGGGGTTGGGGTAGCCGCCTGCTGGCGCGGGTGTGGCCGTGGTGATCGCGCGGCGGTGGCTCGCGCTGGCGCTGTGCGTCGGCGCCGTGGCGGCCAGCGCGCCGGCGCGCGCCGAGCGCATCAAGGACCTGGCGACCGTCGAGGGTGTGCGCAAGAACCAGCTGGTCGGCGTCGGCTTGGTGACCGGCCTGGCCGGCACCGGCGACGACGCCAGCTCGCCGATCGTGCGCCGCTCGATGGCCAAGATGCTCAGCCGGCTCGACATCAAGATCAGCCCCGAGGAGCTGCGCGCCAAGAACGTCGCGATCGTCGCGGTCACCGCCGAGCTGCCGCCGTTCGCCCGCCCCGGGCAAGCGATCGACGTGGTGGTGTCGTCGTCGGGCTCGGCCAAGAGCCTGGCCGGCGGCGTGCTGATGGGGACCCCGCTCAAGGGCCCCGACCAGCGGACCTGGGCGCTGGCCCAGGGCCAGCTCGCGGTCGGCGGGTTCCTGGTCGAGGCGGGCGCCGGCAGCCAGCGCAAGAACCACGTCACCGTCGCCCGCATCCCCGGCGGCGCGCTCGTCGAGGGCGCCGCGCCGACCCGGATGCCGCAGCGCGAGCTGGTGCTGAACCTCAAGACCGCCGACTTCACCACCGCGACGCGGATCGCCGTGGCGATCGAGGGCGCGCTCGGCGCCGGCACCGCGATCCCGCGCGACGCCGGCGCGGTGGTCGTGCCGATCACCGCGAGCTGGAAGGGCAAGGTCGCCGCGCTGATCGCCACGGTCGAGAGCGTCGAGGTCACGCCCGACGCGGTGGCGCGGGTGATCATCGACGAGCGCACTGGCACCGTCGTGCTCGGCGGCCAGGTGCGGCTGGGCGCGGCGGCGATCGCCTACGGCGGCCTCAGCGTGCAGATCGCCGAGCGCCCCGAGGTCAGCCAGCCGGCGCCGCTGGGCCGCGGCCAGACCACGGTGACCCCGCGCTCCGACGTCGCCGTCACCGAGGCCAGCGGTGAGCTGCACCTGGTCCCGGGCGCGGCCAACGTCGGCGAGCTCACCGCGGCGCTCAACCGGCTCGGCGTCAAGCCGCGCGATCTGATCGCGATCCTCCAGGCGCTCGCCGCCGCTGGCGCGCTGCGCGCCGAGCTGCAGGTGCTGTGATGGCGACCGCGCCGCTGGCCGCGCCCACGCCGGCCGAGGCCGAGCCGCCCGAGCGCACCGCCGCCAAGGGGCTCGAGAGCTTCTTCCTGCGCCAGCTCATGGCCGAGGCCCGGGCCAGCTCGCCGGGCCTCCTCGACGGCGGCTTCGCCGGCGACACCTTCCGATCGATGCTCGACGACGCGCTGGCCGACGCGATGTCGGGCGCGGGGATGGGGCTGGCCGACACCTTCGAGACCGCGCTGGGCGGGACGCCCGAGGCCGACGGCGACGCGGTCGTGCTCGATGCCGACGAGTTCGATCGCGCGATCGGCGGCCCGGCGCCGACCCGGACCCCGGCCGCGTTCGTCGCGCCGGCGATCGGCCGCTACAGCTCCGAGTTCGGCGAGCGGATCCACCCGGTGACCCACGCCGAGAGCTTCCACGAGGGCCTCGACATCGCGGCGCCGACCGGCGCGCCGGCCTGCGCGGCGGCCGCCGGCACCGTGACCCAGGCCGGCCCCGCCGGCACCTATGGCAACCTGGTCGTGATGCGCCACGCCGACGGCAGCGAGACCCGCTACGCCCACCTGGCCACCGTCGCGGTCCGGCCCGGCGATCGGCTCGACGCCGGCCAGCCGCTGGGCACCGTCGGTGCGACCGGCCGCGTCACCGGCCCGCACCTCCACTTCGAGGTGCGCGTCGGCGGTCGGGCCGTCGATCCGGAGCCGCTGCTGCCCGGCCCCGGCGGCAGGTAATTAAAGATCGCACCCCCCTGAACGCGTCCCCCGAGCGGCCGACTCAACAGCGTGGAGACAGCCCATGCGCATCGACCCAGCCACCATCACGCCGATCACCGACGCCGAACGGCGCCCCGGTCCCGCACCCACGCGCAACAGCGGCCAGCCCGCCAGCGTCGTGTCGCTCGGACCCGACGTCAGCGCCGCCGCCAGCGGTGAGGTGTCCCCCGAGATCAGCGCCCGCGTCAGCCGGGTGCGCGAGTTGCTCGCCAAGGGCGACTACGTGGTCGACCTCGACCGGCTCGCGGCCAACATCCTCGATGACGATCTGGCCCGCGAGGGCGATCGATGACCGCGCCGCCTTCACCGAACGCCGACCTGGTCGAAACCCTGGTCGTGCTGCGGGCGGTGTTGGCCGACGAGCGCCGCGCGATCTCGCGCCTTGATGTCGACGCGGTGCAGGCGCTCACCGCCCGCAAGCACGCTATCGTCGCCGCGCTCGAGCGCCACGCGGCCACGCCGCTCGACGGCGAGCGCCGCCGGCTGATGGCGCGGGCCCGCCTCGAGCTGACGGCCAACGCCGCGCTCCTGAACGCGGCCAAGGACGGCGTCGCCGCGCTGCTCGGCCGGACGCCGGACGACTGCTACGACCGCAAGGCCCGTCGCCAGTCGACCACGCAGCCGTTCCGCACGATCACGCTCTGATCCACCACTCGAACCGCGAGGTACCCCGTGTCCGACCTGCTGTCGCTGCTCGGTCTAGGCGCGGCGGGGCTGTCGGCGCAGCACACCGGTGTCGCCGTCGCCAGCAACAACGCCGCCAACGTCAACACCCCCGGCTACTCCCGGCAGCGCGTCGACCTGCGCGCCGAGCTGGCCGCGCCGCTGGTCGGCGGCGTGCGGTCGCTGGCGCCCGAGCGCTACCAGGATCTGATGCTGGCGTCGCGCGAGCGCGACGCCGCCGGCACGCTGGGCAGCGCCGCCGCGCAGGCCCCGGCGCTGCTCGATCTCGAGGCGCGCATCGACGGCGCCGGCGAGTCGATCGACACCCGGGTCGCCGCGCTGTGGGCCGGGCTCGAGCGAGTGTCGGCGATGCCGACCGACTCGCTCCTGCGCGACGCCGCGATCGCCGCGGCCAAGAACCTCGCCGACGGGCTGCGCGAGCGGTCCGCCGCCGTCGCCGCCGCGCGCTCCGACGCCGACGCGCGCATCGCCGATCACGCCGCCCAGGCCACGGCGCTGGCCAAGGAGCTGGCCGCGCTCAACACCCAGATCACCATCGACGGCGATCCGGTGCTGCGCGATCGCCGCGACCTCGCCGCCAAGCAGCTCGCCGAGCTGACCGGCGGCAGCGGCCGGGTCGACCCCGACGGCCGGCTGCGCTGGGTGCTCCCCGACGGCGGCGTGTTGGTCGACGGCAACCACGCCGCCAGCCTCGAGGCCACCCCCGACCCGGTCACCGGCTATCGCAAGATCGAGCTGGTCGACGGCCGCACCCGCCGCGACGTCACCACCAGCCTCACCGGCGGGCGGCTGGCCGGCGAGATCGCGTTCCGCGACGGCGACGCCGCGACCGCCGCCGCCAACCTCGATCAGCTCGCCTTCGATCTGACGACCTCGGTCAACGCCGTCCACCAGGCCAACGCCGGCCTCGACGGCGTCGCCGGTCGGCCGCTGTTCACGCCGCTGGCCGCCGCGGCCGGCGCCGCCACCGCGATCGAGGTCGCGCCGGCGGTGATCGCCAACCCCGATCAGCTCGCCACCGCCGCGGTCGGCGCCGGACCGGGCGACAACCAGGGCGCGCTCGCGCTGCTGGGGCTGCGCGAGCAGCGGGTCGCCAGCGGCGGCACCCAGACCCTGTCCGACGCCGCGATCGATCTGATCGGCAGCCTCGGGCGGCGCGCCCACGACGCCCAGGCCGAGGTCGATCGCTCGACGATCGTCGCCGATCACCTCGGCGACCTGCGCGACGCATTGTCGGGCGTCGATCTCGACGAGGAGATGTCCAACCTCGTCAAGTTCCAGCACGGCTCCGAGGCGATGACCCGGTTCCTGTCCGCCATCGACGGCATGCTCGGCGACATGCTCGATCGCCTGTAGGAGAGCTCCATGCGCATCACCGCTCACCATCTGCTCGAGCGCAGCGCCGGCCACATCGGCGCCGCGCAGACCGACATCGCCAAGCTCTCCGACCAGGTGTCGTCGGGGCTCGCGGTGCGCCGCGCCTCCGACGACCCGGTCGCGTGGATCCAGGCCCGCCGCGAGCAAGTGCGCGCGGCGATCAGCCACGGTCGCGGCGACGCGATCGGCCTCGGCAACGATCAGCTCGCCGAGACCGAGCGCGCGCTCGGCACGATCGGCGGTGTGCTCAGCGAGGCCCGGCAGCTCGCGGTGCAGGCGGCCAACTCCAACTACGTCGCCGACGACCGCGCCAAGCTGCAGCTCCAGGTCGCCGGCCTGTTCTCGGTGGCGCTGGCCTCGGCCAACAGCCGCAACTCCGCCGGCGAGTACGTGCTGGCCGGCGGCCAGGGCCTGGTCGCGCCGTTCGACGCCGCCGGCGCCTTCGTCGGCGACGCCACCCGGCGTCAGCTCGAGGCCGGCGAGGGCGCCAGCGCCGCCGCGACCCTGTCGGGCAGCGCGCTGACCGCGGCGGTCGCCGGCGGCATCGACGTGCTGCCGGCGCTGGGCCGGCTGGCGACGGCGCTCGGCGCCAACAACCTGGCCGGCATCCAGACCGCCATCGACGAGCTCGATCAGGCCCACGAGCAGGTCAGCCAGGCGCGCGGCGAGGTCGGCAGCATGATGGCGGTGTTCCAGGACGCCGACGCGTTCCGCGTCGAGCTCGAGAACACGCTGGCCGGCCGCATCGCGGCGCTGACCGAGGTCGACATCATCGACGCCGCGACCGATCTCGCGCAGCGCACCCAGGCGCTCGAGGCCTCGCAGACCGTCAACGGTCGGCTGGCGTCGCTGCTCAGCCCCGCCGGCCGCTAGCGCCGCGCCGCGCGCGCCGCGGTCCTGCTTCCCTGTCGACGCCCCGTCGCCGTCTCCCGGCCCGGGGCGTCGGCGCGTCCCGCCCCCGCCATGGCGTCAGTTTTGACGGTGATCCGCATGACACCCCCTCAACAAGCGCGCGATCGAGGCGAATCAAGCCAGTGCAAGGCGCAGCACAACCACTGAAGGAGTTCACGTCATGGCCATCTCGATCCTCACCAACGTCGCTTCGCTCAACGCGCAGCGTAACCTCAACACCACGCAGACCGCGCTCTCGGCTTCGATCGGCCGCCTGTCCTCGGGCATGCGCATCAACAACGCCGCCGACGACGCCGCCGGCCTCGGCATCAGCGAGAACCTGAAGGCCGACCTGCGGTCGCTGTCCCAGGCCAGCCGCAACGCCAACGACGGCGTGTCGATGTCGCAGGTCGCGGAAGGCTCGATGAACGAGATGCAGGGCATCGTCACCCGCATGCGCGAGCTGTCGGTGCAGTCGGCGAACCAGACGCTGGGCACCACCGAGCGCGGCTACATCCAGACCGAGTTCGGCCAGCTCCGCAACGAGATCAACCGCATCAGCGCGGTCACCGAGTTCAACGGCCAGAAGCTGGTCGACGGCTCCGCCTCGGCGGGCCTGTCGTTCCAGGTCGGCATGCAGAACACGGCCAACGATCGCATCTCGATGTCGATCACCAAGCTGACCACGTCGACCCTCGGCTCGACCTCGCTGCACATCGCGTCGGCGTCGCTGTCGACGGCGACCAACGCCCGCAACGCGCTCGGCGCCTTCGACAAGGCCATCGAGCAGCTGTCGACCGCGCGCGCCAAGGTCGGCGCCGTCCAGAACCGCATGCAGGTCACGATCTCGAACCTGGCGGTCGCGCACGAGAACCTGTCGGCCGCGAACTCGCGCATCCGCGACGTCGACGTCGCCTCGGAGACCTCGCAGCTCACCAAGGCCCAGATCCTCAGCCAGGCCGGCCTCGCGGTCTTGTCGCAGGCCAACCAGCTGCCGAACTCGGCGCTGTCGCTCCTCCGCTGATGTCGTGATCGTGCCCTGACGCCTCGGAACCACCATGTCGATCAACTTCAACGGACTCGTCAGCGGACTCGACACCGCGTCGATGATCGACCAGCTGGTGGCCGCCGAGAAGTCGTCGGCGACGGTGCTGCGCCAACGCGTCACCGACGTCAACCGTCAGGGCACGATCCTCGACGATCTCACCACCCGCCTGCTCAGCGTGCGCGACAAGGCGCGCGCCCTGGATCAGGCCAGCGAGCTCCGCACCGCCAAGGCCACCTCGTCCGACGACAGCCACGCCAGCGTGGTGGTCTCGGGCAGCGCCGCGGCGGCCACCCATTCCCTGCGCGTCGACACCCTGGCCCGCGCCCAGGTGACGACCTCGCGCACCTTCGCCAGCAACGGCGCCGGCGCCGCCGGCACCGGCTCGGTCGACATCACCACCAGCGCCGGCACCAAGTCGGTCAGCTGGACCGCGACCGACACGCTGCAGGACATCGCCGACCGCATCAACGCCGCCGACGCGGCGTCGACCGCGTCGGTGGTCTACGACGGCACCAACTACCGCCTGGTCGCCACCGCGCGCCAGCCCGGCGTCGCCAACGCCCCGACCTACACCGACGGCGGCGCCGGCCTCGGCTGGAGCGCCCCGGCCAACGTCACGATCGCCGCGTCCGACGCGCGGTTCACGCTCGACGGCATCGCGATGACCCGCAGCACCAACCTGGTCGCCGACGCGGCCAGCGGCATGACGCTGACGCTCAAGCGCGCCCACGCCGTCGGCGAGACCGACACCATCGTCGACGTCAGCTCCGACGGCGACGCCGTCAAGACCAAGGTCAAGGACGTCGTCGACGCGTTCAACACCGCCGCCAACCTCGTGACCAGCCAGCTCAGCTACAGCGGCGTCACCAAGGGCGCCGGCACGTTGTTCGGCGACAGCACGCTGCGGCAGCTGCAGCTGGCGATGAACAAGGCGGCGACCGACAGCCACGGCGGCAAGACCCTCGCCGGCCTCGGCATCACCTTCGATCGCACCGGCCGGCTGTCGATCGACGACGCCAAGCTCACCGCCGCGATCGCCGCCGACCCGCGCGCCGCCGAGCGGCTGTTCGTCGACGGCGGCCTCGGCACCAAGCTCGGCGACCTCGCCGACCAGTACGCCCGGTCGGGCGACGGGATCCTCGCCGCCAAGGGCAAGTCCCTCGACAGCCAGGCCGCCTCGTACCAGAAGCAGATCGATCGCATCGAGGACGCCGCCACCAAGGTCGGCGAGCGCCTCCGCGACCAGTTCACCAAGCTCGAGAAGGCGCTGTCGACGATGCAGCAACAGAGCGCACGCCTGACCGCCATCCTCGGCTGAGCCGCTCCCCCGGAGGCCCCATGTACGCCCGCGCCGCCGTCGCCTACCGCCAGGTCGATCTCGAATCGGCGTCGAAGCCCGAGATCCTCAACCGCCTGTTCAACCGCTTCCTCCAGGACGTCACCCGCGCGCGCACCGCGATCGCGGCCCGGGACATCGCCGGCAAGGCCGCCGCGATCGATCACGCCGCGCGGATCGTCGTCGAGCTGCGCGCCGCGCTCGACCACGGCCAGCACGTCGAGCTGTGCGCCAACCTCGACGCGCTGTACCAGTTCGTCGACGAGCAGCTCACCGCCGCCAACTGCACGATGGCGGTGCCGCCGCTCGACGCCGCCAGCCGGGTCATGACCGACCTGCGCGACGCGTTCGCCGAGGTCCGGGGGCAGCCATGAGCCAGGCGGTCACCGAGCTCCTGGCCCAGCTGGTCGAGGCGACCTCGCCGCCGCCCGAGGCCGGCGAGCCCGAGCAGATCCTGGCGGCGTTCGACGCGATGATCGCCACCCGCGCCGCGCTGCTGCACGCCCTCGAGGCGGCCGCGCCGATCGGGCCGACGCCGGCCGGGCTCGACCTCGCCGACGAGCTGGCCCGCCGCGATCAGGCGTGGCTGGCCGCCCTCGGCCTGGCCCGCCACGCCGTCGCCGAGCGGCTGGTCGCGGTGCGCCGGGCCCAGCGCCGGACCTGAGGCACGGTTGGCGGGTTTGACCCGCCGTCGTCAGCCATGACGGCGGTCGTCGCCGCGCCGCCGCAACCCGGCGAGATCGCGACGCCGATCTTGGCGCACGGTTCGCAAGAGGCGAGGCCATGGCCGCCGTGGCCCCCTTGCCAGCCCCCCTCCCTGCTGCGCCGCTCCGCTACCCCTACGGGCGGCAGAGCATCGACGCCAGCGACGTGGCCGCGGTGACCGCGGCGCTCACCGGCGACCTCCTCACCTGCGGCCCGGCGGTGGCCGGCTTCGAGGCCGCGCTGGCCGCCTACCTCGGCGCCAGCCACGTCGCGGTGTGCGCCAACGGCACCGCGGCGCTGCACCTGGCCTATCTCGGCCTCGGGCTGGCGCCGGGCGACGAGATCATCACCTCGCCGATCACCTTCTCGGCCACCGCCTCGGCGGCGTACCAGGCCGGGCTCGGTGTCCGGTTCGCGGACGTCGATCCGATCACCGGCAACCTCGACCCGGCGGCGGTGGCGGCGCTGATCGGCCCGCGCACCCGCGCGATCGTCGCGGTGCACCTGGCCGGGCAGCCGTGCGACCTGGCCGCGCTGGCCGCGCTGGCCCAGGCCCACGGCCTGTACCTCATCGAGGACGCCTGCCACGCGCTCGGCGCGCGCTACCGCGGCGCGATGATCGGCGGCGACACCAGCGACGCTGTCGCGCTGTCGTTCCACCCGGTCAAGCACATCACGACCGGCGAGGGCGGCGCGGTGATCATGCGCGCGCCCGCCCACCACGCGCGGGTGCTGCGGCTGCGCCACCACGGCATCGAGCGCGATCCGGTGCGGCTGTCGATCCCCAGCCCCGGCCCCTGGTACCACGAGGTCGTCGAGCAGGGCTTCAACTACCGGCTGCCCGACATCCTGTGCGCGCTCGGCACCTCGCAGCTCGCGCGGCTGCCGCGGTTTCTCGCCGCGCGGCGCGCGCTGGCCGCGGCGTATCGCGCCGAGCTGGCCGCGCAGCTGCCGGCCGGCCTGGTGACGGCGCCGCCCGAGCTGCCCGAGCGCGACCACGCCTACCACCTGTTCGCGGTGGCGATCGACTTCGCCGGCCTCGGCGTCGATCGCGGCGACCTGATGCGCGGCCTGGCGGCCCGCGGCGTCGGCACCCAGGTCCACTACATCCCGCTCACCGCCCAGCCGTTCCACCGCGATCGCCCCGGCGCCGAGCCGCCGCGATCGCGCCCGGGCGCCGACGCCTACTACCAGCGCACGCTCAGCCTGCCGCTGTACCCCGATCTGACCTCGGCCGACGTGCGCGCGATCGTCGCGACGCTGGCCACCACTCTCGCGGAGCTCCGGCCATGACCCCTCAGCTGCCCTCGTCGCTCGCCGCCCGCACCCGCCAGTCGATCCGCACGCTCGACGATCAGGTCGTGCTGGTCACCGGCGGGACCGGCTCGTTCGGCCGCGCTTTCGTCCAGGCGCTGATCGCCGAGGGCAGCCCCAAGAAGGTCATCGTGTTCTCGCGCGACGAGCAGAAGCACTACCAGCTCGAGCGCGCGCTGCGCGATCCGCGGCTGCGGTTCTTCGTCGGCGACGTCCGCGATCGCGATCGCCTGACCACCGCGCTGCGTGGCGTCGACGTCGTGGTCCACGCCGCGGCGATGAAGCACGTGCCGATCTGCGAGTACAACCCGATCGAGGCGGTCCAGACCAACGTCGTCGGCGCCCGCAACCTGATCGAGGCGGCGATCGCCAACCGCGTGCCGCGGGTGATCGGCCTGTCGACCGACAAGGCGGTGGCGCCGGCCAACCTCTACGGCGCGACCAAGCTGTGCATGGAGAAGCTCCTGGTCGCGGCCAACGCCTACGCCGGCGATCTGGCGACCCGGTTCTCGCTGGTGCGCTACGGCAACGTCATGGGCTCGGCCGGCAGCGTGATCCCGCTGTTCGAGTCGCAGCGTGACGGCGGCCGGATCACGATCACCGACGAGCGCATGACCCGGTTCTGGATCCGCATGAGCGACGCGATCGCGCTGGTGCTGCGCGGGCTCGAGCTGATGACCGGCGGCGAGATCTTCGTGCCCAAGCTGCCGACCACCGACATCGTCACGCTGGCCGAGGCGATGGCGCCGGGCGTGCCGCGCGAGACGATCGGCATCCGCCCCGGCGAGAAACTGCACGAGGTGCTGCTGTCCGCCGAGGAGGCCCGCCGCGCCGCCGACCTGGGCGAGCTGATGGTGATCTGGCCCGAGTACGCGTTCCATCAGGGCGGCGAGCGGCCGGCCGGCCAGCCGTTGCCCGACGGCTTCGTCTACTCGAGCGACCACGCCGACCCCCGGCTGGGCGTCGAGGAGACGCGCTGGCTGCTCGAGCACGTGGCGTGATCGCGCCGCGGCTGCTGCTGCGCGCCGACGCCAGCCACCGGCTCGGCAGCGGCCACGCGCTGCGGCTGGCCGCGCTCGCCGAGGCCGCGATCGACGCCGGCGGCGCGGCGACGCTGGTGGTCGGCGGCGATCCAGCGCCGACCCTGGCGATGTTCGCGGCGCGGGACCTCCCCGCGCTGGCGATGGCCACCGACAGCGGCGGCCCGGCCGACGCCGCCGCGACGATCGCGGTGGCCCGCGCGCGCGGCGTCGACGCGGTCGTCATCGACGGCCCCGCGTTCGCGGCGCCGTACGTCGCGGCGTTGGCGGCGGCCGGGCTGCGGACGGTCGCCGTCGACGATCTCGGCCTCGCGCCGCCCCCGGCCGCGGTGATCGTCAACCACAACCTCGGCGCCGAGGCGCTGGCCGATCGCTACCCCGCGGCCGCGCTGCGGCTGCTCGGCCGCCGCTACCACCTGCTGCGCCGCGAGCTCCGCGCGCTGCCGGCCGGCGGCGCCCCGGCGCGGCCGCAGGTCGAGCGCGTGCTGATCACGATGGGCGGCAGCGATCCGGCCGGCGCGACCGCGCGGGTGCTCGGCGCGCTGCCGCCGGGCGCGCTCGCCGTCACCGTCGTGCTCGGCCCCGGCTTCCGCGTCGACGCCGCGCTGACCGCTGGCGTGACCGCGGCGACGCGCGTCGGCCACCAGGTCGAGCTCGCGCACCAGCCGGCCGATCTGCCGGCGCGGATGGCGGCGTGCGACCTCGCGATCAGCGCCGCCGGCGGCACGCTCGCCGAGCTCGGCTACCTCGGGCGGCCGACGCTGGCGCTGGCGATCGCGCCCGATCAGCTCGCCAACGCGCAGCGCCACGTCGACGCCGGCCTGGCCGCCGGCGGCTGGCCGCTGGCCGCCGTCGACGATCGCGCGCTGACCGCCGCGCTCGCCGCGCTGATCGCCGACCCGCAGGCCCGGCGCGCGCTGGGCGCCGCCGCCGCCGCCGCCAGCGACGGGCAGGGCGCGGCCCGGGTCATCGCCGCGCTCGCGGCGTGACGGCGCCGGTCGTCACACCCGCAGCTCGCCGTCGATCCAGATCGGCAGCGTGCGCTCGGGCAGGCCGGCGCGCGCGACCGTGCGCAGCGCACGGACGTCGACGTCGAGGACGGCGCGGGCCAGGCGCCGCAGCTCGGCCTGGGTCTCGGCGTGGCCGCGCGCCGACGCCACCGGCTGGCGGTGATCGATCGAGCGGCGGATCGCGTCGGACAGCGGCAGCGTCGCGATCACCCGGGTGCGCACCATCAGGTAGTCCGAGATCATCGCCGCCATGCGATCGAACACCGCCGCGTCGCGCGGGCCGCCGAGCATGTTGCCCACCAGCATCACGCCCAGGCGCGCCAGCACGTCGGTCACGCGGTCGGCCAGGATCGGATCGCTCTCGCGCAGGTCGGCGACGATCGCCTGCACCGGCCGGGTCTCGCCGTCGCCGGCGAACCGATCGTCGAGCTGGCGTCGGGTCGCGGCGTCCTCGGGCAACCGCCGCACCAGCCGCTGCACCATCGCCTTCAGGAACGCGTAGGCGTTCTGGATCGAGGTGAGCTGCGGCGTCATCACGATCAGCTTGAGGTCGGCGGCCGCGACCAGATCGATCGTGTTCCACGCGGTGCCGGCGCCGACGTCGACGATCACCACGTCGCCAGCGAGCTTGGCGATCGCGCGCAAGAGCCGCAGCTTCTGGCCGGCGTTGATGTTGGCGGCGCCGACCCGCGCGCTGCCCGGCACCAGCGCCAGGTTGGGCACCGCCTCGACGGCGAGCGCCACGTCGGCCAGCGTCGACGCCTCGTGATCGAGGAAGCCGCCCAGGCCCGGGCCGGGGCGGTTGATGCCGAGCATCGTGTGCAGGTTGGGCGCGCCGAGATCGCCGTCGACCAGCGTCGTGCGGTAGCCGAGCCGGCCCAGCGTCACCGCCAGGTTGAGCGACACGACGCTCTTGCCGACGCCGCCCTTGCCGCCGGCGACGGCGATCAACCGACCGGCCCGCGGCGGCGCGTCACCCATGGCTGGCTCCGGCGCCGGCCAGCGCGGCGCCGACCTCGCGGCACGTGTGGGCGGCGGCCTGCAACAGCTGGCGCGACGCGGCGAGGTACTCGGCGAACGGCGCGGGCCGGCGCGCCATGTCGAGCGCCGAGTCGATCGGCCGCTGCGCGCGCATCGCGATGAACGGGTGCCGGCCCAGGCAGCGCGACAGCTCGGCCTCGACGACGGTCAGCCGGGCGTGGGCCCGCGCGTCGTCCTTGGCCGCCAGCCACGCGCCGCGATCGGCGAGCCGGCCGGCGCGCCGCAGGTCGCGGGCGACGCGCTCGCGCCAGGCCTGGGCCCGGGCCGCGCGGGGCTCGCGCGCGGTCGCGGCGATCGCGCGGTCGAACGCGGCGGCCACGTCGACGGTGGTGGTCAGCTCGGCCAGCACCTCGGCCAGCGGCTGGTGGCGCATGCCGGGGATCGCGCAGCCGCCCTCGGTGCAGTTGAACAGCCGCACGCGCTCGCCGTGGTGCGCGGCCTGCTCGACGAACCAGCGGTGGAACATCGCGAACATGAAGCTCGACGGCACGGTGCCGCCGTGCCAGCCGGGCAGCTCGACCGCGCGCTCGCGCGCCGGCCGCGGCCCGCCGGCCGCCTTCATGCGGTGGAAGTCGGCGCTCCAGCCGGCGACCGCCAGCGTCCCGTCGGCCGCGCGCTCGATCGTCGCGCCGCCGTCGCACGAGGTGTCGACGTACATCTTGCCGGCCGGGAACGACAGGTCGAGCCCGACGGTGATGATCGGGTCGCAGCGCCAGGCCAGGCCCAGCGACAGCGCGGTGGTCGCGACCGAGCCGCCGCCCGGGATCTCGGCCCCGCCGCCGACCGCCTGGTACAGCCAGCGATCGAGCGCGCCGTTGGACGCCAGCGTCAGGTAGCGCGGCACCGGCAGCTCGAACAGCGCCGGGTGCACCGTCACCGCGTTGATCAGCGCGGCGACGCCGTCGAGGTCGCCGTCGCGGAAGTGGTAGCGCACGTCCTGCGGGTCGACGGTCAGCACCACGTCGGGCACCACGCCGGCCGCGCGCAGCGGCCGCAGCGAGTGCGAGAAGCCGACCACGATCGCCCGGCCGCGCAGCGCGCGCAGCTGCGCGACGTTGCCGGCCAGCGACGGGCCGGGCGCGCAGATCACCATCGGCACGCCGGCGAACGCGTCGCCCACCGCGTCGACCGACGGCCAGCGCGCCAGCGCCGGCAGGTTGGCCAGGCCCTGCTCGAGCCAGGTCCGCGAGAACGCGTCGACGGTGTTCTCGTGGACGCGCAGATCGCTGAGCGCCGCGTGGACCGCCTCGGCGATCGCGTGGAGCTGCTCGGCCGGCGCGGCGCCCAGGCTGCGCACGACGACGCGCTCGGGTGGCGCCGGCACCAGCGTGTGGACGGCGCGCTGCACCTCGGCCGGCGAGGTCGCGGCGATCGCCGGCGCCGGGTAGCTGGTCGGCGCGGGATCGTCGACGACGATCACCCGGGTCTGGCCGAGGTCGAACAGCATCGCGCAGACGTGCTCGAGCCCGGGGCCGACCAGCACGATCAGATCGCGGGTGACGTCCCAGGTGCTCGGCAGCAGCTCGTCGACCAGGCACGCCACGCCGAGCGGCGTCGTCACCAGTTCGCTGGCCGGCGGCAGCGCCCGGCCGCG
>Ga0268298_10003555_pt1 | contig 15826 bp, 12 predicted proteins | sample WWTPWeurt_MetaG_FD_194462 | JGI IMG/M metagenome (GOLD analysis project Ga0268298, IMG submission 194462) | Activated sludge microbial communities from WWTP in Nijmegen, Gelderland, Netherland - WWTP Weurt | ecosystem: Engineered > WWTP > Aerobic digester > Activated sludge | place... | reverse complement strand
GTCGTTCACGCCCGTGACGTCGTCGAAGTAGATCTGCGGCGTGTGTTTGGCGCCGTAGAGCCCCGCGCTCTTCAGCGGGCATTCCGTACCCGAAATGTCTTCGGCATACGCCTTCCAGGAAATGCCAGCGGCGGTGAGCTGGTTCACCAGGTGATCGGTCGTCGCCTGGTGGTTCTTGTCCGGATCGTTGTCGTCTTTGATCCCGAAGGCGTCGCCGGCTTCGAGCCAGATGTAGTTGGGCTCGCTCGGGTGGAGACCTGGCGGCGTGTAGTACTGATCGGCGTGCGCGGCGGTCTTCACCAGTGTGTCGTTGATGTAAGGCGCCGACTTGGAGGCCTGAATGGTGGACCAGCTGTGGTTCTCCATCACGATGACGAAGACGTTCAGGATGGCGTGACCGGCGCCGCTGCTTCCGCCCGTGCCCGCGCCGCCTCCGAGGCCCCCCGCGCCTCCGGTTCCGACACCGCCCGAGCCGCCGCCGGTGGAAGCGCCCGCGGCCCCCGCCACGCCGCCCGTGCTGCCACCCGCCCCTCCCGTCGACGACTTCTCGTCCCCGCTGTCCGAACCGCAGCCAAGAAGCCCGAAGCAGCCGAGGCAGAGCGCTCCTACACCCAGTCTCGAAGTACGCACTCCGGAGTTCTACGTTCGCGAACCGGAGGCGGCAATCGCCTTCTTCAAGCCGCGTATTCGATGCGGAGCGTCTCGATGATGAAGCGAACCAGCTCCTTCACTTTGGCGGTGCTCTCGTGGCGCACCATCACGTAGCCGTCCCCCTCGTAGCTGTCGTTCTTCTGGGCGCCGATCTCGGGCAAGCGCGCCTGGACCACGAAGCGTCCGACTTCTTCGTAGGTCTCGTGCAAGCCCGACACCCGCGCGACTCGACCGCGCCCCATGCCGCGCACGTAGGCCGTGCCCGCCGCCCACTTGCGCTCCCACGGGGCGTCGAGCTCCCCGTCCACCACTGCGCGCGCCCACGCTCGATAGATGTCTACGTCGTGGACGACGCCGGTCATGTGGAGCAATTGGGCGCCCGGCGGCCGGGCCGCGATCTCTCCGATGGCCAAGCTGCCGTCCGATCGCTCGAACCACTCCATGTGGGTCATGCCGTCTTCGAGCCCGAGGGCGCGGATGGCGGAGAAGCCGAGCTCCTTTAGCTCTCGGATGCGGGGCGTGTCGATCTCGCGTGGCAAGACGCACGCCCACTGGATCCATGGATTTTCGAGCACCTCGAGGCAGCCCGGGTGATAGTTCGACACCGAGTGGACTCGCGGCTCTCCGCCGAGGGTGAGCGTCTCGAAGCTGTGCTCGCTCCCGCGCAACATCTCTTCGCCGAGCACGGGGTTGTCCTCCGACGCTCGCAGCGCCGAGAGCAGCGAGCGCAGCGTCTGGTCGTCGGCGACGCGGAACGTGGCCTTGGCTCCCATTCCGGCGGGCGGCTTCAGAATCAACGGGAAGCCAACCTCCTCGGCCAGAGCGCGGGCGTCGGCCAACGAGTGCAGCAAGCGATGACGCGCCACGGGCAGCCCATGGGCTCGGAGCGCGTCCTTCATGCGGGCCTTGTCGCGGAAGAGCTGCGCCGTCGCGACGTTGGTCCCCAGAACCCCGTAGCGCTCGCGTGCGATGGCTAGGTTCACCATGAGCATCTCGAGGATGCCGACGATACGATGAGGCGCCCCGTGCCGGCGTCGCAAGACTTCGACGCCGTCGAGCACGTCCGAAAGGCTCATGGGCTCGGTCACGCGCACGAGGTCGTGGTACACGTGCTCGTCGCTGCCGGCGGGCGGCGTATGAACCACGCCGAGCAAACGCACGTCTGGTAGACTTGCCACTGCTCGCACGAAGCGCATCGTCGCGTCGGAAGGGAAAGGCGCGACGAACACGACGTTCTTGGGCAAGATGAAAGCGTCGCCGCCCCGGCGACGGCCGTCAACTCGAGCGTTTGGGCGAGCCGGATCCGCTCGCTTCGGGCAGCGGGCCCTCGTCCAGAACCTCGGCTACGAGTCGCATCATCGCCTGGTGCCAGGGCCCGAGCGGCGAGTCTCGCCGCGCACGCACCAGCTCGAGCCGTGCATCCAGGTCGCGCCGCGTGCCGGCGAGAGGGTCGCCCGCGCCGGCGCGGAAGTAGCGATCGAGCTCCACGCACTGGAAGCAAGCGCCGTTCTGGGCCACGAGCGCGCAGCTTCCTTGGTATTTCGCCTCCAGGCGCGCCCGAGCCGACTGGAGCAGTGCCTTGGTGCGACCGAACGAGGACTGGATCACTTCGGCCACCTCTTCCACCGTGAAGTCGTAGACCTCTTTCAGGAGCAGAACGGCGCTCTCTTCGGGCTCGAGGTTCCTCGAAGTGCAGGCGAAGCACACCGCCACATGGTCCTTGGCGATGCTCTTCATCTCGGGCGAACCGGCGAGCTGGCGCGAGTCCGCCAGGAACTGCGCGTCGGCCTGGGCGTGGAGCTTCGTCAGGTCGAGCATGTTCTCGCGCCAGGTGGAGTGCTTCCGCAGGTAGTCGAGGCCGAGATTGGTGGCGACACGGAAGAACCAGGCTCGCAGCAAGGCGGCGTCGTTTGGCACGCTCTGCTGTTCGAGGGCGCGCACGGCGGTCTCTTGCACGAGCTCGGAGGCGACGTCCTGTCGTGCGACGAGGCGTGCGAGATACTGAGTGAGTGCTGGGCGGTGGCTCTCCCACTCGGCTGCGATGCGCTCGCGATCGTTCATGCTTCACTCACGAGTCTAGCGGACGCCGCCGACGGCGTGACCCGGTGGACGAGCTCGAGCACCGCATTGGCGACTTCGTCCGGACGCTCTTCGGGCACGAAGTGCCCGGCGCCGGAGAGCACTCGGAGCTCGGCGCCGAGGAGCTCGGCGGACCGCTGCCCGACCGAGACCGGGAAGAATGGGTCCCGGTCGCCCCAGAGCACCACGCTCGGCAGCGCGAGCGCCGAAGCGGCTTCGTAGATGGGCTGGTAGAGGCCGGCGAGATCGCGCATCGATGCGTAGAAGATCTCCCGAGTCGAGCGCACGGAGTTCGGAGCGAGCGAGCGCCGGAAGCGGTCGAGCGGGAACGCTCGGCGATCGCCGGTGGCCGCGCGCCACATCATCTCGAGCCCGAGGCGCCCGAACGCCAACCGGAACATCAACCGGCCGAGGAGCGGTACCTGCGCGACTCGAAGCGGCAGAGGCACGGGGGTGTCGGGAAACAGGTTGGTGGCCATGACCGACAGCGAACGGACACGGCGGCCGAGTCGCCGCGCCAGCGCCACGGACACGGGCCCGCCGAAGTCGAAGCCCACGAGGTGCAGCGTCTCGAGCTCCAGTTCGTCGACGAGCGAGAGCAAGCTCTCGGCGTGGGCTTCGGCGTGGGCTCCCGGGGGCGCGGGGGCCGAGTCGCCGAACCCGAGCAGGTCGGGCAAGAAGACCCGCGTCTCGGCGGCCATGCGCGTGGCCACCTCGCGAAACGTGTGGCGGCTGCCGGGAATGCCGTGGAGCAGCAGAACCGCAGGTCCCCCCTGCCCCAAGCGATCGAGGTGAAAGCGCGGACGAAGCGCGCGGATCTCCGAGGTCATGTGCACTAGAACGATCGAGCGCGGACGAACGGATGGCGAAGCGTCGAGCCCGCGGCGGACGAGCGACGCTTGACAGGCGAGCGCGACGGGTTCATGGAAAGGGTGATGCGTCTCTTCACCGCGACCACCACGACCACTACCCGCTGCGGCGGGAGCGGTTTCGTGTGGGCGCGGCGTTAGACCCGAAAACCCCCAGAAATCAGCCCCGCCGGCAGCGCCCGCGGGGCTTTTTGCATTTGCACTTCGAGAGCTCCGCGGCGGCCACGACCCCCCACCCGGAGAACGACCATGCTCGACGAACACGATCACAGAAATCTCGGCAAACGACTCGACCTATTCCATTTTCAAGACGAAGCGCCCGGAATGGCGTTCTGGCACCCGCGGGGGTTCGCCCTCTATCGCGTGCTCGAGGAGGCGGCGCGCCGGCAGATCGCTGCGCAGGGCTATCGAGAGGTGCGCACGCCTCAGCTCTTGCGCCGCGCCATCTGGGAACAGAGCGGACATTGGCAGAGCTTCCCGGAAGGCATGTTCGTGTTTCCCGCGGAAGAGGCGGCGCTCAAGCCCGTGAGCTGCCCGGGGCACGCCCAGATCTTCCGCGACGCGCAGCCATCGTTCCGTGACCTGCCGCTCCGACTCGCAGAGTTCGGGCGAGTCCACCGCGACGAGCCGAGCGGAACGCTCCACGGGCTGTTCCGCATGCGGGAGTTCACGCAAGACGATGGGCACGTGTTCTCTGCGAGCCCGGACGCCGAGGGCGAGATCATCGGCTTCTGCGCCGGGCTCCTCGACTTCTACCGCGCGTTCGGTTTCGAGCAGGTCGAGGTCGGGCTCTCGCTGCGTCCCGCCGCGCGGGCGGGGTCGGACGCGATCTGGGACCAAGCCGAGGCGCTGCTCCGTCGCGCCGCCGTCGGCGCCGGACTCGACTTCCGCGAGCAACCCGGAGCCGGCGCGTTCTACGGACCGAAGCTCGAGTTCTCACTCCGCGATCGGCTGGGCAGAAGCTGGCAGTGCGGCACGATTCAGCTCGATTTCGTGCTGCCCGAACGCTTCGACCTCGAGTACGTCGAGCGCGGCGGAGCCCGGGTTCGCCCGGTGCTCTTGCACCGCGCGCTCTACGGCAGCCTCGAGCGCTTCGCCGGCGTGCTGCTCGAACACCACGCCGGTCTCTTGCCCGCATGGCTCGCTCCCGAGCAAGTCGTGGTCGCGCCGGTCGCGGCCGAGCACGCGGGCTACGCGCGGCGGGTCGCAGTGGAGCTCGCGGCGCATGGGCTTCGCGCGCGCGTGGACCAGCGAGACGACTCGCTGTCTCGCCGCGTGGCGCTCGCCCACGAAGCGGGCGTGCCGGTGTTGGCGGTGGTCGGGGCTCGCGAAGAACGCGACGCCGCGCTCTCACTTCGGAAAAAATCGGGCAGCGTGGTCCTCCCCCTCGCCTCCGCCATCGAGAGCCTGCGCGAGGAGTGCCGCCCGCCGGTCTGAACGGGATCGCTAGAGCGGATATCGCAACGTGCTGCCGAACACAGTCACCATGACGAGCACGGTGGGAAAGAGCACCAAGCAAACCAGAAACGTGTACCCCATCACGTCGCGGGCGCGCAGCCCGAACAGCCCCAGGATGGGCAGCATCCAAAATGGTTGCACCAAGTTCGCGAGCGCTTCGCCGAGGTCGTAGACCGCCACCATCCAGCCGAGGTGAACGCGAAGGTCGTGGGCTGCCTGCATCACATAGGGAGCCTCGATGATCCACTTGGAGCCGCCGCTCGGAACGAACACGCCGAGCAGCGCCGAATACACCGCGATCAGCGGGGGAAACGTCAGCGGCGTCGAAACGCTGACGAAGAAGTGAGCGATGCGCTCGTTCAGCTGGGTGCCGGCGATGATGGCTGCGATGCCGGCGTAGAACGGAAACTGAAGGATCACGCCCCACACGCCCGGTGTCGCCTCCTTCACCGCGCGCATCAGACGAGCCGGCGTGAAGTGCAGCGCCACACCCAACGTCAAGAACGTCAGGTTGATGGAGTCGAGGGTGATGGCCGAGAGCCGCTCTTCGGCGGTGACGAAGTAGCGCACGAGATACGTGCCCGCGAGCAGCACGACGAGGACGTTGAGGACCGGGCTGTGTTCGAGCCACTCACCGGGCGTGCCCTTGCGTTCGGGGTCGGGCCGTTCGAGGGGAGACACGCCGAGCTCGATGCCCATGTCCGCCGCCGTGCGCGCCCGAGCACCGACGGGCACCATGGCGTAGACCAAGAGCGAAACCACCGCGAGCTCCACCGCCACGCTGGCGAAGCTCTGCCAGAGAAAGATGGTGTGCCGAAGTGGAATGATGCCGCCGGCGACGACCTGACTCGGGCCCGCCACGATCTCGCGGATCTTTGCTGGGAGCGCCGAAGCCGTGGCCATCTGGAGCGCCGCCGAGCCGCTCAGGCCCTGCGCCCACACCGTGCCCAGGCCGAGAAACGAGCTCGCAGCCAGCGCGCGGTAGTCGACCCGAGGCAGCTTGCGCGCCACCTCTTTTGCGAGCATGGCGCTGAAGATCAAACTGAAGCCCCAATTGAGCCAGGACGACAGCATGGCGAAGAGCGCCACCATGGCCACGGCGTTGCGGGGCGAGCGTGGGACCGAGGCGAGCCCTGCGATCAGGCGGTAGACGGGTCGCGTCGTCGCGACGACGTAGCCGGTGATGATCACCATCGCCATCTGCAACGTGAACGACAGGAGCTTCCAGAACCCGTCGCCCCAGAGCTTCACCACCTCGAACGGTGGGGTCTTGGTCAGCGTCATGGCGGCCACGCAAACGAGCGCCGTGGCGGCCAACGCGAACACGAACGCATCCGGGATCCAACGCTCCGCCCACGCGGTGAAGGCCATGGCGGCCCGCGCAATGGGGCCGAGCTCTCCGTCATCGTCGGGTGGTGGGGAACCGTTCTTCCGCGCGGGAGGCGCGTCGACGGAGGCAGGCAAGTCTGCGCCGCTCATCGCGAGGGAGCCTACACCCGAACCCGCGCGCAAGGGCCGACAGCGGCGCGAAGACTCTCTGCGAAGTCGCGGAGGTCGGCGAGGTCGTCGCCGCTCGCCTCGCGTTGGACTACGCTCTTGGTCACACCATGCGGCGACCTCTGCGCTTCCCGGGTTCCATCACGGTTGTCTTGGCTGGCCTCGTGCTCGGTTGCTCTTCGTCGGGTGGTGGCGGTGGCGCCGCGCCCTGCGACGACGCGGGCACGTGCAACTTCGGCCTCGTGTGTGTGCAGGGCTACTGCGTCGCGTCCGACGGCGGCGCCGGGACGAGCTCGGGCGGAACGTCGGCCGGTGGCGCGCCGAGCGGCGGCGGACAAAGCGGCGCGCCGAGCGGCGGCGGCGGACCGAGCGGTGGCGGCGGACCGAGCGGTGGCGGCGGACCGAGCGGCGGCGGCGGACCGAGCGGCGGCGGCGGACCGAGCGGTGGCGGCGGACCGAGCGGCGGCGGCGGACCGAGCGGTGGCGGCTTCGGCGGCAGCGGTGGCTTCGGCGCCTCGGGAGGTTCGCCGAGCGGCGGTGGCTTCGGCGGCAGCGGAGGCTTGCCCACGGGCGGCGGAGGCTTCGGCGGCAGCGGCGGTGTGCCCCCGAGCGGAGGCGGCGGCAGCGGCGGTTCGGGTGCGACCGGCAACTGCTGCACTTCACACTCGGGACCAGGTTGCACCAACGCGTCGATCCAGTCCTGCGTGTGTGCGGTCGACAGCTACTGCTGCTCGACGTCTTGGGACAGCGTGTGCGTCGGCAAAGTGAGCTCTGCCGGTTGTGGTACCTGTTCGGGCAGCGGCGGCACCGGTGGGAGCCCGGGCAGCGGCGGAACGGGTGGCGGCACCGGGCAAGTCTGCGGCGCCACCACCTGCGGGTCGGCAGCCAGCTGTTGCACGTGCTCGGGGCAGAAGATCTGCATCTCCTTGCCCGCGGGCTACACGTGCTCGAGCTGGTCTTCGACGTGTAGCTGAGGCCCGCGCCATCGCGGCGGGTCGGTGTCAGTACGTAGCCGATCGCCCGGAATTGAAGCCGGCGCCGTCATCGGTCAAGCTCTCCAGGGTGCGGGCAGGAATCGGCGCATTGGCGTTCGCCGCGAGCTTCGGTGTGGCTGCGTGCGGTCATGACGAGCCCTGGCGCGAGCCCGGCGACGCGCCTCGGCACGGCTTCGACGACGCTGCGCGCGCCGAGCTCACCGCCGCCGGCGTCGACAAGTACTTCGACCGCTTCGAGCCGGAGAAAGCCCTCACCTACTCCGACTTCGACGCCTACGTGTTCACGCCTCGCGACGACGGGCCGACGTGCATGTACGGATCTCCGTTCCGGGTCAGTGTGCGTGACGTCGGCGCCGAAGATCTGTTGATCTATCTGCAGGGCGGCGGCGCGTGTTGGAGCGATCTCTGCGCTGCCAACGAGGACGCGAGTATGGGTGTGCAACCCATCGGCTGGACGGACGCCGACCCCGATCGCAACCCGACGTTGTCGCAGATGAACGTCGTGTTCGTCGCCTATTGCGACGGCTCGGTGTTCAGCGGCGACAACCTGATCCGCGACGAGAGCGGAAAGGTGGTGCGCCGGCACCGCGGTCTCGCCAACCTGTCGGCAGCGCTCGACGTCGCCAGGAGCCGGTTCCCTCACCCGCGGCGCGTCGTGCTCTCGGGCTCGAGCGCCGGCGGCTACGGCACGATCCTCGGGACGGCCGTGGTGCGCATGGCATACCCCGGCGTGCAGCTCTTCGTGATGAACGACGCGGGACCGGGCGTGACGAACCCCGAAAACCCGTCCCTGATGAACGGTGTGGTGAACGACTGGAAGGCGACTCAGTTCGTGCCGGCGTCGTGCCAAGACTGCTTCGCCGGCGGTCAATTCACCGGCATCGTGAGCTGGGGGCTCGAACACGACCCGACCCTGCGCGTTTCGATCTTCAGCGCACGACAAGACGCGATCATCGGCGGCGCTTTCTTGAAAATGACGGGCGTCGAGTTCGAGAAGGTTCTCTTGACCGAAACGGACAAACTGCACGCCGCCCACCCCGATCGCTTCCAGCGCTTCTTCTGGCAGGGCGCTGCGCACACGGCGATCATGGCGGGCTACTACGACCTCGAGATCGACGGCACCACCCTGCTCGAGTACGTCGACGCGATGTTGGAAGAGCGGGCCGAGTGGCGCGACTTGGTGGAGTGACTCACGCCTTCGGCGGAATGAACGTCATCGCCCGTTCTGCCAGCGCGGTGATGGTGAGCGACGGGTTCACGCCCGGGTTCGCGCTGATGGCGCTGCCGTCGATGACGTAGAGGCCGTCGTAGCCGAAGACGCGATGTTGCGCGTCGATGACGCCTTCGGACGCGTCCTTGCCCATGCACGCGCCACCCAGGATGTGCGCCGTGGTCGGGATGCCGAGCATGGTCTCGGTGAAGAGCGCGCTCACGACACCGCCGGTCTTCTCGGCGAACCGCCGCGCGAGGTCGGCCGCCTCGGGCAAGAACGCAGTCGGCGCTTCGGTTCCAGGAGAGAGCTCGCTGACGAGCCCACGGACGAAGCCGGTCAGCGCGCTGCGACCGAGGCGAAGCCGCAGGCTGCCCTCCAACGTGCGCATGTAGAGCAGGATCTGCGTGGTCTCCGACATCCGTCGGGTGGTGTACGCGCGGGCCCAGCGCCGCGGTTTCTTCGACAGATCGCCGAGCACTCCCCAGAGGCGCGAGAGCGGGTGCTTCTTGGGTGAGTGCGGCAGCATGAGCGGCCGGAAGAACGAGGACCCGGGACCGTAGCGCACGGGTTCGACGTGGCTGTGCTCGTCGGTGTGTAGAATCGAGGTGATGGCGACGCCGGATGAGAAGTCGTGGGGCGAGTCCGGGGACATCACGCCGATCAGAGCCTCGTTGTTGGTGCGGACGAAGTCACCGAGACGAGCCGAAAGCGCAGGCAGACTTCCTTCATCGTCCTTCGCTGCGAGCAGGAGTGGCACCGTGCCCATGACGCCACCGGCGAAGACCACTCGCTCGGCTTCGACGCGCTCGCGCTCGCTGGAGTCGAAGCTCCCACGCGTCCGGAGCTCGTAGCCACCGCCTGCGAGCGGCTTCACGTGGGTCACCTCGATCTCGGAGCGGATCTCGGCGCCTGCCCGCTCCGCGAGGTAGAGGTAGTTGCGATCCAAGGTGTTCTTGGCGCCCACCCGGCAGCCGGTCATGCACCCGCCGCAGTGAGTGCAACCGGTGCGGGCCGGGCCGGCGCCGCCGAAGTACGGATCGGACACCTCCTTGCCTGGTTCGCCGAAGAATACCGCCACTTCGGTCGGATGAAAGGCGTCGGGCCGCCCGATGTCGTCGGCGATCTCGCCGAGGATGCGATCGCCGGGCGTCACCCTCGGATTCGTGGTCGAGCCCAACATGCGACGCGCGGTCGCATAGTGCGGCGCGAGCTCCGTGCGCCAGTCCGCTAGGTGCGCCCAAGAAGCCGCCTGGAAGAACTTTTCCGTCGGGGTGGGCAGCGTGTTGGCGTAGACGAGCGAACCGCCGCCGACGCCGACGCCGTGGAGCACCGTGACGTGGCGCAGGAACGTCATTTGGAAGATCCCACGCAGCCCGAGGGCCGGGTTCCAGAGCCAACGGCGGAGGTCCCAGTTGGTCTCGGCGAAGTCCTTGCGGGAAAACCTTCGCCCTTTCTCCAACACCAGCACGCGGTAGCCCTTCTCGGCCAGACGGAGCGCCGAAACACTGCCGCCGAAGCCCGATCCGATGATGGCGAAGTCCACGCGATCCATGGGTATCAGCGGATGCTACCTGACCGTTCACACATCGGCGACAGGGCCGGAGCTGGACCGCGACGTACCCGCGTCGGCTCGGGCCGGACGTCCACTGAACGCGCGGAGCGCGCCGCACAAACCCCGCGAATCCCGAGCTCCACGCCCGCTGGCGCGAAGCGGCGTGGAAACCCCCGGCAGGCGAAAGTAGTCTCGGAGGATCGTGGACGAGGTGACGTGCAAGGTCACGCGGATCTTCGAGTGGTTCGCGCGAGAGCTCGACATACGGCTCGAGGACGTGACCGTAGAGCTGCCCATCAGCACCGCCAAGCTCCGGGACCCATCGGAACGCATGGACTGGGACGTGTTCGCCGCGCTGATGGAGCGCTTCGGCGAGCGTTTCGGCGCGGAGCGCGCCGAGGAGCTGGGCGAAAGGGTGGTGTTCGAAGAGGAGCTCTCCGAGCCACTGAAGCGTTTCGGCCGTGCCGTGGCGAGCCCCGAGCGCATCTACATGGTGGCGACGTCGTTCCTCGCCTCCTCGTGGTTCAGAAACCTCTCGGTCGACGTCGAGAAGCTCGCTACCGACCGGCTGCAGATCCAGGCGCGAGTGCCACCGAGCTACCTCGGCAGCCCCTGGTACTTCCGACACGTCACCGGCTCGTTGCGCGCCATACCGGCCGTGCTCGACCTGCCACCGGCCGACGTCGTGGCCCACACGGGCCCCCATGGCGGCCGCTGGATCGTTTCGGCGCCACGGGCCCCGTTGCACGCCCGTCTCTCCGTGCTGCCGCGGATGCTGAGCGCGGCGCGCTTGGTCGATGACTTTTCGCGTCAGCAGCAGTCGTTGAACGCCGCGTTCATGGACAACCTGCGAGCCGCGGAGGCCTTGCGCGCCTCCGAGCGCCGCTTCGAGGCGCTGCTCGGCGGCGTGGGAGAGATCATCGCCATCGTCGACGCGACGGGAAGGGTGAAGTGGGTCAACCGTGCCGTGGAGTCCGTGCTCGGTGTCGGCGTCGTCGAGATCACGGGAAGCGACGCCTTCCGGTTCGTGGAGCCGGACGATCTCGAACGCATCCGGAGCGCGTTCGCCCAAGTGCTGTCGGGCACGCGGGCGCCCGGGATCATCCGTGTACGTGCGGCGCGACGTCAGGGGGGCAGCGCGGAGCTCGAGGTCACGCTGAAGAATCTGTGCGACGATCCGGAGGTGCGCGGGGTCGTGGTGAACGCTCGCGACGTGACGGAGCACCGCCGCACCGAAGCCGAGTTGCGTTCGCGCGAACAAGCCTACGCCGCGCTCCTGGAGAACGTGCGCGGCATGGCCTATCGAACGCGGAGTGACGTCGCTCACGAGCTGACGCTCGTCAGCGACGGCTGCGAGGCCCTCACCGGCTTCACACCGGAGGAGCTCGTGGGTGGCACGTCGTTCACGAGCCTCGTCCACCCCGAGGACGTCGCGCTCTTCGGCGAAGGGCGGCGCGCGGCGCTGGGCGACGGGGGAGAGTCGAGCGTCGAGTACCGTATTCGGAAGAAGAACGGTGAGCTCCGCTGGGTCTGGGACCAAGCCCAGGGAGTGGCCGACGAGCGTGGGAATCGAACCGTGGTCGAGGGCCTGATCACGGACATCACGGACCGCCGTCGTTTGGAAGAACAGCTGCTCCAGGCTCAGAAGATGGAGGGCATCGGGCGGCTCGCGGGCGGGATCGCCCACGACTTCAACAACCTCCTGGCCGTGATGCTCGGCTACGTCGATCTCTCGCTGAAGCACCTGCCCAAGGACGAGCCCGTCCGCGCGAACATCGAGGGGATCGGCGCCGCAGGGCAGCGGGCTGCGGACCTCACGCGTCAGCTCCTCACCTTCGCGCGCCGGCAGGTGATCGCGCCGCAGCCGCTCGATCCCAACCTCGTGGTCCAGGGAATGGCGTCCCTCTTGAACCGACTGCTCGGGGACCGCGTGTTCCTGAAGCTCGAGCTGGGGCCGGTGGCGGGCTCGATTCGCGCCGATGCAGCGCAGATCGAGCAGGTCGTGATGAACCTCGCGATCAACGCGCGCGACGCCATGCCTGAAGGCGGTCGGGTCACCATCCGCACCGGCCAGGTGAGCCTGACCAGCGCGGATGCGGCCGCCCACGACGGGGCCCACCCCGGACCGTATTTCGCGGTCGCCGTGTCCGACACCGGGACGGGCCTGTCCGCCGAGGCCCAGGCCCACCTGTTCGAGCCATTCTTCACCACCAAGCCCGCAGGCCACGGCACGGGTCTCGGCCTCGCGACCTCGTATGGGGTCATCAAGCAGGCAGGGGGGCACTTCCGGGTCGAGAGCGAAGCCGGACGTGGGACGACATTTCACTTCTACCTGCCGCTCCTCGATGTCGTCACGACGAGGGCGGCCGCCGACCCGGGTGTGCTCGAGTCGAGCGCGCCAGCGACGGTGCTCTTGGTGGAAGACCACGACCTCGTGCGCGGCATGATCCAGCGTTCGTTGCAGTCGCTCGGATTCCACGTGCTCGTCGCCGACTCGGGCCCGAGCGCCCTCGCACTCGAGGCCGCGCACCTCGGCGAGATCGATCTGCTTCTCACGGACATCATGATGCCCAAGATGAGCGGCCCCGAGCTGGCCCGGGAGCTCACGCGCCGCCGCCCGACTGCGGCGGTGCTCTACATGTCGGGCTTCGCGCCCGACGAAGTGGCGCGGGAAGGCGTGCTCGAAGCCGGGGCACCGTTCCTGTGCAAACCCTTCACCACGCGGGCCCTGAGCGAACGGCTTCGGGAAGCGCTCGACGCTCGCGTTCGCGCACGCTGACCGGCGTCACGGGTATTCGGCGGCCAGTTTCATTTCCAGCTTGCCGCTGCCACTCACGACTTGTCCGGGCTTCTGGCCCCGCGCGTCGAGCTTCACGTCTCCGGCGAGGGTGAGCTCGACGGGCCAGCCGCCGTCGACCAGGAGCAGCACCGTGCACTTGCTCTGGATCACCGTGCTGCCACCCTCGTGCCGATCTTCGATGGTCATGCGGAAATCGAATCGTCCCACCGGCTTTCCGCCCCGGACCTCGGTCCCCACGAAGGTGAACTCCACGTCGCCGTAGCTCTTTCCGCTGCTCTTGCCGCCGAACATCTCGGCGAGCGCGGCCTCCGGCGGAGTGAATTTCTCGCCGGGAGAGAGCGCGTGCTTGGGTACGAAGGTCGCAAATTGGGGCGGCTTGCCGAACTCCTTGTTGTCGTCCAGCAGAGCTTCGGCCTCCACCTCACTCACCGGTTGCCCCGCTTCGCTCTCGAGCACCGTCTTGCCGTTCGAGAGAGAGACCAGGTAAGTCTTGCCCGTCAGCGGGCTGGGCGTCCGTGCCTCGCGCTCACCCTTCTGGACCGTCCTCTCGAGGGTTTCGTAGCGCACCTTCTTTTTGGTGATCGCACGGCCGTCGTGGGCGAGCACGGTGGTGTGCCTCACCATGCGCTTGCCCTCGCCGTTCCTCTCGCTGGCGATGCGCTTTCCTTTCTCGGTCAGGACGACGTCGATGCCGAGCGCGAAGCTCTCGCGGTCGATGCGCTCGCTGCCCGGGGCAGGCAGCGCGAACCGGAACGCCGTCTTGCCGTCCGCGGAAGCGACCGACGCCCGAGCGCTCGCGGGCGCTGCCGGTGCGCGCGCGGCGCCGCCCTCGTCGGAAGGCCGAGGGTCCGCCGCGGGCTTCGGCGCACCCGAACACGCCCAGCACAGAATCGGGAGCCAGAGGATCGCCAGGAGGGAGCGCATGGCTCCTTTTACCTCATTGAGCCGACGTGTCGCTCACCCCGAGGTGGACAGCAGGGCTCAGGGCTTGATCATCGGGCACTGGGCGGCACACGACGTGTTGGAGCAACCGAGGAGCGACGACGCGAGACTGAAACCCTCCAGGCATCCGCCGCAGGCGGCGGTCGCACAAGCGAGAGCGCTCGCCCCGAGGCAAGACTGGAAAAAGCAGTGAAGCAGGCTCGCGCAGCCCGGGTCGTCCAGACAGGACTTCATCGCGCCGCAGCATTGGTCTTTGAGGCACTCGTCACAGGCCGGTGTCTGGGTGGAAGTTTCCGGATCACCACACTGCTTTCCCAGCAGCGCCTTCGAGCACGCGCCAGCGTCCACCTCACCTCCGGTGCCTCCGCTTCCGCCGGAGGCGCCACCCGAGCCCGCGGCCGCAGCGACACCGCCGGCCCCGCCGCCCGGAGACGTGCCCGCGCTTCCGCCTCCGCCGCTCGTGCTCTGACCCGCCGAACCGCCACTTCCGCTCGACCCAGCGCTGCCGCCCGTTCCGCCCGCTCCGCTCGCGTTTCCGCCGGTCGCGACCACCTGCCCGCCCGCGCCGTTGCCCTTGAGCGAGTCGAGGTCTTCCGTGGCCGTACACGCGAAGAGCGCTAGCCCGAGAGCGAGCACGGTAGGCGAGCGCGCGACCATGGCGACTCGATGATGAGAGGGATTCGCCAGGGTGTAAAGCGGCCGAACTCGGCGGGATGGAAGCGCCTCGCGCGACGAACGAATCGAAGCTTGGAAACTCGGCCGAATCCAGCGGCAGCGTTCTTGTCGCCGGCGATCGGTGGTTGAACTACGCTGTGCGCATGCAGGGTGCCTCCCGCCTGGTCGTGGCTCTGTTCGTCGGGTTCTCTACGGCATGCAGCGCGTCGGAAGGTGGCTCGGGCGGAGCGACGGGCTCCGGGGCCACGAGCGGCGCGGGCGGCGGCGGTGGTGCAGGGGGGACGAACGCGGGGGGAACGTCCGCCGGTGGCAACGGGGGAGGCAGCTCGAGCGGCAAGATCGGCGCCGCGTGCACGGCGGACACGGAGTGCACCGCAGTGGCGGGGTCGACTTGCTATACGACGTTGGGGATCCCAGGCGGCCCGAGCGTCACGTTCCCGGGCGGCTTCTGCTCCAAGGTGTGTGACGCGCAGGGCTCAGGCGACGAGTGCGGCGACGAGGCGGGCTGCGCGAGCATCGGGCAGTCGGGCGGGCGCATCAGCACCACGCTCACGATGTGCACCCCGCCCTGCGCATCGGACACCGAGTGCCGCAGCGCGGAAGGCTACAAGTGCCTGCAGATCCTGCCTGGAATCGGCGTTTGCACACCGCCTTGAGATCGCGCCGGCGTCAGTCGACCTCTTCCAGCTCGAGCAGCACGTCTCCGGTCTCGACGTCAGCGCCGTCCTCGGGCACCACGTTGAGCACGCGGGCGTGCTTCGGGAGCTCCGGTCCCCCGAAGCTGATGCGGTGGAAGGTCTTCATGATCTCGAGCAAGCACACGGTCTGGCCTTCGTCGATGCGCGCGCCGGCTTCGACGAACGAGGGCTTGTCGGGCGATGGGCGCCGATAGAATCGCCCGCTCGAAGGCGAGCGGAAGCAGAGCCCTCCCGCCGCGCCCGTCTGTTCGGCTTCGGCCTCGACGGCCAGCACCGCGCCCGCGCTCGGGTCGAGCGTGAGGAGCACGGTGCCGTGGTCCACCGGACGCCGCGCCAACCGTGCGCCGGGGATCTCCCCCACCACGAGGCCGTGCGCGTGCTCGTCCGCCGACAGATC
>Ga0268298_10003554_pt1 | contig 15828 bp, 11 predicted proteins | sample WWTPWeurt_MetaG_FD_194462 | JGI IMG/M metagenome (GOLD analysis project Ga0268298, IMG submission 194462) | Activated sludge microbial communities from WWTP in Nijmegen, Gelderland, Netherland - WWTP Weurt | ecosystem: Engineered > WWTP > Aerobic digester > Activated sludge | place... | reverse complement strand
CCCGTCCCGAACCTCGAGGGCCTTCTTCTCTCCATTCAGCGAAAACTCGATGCTTCGCATGTCATGCCTTTCCGAGGCCCGTGCGTCCGTTGAACTCCTCGATCAGGTGGTCGAGCTCCGGCGCGACCTTGGGGATCGACGTCCAGTAGTCTTCGTCGTTCCACTGCTTCTGGATCTCGGCGTACGTCTTCCCCTGCTGTTCGACCCACGTGTAGTACTTGAGGCTGTGCACGCGCTTGCGCGCCGGGAACGACAGCTCCTCCATGAAGTCGGTGCCGACGCCGAGGATGTGGCGTTGGTGAGCCACCGCGGCGTCGGTGTCGCTGAACGCGCCGCGTTCCCGCGTCAGCTCTTCGAGCCGTGAGCGGTACATCTCGATGGAGTCGGTGAGCACGGTCAGGACCACGCTCTCGCGTCCGAGCTCGTACCACTTGGCGAGCTTGATGGCCGAGAGCAGGTTGGCCGCGCCGGAGATGCCGAGCAGATTCAAGCGTTCGACCAACGCGGGCGCGAGCCCACGCCCCGCCAGGTACTTCTTGCCCGCGGGCTCGTTGAACAGGCGGATGGAGGCGATGGCCGCTTCGTCGTCGATGGCCATGACCACGTCCGTGTTCTTCACGTTGTGGATCCACGGCACGTGCTTGTCCCCGATGCCCTCGATGCGGTGCTCACCGAAGCCATTGGCGAGCAAGGTCGGACACTGGAGCGCTTCGCTCGCCCCAATCTTGCTTCCGGGGAAGAGCTTCTTCAGGTAGTCGCCCGCGGCGATGGTGCCCGCCGAGCCCGTGGTCACCACCATGCCGGCGAGGCGGCCTTTGGGGCCGAGCTCCTTTTCGAGCACTTCCCCCATGGCTCGACCGGTCACCTCGTGGTGCCAGAGGTAGTTTCCGAGCTCCTCGAACTGGTTGAAGATCATCAGCGCCTGCCCCGACCGTCGGAGCTCCCAGCACTTGTCGAAGATCTCCTTCACGTTGCTCTCGGTGCCCGGCGTCTTGATCACCTCGCCGGCCACCCTGCTGAGCCACTCGAAGCGCTCTTTGCTCATGCCCTCGGGCAAGATGGCGATGGACTCGCAGCCGAGGAGCGCCGAGTCGTAGGCGCCGCCGCGGCAGTAGTTGCCCGTCGAGGGCCAGACTGCCTTCTGGCTCGTGGGATCGAATTGCCCGGTCACGAGCCGCGGCGCGAGACAACCGAAAGCGGCGCCGACCTTGTGGGCGCCGGTGGGGAACCACTTGCCGACGAGGGCGATGATACGCGCCTCGACGCCGGTGAGCTCCGGGGGAAACTCGAGGTAGTTCACCTCGCCGAAGGCGCCCCCCTTCTCGACCGGCTGGTTGTGCCAGTTGATGCGGAAGAGGTTCTTCGGGTTCACGTCCCAGAGCCCGACGTCGCCGAGGCTCGAAACCACGTGGCCGGGGATCTTCTTGGGATCCGCCATCTGGGCGAGGGTCGGGATCACCACGTTCTTTTCCTTGGCGCGCGCTACGGCCTTCTCGAGACCGGACTTGTCGATGCTGAGGTCGATCATGGCTTCTCTTCTCTTTGGCTCAACACGGCGCGGAGTGCCGCGAGGTCGGGGTCGATGGTGGGGGCGTCGGAGGGGCACGCGCGCATGGCGGCGTTCACGTCTTTCAAGCCGTTGCCCGTGACGAGCACGACGACCTCTTCGTCGGCGCCGATGCGGCCCGCGGCGGCTTCCTGCGCGAGGCCGGCGTAGGCCGCAGCCGCTGCCGGCTCGGCGAACACCGAGGCCTCTCGCCCGAGCGTCACGATGGCTTCGAGGATCCGCTCGTCCGTGACGATGACGAAGGCCCCGCCCGTGCGTCGCACGGCGCCGAGCGCACGTACGCCGTCGGCAGGACGCCCGGCCGCGATGCTGTCGGCGAGCGTGGTGGTGGTGCAGGGCTCGATCTCGCCCTTGCCGGCCTGAAACGCCCGGGCGATGGGCGACGAGCCTTCGGCCTGCACCCCCATGATCTTGGGCATGCGATCGATGAAGCCGAGCTCCACGAGCTCGCGGAAGCCCTTCTCCACGCCCACCAAGATGTTGCCGTCGCCGACGGACACGAACACGCGATCGGGCGCTCGCCAGCCGAGCTGTTCCGCGATCTCGAACGCCGCGGTCTTCTTGCCTTCGGCGGTGAAGGGGTTCTGAGCGGTGTTCCGGCAGTACCAGCCGAGCTCTCGCGCTGCGGCTTCGGAGAGCTCGAAGGCGTCGTCATAGCTGCCGCGCACGAGGATCAAGGTCGAGCCGAAGATCCGGAGCTGGGTGAGCTTGGCCGGCGGCGCCGTCGCGGGCACCAAGATCACCGCTTCGAGCCCCGCGCAGGGAGCCATGGCCGCGAGCGCGACGCCGGCGTTGCCCGTCGACGCCGTCAAGATCGGCGTCTTGCCGCGCTCGAGAGCGCTTTGCACCACGACCGCGCTCGCTCGATCTTTGAGCGATGCGGTCGGCATGCGGCCTTCGTCTTTGAGCCAGAGGCTCCGGAGCCCGAGGCGAGCAGCCAAGCGCGGCGCGCGGTAGAGCGGCGTGCCGCCAACCGCACGGAGCGGTCCGGCGGCCGCGTCCGGTACCGCTACCGGCAAGAGCGGTGCGTAGCGCCAGAGCGACGGGTCGCGATTCGAAGCGATGGACTCGCGGGTCGCGCGGGCGTTGCTCGGGACCACGTCGAGGTTGCCGTGGCAGCGCGGGCAGCGGTAGGTCGCCTCGCGAGGACCGAACGAGGCCCCGCAGCCCCGACAGGAGTAGCCCTCGAAGCGCATTTTTGCCTTCTACCCGAGGCAAAAGCGAGGCGCGACAGAATCCCGGAAAGGCGTGCGGCCGGCGCCGGATGCCCGGGTTTCGAGCGGTCGGATAGCCCTATTGGATCGGCGGCGGCTCGTAGGTCTTCTTCACGTTGGCGCCGCCCGCCATGGCGTAGGAGCCCGCCGAGCCGTAGCCGTACATGACGATCCCGAATGGTCCGTCGCCCGTCAGCGTGTGCACGCCTTCCGCGAGCGAGCAGCGTCGCGACTGGTAGCTCTCGCCGTTCAAGCTCACAGCGGGCTCTGCCACGCAACCGTCGGTGGCCGAGCCGTCGAGCATCGTCTTCGTTCCCTCCTTCGCCACGATGACCACCCAGCTCACCGTCCAGGAGCCCGGCGTCAAGATCACGTAGTCCGAACGGAACTGCTCGATGGGTGGGAAGACGGTGAGCGCGGGGTCTCCCAGGGCTCCTCCGTTCAGACCGTCGACGAGCGTGCCCGAAATCAGGAGCTGGCCGACGATGACGGGCTTGTCTGCGCTGACGGTGACGTCCGACTGGGTCCAGGTCGTGACGGACTTTCCAGGCTCCAGCGTGAACTGATCGTAGGGTGGCGGAAGCGTGGTCGTCACGTGGGCGGTCTCGGCGACGCCGACGAAGCGCAACACGTCAGGCTCTTTCCAGGTCGTCGTGGAGCGGACGGGGCTCCGCGGGATCACGTACTTCTTGCCGACGGATTCCACCGGGAAGAGCTGCTCCTCCAGATGGTCATTGCAGCAATAGCTGCCGCCGTTCATGCCTCCCGAGGCCACGGGTACCGAGTACGGGTAGGGGGAACCCGTCTGCTCTGTGCCGCTGAAGACCGCCACCGGCTGGTCCGATTCGACGACGGTGCCGGTGAGATCCGCGTTGCTGTCCTGGTCCGTGCCGTCGTCGGTTTCTAGGTTCAGCACGTCGAACGGGCCGAGCGTTGCCACGATCTCGCCACCTGCGGGCGTCGCGGGGATGGGTGGGTTGCCCTTGATGCGCCAGCTCGGCCGGACCTTCACCTTCGTTCCCGGCTTCGTTCCCACCACCGTGACGTAGGAACGATCGAGGAGCGGCTCGCCCGTGCCTGGCCACTGGATGAGCTTGGGGTGACCCGCGATCCAACCGATGACGCGGTGCCACTTGCCGAGCGCGCTCGTCGGGAGGAGCAACGAGGCGTCGTTGGAGTGGGCATTTTCGAACACGTTGAACTGGTAGACGACGATGGGGTAGCTCGACGTGATGCGATAGGCGGCGGACGAAAGACAGGTTCCCGGCGAAGCGTAGTCGTTGGGCTTGGCGCCACAGTCGAGCTCACGTGTCGGCAGCACGACCTTCTCGAGTGTGCCCGGCGCAACACTGGCTTGTTTCACTACCTTGAGCGACGGAGGCTGTCCCGGCGGCGCTTCGTTCAGCTCGATGGTGACGTTGGCCGGATCCGATCCCGCGTTCGACAGCACCACGCCCCAGGGCGCGCTCGCCGGATCGTTGGCGGTCACGTAGTCGATCTGGTCCAGGTCGACTGCCCAAAACTCGCATCCGACGTTGGAGGGGCTGTTCGCTGCGAGCTCGCACGGAGTGCCGCACTTCCCGTCGCCGCAGAGCTTGCCCGAGGCCACGTCGCAGGTCTCGACGACCTCGTCCTGACTCTTGCCGTCTTCGGCGCACTTGTGGACCTCGTTGCCGACGCAGCTCGTGGTGCCTGGCGTGCAGACTGCACAACCGGTGGCGCAGATCCCTGCGTCGCCCGCCGTGCCACCGGCGCTGCCCGCTCCACTGCCGCCGACGCCCGCGGCACCGCCAGGGTCGTCGTTTCCGCCGCTACCGCTGGAGGCTGAGCAGGCTGCGGCGAGGCAGACGCCGAGGGCGAGTGAGAGCCAGTCGAATGGGCCACGGAGCATGCGACGAGCCATGTCTTCCAGCGTACACGCAGGCCGACGCGATCGACGCTCGGGTCCCAAGTGCGCGACAATGCGATTGAATCAGGAAAATCCGCGAACCGGGATCGGGTCGGGCGTGATGCCCCGCTGAGGCTGTGGAAACCTCCGTATCCGGCGTGGGCGGCGAGCGAACGAAGGCGGCTCCCGAGGGAGGTCCTTGGGCACGACTCGGCGGGTTCCTGCGCCGTGTGCCGCGGCAGGATCGCGCTCGCTCGGTGGTGAGCGCGATCCTGGAAGCGGCCGAGCAGGGCGTCGACGCCATCGAAGAGGGCTCGCTGCGCAGCGTGTTCGAGCGGGCGGGCGTCGCGCCAGGGTCATTCTACGAATACTTCGCCTCGCGCGAAGCGCTCCTCGGCGCCGTCGTCGAGCGCATCACCGAGCGGAACTTCGAGACGTTCCTCGCCGAGATCGATCAGAAGACCGGCGACGAGGACGACTTCGAGCGTGCGATTCGGGTCGGTGCCGAGGTGATCGCTCGACACTATCTGCGCCATCCGAAACGCCTCGCTGCGGTGATCCGCTGGGCCGAGCGGCTCGGCCAGTTGCCGCACGTCTCTCGAGAGCGGGATCGCTTTGCCGACGCGGTCGCCGCTCGCGTAGAGCGTTGGGCGCCCGAGATGTCGAGCGGCGAACGCAGCGCTCTCCTGCGGCGAGTCGCCGACGCCGTGACCGGCGTGGTCGTGGTCTCCATTCATCGCGCGCCGGTGCCGCCGACCGAAGAGGTCGTCACTGCCGCAGGCGACGCCGCTTGGGGCATCGTGAAGGTCCACCGCGAGCGATTGGGCCTGAGCTGACTCGCCGTTTCGTCACGGAGCGCGCACGAGCACGGCGCATGCGAGGGCGACGATCCCGAGGAGCAACGAAAACGCCACGCCGGTCATGCCAGCGGCGATGTCAGCGCCGGAACCCCAGATCCGCGCACGCCTCCGAGGCGACGTTGCCACGAAGCGCAGACCGGAGCGACCCTCTCAGGGCTCAGCGTCTTCTGGGGCGTCGTCGTCGTGCTCTTCGATGGGGCCATCGAGCTCGATGACCTCCTCCGTGAGCTCCGCTCCGCTGAGCGAGAGCAAGGCCCCCGGCCGAGGACGAAGCCAAGTCACTTCGCGGCCCTCGTCGCTCACCCGTTCCACGAGCGCCCATTCCAGCTCGGGCACGGCAACGGGCGTGAGCCCGCTTCGTGGCAGACAACTTCCGCCGACACGCAGGCCAAAGCCCGCATCTTCGGCGGATTGATCCAACACGACGTAGCCGTCGAGCGGGGGCTCCGACGACGCGCGCTCCGCATCGACGCCGCCGCAGCCGGAGGCCCAGACGACGAGCAGCACGAAGCGGGGCGCACGGCGCGGAAGGACCACCGCGATTCGACAGCGGAGCCGAGCGCTGGTTCCCTCGATGCGATACCATCGCGGGCATGGAGCGGGTGAAGTGGGTACTGTGCTTGGTCGTTCTCGCGACGGCGCTTGGCTGCAAGAAGCCCTCGCCGGCAATCGAGCCTGCGCCCGACGCGGCGAAAGCGCCGCTGACGGGCCTGCCTGCCGACGATGCCCCGTCGAAGGTCGCGGTCGAAACACCATCGTCCAAGGTGGCCGGCTGGCTGGTGGGCGACGTCCGTGAGGGCAAGTGGGACCTCGCCTACTCGATCATGGCGGCGAAGTACCGCGCGACCGTCTCGCGCGACGAGTTCGAACGCACGTTGCGCGCACACCCTTACTTCGCCGAACCGAAGAGCGTGGACGTCTACAGAAGTGGCAGCCGCGGCAACGCCGGCTACGTGAACGCGACCCTGGAGGCTTCGTCCGGGAGCTACGAAGCCGACTACTCCATGGTTTTCGAAAGCGGTGAGTGGAAGATCGCGGGCCTTCGCGTCGGAGGCTCCGAAGTCTTGCCCCGCTTCGTCGGCCCGACCGCGCCGCCGGGTCGTCCCAGCCGCAAGTGAAGGCCTGGCTCGCCGCTCACTCCGCGCGCTTCTGCGCACGCTGGATCTCGAGCGACGCCCTCACTCCACGTGTGCGGAGCGAGAACCAGATCAGACGCTTCCGGTCCATGACGAAGAAGCGTTCGCCGTAGCGCTTCAGAGCACGCTCGTCGATCTCGAAACCGAGGCCGGCCGAGCGCGGCGGGTCGAGCTTGCCACGCCGGTGCAAAAACGGAGTCGTGAGGAGCCCATCGCGCGCTTCGGGCACCCAGCCCGGAGGGTTCAGCGGGTACTCGAGCTCCTTGGCCGAATCCGTGGCGAGGTAGAGCTGGAGGTTCACCGCGAAGCCGATGCCATTGGTCCAGGTGTGAGGTGTGTAGGTGAGGCCGCGATCGCGTACGAGCTTCGCCAAGGCGAAGGTCTGGGCGATGCCGCCGGTGAAGATCGCGTCGGGCTGAAAGATCGAGTAGCAGCGCCGCTCGACCATCATCGAAAGCTCGGGGTAGCCCTGGGTGTGGAGCTCGCCACCGCTCACCGGGATGCGACTCGTGCGCGTGAGCTCGGCCAGATCTTCGTACGCGTCCATGGGCAGCGGCTCTTCGAGCCAAGCGAGGCCCGCATCGGCGCAAACCTCGGAGAAGCGTCGTGCGCGCGCCAGATCCCAAAGCGGCGCCGGTGCGATGGCAGTGACGCGCCAGGCTTGGTTCACGTCGACGCCGAGCTTCATCTTCCCGCCGAGCGCTCGCGCGGTCTCGGTGACCTGGCGTTCGTCGACGGCGGGGTCGAAGTCGTGGACTCGGAGCTTGAGCGCGAGAAAGCCCTCCGCCAAGCGTGCCTCGGCCTCCGCGATGCGTGCGTCGGGCGTCTTCACTTCGCCCGTGGAGGCGTAGAGAGGCACCTCGCGTGCCTGACCGCCGAGCAGCTCGTAGACCGGCTTCTGCGCGTGCTTGCCCGCGATGTCCCAGAACGCCGGTTCGATCCACCAATTGCGCCACCCGAGGTAGCTCATCTCGCGCAAGCGCTGCTGCACGAGGTCGATGTCGAGGGCGCTCAAGCCAATGAGATACGGGCCCACGAGCTCTCCGAGGCCCGCGCGCTCGCGGCCCATGGCGGGCCCCGCGCTGTGTCCCACGATGCCGTCGTCGGTCGTGACGCGGATCAACGTGAAGCGATTCTCGTTCTGCGGGAAGCCCGGGATCCAGCTCGGGCGAAACGTCGCGGGCAGCGGCACCGCGACGTGGAAGAGCTCGATCCTGGCCACGCGAGTCATCGGCGCCTCGCGGCCTTCGCTGCTCGCTTGGTCTTCGCGGCTTTCGCGGCCGGCTTGGGCTTTCTTGGTGCCGCCGCCTTGGCTGGCTTCGCGGCGCTGGCCTTTCTCCCAGCCTTCTTCGCCGGCTTCTTCGCGAGCTTCTTCGCGCTGCGATCCGTGCGCAGGCGGGGTGGTTTGCGGCCGACCTTCTCGGCCTGGAAGGCGCTGGGGCAGAGGGTGCGCACCGAGCAGAGCGTGCACGCCGGTTTCCGCGCAGAGCACACGCGGCGTCCGTGGAAGATCAACGTGTGCGAGACGCGATCCCAGTCCGCGCGCGGCAGCGCCGCCATCAGATCCTCCTCGACCTTCTCCGGGGTGTCGTGCCGGCTCCAGCCGAGGCGCTGCGAAAGGCGGAGTACGTGAGTGTCGACCACCACGCCCTCGGGCGTTCCAAACGCCACGCCGAGCACCACGTTGGCGGTCTTGCGACCGACCCCTGGGAGCTTCACGAGCTCGTCCAGGGTCTTCGGCACCTGTCCGCCGTGGCGCTCCATGAGGCCACGCGCGAGCCCCACGATGCTCTTGGTCTTCTGCCGGAAGAAGCCGAGGGAACCGATGACCCGCTCGACCTCCGCCGGGTCGGCTGCTGCGAGCGCGGGTGCGTCGGGCCAGCGCCGGAAGAGCTCCGGCGTCACCTTGTTGACGGCGACGTCGGTGGCCTGGGCGCTCAGCACCGTGGCGACGACGAGCTCGAACGCGCTCGCGTGCTCGAGCTCGCAGTGCGCGTCTGGGTGCTCGGCCACGAGCAGCCGGAACATCTCGCTCACCGGAGCGCCGGGCCGGCTTTTTCGGGCCATGGACTCAGCTCGGGTCGCTGTCGCCGTCGGGCGGGCCTTCGCCGCCGGATGGCCGTTCGCCGTCGGATGGGCCTTCGCCGCCGGATGTGCCTTCGCCGCCGGATGTGCCTTCGCCGCCGGATGGCCCTTCGCCGTCGGATGGCCCTTCGCCGTCGGATGGGCCAGCGCTGCCGCCCGCGCCGCCTTCGCCTTCACCGTCAGGGTCTTCGCCGGAAGCGCCTTCGCCTTCGCTCGCGTCCCCTTCGCCATCAGGCGGCAACAGGCTCTCGTCGTCGAGGCCCGACGAGGCCTCGCTCATGGCCTCGAGGGCCACGACACGCTCGCCCTCTTCGACGCTCATCACCTTGACGCCCTGAGCGTTGCGCCCGGTCTCGCGGATCTCCGATACGCGCGTGCGAATGGTCTGACCGCGATCGGTGATCAGCATGACCTCGTCGGCGTCGGTCACGAGCGCGATGCCCACGACCGGACCGTTGCGTTCACTCGCGTCGATCAAGATGATGCCCTTGCCGCCGCGGTTCTGCTGGCGGAACTCTTCGAGCGGGGTGCGCTTGCCGTAGCCGCGCTCGCACACCGCCAGCACCTGCGTGCGCAACGGGTCGGTAGCCGAGAAGCCCACGACTTGGTCGCCCTCCTCGAGCTCGATGGCCTTCACGCCGGCAGCCGGACGCCCCATGGGGCGCACCTGCTGTTCGTCGAAACGGATGCTCTTGCCGCTCTTGGTGGCGATCAAGAATTCGCGCGAGCCGTCGGTGACGGTGGCCGACAGGAGCTGATCGTCATCGGCGATCTTCACGCCGATGATGCCCTTCTCGCGGTAGTTCTCGTATTCGACGACCTCGGTCTTCTTGATCTGCCCGCCCGTGGTCAATGTGACCACGTAGATGCCGGCTTGGAAGCCCGGTACCGGAGTGATGGCGCGAATCCGCTCACCCTCTTCGATGCCGAGGAAGTTCACGATGGCCCGACCCTTGGCCTGGCGCGCTGCGAGCGGTACTTCGTACACCTTCTTCACGTAGACCTTGCCGCGGTCGCTGAAGAAGAAGACGAAGGAGTGGGTCGACGCCACGAACAACTGGTTCACGAAGTCGTCGTCCCGGGCCTCCATGCCTCGGTTGCCCTTGCCGCCACGCTTCTGGGCCTTGTAGTCGTTCAGCGCCGTGCGCTTGATGTAGCCCTGGTGGCTGATGGTGACCACCATCGGCTCTTCTTGGATCAAGTCCTCGATCTGGATTTCGGCTTCGTCGTCGACGATTTGCGTGCGGCGCGGCTCGGCGTGCTTCGTCTTCACCTGCTCGAGCTCGCTCACGATGACGTTCATCAAGAGCACTTCGTCGGCCAGGATGGCGCGCAGGCGCGCGATCTCGTCCGAGAGCTCGCCGTATTCTTGGGCGAGCTTTTCGTACTCGAGCCCCGTGAGCTTGGCGAGGCGCATCTCGAGGATGGCCTTGGCCTGCCGCTCCGAGAGCCGGTAGCCCTTCACCTGTGCGGCAGCCTCGATTTCGGCCTCGGGACGCCCGGCGCGGCGCACGAAGGCTTCGAGGCCGGAGAGCGGCAGCAACATCAAGCGCGCGCGCGCCTCGTCGCTGTCGCGCGATTCGCGGATGGTCTTGATCACGAGGTCCACCTCGGTGACCGCCATACCGAGGCCCTCGACGAGCTCCTTCTGCGCTTCCGCCTGCGCCAGCTCGAAACGAGTGCGCCGGCTCACCACCTCGCGCCGGTGCTCGATGAACTGCACCAGCGTCTGCTTCAGGTCGAGCACCGCGGGCCGGCCGTCGACGATGGCCAGGTTGATGATGCCGAACGACGCCTGCATGTCGGTCATGCGGTAGAGCTGGTTCAAGACGACGTCGGGGAAGACGTCCTTCTTCAGCTCGACCACCAGACGCATGCCGTCGCGGTCGCTCTCGTCTCGGACCTCCCGCACGCCCTCGATGCGCTTGTCGCGGATCAGCTCGCCGATCTTGGCGGCGAGGCGAGCCTTGTTGACCTGGTAGGGGATTTCGGTGACCACGATTTGCTCGCGGTCCGAGCTGCCGCCCACCTTCTCGACCTCGGTCTTCGCGCGCATGACCACGCTGCCGCGACCCGTGCGATAGGCCTGCCAGATCCCCGCGCGGCCGTAGATCAGGCCTCCGGTGGGGAAATCCGGCCCCGGGATGATGCCGACGAGCTCCTCGATGCTGGCTTCGGGCTTGCGGATCAGGTGGATGGTGGCGTCCACCACCTCGGTCAGGTTGTGCGGTGGGATGTTGGTGGCCATGCCCACGGCGATGCCGCCCGAGCCGTTCACCAAGAGGTTCGGGAAGCGCGCTGGAAGGACGGTGGGCTCCTGGTTCGACTCGTCGAAGGTCGGCGTGAAGTCCACCGTCTCCTTCTCGATGTCTTCCATGAGCTCCATGGCGACCTTCGCCATGCGACACTCGGTGTAGCGGTAGGCTGCCGGCGGATCGCCGTCGACCGAGCCGAAGTTGCCTTGCCCGTCCACGAGCATGTGGCGCATGGAAAAGTCCTGCGCCATGCGCACGAGCGCGTCGTAGACCGCTGCGTCGCCGTGCGGGTGGTACTTGCCGATGACCTCGCCGACGACGAGCGCACACTTGCGGTAGCTCGACGAAGGCGTGAGGTTCAGGTCCCGCATCGCGTAGAGAATTCGCCGGTGCACGGGCTTCAGGCCGTCGCGCACGTCGGGGATGGCGCGCCCGATGATCACGCTCATCGCGTAGTCGAGATACGACGTGCGCATCTCGTCCTGGATGCTGATCGGATGGTCCTGGGGCGAGGGATTCTGCGGGGGGTTTTCCATGGGGAATCGGGACCCGGGGCCCTCCGGACGAGGGCCACTTCGTCTACCACGGGGAGCCCCCCACGGCACCTCCCAAGCGCCATCAGAAGCGCTGGAAACTACGCCGCAAATTCAGGTTCCCGGGCGGTCCTCGTCGGCTCACCGGAAGTAGGCGCGGAGCTGCCAGCCGAGCAGCAACGCCACCAGCAGCCCGACCCAAAAGAGCCAGCGCTTGTCCCCCGCCTGCGGATCGCTCCGCGAGAGCTCCAGCACCTTCACACGGGCTTCGAGCTGGGAGAGGCGCCGCTCGAGTTCTTCGACGCGGTGGTCCGTTCGCTCGCTCGCATGATCGGCGACCCCGTCGACGCTGAGGAGTGTCGCGTTGCGGAGCGTGGTCGAGACGTCGCCTGCCGCGTCTTCGAGCGGGCGCGTGCTCGACGCCCGAGGAGGCTCGAGATCCCGCTCCGTGTCCTCCGCGCGCACGGTGCTCTTCGGCGTGGAGGGAGGCGGGTCGTCGGCTGGTTTCGAGCTCACGCTACGCTCCCCGTCGCTCCGATCAGAAGAAGTTGCCGATGGTGAACTCGAACACGCTCGACTCTTCGTACGGCAACGGCTTGAAGGGGAATCCCCACTCGAAACGCAGCGGGCCGAGCGGTGAGAACCAACGAATACCGAAGCCGTAGCTCGTTCGGAGCGCCGCCAGGCTCGCGAGTCCGTCGAAGCAGGGGCTGGTCTCGCGGAACGTGGTGCCCTGATTGGCGATTCCACCCTGGCCCGCGGTGTCGCAGTAGTTCTGTTCGAGGTTCCAGGAGTTGCCGGCGTCGGTGAAGAGCACGCCGCGGATGCCGACTTTGTCGATGATCGGGAACTCGAGCTCGAGGTTCTGGAAGTACATCAAGTTGCCGCCGATGTTGGCCCCGTAGGGGATCGGCGCGCTGTTCGGGTCGGTGTACTGCGTCAGCGGCACGCGGGGACCGAGGGATCGGAAGCGGAAGCCGCGCACGTCCAAAATCCCTCCCAGGAAGAAGCGCGCGAAGATCGGCACGCCGTCCTGTGTCGGGCTCGTGACGTGCCCGCCTTCCATGTTCAGCTTTGCGACGAAACCGCCACCCAGTGGGTAGTAGAAGCGCGCGACGCCGCGGTGGCGCAGGAACTCGTTGTCCGAGCCGAAGCTCGCGGCGGCGAGTTCGGTGCTGGCGCGGAGGTACACGCCGGCCGTCGGGAACAAGCGATTGTCCCGGGAGTCGTAGGTGAGTGCAGGGCGGATGCTCGAGGTGAGGCCGTCGTTGAACAGATTGGCGAGCGGCAGCTGGCGGAACACGCTGGTGCCACCGGTCTGACCGAGCAGGGTCGACGTCGTCTGGGTCGAAACCTCGTTCAGCTCGGCGGTGTAGGCCACGCTGGCGGAGAGCTCCGGCTCCACGATGGGGTAGCCGAAGGTGAGGGAGCCGCCGCGGGTCGACTCGCTGAAGTCGTTGTAGATGCGGAGCTGATCGAAGAGATCGACGCTTGCGGAGAAGTCGCTGTCGAGGAAGTAGGGTTCGTAGAACCGGAGGTCGATGAGCTGGCGCAGGCCGCTGACCTGGGCCTGGAGCGACAGGCTCTGGCCGTTACCGAACAGGTTCGCCTGCTGCACCTGCGCGGTGGCGATGAAGTTCTCGATGCTGGAGAAGCCGGCGCCGACCTGGAACGTCCCCGTGGGTCGCTCGGTGACCTCGATGTTCACCTGCATCTTGTCGGGCGCCGACCCCTCTTCGGTCGAGATGTCGACGCGTTCGAAGTAGCCGAGCGCGGTGATGCGGCGCTTGGACTTTTCGAGTCGCGTCTCGTGGAAGAGCTGCCCCTCTTCCACTTCGAGTTCACGTCGCAGGACTTTGTCCCGCGTCTTCGAGTTGCCCCGCACTTCGATGCGTTCGAAGTAGACCAGGGGGCCCCGTTCCACGGGCACCACGATGTCCACCTCGTGCCGCTCCTGGTCGAGGCGCGTCTGCGGGTTGGCCTCGACGTTGGCGTAGCCGTGGTCGCGGTAGAGCGTCCGGACGGTCTGGAGGTCTTCGAGGAGCTCGGCGCGGTTGAAGTAGTCGCCGGGCCTGGCCCGCACCATGTTGCGGAGCCGCCGCCGTCCCCCGATGGGCTCGACTTCGGCGCCATCTTTGCCGCGCTCGTACACACGGAGCTGGCGGATGCGGTAGCGCGGACCCTCGTCGATGGTGATGCTCACCTCGATGCCGTTGCGATCCGGAGTGAGCATCACGCGTGGCGTACTGATGGAGACCTGCAAATAACCGCGATCGTAGTAGAGCGCGCTGATGACCGCGATGTCGCGTTCGAACGCGTCTTGCCGGAACGGGCCGCCCGAACCAAAGGCGAAGAAGCCGGCGTTGCCAGTGAACATCACCTCGCGCAGCTCTTCGTCGGGGATACTGTGGTTGCCGATGAAGGTGATGCGACGAACGCTGACCTGGCCGTGCTCCACGATGCTGAGCTTCACGGCGACTTCGTTGTTCTTCTGCGGGACGACCTCGCTCTTCACCTCCGCGAGAAAGAAGCCCTTTTCCGCGTACATATCCCGGATTTTCTGCACGCTCCGGCGCACGGCGGGCTGGCTCAAGATGGTGTTGGACTTCACCTCGATGGCCTCGGTGATGTCGTCGCTGTCGATCTCGCTGTTTCCCTCGAGGATGACTTCGGAGATGTTCGGCCGCTCACGCACGAAGAAGCGCAACGTGACTCCAGCGTCGGTCCTGTCCAGGTCGACCTCGATGTCGTCGAAGAAGCCGGAGTTCCAGAGCTCGCGCACGTCTTGGGTCAGCGCTTCCGGGGTGAAGGTCTGGCCGACACGCTCGCGGAGGTACGTGAGGATGTCCTCTTTCGTGACCCGACGGTTCCCCTCCACCTCGATGTGCATCAGCGTGAGTCCGCGAGCTTTCTCGACTTCGCCCGGCGGCAAGCGCGGTGCGACCACCGGTTCCCGTGGGGCCGGTTTGCCCGGCTTTGGCTCTGCGGGCTTCGGCTCTGCAGGCTTCGGCTCCGCTGGCTTCGGCTCCGCGGGCTTGGGTTCGCCGGGCTTCGGCTCGGGCGGCTTGGGCGGCGCGGGTTGCGCCCAGGCGGGCCCCGGGGACAGTGCGATGGCCATCAGCACGAGGAGCCATGCCCACGCGCGCCGGAGCCTCTCCGGCAGGCGCGTTCCGGTGACCGGATTCCATCCCCGAGGGGCGAAAGGCATGAAGGGCATCGACGGCCGTTGGGGGAGCGGCACGCCGATCCCACGGGCGAGCCATCTACTCGAAATCGCGAGCGTCCGGGTAGCCTAGGATCACCCTTGCCTCAAGTCGCAGGAAAAACCCCCGAAAAAACTGGGAGCGCCTTCGTCGACGGGTGCTGGCCCTGGGGCCGTTCGGGCGTCGTTTTCGGGCTCGCGGCGCTGCTCGCTGCACCCGTCGCATGTCGTTCGGAGCGTCGGGACCTGGACCCGGCTCGTGCCTGCGCGCGCGCGTGCGACGCCCTGCTCGCGAGCGGCTGCGAGCGCCCGGGCTCGCGACCTGCCGACGCGGTCGCGTGCCAGGCCCACTGCGTCGACGCGACGGCGAGCGCCGAGCGTGCTGGCTGCGCCAGCGAGCGCTCTGCCTACCTCGCCTGTGTCTCCGGCTCGAAGCTCGACTGCTCCCGCGAGTGCGGTGCGCCGATCTGCCTCGAACGCGGTGAGGGGCTCGGCGGGTGCAGCGCGGAGCACGACAAGCTCGCGACCTGCCTGTCGCCCTGTGCGCGCCACGGAACCGTGAGCACGTTCGAGCGTGGGTCGGGCGCCGAGCTGCTCCGGGCCGAGGTGATCCACGCCGGCTGCGGCCGAAGCCCCCAGGCCGATCGCAGAGCGCCCGTCGGGTCGGAGTGCAGCGCCGCGTCGGTCTGCAGCCAGTCGATCTGCAAGTGTGCCGACGCTCGGGCCGAGTTCCTCGCCCGAGTGTGCCGGGGGGGTACTTGCCGCGAGGGCGAAGAAGCGTGTCGCGCGCTCGACTCCGTGCGCGATGGCGTGTGCCGCTGACGCCCCGGCCCGGCGCGCTTCAGCTCCGCCGGAAATCCTCGACGTGGATCCCGTAGCGCTTCATCCAGCGATGCACCTGCATCCGAGCCTTGCCGAGTTGGCGGCCGACCGCTGCCACGTTGCCGCCGTGTTGTTCGAGCAGCGCACGCAGCTCGGAGTCGGAGGGCACCTGCCCGCGCGACGAAGCTTCGCTGGGCTCACGCGCCGGAAATGGACCGCCGGCGGGCGGCGTCATGCTCGGCCCGCGGAGTGCGTCGCCATAGTCC
>Ga0268298_10003551_pt1 | contig 15837 bp, 9 predicted proteins | sample WWTPWeurt_MetaG_FD_194462 | JGI IMG/M metagenome (GOLD analysis project Ga0268298, IMG submission 194462) | Activated sludge microbial communities from WWTP in Nijmegen, Gelderland, Netherland - WWTP Weurt | ecosystem: Engineered > WWTP > Aerobic digester > Activated sludge | place: Netherlands... | reverse complement strand
CAGTTTCTAGATGATGCGGTCCCTTGAGCTCATAATCCCATTTTGTATATTCGCGAAAATAACCAGCTTGATCGAAAGTGTCTTGACCCCACTGCACGAAATTAGTTCGGCATCCTTCAATTCCATAGTCATACCATGGAGTTTTGCCTGCTAGCACCACGACAGGTATGCGCGAGCGGCTTGCATTAATGATTCCAAGCCCCATATTGGCGGTGCCAACGCTAACGTGAGCCATTGTCACCTGCGGATGCCCCGAAATCAAATAATGACCGTGAGCCATTGCAATAGCCGTGTTTTCATGAGGTGCTACAACTGTTTTCAGCTTAAAATCGGGGTCTTTACTGTATCGAGCCAGAGCATCTGCAATAGGAGTGAAATCTGTTCCTGAATTGGAAAAGAAATAATCCACCCCACGCTGATTTAAGATCGACATCAAACCGTCGGCTACTGTATTTGCGCTCAAATCAATTTTCTTATTCTCGGTAATGATGCGAGTTTTATATTGAGCTTTACGCAAATGAATTTTCAGATGTTTGTTGAATTCGATTGGACAATCCAGATGCGAGAAGTGAGCAGCATCAGGCAGTTCGACCAGACGGCTCAAAGCATGTCTTCGATGAATTTCTTGAAGCAAAGAAATAGGAGTAACCGGATCGTGAGCGCCTCCAATTAATAGAAGAGGACAACTAATATCTTTAATTAAATCGCGAAAATCGACCTGAAACATCGAGCGCCAGGAAGCAAGAAAAACTTCTTTGTTTTTTGCCCCTTCAGCACGAACACCTGCTTGCACAAATTCTTTGTGTGTATCCTTAGCAAAGAGACCAGGAACGAGTTCCGAAGCACTTTCTTGCATAGTTTTTTCAGCGAGCTGATTTTCGATGAAACTAATTCGCTCTGATGCATTTTCTACATGACACCATGAATTAGCCATAGCAATAGACTGTACTTGATCTGGTCTCAAACGAAATGTTTCAAGCGCCACCACACCGCCCATCGAAGAGCCTATCAGATGAGCCTTTTCAAATCCAAGTTCGGTTATCAATCGACTTACATCAAGGGCGAAGTTTGTTATTGAAATTCTTTCCTGTTTCATTTGCAAATCAATTTTCGATTCGCCATGACCGCGCATATCAAATGCAAGAATGGTATAAAGACCTGATTTAGATAATTCTTCTATCTGGCAAGAAAAGCTTTCGTGGTCACCACCAACTGCATGCAGAAAAACAATCAACTCGTCGCCATCACCATATATATGACAGGACAAGTCAATTCCCGGTTCGACCGTAATGGTTTTATGTCTGTGACTTGTTTTATTTTGCAAAACCATCGCCATGCAAAAACCTCGCTTAGATTTTAGACCTTTGTAATTTGTGCAACTATTGCAAGCGTTCCTCCACCCTGAGGACCATGATGCTCAGAGCGGGTGCTTACATACACGGCAGTATCGCCTGTGATGGCAGCTAGAACCGAAGAAAGAACACATCTTGAATAACGTGTATCGCTAATGTCGTCATCTTGAAGCATGGTATGACGTTTTCCACGCACGACGCCTCTTGGATCCGCCTCTGACTTGGCATATACGCCTACTAATCTGGATAAATCGTCTTCCTTTAGATGACCATTCACCAGGATGAAACCAAGCCCTTCTAACGTTTGTTGAATAGACTCGATGTCTAACATATCGCACAAAATAGAGCTGTTTATTTTTAAATCGCCGCTCCAGTAAGAACTATTTCCAAGCACCATTATTTCGGTTCGTCCAAGACCTGGCTTGGCAGAACATGACGCGGTAGATGAATACTTTTCAAAGTCAAAACAGATCGAATCATCACACAAGCTATTTTTATCTACTTCGCCAAGGGCAACAGCTGCTGCAAGCGCAGAAGCGCCACGCGAATAGACCATGTCTGAGCGCATCGGCTTGCCCGCTCTACGCGTAGCTTCGCCTTCTTCGAAAGTAAAACTGGGAATTGCACCTTTCATTTGAATTAGGTGTACGTCTCTTGGAGAATCGATTTGCAATTGATCAATAATTTCATTGATCACTCGCGCAGTCTCTTCCACCTGCGCCATGCGACCGATTTCTTCTGGCTTAAACTCGCGCGTAAAGCCAATACCCAGAGCCAATCTTTTTTCTGGAGATGGAATATTGCTTTGAGACCCGCATTTTGTGTAGACCACAATATGAGGACTGACTACACCTTCACAGCCTCCCGAGAGCGAAAATATTATTCTTTCATTCACCTCTTTTCTGCTGATTCTGAGCTTAGAGCCAAAATAGTCTTCAAAAGCCAGCATCGCAAGATCGCGAGTAAAATCGTTCCTTCCGCCGTTGCCTTCTGTTTTGCCGATGATACAAACAACTTCTTCTGGATTTATTTTTCCAGCATCAACCAGTGCTGAAAGTCCGCTCAGGTCAGACGGACTTTTTGTCAGAATTTTAAAGGCTTTTATTTCCATCGCCTAAATCTAAACAGGTGAAAGCAATACCGTGCCGGTGTGTTTTTGTATGTCTATTTTGTAGACATCACCATGATCCATCTCTTTTGGCTCGCCCATGCTTGCAAGCGCCTCAACAACTTCTGGAGAATTAGCTGTAAGCACAGTGACAGGATTACCAACGCTCAGCGGAAAATCATGCCAGGTACCTTTGTGAATCATGATTCCATGTCCAGCTGGAAATACAAAACATCTTGCAGTGTCTAAATCTGGAAGCTTTTGGTTTTCGTTGTGATTTGGTTTGCACAAAATCATGGCAAAAGGCTGACTTCCAAGACCAACAAAAAGTTGGGTCATATTCATATGACGCTCGAGCCAGGTTACCTCGGGTGCGCGTTTGCTAATGCGTGCAGTACGAATAACTGCCGAACCAGTACATTCGAAAGGAAGATTCATTCCCTCTTCTACCGAGCCTTTGTAAAAGGGGATGGTCAGCCCAGCATTTGGAACTTCTTCTGAAATAAACAAACCGTACTCGGCTGTATTTTCTCGAGTGGCTTCAACTTTAGGAACTTGAATGGTTGTGACCATATTTTTAACTCCCCAAAACGACGAGATATCCAAAATATACACCTAGAGAAAGTATTGTCTCACTGATTCCATTGAATAGGATTGCCATTTAAAATTATTAGAATTGCTTAAAAAACCAACAAGCTCGAAGGGTCCCTTGAATGCCAGACATTGACAACACCCCAATCGTTCAAAAAAATCCATTACCGCTCTGGCTTTGCCTGCTTTCTGCGCTTGGTTTTATTTTGTACGTTTTAAACTACGAAAATGCCTTTCCTGGCACATCAATGCAATTTGAAATCCCGCGCCACGATATTCAAATTCAAAACAAAAATTTGGCGCAATCAATCGGTTTCAAGCAACATACCAAGTTTGAAACAACCGTTTTTCAAGTCAATAACAGTGTCTTGCTGTTTTTACAGCATAATTTTGGTCCCAAAGAAGCCGATTCTTTAATCAAAAAACAAATTCCCTGCTTTTACTGGCAGACTCGCCTGTGCTCTCCATCTCAACTTGAAGAATTCAGAGCGAACCGAACACCAGATGGAAAATTGTGTTCGCTTACTCGCACTATCGCTAATGACCAGCCTCTTCCTGATATTTCTCAAGGTGAGGGCAGCAAAATAATTGAAGAATTTCTCTCTAAAGAAACAGATTTAAAGCTTAATGACTACAAATTGCTTTCGTTCCAAAAGGAAAAACGAACTGCTCACAATGACCTTACATACACATTCCAGAGTAAACATCCCGACTTAAAAGGTGCAGAGCTCAGGTTAATTTTTACTCTCAGCGGAAATTTGATTACTAATTTTGAAAGTTATCTGCACACGCCTGACAGCTGGCATCTGAAATTCAGAGGTATGCAAAGCTATAACAAAATTCTCAACACTATTTCTCACATATTTTTCTTTATAGTCTTTGCTGGCTCGGTAATTTATTTCGCACAACTTATATTAAGTAGAAAAGCAAGATGGAGTCTGGCTATTCGAGCATCCATTCTAGTTGCGATTTGTTCTAGTTTATCGACTCTAGTAAATTTACCGGTCTACTTACATTATTACTCGACCAATAATCAAGAATTCGTTTTTTATCTATCAATCGTTTTGCAACTGCTCGCCAAAATCTTTATTGAAGCAGTTGTATATTTGCCGATTTTTGTTTGCGGCGAAACAGTCTATCGCAAGCTAAGCAATCAAACGTTCGACATCAACAAGATATTGAATAAACAAGGCATTCAAGAAAAAGGTTATGCCAATAAAATCCTTGCAGGTATTGCTATTTGCGGTATCTGGCAAGGCTGGCAAAATCTTTATTTCTGGCTGGGATCATTTATTGGAGTAAGTAATCCACTTGGTACTAATCGTCCCGAAGTTTATGGGTCTTATATCCCCTGTTTTGATTTGATGTTCATTGGTTCTTCTGCATCATTTCAAGAAGAAATTGTTTATAGAATAATTTCGCTATTGGTTCTGCAAAAGCTTTGTCGCAATTTCTGGCTGGCAAATTTTCTCCAGGCATTTTTATGGTCACTGGGACATACCACTTATCCCGCCTCTCCAGTCTGGGCGCGAGTTGTAGAGCTGACTGTCGCAGGCTTTATGGGTGGAATCTTTTTCAAGAACTTCGGACTTTTGCCGATGCTTGTTGCTCATTATCTCTTCGACGCTTTTAACCCCGAACTTTTTAGAGCACACGACTGGCAGCTATTTTTATCTGGCTTTTTTGCGATTACGCCACCTTTTATTTTGTTCGTTTTAAGTAAAAAATGGTCATCGAAAGAAATATCTGAAATTGAAAATTCATCATTAGATTCTGTGCCACCCGAATCTCGAGAAAAGTTAATAGAGACAACAACAAAAGTTCAACCGTTATCGGTACGTTATCAAAAACAGTTGATCATTTTTGGATTAATTCTATTTGGATTCGGTCAATTGATTTTATTCACTATAAATCCAGCAAAGCTGAGCTTGCAAACAACAAGAGAAGAAGCAGTAGCGATTGCAGAGAACTATCTGAAAGAAAACAATTTAAAAGACCCCAGACTAAATCTCACCTTTTCGCGTTTAAATTCAGAAGTCGATAATTCAATCTGTCAATGTTTACAAGACAAGCTTGGCAAAAACAGATTCCACAAAATCTTCGACCATTACTTTGGACCCCTAACCTGGTTGATTAGATATTCAAGCGAAGACCAGATCAAAGAAATGTCTGTCGGTGTGGATGCTTGCAGAAAAAGACTTTCATTTTTCAATCTCACTCTTGCAGACAAAGACAAAGGTGCCACTCTAAGCGAGAAAGATGCAATTGCAAAAATCGAAAAATTTCTACAAACCTATCACCAGGATTTATTCCCTCTCAAACTGGTAGGACGCAAAATCATTGAGCGCGAAAATAGACGCGACATTACTACGCAATGGGAATCGACTCTAGCTGGTACTTCGGATACAAAACTGATGATTGGATGCAGTGTAATTGGAGATACAGTAAGCGATTTTTATAGAAGCTGGGAAATTCCAGACAAATGGAATTGGAAGTATCAAGAATTTACGAGCAGAAGGGCTATTGGATATTCTCTTTTTTTCGCACTCTTATCAATGATTTGTGCTTTGACACTGTTCTGGCTTCTGCGTGTGCCGCACACTGGTAATTTCCATTTTCTCTGGGCAGTCAAATATGTCTCGATTGCAGGAGTACTCTATGTTACTTGCGCGGCACAAAAAGCAGATTACCTTATATCTTATTATTCGACCGGAACACCGTTCACCCTCGCATACATACAGGAAATTCTAGACCAGCTTCCCACATGCATTTTTGCCCTGACACTATTAGGAGCGCTTATTTCGCTCACTCCAGATACGTACAAACAATTCAGACTGGAAAATAATCAGATTTCATCGATAAGTACTGGATATTGCCTGGCATTTATTTTCATGATTCTTGCATGCGTTTACAGTTATTTTGTCGACTCTTTAAGCAACCAAGTTTCGCTTGAACAGTTCGATTTCATTACGTTCTATGCACACGCAAACTATCCGGCTTTGCTTGCCATCTGCTTTACTCTCTTCAATACTCTCTATGCTGTCCCAACTCTAGAGTTGACGCGCAAATTATTCGACTGTTTTGTTTGCAAGCCTGCACATCAAACGTCCCTATTTGCTTTCACCAGTCTTGTTTTTGCACTGATGGTCAGACAAAGTCACGATTGCATACTTATTTTTGCTCTCAGTTATATCAGTTTGCACATTAGCTGGTTTTGTTTGAATAGAATTTTCAGATTTGATGCAATCGCTCTGGCAGCTTGCATTTATGCAGGCAGTCTTTCTTTGATTACTTTACAGATGCTGTATCTGGCTCGAAGCATCATGTATTACGACGCTTTGATTTGCACAATAGCACTTATCTTGCCGTTTGTAGCTTTTCAAATACGCCAGAAATACTTCGCTTGAAGTCTGGTTTCAGTATTCCGGCCTCGGTGATAAAAGCGTGAATCAAATTTGCCGGAGTCACATCAAAAGCCGGATTATGTGCTTTTGCGTTTTCGATTGTCACCCCTACTTCGTGCTCTAGATCTGAAATATGTGTGACTTCGACCTGATTGCGCATTTCAATAGGAATCAAATCGCCCGATGCAAGCTCGGGATCAAAAGTAGAAAGAGGTGCGGCTACATAGAACGGAATATTGTGATGCTTTGCAAGAACTGCCAAGTTATAGGTGCCTATTTTGTTTGCTGTGTCACCATTGCGAGCGATTCTATCTGCTCCGACCACTATCATGTCTATCGACTTTTCTTTCATGAAATGACCGGTCATTGTGTCGCATATTAGAGTTGCCGGAATTTTATCCTGAGCCAGTTCCCACATGGTAAGGCGTGCGCCTTGCTGACGAGGTCTTGTTTCACCGACGAATGCTTGAATATTTTTGCCAGCTAATTGAGCTGAACGCATGACACCAAGTGCAGTGCCCCAACCGCAAGCTGCAATAGAACCCGCATTGCAATGAGTGAGGATCGAAGCTTTTTGAGGCACAAGCTCCACGCCATAATCGGAAAGCTTTTTATTAACTTCGATACTTTCTTGCATATAGCTTTTTGCTTCAAGCATGAGCTGTTTTGCAATTCCATTTGTGTCTTCTAAATCTAGTGAATGTGCTTTGTCTTTGATGACATTGGTGGCATTCATCAAATTGACTGCTGTCGGTCTCGTTGCTTGGAGAACAAGACAAGCTTGATCCAAAGCAAGTAAAAATTCTCTTTTTTGATTGTGTTTTGCAGCCAAACGCACACTTTCCATTGCAAGACCAAAAGCTGCGACACACCCTATGGATGGGGCTCCGCGAACAATCATATCTTTAATTGCAATACAGACATCTTCAAAGCTAGTCGCATCAAAATATTCTGTTTTGTATGGCAGTTTGCGCTGGTCTAACAAAAGCAAATTGCCCTCATCCGTTAAGGACAAGGGCAATGTACCGTAATTACTTACAAGATTCACAGAATTATTTTCTTGTTTTCAAAAACTCTGGAATATCGAGGATGTCGCTTGCGACTTTCTGCATGTCTTCGCTGGTGTTGGAAACACCGCCGCCACCTGCTAGAACGGGTTTCGGCATTTCTTGCGAAACCTGAGTTGTTCTTCTTTGATAGGGGTTGCGAATATCAGTTCCTGTAGCGTTGACTACAGGTCTTTGAGTTTGAGCGACCTGTTGACCAGAAATTACAGCCATATCGAATCCGGTTGCAATTACTGTAATCAATACTTCACCCTGCAGTCTGTCGTCGAGTACAGCACCAAATATGATATTGGCGTCTTCCGAAACAGCTTCGTAAATGACGTTTGCTGCTTCCTGTACTTCGTGCAGTGTCAGGTCGGAGCCGCCGGTGACACTGAAAATGACACCAGATGCGCCTTCGATTGTGCTTTCGAGCAATGGGCTATTGATTGCATTGCGTGCAGCTTCAACAGCTCTGCCTTCGCCAGACGAGCGACCAACACCCATCAAGGCGGAGCCTGCTGTTTGCATTACAGCTTTGACGTCTGCAAAGTCTACGTTGATCAACCCAGGTACAGTGATGATATCGGAGATACCTTGTACACCTTGCATCAACACTTTGTCAGCTTCGACAAAAGCTTCTTGCATCGAAGCTCTGTGGTCTACAACTTCTAAGAGTCTCTGGTTGGGAATAACAATCAGAGTATCTACTTTTGCTTTTACTTCGCCGATACCGTTTTCAGCTTGATTGGCTCGGCGACGACCTTCAAACAAGAAAGGACGTGATACCACACCTACGGTAAGGGCACCTTGCTCTTTGGCAATTTCAGCTACGATTGGTGCAGCACCGGTACCGGTACCACCCCCCATACCAGCAGCGATGAAAACCATGTCGGCACCTTTGAGTGCTTCGGCAATTTCTTCGCGGCTCTCTTCGGCAGCTTTAGTTCCAACTTGCGGATTTCCGCCAGCACCAAGACCTCTGGTCAGTTTGGCGCCGATTTGCAAACGATTCTTTGCGGCTGAATGCTCAAGAGCTTGAGCATCAGTATTACATGTCCAAAATTCGACGTTATTCAATCCTGCAGCAATCATTCTATTGACTGCATTAGATCCGGCTCCGCCGACACCTACAACTTTTATATTTGCTTTCAGTTCCAAATTCTTCACCGATTCTTTTTTTGCAGCTTGCTCAAGCACGGCATCTACCCTCGTAGTATCTACTCTATGTATCACCGGACAACTATTAGGGATGCAGTGTAACGCAATAAAATTGGGTTCTCACCCATGCGCGTGCCCGCTTTTGTATATGTCCTAGTTCGTTAAATGGTAGAACTTAGTGCGACGGTTTGCAAGTAAGCTAGATGCTTATGTTTTTAAGCTTTTTAAAAGCTTAATGATGGTTGAAAAGAGCGAAAGCCAAAAATATTCAGGATTTCTTGACTACCCCGCAAATCTAAAAGGGCTGCGCTTTTAGCCCAATTATATTGTTCTAACTTCTTAATGCTGTTCGGTCGCTTTTTTCTTGATCAATGCTTGAGTCTTGAGGAAAGCCTTATTTGCTGGATCGATTGCGACAGCTTTGTCGGCATATCCAAGTGCTTCTTGAAAGTGTCCGCCACCAGCCTGAATACCGGCTAAAAGCCTGTATGCATCGCCATTTTTATCGTCGAGTTCAATACATTTTTTTAGCGAAATCTCAGCGTCATTCATTTTTCCGAGCGCTAAATATGCCGATCCTTGATAGAAGTATGCATTTGCATCATTGGCATTAATCTCAAGCGCTTTATTCAATTCGCTCAATTGCCCTTCATTGTCACCTTTCAAACCTAGCGCTGCACCTAACTCACGATGAGCATCTCCGTGATTTTTGTTTAATTTAATTGCATCTCGATAATACTTTATAGAATCTTCGATTTTTCCGATGCGCATATACAACTGGCCTATTTTGTAATTTATGTTGGCATCGTTAGGATTGCGATCACGCCCATCCAACAAGGCTTTTAGCGCGTCAGCATCTTTTCCTTGCTTCAGGTATATGCGCGAGATATACACATATGGTTCTGACTCGGTTGGCGAAATCTTAGTTGCAGCCTTGAATTGCTCAAGTGCCAGCGGTAAATTTCCGGACAACAAATACGCCTGTCCCAATTTTACTCTTATTTCGGATTTATTAGGATTGACTTCCACAGCCGATTTATATCTAAGTACAGTGCGCTCGATATGCTCTTCGTCGTCTTTTGCAAGTCCACTTGCGCTAGGCGAATCTGCTGCACTTACAGGTTGAGCAAGAGCGAAAATTCCTGCAAAAGCACTTGCAGCAAGGCTTAGCAACAATTTGTCAGTACTTTGGTTTTTGTTCATTTTATTTCTACCTTTGAATTTTGAACCAACGATTTTGTATTCGACTTTTCGATAATTGAAAGAAGAGCAGCTTTAGAAGCAGGATCTTTGGGATTTAAGGCGATAGCCTTACGATAATATTCAATTGCAATATCTTCCGAACCGGCTTGTTTATAGGCGTCTGCCAGAGCTAGATTAGCAAAATAGTTAGAAGGAGAGCGCTCCACAATTTTTGTAAGCACCGCGATTGCTTGCTTGACTTGTTTCTCTAATAGGTACGCGCGAGCAAGCCCGATGAAAGCTAGATCATTTTTGGGCTCGATGCCAACTACTTTCATAAAACAAGTTTTGGCATTTTGACTGTCTGTTTTTTTCAGATAAACAGTTCCAAGGTTGTACAAAGCCGTGACATTCTTTGGTTCTTGACGCAATAACAAATTGAACTGCTCGATTGCAGCATCTAGAAACCCGCAATTTTGCAAACAAAGTGCATAGTTTCCGCGTACCTCTTTGTCTTGCGGACGAAGAGCAAGAATCTGACGCAGCTGACCGCCAGCTTCATCGTAGTCGCCACGCTTCAGAAATATTGCCGATATCTCACTTCTGGCTTCAAGATTTTCTTCGGGCATCCTGGATGCTGAATTATTCAAGAAAAGGGTTTTGAAAAATTCGTTGAGCGCCGATTCTTCCTGACCCAGGCGAGCAAGCGATTTGCCTAAACGCAAATGCGCCTTTGGATCTTCTGGATTTTGATCTACACAGACTTGATAAGCCTGAGCCGCTTCGCTATAAGCCTCACAGGCAAATAATTTATCGCCTGCTGCAAACGGTTTTTTGGTTATCGAGGGCAATTCCAGCGCCAGTGCACCTGGAGCAAAAGAAGCCAAATAAAGTAATAATGTGAGTACAGGCTTGGTCTTATTCTTAATATTGGTCAAGGAAAGAAAAAACCTCATTTCGACCCAACAGATTATATGATGTCAAATCCTATTAAATAAGTATTAGCCTGTCATAATAATCAGCAAATGGAAACCAAAGAAAAAGTATATCTACAATGAGTTTCGGCTTCGATCTGGCAACGCTTTTTGCATCGCCAGAGTCTGTATTGATAAAAGTAGTTCTGCCGCCCTTCTTCTATGGTGCACATGGTTGGGTTGCAACCTGGTGCGCGGTCAAAATGCTTTTTCATCCTTATAACACCTGGTATTTTCCCGGCACCAAAGTGGCAGTGCCACTTACTCCAGGCATTTTTCCAAAGCGTCAAACCAAGCTTTCACAAGCTGTAGCCACAACAATCACAGAAACTCTGCTCACACCCAAGGACATCAAGGCAAGAGCAGAAGAATTAGTGACAGAAGGAAATATTTTTAACGCCATCGATTTATTTTTCGATCGTGTTTTATTACTCGAATTTCGTGATACCACCAAATTGCATCGACTGGCTCAAGATCTCGCTCAAATCAGTCCGACTATTCTTCAGGCATTTGTGGCAAGCACAATCGATTCGCTCGAACAAGGAAAAGAATCCAAAATTCCAGCAATCGTCGATAAAGTTTTCGATCAAATAGTTTTGTCTGCGCGAATCAATTTAGACCAAGCCACAGAGCTTGCTTCGCGCATAATGGAAAACATTGTCACACCTGACAAAATCAGAAATGCACTTATTACTTTGCTCAGTCCACAAAACATCGCCGCACTGGAAGAATCAGTGAATGTGCACGCTTCTGGACCATATCGATTGCTTGCAAAATTGATTGGCATAAAAAGAGTTTGTTACGAATGGCGCAATTTTCTTGAGAAAGAGCCTGAAGAAGCGCACAAAATCATCAATGATCTTATAACTAGATTTGGTATCAAGCATCAAATAGCGATTCAAATTGCTAACTTTGATTTGCGTTCAATGCCGCTAGATAACATAGCTAAGCTCAAATTGAACGTAAACAACTTCGTCAGACAGTTCATGATAGAACACAAGGAAGATTTGCTCGAAGCCTGTCGCAGACTGCAAGATGAAGCGATGATGACAGTACAATCTGCCATTTTGCGCTTCAATCCAGAATCAGTTCCCGAAACCTTCCTGGTCAATCTAAAGCGCAACCTTGCTGCTTTTACTTATTCGTATCTCAAGCGCGAGCTTGGACAACTAATTGAACAAGCTATTCCTGCAATCGGTGTACATGGTTTGATCGTGAGCAAAATTGACCTCTTTTCACCGCAGCAGCTCGAAAGTCTGGTCTATAAAATTTGCAAAACCGAACTCAAAGCACTCGAGTATTTTGGACTCATCATTGGTGCAATTCTGGGTTTGATGCAGATTTTGGTCAACGCTATCACTTATTAGGTACTTTGGTTAATCTGTTAGGCGGCTATTCACTCTGGGAACATCAAAAAAGAGGGAGCGGCATCAGCTGGAAAAGAATAGGAAGCAACGCGATTAAGCTCTATTGATGCTGATTAAACAAACACTCAAATTTCTCCCTTTAGGCCTCGATAGAGGTCTTCTTGGCTCGCAAGCTTATAGAGTCAAAATACCAGCAAACAGACAAGATTTGCTGGTTGGACAGGTTTTGAGCAAACGTTACTACGTTCTTTCCTTGCTTGGTCAAGGCGGCATGAACCTGGTCTACAAAGCGAAAGACTTGCAGGCAAATAAAATAGTGGCAGTCAAAGCGCTACGCACAGACGGACTTTCCGACCAGTCAGTAGTCACACGTTTCCAGCGCGAAGTACAAGTTTTGAACAGACTTAATCACCCTCGCATAGTCGGGGTGCATGACTACGGAACAAGCAGGCGCGGACAGCCATTTTTTGTAATGGACTATCTGGAAGGCAAGAGTTTAAACCAGGTTTTGCGCAAAGACGGCAGACTCTCATTGGAGCGCTTTCAAGATGTATTTGTGCAAGTAGCTGCAGCAATTCAGCACGCACACAAACACGGCGCTATCCACCGCGATCTAAAGCCTGGCAATATCATGCTGGTAAAGCTCGGCAATACCGAAGATTACGTCAAAATCGTCGACTTCGGTATCGCTAAACTGGTCGAAGAAGCTTCCAAATTGACACGAATGGGCGAAGTCTGGGGCAGTCCAATTTATATGAGCCCCGAACAAGCAACAGGCATAAATACTGACGAGCGAACCGATATTTATTCTTTGGGAATCGTGATGTATGAAGCTCTCACAGGTGAAGTACCATTTCTTGGCAAAAACTATGTCGAGACTCTGAGCAAACAGATATCTGAGCCACCGCTACCTTTTGACCAGCTGTGTCCTGAATATCAGATTCCCAAAGTTTTTGAGCGCATTATTTTCAAAGCCCTTGAAAAAGCGCCTGAAGCGCGTTATCAAACAATGAGCGATTTGAAACACGACCTGGAGCGCGCGCTAAGCGCTAACAGACAGTCGACTGTTTCACCGCACCAGGCACGCAAAAACCAGCAGCGGACTACAATCTCAGAAGTTCTCGATTTTGCTCCGCCTGAAAATTCGACTATGAATATTGCTGCCACTATTCGCTCCACATTCAACAAGCTAAAAGCGATAGCTCAGCCTCAAGCAGAGACAAAAGAAAGCGCGAAAGAAAGCACATTTCACACGCCTATCCAGGCAATGAAGCGTCCGAATCATAACAAGACCACTGTTAGAGAAAAAAATGGTTCACTACCTATTAAAGAGATCAAATTCGTTGTGATAATAATAGCCATTTGCGCTAGTCTCTGGGCAATCAGCACAAATCAGCATGTGGCAAATTTTGTAATCCAATCACTGGTTGAAATGGACATTATTCCAAAACCTGCCCAACAGGATTTACAGCAGCAGCAAATGCAATATTACGACCAGAGTCAAATGCAGATACAGTCACCTGCGCAAAATCAAAACCAAGACCAGACTGCGCCTCAAAATACTGAAGGATCGAATCTTCTAGATTAATCCTTAGCTTAAGTGCAAACCTTTAGTCGTTTTCGTCTTCGTCATCATCGATCAAATTTAGGATAGCTGAAGCTTCTGTTTTGAAATCTTCCAGCTTCTCAGTTAATTTGATAATTGCTTCTGCACGCTTGAAGTCTTTTGTAGTGAAAGCTTTTCCACCTTGTGCTGCAAGTTCATCTATTTGAGCATCGAGCACAGGCAAAAGAACAGAGAGCGCATCGGACAAATCCGGACATTTGCCAAGCGTAATTTCCACGACAGACAAGCTGGGAAACTTCGAGAATGCCGGCATTACTTTGTCATCCGCAACGCTAGATCCTGAACCGATATCGGAAGACGATTCAGAACTAGTGGATTTAGTCGATTCAGTTTTTGGAGAATCTTGCGCCTTTCCTTCTATTTCAGAGTCTTTTGACTCAGATTCGGTATTCTCATCATCGGAATCGCTTGGAGCGATTGACGTTTCAGCTTCAATTTGGGAATCTTCAACAGAATCAGTAGACTCATCAATTACCGAATCCTCTTCTATTTCTTCATTTTCTGAGACCTCTGCAGACTCAGATTCATCGTCATCTTCTTCTATTTCTTCAAATTCTTCGGAATCGTCGTCATCAGTATCTTCTAAAGCCGCATCTTCTTCGTCTTTGTTTTCTTCAACTTCAACTTCATCCTCTTCGTCTTCTTCTTCGTCTTCTTCTTCGACTTCTTCTATCGCTTCGACAGACTCTATTTCTTCTTCTATTTCTTCAGCTTCATCTTCATCTGTTTCAAGATTGGCTTCGACGTCCTCATCAGCCTGAACGTCATCATCGTCTTTATCGTCACTGGTTTCTTGCACAGGCTCCAGCTCTTCTATCTCGTCTTCGATTGATTGATTGTCGTCGAAGTTTTCTTCTTCGGTATCTTCTGCCTCTATTTCGATGTTTTCTGACTCGACAGAATCTTCTTCGTGCTCTTCTTCTATTGAATGTTCTGGCTCTTCCAGCGAATCTTCAACTTCTTCTGCGGGTTCAATTTGTTCGAGATCTTCACTAGCTGCCTCGCCTGAATCGAAGTCTTCTTCAGACTCGATAGCATCCTCTGCCAGATGAGCCTGATCGTCACTATGTTCTAACTGCTCTTCCTGGTCAAATTGCTCAACTTCCTCTTCTGGCTGCTCATCAGAAGACTCTGAAATTGCGTCAAATTCATCTATTTCAGACTCCTGACTAAATTCGGCTACCTCAGTGTTTTCAGTACTCTCATCCGACTCGAGCGTTTCATAGTTAGCAATCGTGATGGGAGCAAAATCACCCGACATTTCAGGGGGATTTTCGGACAATAGTTCAAATTGTTCCTGCTCCAAAGCCGGTGCGGAAGATTCTTCAGAGAGCTTGAAGACAGGCGCTACACCAGCGATTTCTTGACTCTGGTTAATTGGTGGTCTTGCATCCTGACGCAACTGCTCAAGCTCAGCACGCGAGGGACGTTGAAAGTCCGGCAGCGTAAATTCGCTCATCATGCCAGAATCAGCCGTAGGATGCGACATCAAGGGCTGAGGCGGAGTTTGCTGCTCAAGTGGATGTCTATAGGGTTGTGACGGCTGCGGTGGCTCCTGAAACTGCGGAATTGGCTGAGTCTGCTGAAACTGAGGATTCTGAGGAATTTGCTGATTTCCAGAATTTCGTTGGTGCGATTGAATTTCAGTGTTAGGAATAAAATTCCAGGCACCACTTCCATCAGAACTGTTTGGGGCATTGAGAGCAGGATTTACAGGCTCAGGAACTGGCTGTCCCTGAGGTGTGTGCCAATTGCCAGACTGCGATTGCAAAGCGGGTTGAGACCCTGTTTGGAATTGCTTTTGAGTACCAGTGGAACTGAAACCTTTCCACTCATCAGAGCTACTTGCAGCGGTTTGACCAGCTTGACCGGTTTGCAACCCTGGAAAATTACCAGAATTACCACGAATAAATTCGTTTGGATCAACAGGGCGTGCATTCGTACTTGTGCTGATCAGTTGGTCAACATGTCCGGCTTTGTTGTGAGCTTGAATTTGCTGCACTGCATCTGCATAGCTTGTGCGAG
>Ga0268298_10003550_pt1 | contig 15839 bp, 18 predicted proteins | sample WWTPWeurt_MetaG_FD_194462 | JGI IMG/M metagenome (GOLD analysis project Ga0268298, IMG submission 194462) | Activated sludge microbial communities from WWTP in Nijmegen, Gelderland, Netherland - WWTP Weurt | ecosystem: Engineered > WWTP > Aerobic digester > Activated sludge | place... | reverse complement strand
GTCGGCGTCGCGGACGAACGCGCCGTCGTAGTGCGGCGCGAACCGCTGACCGGGCGTGTAGCGGTAGCCGCGGAAGCGCTCGTTCAGGCCGACGGCCCGGCGTCCGCACAGCCGCGCGGGGACGTGAGCCGCCAGCCGCGCGAACAGCCGCGCGGCGAGGTCGGTGTCGTCGAACATCACCCGCGCGTTGTTGCGGACGTCGGGGCGCATGACCGCGCCGCGCACGGTCGACACTGGCGCGGCCGCGGGGCCGAGCGCCTCGATCCGCGCGATCAGCGCGGCGCACTCGTCGGCGGTCGCGAAGGCGTCGACCACCGCGGCCAGCGGGGCGCTGCCGTCGAGGCAGTCGCCGTCGACGTAGGGACGCGCGAACCCGGGGATGAGGATCTCGGCCTGCATCGTGAAAGTGTAACACGGACACGAACGCGGGCAAGGCCGGACGTGTGGCCCGGCGCGGCGCGCGCTACGGCCGTGGGATCGGGTTGGCGCAGTGCTCGACGACCCGCTCGACGCGCACCGGCTCCTCGACGATCTCGATCATGGCGGGATCGGCGACGCCGAGTCCGGCGATCACCGTGGGTGGCTCGGGCGATGGCTGGCCGCAGCCATAACCGCACGCGTCGACCTCGCGGACGTAGGTCTTGAGCTTGGGCGCGAGGCGCACGACCGCGACGTGGCCGTCGTCGCGGCGCAGGTAGACGTAGCCGATGCCGAGGTCGCAGCCGCACGAGTCGCCCGACGCGCACGTCGGGCCGGCGAGCCCGAGCGTGCCGTCGGCCATGCGGTAGAGCTGGTCGCCCTGGCCCTGGCCGCGCACCGTCGCCGCGAACGCGACCGGCGCCGTCGGGTCGGGCTCGGGTGGCGCACCGTAGCGATCGTTCCACACCGTGACGTTCGCCGGCTCGAACCGCGCGCCGCCGAAGCGGGCCTGGGCGCGAGCGATCGCGGCGTCGCTGGCGCGCTGGTTGCGGCGATCGATGGTCGCCTGCGACGGCACCGCGGCGCAGCCGGCGAGGGCGAGGAGCGAGAGGACGGCGATCGCGTGGGCGCGCATGGGCCCACAACGTCTCACGAGTCGCGAGGCTTACGCGGCGGCAGCGGCGCGGCGCGCGGTCGTCCCATGACCCGGGCGGCGCTGCGCGACGCCAGGCCGCGCGGCAGCACGCCGGTCAGCCAGCACGACAGCCGGTTGAGCGCGCCCGGCACCACCGTCTTGGTGCCGGCCAGCATCGCGCGCACGCCGCGCTCGGCGACCGGATCGGCGTCCAGCATCGCGGCGCGCGCGAGCCGCCCGTAGTCGCCGGCGCCGGCCAGCGCGTGGAACTCGGTGCGGGTGCCGCCGGGGCACAGGCACGTGACGCCGATGCCGCGCGGCGCGAGCTCGTAGTGCAGCGACTCGGAGAAGTTGCGGACGAACACCTTCGATGCGCCGTAGGTGGCGAAGTGGGGGATGGCCTGCCACGCGACCATCGACGCGACGTTGAGCAGGTAGTGGCGCGGCGTCGCGGTGGCGGCGGCGACGAACGCGTGGGCCAGCGCCACCGGCGCGGCGACGTTGAGCGCGATCAGCTCGGCGTCGCGGGCGGCGTCGACGTCGGCGAACGCGCGGAACTGCCCGAAGCCGGCGTTGTTGATCAGGATCGTGACCGGGCGCGCCGCGGTGGCCTGCTGCCACAGCGCCGCCGGGCCGTCGGCGGTGGCCAGATCGAGCGCGATCACGTCGACGGTGACGCCGTGGGCGGCGGTCAGCTCCGCGGCCAGCGTGGCCAGCGCGTTGGCGCGGCGCGCGGTCAGCACCAGGTCCGCGCCGCGGCGGGCCAGCGCCCGGGCCAGCGCGGCGCCGATGCCGCTCGACGCGCCGGTGACGAGCGCGCGATGTCCGGACAGCGCGGCGGTGGGCTCGGCCATGGCGCGACCCTACTCGATCGCCCGCTCGGTGCGATACGCTCGGCGGATGTCGACCTCGTTCTTCGAGCAGCTCATGGCCGAGCACGCCGAGTGGGAGGAGGACCGGCGCATCGACGCCGCGCGGGCGCGCGCCGATCACGCGGTGGCGGTGGCCGACGCGCACGCGCTCGACGCGACGCTCGGCCTGCAGCGCCTCGAGCAGCGGCTGGCTGCCCAGGCCCGGCAGCTGAAGACGCTGCGCGCGGTGATCGGCGTGCTGACGACGATGCTGAAGGACAGCGGCGCGGTCGACGGCGACATGCTCGACATCCGGCTCGAGGCGGCGATCGCCAACAGCGAGGAGGAGGTCGAGCGCGTGATCACGGTGGCGTGCCAGCGCTGCGGCGCGCAGGTCGACCGGCGACGGACCGTGGTGACCGCGAGCGGCACGGTGTGCGATCGCTGCGACGCCGGGCGCTGACCGCCCGGCCGGTGGCGCAACCGGCGCGCCGCGCTGGGCCGGGGGCATCGGCGAGCGCGAGGCTTGCGCGAATGACCCGGCCGGGGCTGGCACGGCAGATGCTGCGCTGCGGGGCATGCGGTCCCTCGCGCTCGCAGCCCCGCTGATCGCCTGCCTCGCCACCGGATGTGGCTCGCGCTCCGACGCTCGCGCGACGGTGTCCACCGGCGGTGATGGCGGCGCCGCGGGGCGGCCGCCGGTCGCCGCCGACGCCGGCAGACCCGACGCCTCGACCGAGCTGGCCCGGCACATGGCCGAGCACCTGACCCGGGTGGGCCGGATGCAGGAGGCGGTGGTGCGCGGGCAGCTCGAGATCGCGCGCGATGAGGCGCGCTGGTTGGTCGCGCACCCCGAGCACGTAGGGCTGACCGACGTCGACGCCGCGGTGGCGCGGATGCGCGGCGCGGCCGAGGCGGTGGTCGCGGCGCCCGATCTGCCAGCGATGGCGGGCGCGACCGCTCGGCTGGGCGCGGCGTGCGCGGCGTGTCACGAGGAGCGCGGCGTGATGGTGGCCTACGCCTGGGCGGCGCTGCCGGACGACGAGCCGGCGCTCGCGCGGCAGATGCAGCGCCACCAGTGGGCGGCGGCGCGGCTGTGGGAGGGCGTGGTGGGCCCGGCCGACGAGCTGTGGCGCACCGGCGCGTCGACGCTGGCGACCTTGCGCTTCGACGTCGGCGCGCTGGCCGCGGGCGCCGACGGCGAGGCGGTGAAGGCCGCGCTGGCGCGGGTGCGATCGCTGTCGGCGCAGGCCGGCGCCGTGAAGGATCAGCCGAGCCGGGTCGCGCTGTACGGCGAGCTGTTGTCGACGTGCGTCGCCTGCCACGCCGCGGTGCGGCCGATCGCGCGGCCGATGCCGTGAGCGATCACGGGCCGGGCGGATCGACGGGGACGTCGCCGCTGCTGCTGGGACCGGTGGCCGGCGCGATGTCGGCCCACCACGCCGCTAGCTCCAGCTCGATCGCCGCGAACGGCTCGAGCCCGACCACCGCGTCGTCTGCCCAGACGCCGACGATCAGCCACAGCGCCTCGGGCGTACGGCGCAGCACCTCGACGGTGTGTGCGCGCGGGTCGACCAGCCACGCGTGCTCGACGCCCGCGCGGGCGTAGACCGCGAGCTTGCGGCGGCGATCGAGCCGCTCGGTCGAGGGCGACAGCACCTCGCACACCCAGTCCGGCGGTGTCGCGATGCCCACGTCGTCGGGCAGCGACGGCGTGCGCGCGCGGCGCCAGCCAGCGAGGTCCGGCACCAGCACGTCCTCGCCGAGGTGCAGCTCAGGCTCGTCGAGGATGATCCAGCCGCCGGGGCCGCCGCGCCCGCGGTCGAACGGACCGAGCAGCTCGGCGCCCAGCACCGACGCGGCGCGGGCGTGGCGTGGGCGCGGTCGCGGGCTCAGATAGAGCGTCCCGTCGATCAGCTCGGCGACCTTGCCCTCGGGCGCCGCCACCACGTCGGCGTAGGTCGCCCGGCGCGGGTGCGGCGACTGGCTCATGCGACCAGCGTAACGCGAAACGATCGGCTCGACCACGACCATCCTCCTCGGGGCCTACCGCGCCCACCAGCTCGGCGGCGGGTTGCGGCCGTCGTCGCCGAACAGCCCCTCGCGCCGCAGCTCGTGGAAGTCGGCGATGCCGAGCACGCCGCGCGGCTCGAGCAGCGCGCCCAGCGGCACGCCGCGGGGCCGCGACAGGGGCAGCCGCCGCCGGGGGCGCCGCCACAGCGTGAGGCGCGCATCGTCGCCACCGTGGGCGACCGGATCGCCGGGCGCTAGCGGCGGCGCTGGCGCGGCGGGCGCCGCCGCGGCCTCGATCGCGCACTCGCCAGTGACGGGCTCAAGCGCTGGCATGGCCGGCTCCGATGTTGGCGACGGCCGCCTTGGCCTGCTTGATCAGCACCGCGCGCATGGCGTCGGCGAGCGCCGGGTTCTCCTCGAGGTGGGCCTGGGCCTTGTCCTTGCCCTGGCCCAGCTTCTGGCCGCCGTACGAGTACCAGGCGCCGGACTTCTCGACGAGGCCGAGCTTCTCGGCGGTGTCGACCAGCTCGCCGGCCTTGTTGACGCCGATGCCGTAGAGGATCTCGAACTCGGCCTCGCGGAACGGCGGCGCGAGCTTGTTCTTGACCACCTTCACCTTGACCTCGCTGCCGATCGACTCCTCGCCGCGCTTGACGACCTTCTTCTTGCGGATGTCGAGGCGCACCGAGCAGTAGAACTTGAGCGCGTTGCCGCCGGTCGTGGTCTCGGGGTTGCCGTAGACCACGCCGATCTTCTGGCGCAGCTGGTTGATGAAGATGACGGCGCTGCGCGTGCGGCTGATGATCGCCGTGAGCTTGCGCAGCGCCTGGCTCATCAGCCGCGCCTGCAGGCCCATGTGGGCGTCGCCCATCTCGCCCTCGATCTCGGCCTTGGGCGTGAGCGCGGCGACCGAGTCGACGACGATCAGATCGATCGCGCCGGTGCGCACCAGCGTGTCGACGATCTCCAGCGCCTGCTCGCCGTTGTCGGGCTGCGACACCAGCAGGTCGTCGAGTTGCACGCCGAGCCGCCGGGCGTACTCGACGTCGAGCGCGTGCTCGGCGTCGATGAACGCGCAGACGCCGCCGGCGCGCTGGGCCTCGGCGATGGCGTGGAGCGTGAGCGTGGTCTTGCCCGACGACTCCGGCCCGTAGATCTCGATGATGCGCCCGCGCGGCAACCCGCCGGTGCCGAGCGCCACGTCGAGCGCGATCGACCCGGTCGGGATGACCTCGACCTCCTGGGTCACGCTACCGTCGAGGCGCATCAGCGACCCCGAACCGAACTGCTTGTGGATGACCTTGATCGCCTCGGCGATCGACCGCTGCTTCTTTTCCTGGACCGACATTCCTACCTCCGCCGCCGGCCCATTACACGCCGCGTGCCACCGCTAACCCCGCGAGATGTCGTCGCGATCGTCCGGGATCCGGACGTCTTGTCCGGGACACCGCCCACTCCCGGCCGGACATCGGACAGCCGCGCCTGTCCGGGCCCGGACACGCCGGCGCTACGCGTGCGTGTCGACGAGCGCGCCCTTGCCGTCGGGGTCGGCGGCCTTCCCCGCGCCCTCGATCAGCTCGACCGCGCCCTCGCCATCGCGCCGCTGCTGTTCCAGCGCCTTCCGCGCCACGCGCACCGCGTACTCGGGCCCCACGGACGCGCTCGGGCCGATGGTGTTGTCCATGCCCGGTACCTCGGCCGAACGCGCGATCTATATAGAGGTGCGCGCGCCCGCGCCGCCCCTCGTGCCTCAGGCCTGACGATCGGGTGGGGACCGTCGGGCGAGGCCTGACGATCGGGTGGGGATCGTCGGGCGCGGGCGTGACGATCGGGTGGGGACGGTCGGGCGCGCCGGCCTGACGATCGGGTGGGGATCGTCGGGCGCGGCGGCTACGGCCAGCGCGGGCGCGGCGGCGCGACGGCGATGGCGAGGGCGCGGCGGGTGATGCGCTCGGAGACGGACGAGACGACCGCGTGCGCGACCGCGGCCTCGAGGTCGACGCGGTTGACCGGCTTGGCGAGCACGTCGCTGACGTTGCGCAAGAGCAGGTCGTCGGCCATCTGGCGCACCCGCGCCGCGTCGCCGCCGGTCACCAGCAGCACCGGCACGGTGAGCCCGCGGCGCTGCATGTCGGCGGCGAGCTCGAGGCCGTCGATCGGCCACATGCGCACGTCGATGATCGCGAGGTCGTAGCCGCCGCCAGGCAGCATCGTCAGCGCCGCCGTGGCCGTCGTCGCTTCGACGACGTGGGGCGCCAGGAGGCGGCGGATCGCGTCAGCGAACGGCCGATCGTCATCGACCAGGAGGATGCGTTGTACTGCTTGCATCGCGGCCACCATAGCCGCCCGCGTCCCCGCGCCTCGGTCCGCCCCGGGTGCGCGACGGTGAGCCCCCGGGTACGCCCGCCGTCACCCGCATCAACCAGCTGCGCCAGAAGATCAGCCGGTCGGGTGGGGATCGTCCGGAGCGGCAGGTCGTGACGATCGGGTGGGGAGCGTCGGACGGTGCGGGCGTGACGATCGGGTGGGGATCGTCCGGCGGGCGGGCGTGACGATCGGATGGGGATCGTCCGGAGGCTGACCGATCGGCTAGGCTAGCGGCATGTGCGGCCGGTATCCATCGACGCGGGCGGCGCCGCTGATCGACGCGATCGAGGCGGCGCAGGTGGGGGAGGCGGCGGTGGCGGGGGTGCTGGCGAAGGCGCCGGGGATGCCGAAGGGGCTGACGTCGTGGTGGGCGCCGCGGTGGAACGTGGCGCCGACGCAGCCGGTGCGGACGCTGGTGTTCGCGGACGGCGCGCCGCGGCTGACGCTGGCGCGGTGGGGGCTGGTGGCGCCGCCGCGCGGGCCGTCGCTGGCGCCGATCATCAACGCGCGCGCCGAGAGCGTCGCGACCAGCCGGCTGTTCCGCGGCGCGCTGGCCACCGGGCGCTGTCTGGTGGTGGCCGACGGCTTCTACGAGTGGCGCGAGCAGGACGGCGCGCGCGTGCCGGTGCGCATCGCGCCGGCCGATGACGACCGCGCGATCACGTTCGCGGCGGTGGCGCGCGACAGCACGCGCGATGGCCTGACGATCACCGAGCTGGCGATCATCACGACCGCGGCGGCTGGCCTGGTCGCGCCGATCCACGAGCGGCAGCCGGCGGTGATCGCGCCCGGCGATCGCGCGCGCTGGCTGGACCCGGGCGTGCCGCCGGCCGGCGTCGCCGACCTGCTGGCGCCGAGCGCGCTGGCCGGCTGGGCGGCGCTCGACGCGCCACGCTGGGTCAACAACGCTCGCGTCGAGCACGACGCGGCGCCGTCCTGAAGGAGCCCATGTCCACCGAGCCACCCGCCGACGCGCCCCCGCCCACCACCGGTTCTCGCCTGACCGTCACCTCGGGCAACGTCGAGGGCGCGACCTTGCGCGTGCGGGTCCACGGCGGCCAGCACGACATCACCGGCAAGCGCGGCCAGCTGGCCCACGGGCAGATCGCCACGTGGACCGCGGTCGAGATCATCGCGACCGCGCGGCGCGGCGGCGCGGCCACGGTCCGCTACTGGCGCATCGTGCCCGGCCCGACGGCCAACCGCATCGCCGAGGGGCCGCTCGAGGTCGTCGGCGCGTTCGCCGTCGACGTGCAGCGCAGCGGCAAGGCGGCGAACGAAGCGTGGGACGCGCGCTGAGCGTGCGCCTACCGGGCGTACAGCAGCTTGGTGCCGACGACCGTCACCTCGTAGGTGATGCCATGCGGGTACCGCGTGCCGTAGTGGACCTTGGCGCGTGCGGTCTGGTTGGCGGCGAACGTCAGGTTGACCAGGGGCAGCGTATACGGCACCGGCACCAGGCGCGGCGTCGTGACGTACTCGGCGTGGCGGTTGTCGCCGTCGATGGGGTAGCTGGGCGGGGTCCAGGCCAGCCAGTTCACCGGCTCGGGGAAGATGAACACGAGGTCGTCGTCGCCGCTCAGGCCGTCGACCAGGCTCCAGTCGTGCTTGCGGCGCTGCGTGGAGGAGTAGCTCTGCGTGCGCCAGGTGCGGTGGAAGGCCTGCGCGCTGGCGGCGTACGCCAGGTTGACCTGCACCGCGTAGCGCGCGCCGTTGTCGGGGTTGTCGGCGGTCACGACCGGCTCGAGCGCGGTGGTCCCCGGGGCGATCCCGACGTAGTCGTCAGGGGAGCGCAGGTGGACGCGGCCGAGCAGATCGTTGGCGTCGAGATAGTTGACGACCTCGATCACCGCCTCGACGACGTCGGCGCTGATCGCGACCACCTCGGCGCCGAACTCGACCGCCGCGGCCGCCGTGGCGACGTAGGTCGCGCCGGCGATCGTCGCGATCTGCGCGACCGTGCCGGCGACGTCCGACACCACCTCGGCGTAGTCGCCGATCTGGCCCACCACCTCCTGCACCGCGGCGTACTCGCCGTCGTCGTCCTCGATGCCGGTCAGCACCGCGCACCACGGCCCGAACCCGTGGTGGATCGCGGTGTGGCCGAGCATCGCCTTCACGTCGATCCGCTGACCGCGTGGCGACGCCCGCGTCGGACCTTGCCAGGTGGTGGTCTGCCAGGCGAACGTGAAGGTGCTCGCGGTGGCGCCGCTCGGATCGGCGGCGATGGCCTGGTCGATCGTGGCCACGGCTTGCGGCACGTCGACCAGCGCGGCGAACGTGCACACCCAGAACGCCTGGTCGCCAAGCGTCTCTTGTTCGACGTCGCACCGGTACCAGTCGAACGCCAGGTCGACCGCGGTCGGCGCGTGGAGTAGCGGCGCCTCATCGACGCACTGGCCGTCGCCCCCGGGTGCGGCGGGCGTGGTCGACGGCTCGACCGGCGCCAGCACCCGCTGGAGTTCGCGCTCGAGCGCCGCGGGATCGAGCGTCGCCAGCGACTTGCCCAGCCGGAGCCGGACGGTCGGGTCGGTGACGCAGCGCTCGAGCGCCGCCGCGACGCGGCCGCCGGCCGGGAGGCGCAACCGGCGGTAGGCGTCGAAGTACGCGCCGGTCAGCGGCCCCAGCGTGACCGCGTGGCCATGGACGGCGAGCTGCAGCGGGAACTGCCGGTCGGCGGCGGGCAGGGCGACCAACGCGTGCAGCCCGGCGGCGAGATCGCCGCGGAGCGGGGCGGCGGCGCGCGTGGTCAGCGCGGCGTGGGCGGCCAGCATCGCCGCGGCGATCACGCGGGGGCGGGTCGGCACGCCGTAGCGCGCGGCGTCGCGCAACCGCTCGCAGTAGGCCTGCCAGCCGGCGGCGTGGGCCGCGACCGCGCGGCGCGCGAGGCCGTCCCGCTCGAGGTCGTCGAGCGCCGGCAGGTCGCGCTCGCGCAGCCGCTCGGGATCGATGCGCTCGAGGCGGGCGCGCAGATCGCGCGCGGCGCGCGCGGCGCGCAGCGCGAACTGCTCATCGGGGGAGATGGCGCGAGCGAACGACGAACTCCGGGTTGGCGTCGGCATGCCCGCGGCGATTGCAGCGAACGTGCCATTCGGGATGAACGGGATGTTCTGAGAATATCGTGGTAGCGGGTAAGGCGCGCGGGGGCGAAGGCGCACCGCGTGCACCGCGGTCATCGTGGCCAGCAACCGGTGCTGGCCGGCGCCACGCGCGTCGCGTCGCGTCGCGCCGACACCGTAAGCCGGGGCACCGCCAGCACTCGCGGCGAAGCGCGGCTACCGGCCCCAGCCGTCGAGGGCGGCGGTGATCGCGCGCTGACAGGCGGGCTCGGGGCCGGGGGTGCCGCGGGTGGCGAGGGCGCGGTAGGCGTCGGCGACGCGGGCGGCCAGGGCGCGGCCGCGATCGTCGCGACGCACGAGTTGATCGCCGGCGCGGACGTAGACCACTGGCACCAGGGCGTTCTCGAACTCCGAGCCGCCCCACGGCAGGCGGTGCCAGGTGATCAGCTCGGCGTCGCCGTCGCCGTCGAGATCGTCGAGCCACGGCAGCGGCGCGAGGCGATCGGCGACCTCGACCAGGTGGCGCCACGCGACCGTCGACGCCATCGCGCACGCGTACAGCGGGCGCGCCCCGCCGACCACCAGGCCGAGGTTGTAGAAGCGGCCCGAGCCGGCGGGCCCGTCGACGAGCAGCGCGGCCGGGTCGCCGCCCATGCGCCCGGTGACGCAGTCGGGGCACGCGGCGCCGGGCGTGAACTCGAGCGGGCACTCCTCCGGCAAGGCGCCATCGGCCGGCGGCGGCGTCAGCGCGATCGTCGGCGGGGCGATCTCGGCGAGCTCGTCCCACGCCAGCGGGCAGTCCGGATCGGGCGCAGGCCGGGTGACGACCGGCCGCGTGGCGGGCGCAGCGGGCGCGGTCGGTGTCGCGCGGTTGCCGACCGCGGGCGCGTCGCCGGCTGGCCCACGCGGGGTGCACGCCCCCACCGCACTCAGCAGCCCGATCGTGATGGCGGACCTCACGTCGCCTCCAACGCGCGAGCCCCCGCGGCGATTCCCGGTCACGGACAATCTCCCGGCACGCCGCTGCCCGGCGCGGTGGGATCGAAGCCGTCGCTGCAGAAGTTCTCCGGCGCCTGCGCGTAGTGGGCGTCGATGAACGCGCCGAGCGCCGGCAGGTCGAAGCAGTCGGCGCGCAGCGACCAGCCCCAGGCGCTGGCGGCGAAGGTGGTGTCGAGCAGCGGGTCGGGCGTGACGATGAAGCGGTTCCTGACCGGCGCGGTGCACAGCGGATCGGCCGGGCGCGCGTCGAGGTACGCGATCAGCGCGGCGACGTCGGCGGCGCACCCGCCCGGGCAGTTGTAGGTGACGACCACCGCGCCGTGCTCCATCGCGTGGACCCAGAAGCCGCGCGGCACGCGATCGGCGTAGGTCTTGAAGCGCGCCCACAGCGGGTAGTGCGGCCCCGACGTCGGCGGGTTGGTGGCGTAGGTGATCGGCGTGCACTGCGCGACGTGGGCGCCGGGCTCGAGCGGGAAGCTCGCGACGGTGGCCGCGCAGGTGCGGGCGTCTTCGCCGGCGTCGAGCGCGGGCGCGCCGTCGTCGGTGGCGCCGTCGATCAGGGGTGCGTCGAGTGTCGGCGCGTCGAGCGTCGGCGCGTCGTCGGGCGCGCCATCCACGCGGGCGTCGCTGGCCGCCGCGTCGACCGCCGCCGCGTCGGCGTCGGCCTCATCGACCGCCGGCCGCAGGTTGTCGCCGCACGCGCCCAGCGCCCCCAGCGCGCCGAGCGCGAGCGCGCACGCGGCGCCGATGCGGACCGTGCGAACCATCGGGCGAGCCTGCGGCCAGCGCGGCCGGCGGTCAAGCCTGTGCCATAGTGACCGCCGCATGAAGCTCGACGCCCGCATGACCATGTTCATGACGCTGGTCGGGGTGTTCCTGACCTGCCTCATCGTCGGCAACCTGATCGGCGGCAAGCTCACCGAGGTCCACCTGTTCGGGCGGCCGTGGATCATCTCGGTCGGCGAGATCCCGTTCCCGCTGACCTTCATCCTCACCGACCTGATCAACGAGTTCTACGGCCGCAAGACCGCCCGCCGGGTCACGCTGCTCGGCTTCGCGATGATCGGCCTGACCGTGCTGATCATCCAGCTCGCCGACCGCGCGCCGTTCTCGCCCGCCTCGGCGGTCACGCCGGCGTCGTTCACCAACGTGTTCTCGAGCGCGCTCACCATCCAGATCGCGTCGATGGTCGCGTTCCTCACCGCGCAGTACGTCGACATCGGCGTGTTCTTCCTGATCAAGAAGGCCACCGGCGATCGGCTGCTGTGGCTGCGCGCCACCGGGTCGACCGCGGTGTCGCAGCTCATCGACACGATCGTGATCATCTCGATCGCGTTCGGCTGGAGCTTCGGCGGCGCGTTCCCGTTCATCCACCGGAGCGCCATGCCGATCGACGTCATCACGACGATCATCCTCACGTCGTACCTGGTGAAGGTGACGGTGGCGGTGCTGGTGACGCCGGTGATCTACGCGCTGCACGAGCTGATCGAGAAGGTGTGGCACCTGCACCCGCTGCCGGCCGACGTGGCGGCGGGCGATCTATGAGCGCCATCGGCCGCGCCTGGGACCGCCGCGTGCTGCCGTGGCTGGTCGAGAAGGCCTGCCGCTCGACGACGATCCTCGCCGAGCGCAAGCGCTGGGTGCCGCAGGCCGCGGGCGAGGTGCTGGAGATCGGCGTCGGCTCGGGCCTCAACCTCGCGTTCTACGATCCGGCCCAGGCGCGCGCCGTGGTCGGCATCGATCCGTCGGCCGAGCTGCTGGTCCAGGCCCGCGCGCGCGCCGACGCGGCGGCGGTGCCGGTGGCGCTGGTCGAGGCGCCGGCCGAGCGGCTGCCGTTCGACGCGGCGCGCTTCGACAGCGCGCTGGTCTCGTACACGCTGTGCAGCGTGGCCGATCCGGCGGCGGCGCTGGCCGAGGTGCGCCGGGTGCTGCGGCCGGGCGCGCCGCTGTACTTCATCGAGCACGGCCGCTCGGATCGGCCGCGGATCCAGGCGTGGCAGCGCCGCGTCACGCCGGTGTGGCGTCGGCTCGGCGGCAACTGCCACCTCGATCGCGACATCGCCCAGCTGCTGCGCGACGCCGGCTTCACGCTCGACCCGCTCGAGGTCGGCCACGTCGAGGGCGGCGGCCGGCTGACGTCGTACACGTACCAGGGCGTGGCGCGCAACGGCTGACGCGACGCACCGCGGCGTCCCGCGGGACGGTGCGACCGTCGCTGGGACTGTCTTGGATGTCGCACGCCGTCGAGCGCGATCGGTCGTTGTCAACGCGGCGGCGGCGCGGTACCGCCTTGGCTCCGAACGCCACCGCGCCCTTCCCTGGAGTGACCCGTGACGAAGCATCTCCTCGCCGCGACCCTGTTCCTGGCTGCCTGCGGATCCAAGTCCGACTCGTCGAAGACCAAGCCGCCGGCCACCGGCTCGGGGCCGACCGCCCAGGGCTCCGGGACGGCCACGCCCACGCCGACGCCCACGCCTGCGCCCACCAAGCCCGAGATCGGGACCTGGGGCTTCGACACCGCCGGCATGAAGCCGACGGTCGCGCCGGGCGCCTCCTTCTTCCAGTACGCCAACGGCACCTGGCTCGAGCAGACCCAGATCCCCGCTGACAAGTCGAACTACGGCATGTTCACGGCGCTGGCCGATCGCAGCGAGGCGCGCACCAAGGAGATCATCCTCGGCGCGGCGACCGCGGCGGGCCCCGACGCGAAGAAGATCGCCGACTACTACCAGAGCTTCATGGACGAGGCGGCGATCGAGGCCGCGGGCATCGCGCCGATCCAGCCCGACCTCGATCGGATCGCCGCGATCAAGGACGTCGCCGGCCTCATCGCCGAGTTCGGCGACGCCGCGCGCCACTTCCGCCGCGCGCCGTTCGGCACGCTGGTGGCGCAGGACGACAAGGACCCCGAGCACTACATCGCGGTGATCGGCCAGGGCGGCCTCGGCCTGCCGGATCGCGACTTCTACGAGCCCAAGGCGGCGCAGTTCGCCAAGGTGCGCGACGGCTACAAGCAGTACCTCGAGCAGCTGCTGACGATGGCCGGGGTCAAGGACGCCGCGCCGCGCGCCGCCGCGGTCTACGCGCTCGAGGAGAAGATCGCCGCGACCCACTGGACCAAGGTCCAGAACCGCGATCCGCAGAAGACCTACAACAAGATGACGCTGGCCGAGCTGCAGAAGGCGGCGCCCGGCGTCGACTGGGCGGCGTGGGCCGCCAGCGTGGGGCTGGCCGCGGCGCCGGCGTTCAACGTCAACCAGCCGCCGGCGATCGCCGGCATCGCCAAGCTGGTCGCCAGCCAGCCGGTCGACGTGTGGAAGGACTACCTGACGGTCCACACCATCAGCGCCGCCGCGCCGTACCTGTCCAAGGCGTTCGTCGACGCGCAGTTCACCATGTACGGCAAGGTGCTGTCGGGCACGCCGGAGAACAAGGAGCGCTGGAAGCGCGGCGTCGACGGCGTCACCGGCGCGATGGGCGAGGCGGTCGGCAAGCTCTACGTCGAGAAGTACTTCACGCCGGCCACCAAGGCCGCCGCCGATCAGCTGGTCAAGAACCTGCTGGTGGCGATGGGCCAGCGGCTCGACGGGCTCACCTGGATGAGCGCCGAGACCAAGGCCAAGGCCAAGGCCAAGCTGGCCACCTACAACCCGAAGATCGGCTACCCGAAGGTGTGGCGCGACTACGGGAAGCTCGAGGTCAAGGCCGGCGACCCGGTCGGCAACGCGGCGCGCGCGGCGGCGTTCGAGTACGACCGCAACCTGGCGCACCTGGGCCAGCCGATCGATCGCGACGAGTGGGGCATGACCCCGATGACGGTCAACGCCTACTACAACCCGGGCCTGAACGAGATCGTCTTCCCGGCGGCGATCCTGCAGCCGCCGTTCTTCGACGCCAACGCCGACGCGGCGGTCAACTACGGCGGCATCGGCGCCGTGATCGGCCACGAGATCAGCCACGGCTTCGACGATCAGGGCGCGCAGTACGACGCCAAGGGCGCGCTCAACAACTGGTGGACGCCCGACGACTCTGCGAAGTTCAAGACCGCGACCAACATGCTGGTCGCGCAGTACAGCGCGTACTGCCCGGTGCCCGCGGCCGACGGCAAGCCGGCGCTGTGCGTGAAGGGCGAGCTGACGCTCGGCGAGAACATCGCCGACCTGGCCGGCCTGACCGTCGCCTACAGCGCGTACCAGCTGTCGCTCGGCGGCAAGCCGGCGCCGATGATCGACGGCATGTCGGGCGACCAGCGCTTCTTCCTGGGCTGGGCCCAGGTGTGGCGCCGGCTGTACCGCGACCAGGAGTTCGCGAATCGCCTGGTGACCGATCCGCACAGCCCGTCGGAGTTCCGGGTGTCGGTGGTGCGCAACCTCGACGCCTGGTACGACGCGTTCAAGCCGGCCGCGACCGACGCGCTGTTCCTGGCGCCCGACGCGCGCATCAAGATCTGGTAGAGGCCGCCGCGAACGCCTCCGCGTTCGCAGGCGACCTCCCCGTGCCCGTGCCCGTGCCCGTGCGCGTGCCGGGTCTCTACTTCTTCACGACGCAGCCGTCGGCGTCGATCCGCACTGCGCCGTCTTTGAGCAGGCGGCCGACCGCGCGCTTGAACGCCTTCTTCGACAGGCCGAAGCGATCGCGGATCTCGTCGGGCGACGAGCGATCGCCGACCCGCGGCGGGTTGGGGCCGCCGAGCGCGGCGAGGATGGCCTCGGCGTCGTGGGCCAGCTCGTGGTAGGCGTGGCCGCGCAGCGACAAGACCAGCTTGCCGTCGGGCATGATGTGAGCGACGCGGAACGTCCCGGCGTCGCCGCGCTGCAGGCGGTGCGGCTCGTCGGCCGGCACCACGCCGACGAAGGCGCGCTCGAGGATCGCGAACAGCCCGACGCCGGGCTCGTCGCGCCAGGCCACGCCCTCGACCCACTCGTCGAGCTCGAAGTCGCCGCCCTCGGTGAGCAGGTGGTGGACGCGCATCGTCGCGGCCAGCCGCTCGGACTTGTCGAGGTACAGGCCGAAGGGGTGCCAGGCCCCGACCTCGAGCTCGCGGGTCTGCTCGGCGTACGGCACGAACAGCTCCTTGCCGAGGCCCCAGTCGACGTAGGCGCCGTGATCGGCGCGCGCGGTGACCTGCAGGAACGCCACCTCGCCGATCGTCAGCCTGGGCGTCGCGGTGGTCGCGACGATCTGCTCCTCGGAGTCGCGGTAGACGAACACCTCGAGGGCCTGGCCGACCGCGGCGTCGGCGGGCAGCTCGCGGGCCGGCAGGAACACGGTGGCGGCGCCGGGGCGCGCCTCGACGGCGAGGAAGCCGCCGGCGGTGCCGACGCGGTCGAGGGTCAGCGTGACGCGCTGGCCGAGCAGGCCTTCGGGAGTCATGCGCCCATCTACTCTCGAAGCGGCGCGGACGCCAGTCGACCGGTCGTGTCCCTATAGTTGTGTAGAAGCCGGTTTCTTGAGCCGCAAGAAAAGACGAGAGAGCCTCCGGGTTGCTGAGACCAA
>Ga0268298_10003549_pt1 | contig 15858 bp, 10 predicted proteins | sample WWTPWeurt_MetaG_FD_194462 | JGI IMG/M metagenome (GOLD analysis project Ga0268298, IMG submission 194462) | Activated sludge microbial communities from WWTP in Nijmegen, Gelderland, Netherland - WWTP Weurt | ecosystem: Engineered > WWTP > Aerobic digester > Activated sludge | place... | reverse complement strand
CAAGGTTAGCGCGGCAGAAATATATTTTTGACTTTGGAAGCCGAGCAGGGTGTCAAAACGAGGTTCTCGGCGCATCGGGGCCCCCTTAGAGGCAAAACAACCAGAACATTCTACTGGGGTTCCTCTTTTTGGTCAATGCGGATAATTTCAGTTTATTTTTATCGACCCCACACTTGCCGGGAGATGACCCTCCCCTGTTTATCAGGTCATTTGCAGGTTTGGTTTTTGACCTAAATTATTCTGGTTTAAGTTGGACCATTTCTCCGGTGAACGGCAGATGGAACCAGAGATCTCTAGATTTCATAATGCGCCCATAGGCACACAGTTGACCTGAGTAAGCCTGAACGGCAGATTTAGCTTCCGTCCCTATCGCTTTATGGTCAATTATTATCAACCCTGCCTTTGTTTCCAGAACCAAATCAGCGATCCCCGCTAGAACCGAAGGTCCTTCCAAAGCTTGCATCGGGAACTCAGTGAGCCAGATAGCCCCCGGGTAATGGGATTCGATCCAGGCTTGAAGACGCTCTCCGGCGGCCACAAGCTGCTTGGATGTGATGGATTCTGGCAATCCAAAACCATCCAGAAGTCGACTGGCCACACGCTCCTTCATCTGGGTGTTCAGCCCTTGGGTTGAGGGTAGTGAGGAAAAATAAGCATGACAGGCCTCGCCTAAATTCGCGGTATCTGCGCTTTTTGGAGGGACGGTGAATGGCGATATCCCAGGGAGTTTTTCAACGAAGAACTTCAAATCCATGGGTGGAGCGTCGCTAGGACTCAAAGCACGAGGCGCTACCGAAGCCATTTCCTTATTTGGAAGGGGGAGCCATTGCTCTTCGATATGGGTGGTGGTGAGATTTATCGTCTTGGGCGAATCATAGCGTTGGACTGAAACGAAACCGATTTGGCCCGGCAGTCGATAATTTCCTGGATTATTAATATCCCCAACCAACGCACCAAAACTGGTAAGACAATCCAGCCACTTTTGTTTGTATTCACCCTTCTTGGGATCAAGGCGTGGGGCCAAAATTACCCGATTTTTGGCTCTCGTAAAACCAACGTAGAGGAGCCGCAAAGCCTCAGCTTCCTCCGCAGTTTTGATAGGTTTTCCGATGGGATTAAGATTGAGTTCATTTTCGATATCAAGGGGATCGTTGACATCGTTGGAAAACTCACTGCGCCCAAAGGGCCACGGCCAGAAACGCAGGTGGCGGTCCTTGAGCGGTTGTCCCGTCTCCGGTTCGCCTCCTGTCACAGAGGCGTCCCAATAACGGGGAGAGAAAATTTTGTCGAGGTCCGCGAGAATGACGATCGGCCACTCGAGACCTTTGGATGAGTGGTAGGTGAAAAGGTTAACAGCATTTAGCCCCTTTTGAGGTCGTCGGACATCATCTTCGTCCTCTTCCATTTTTTCGAGCCAGCTCAGGAAACCGCCAAGGGTTACGGCGCGACCATCTTTGGAGAATTGTTCTTCGAAGCGGCCAGCCAAAGCCAGGAGGCTATCGAGGTGAGTGGATCGAATCCCCGCGTCGCCCCAGGTGGCGATGAGTGTGGGCAATTCCAGTGCGTTGAAAACGGCTGCGACGGCCAGTGAGGGGGAAAGCCCCTTGGCGTCGACACGACCAAGAGTGGACAATACCGGTTGATCTGAAAAAGGAACGCTCCTTTTCTGATCATCGCTCATTCGTTTTTCAAGCCAGTCAGTATGCCCAAGCAGGTAAAGCACCTGAGCTGCGGCTGCGGCGTCGTTGCGATCACGCACGACGCGTAAGGCGGCCATAGCTAGTGCGCATTCGCGTGTTGACAATAACCCGGACATTTCCACCAAGGCAGGGATTCCAAGATTTCTAAGTTCGGCGGCAACTTTTTTCGCATAGTCATTACGGCGAGCAAGAACGGCGATGTCCCCAGGGGGGGTCCCCGATCGGATAAGTTCCGCAATTCCCAAGGCAAGAGCCTGATATTCCCCTGCCAAATTCGTGGCTGCGAGCTGCCAAATCCCAAGTGAATTTTCATTGGCAGGATGCTTGGCCGTGACGCGGGCTTCTTCACCGAAAGTGGGAACAAAAAGTTGGTTGAAAAAGTCCACGAGGGTCGCGTTGCTGCGGTTGTTCTGAGAAAGGGTCTTTTTATTCAGTCCCTTTGTCTTTTCCATGACGGTATTCATGAGTGCAGGATCGGTCCCATTAAACCCATAGATGGCCTGTTTAGGGTCTCCCACCCAGAGGGAAGAGTCCGTTAGGTGGGAAAGTTCCTGAAAAACAGCCAATTGGACCGGGTTCGTGTCTTGAAATTCATCGACAATGACCAATTGAATCTCCTGACTCAACACCTTTGCGATCTCGGGGTCTTGTGTCAAGCGGAGAAATCGTTCTTCAAGGTCCGTGTAGTCCACGAGACCGCGCTCGTCCTTGTATCGGCTGTACCGCCCTTGAAGGGCGATACATACCGATATTAAAGATTCGGTGAAACCAATAATGTCGGTGGCGAGGCCGGGGTGTTTCCGAACATCCCTCCCCGCCTCGCGCAGAGGTTCGAGCGCGGCATGTGTTCCAGGTTTTTTATTGCCTTTGAGTTTGGCAAGACGGGCGATATCATTCCAGGTTCTTGGGCTGGACCGCGTGAAATCACTGATATCCGAGTAGCAAGCCTCGTCTTTGGCGGCAGGAATCGAGTCGAGCGTTTTTAAAATCCTTTCAGCAACGATTCGTGCAGCAGCGTGACAATCATCAATATTCTTTCCCGGCTTCAAACCGGGATGGAATATTTCCAGTAACTCTTCGGCGCCATGGCGCATTTGATTGGAGAAGCTTTCATCGGGAATCGCATTCCGGCGCTTTTGTTGGATCAATTGCAGGGGAAGATCATTCGATTGCTTGTCCTTGAACCCGAGCCTGGAGGCATAGGAGGAATAATCGTTCCATACCTTTTCTTCCCCGAGGCCTACGAGAGCCTTGAGGACCCTATCCTCACCGCCTTCGACCATAACCCGAAGGTCAGGTGATAGGCCTGCATGAAAAGCGAAGCGCGTCAGAAGTTGGAGCCCAACGGAATGGAATGTTCCAAGCAGGGCGCCCTCAAGGGCTTCGGCTTCCTTCCCCATTCCGCTTTGAATCAGCTTACTCTGAACCCGACGTTTCAGCTCTGCTGCCGCCACTTTTGTAAACGTGCAAGCCAATACACGCCTTGGGTCTAAACCATTTTTAATGCGGAAGGCCAATTCCTCGCAAATATTGTGGGTTTTCCCTGTTCCGGCGCCCGCGGAGAAAACATCAAGCTTCATTCGATTGCCTTCTTTCCGCAAAGAACGGAATGGTCGCAATGGATACAGAGTTCATAGGCGTTTTCACGCTTGTTGGGGCGTAGAGCGAGTTCGGTGCCCCGAGGCCAGTCTGAGGGAGCTTGGCGTGGGCGGGCAGGAACCTCACCTGTCTTTAGCCATGTGGTCGTCACCGAAAGTGCTGTTGCAATACGGGACCATGTATCGGCTATCGATGGACCAGGAATCTGGTCATTGGACCCAATGATGGGAGAACTGGCGGGAGTAAATATTCGGGCTGAATCGATGATGAAATATGCGGCAGCCGTGTTTGTGAGACCGCCACCATTACCATCCCCCGCGACGGCAGCTGCGTACACGGCGAGTTGGACAGCGGTCCCATTTTCAATCCATTCCCGGTATTTTTTCCCAGCGTATTTCAAATCAACGATTCCCTTAACTCCCTGCCCGGTTTCCAGGATGCAGTCGGGCCGGCCATTAAAATCACGACCATCGAGTTTTCCACCGGGTTCGACCTCGAAACCGACCACACGGTAGCCCCCCCTGCTCAACAGATCGTGAAACTCGCGCGCTGCGTGGCCAAACTGGGCTTCTAGACGTTGTCGGGCACGTGCTGCGCTTGGAAGGGCTAAAGGCGCGGCTTCTGTCGGTAAAAGACCTCTGAATGCGGTGATAGCCATCTCTTCCGCCTCTCCTGCGTTGGCGGGGATCGTTGGCCCCCCGAATGTTATTTCAAGAACCTTGTGGGCGATAGTTCCAAAGAGACGGAATTCGGAAAGGATACCCGCCACTCGGCTTGGATTCAGGCGTGCTGCGTAATCGAAGGTCCATTTCAGGGGACAGCCGAGCCGGGTTTCAATTTCGGAATAAGAACTGGTTTCGATGTCATGGAGAGACATTGGGTTGACGTGCCAGATCGGGTCGGGCTGAACCAAGAGATTAAGTTTATGGACCGCTAAAGGGGTAGGCCAATCTCTGGGAGGCCCGGCAAGCCCCAATTCTAGGGGCTGCCATGCATCGTGCGGCAATCCGGCGGAGGCCTCGACCCAAAGCGGATGGGTGTCCATGTCAGAGTGCGATTCCAGTTCGATAGCAAGGAGTCCCCCTTTAAGATGACAAAGGGCGGCACGCTCGGCGAGCCTCTCCGCAGTGAGGGCTAACTCTGCGGATTCAATGGCGATGCCACAGGAACGCAGGGCTTCGCGCTCGGAGACGCTCCAAGAAGAGGGGGCATGTTGGCCGCCGGTGGTTCCAAGCCATATTAGCCACTCGCAATGGTCTGGCAAATTTGCGAGATTGCGGAGAAGCGTAGGCCCACCCGCCTCCGGCACCTTTTCAACCAAGGTGGCCCCTCCCTCTTGGGCGGCAGTCAGGAGGCGTTCAAGATGCGCTTCAGTCAATAGTGCGGGAGTTGCCCCGGCAAGGGCAGAGAGGACCCTCGATTGGTTGGCGAGTTGTTCAAAGGCCGAGACAAGGGGGTCATGAAAATCGGATTTGGAAAGAAACGCAGCCATTCCCATCGCCCAGCGAGAAACCAGTCCGCACCGCTCGATAATGGCCTTTTGAGGTAATGGCTTTTCACGGGTGGCGCCTGCCACGGGCAGCCATTGAGCAATCTTGTCAAGTGCTTTTGTCTTTCCATCCGTTTTCAGGCCGTTGACAACTTTGTTCCAAAGCTCGCCCCCGATGCCCGGTTGCTCAGCAACGGCTTTGGCCAATCCATCGGCTGCCGAACCAAAGGGGGATTTAGGAAGGGTGAGCATGTCGAGGAGGATTGCGGGATCAACGGGATCCCAAATGAGACCGATGGAAAGGGGAAGGACCTGTAGAATTGGATGGGAGGATGATTTGATCGAACTTCCCACAGCAGGGACACCACGCTGGCGCAATCGGTCGTCTAGTAAGGAGGCAAGAACCGGGTCCTCGCATAAAATCGCTGTCGTCGCCGTGCGGGAGCCGTTAGCAGCCAATAGAGTAGCGACCGCATCTGCGGCTGCGGTATCGCTGGCGGCACGCCACCACATAAGGGATTCATCTGGTTTTGTGTTGATATCTTTCCCTCCAAGCCTTTCTTGGATTGAATGGAGGGCTGTATTTTTTCCGGCCGTCGGCGTCAGAGAGAATTGGCTTTGTGCAATTGTCAGGCGACCGAGGAGAGGGTGCCAGGCTTTTGGCCAGGCCGAGGGATGGTCCCGAATGATAATTTGATGGGAGGGGAGAACCTGCCCATCGTTCAATGCACATAAAATTAAATTGATTCGCTCCGATGTCCCAGGGGCAAGAGGTCCTTCGATTGCTTCCGTTTCAGCCAAATCGCTGGCGAGGGCCGGAAGCCGTTTATCGGATTTCCCGTTCCATCCCCACATTAAGAGGTCATCTCGTCGTTGAAGCAGGTTTGCCGCCGTTCCCCATGTGTCGAGGGCAAAACTTGCGGCGGATACTTTGAGTTGGGCCTTCCCTAGGCGGGCAGCATACTGCAAAACCCGAGTGGCGTTCGATGCCGGTTTTCTTTTATGGCCAAGCTGTTGTTCGAGCCAGTCAAGAATATTCTCTGGGGATCCAGTGCTTTGGCCGAATGCTGACAGAGGATTTATCGGGAGAGGACCTCTCCATGCGATGGAAGTTTGAAGATTGTGCCGGAGAGTTGGGGAATATGACATTTATTTTTGCGTTAATTTTCCAATGACTCTAACGCCGTGACCGACGGCGACCATACCAACGAAAACGGTGCCCGGATTTAACTCCGGTGTTTTTATGTTGCCCTTTACATGCCATACAGATTTGCCCATGTCCACCTTCCCCCCCCTTCAGAGAGGGGTCGAAGAAACCTTCCAGGACTTTTACCGTTCCGCATTTTCGGCAGTGCCGCGCACTTCCGTTCCCTAGGCCTTCCGCATGATCAATAATTTGAGCGACTACAGGATGGGCCTCGTCTATTGCCGCGCTCTCGATGAGTGCATAGAAGCGCTCCGAAAGGGTTTGCACCGGGTCTTCTCCAACATTGAACCGATTGATCCGTAGAAATTTATATCCATAGGACTCAATAACCATTTGCCGTTCAAGGTCTTCCGGCCTGTAAAGCTGGTCATAATTACCCTCATGGATTCGTTTATGCTCAATGAAATGCTCAGCAAAGCCATCATATTCGATGACGACGTTTACAGATCGCTTCCCACCGCGATACCTGAGCAGAAAGTCGCATCGGTAGGCTGGATGGTGGTAAGAGGGGTCAAGCTGACGAAGGTATTCTCCGATGGGGAATTGCGCGATGATTTCCAATTGTTCGGTGTTCTTTTGAAAGAAGGCGGTTTTCCGAATCCAGTCTAAAACCTTCTTCTCCATAGGAGAAGCGGGATCAGTATCCTCCGGCTCCGGGATGTTCTGACGATCAAGAGCATTCTTGTAATGCATGAGTGCTCGCCCGATAGATCCCCGAAAATCTTCAATCGGTTTGGAAAGGACAAACAACATCCCCTCTTTCGCGCGAGAGAATCCGACGTTAAGCCTTTGCATTTTGAGCTTTTCCTCTACCGTGTCCGCCGCTGACACAATGGTGACAGGAAAAATATAGTTCAGAAGGTCCTGCCCCTTAGTGGCCACCATGCTGTAAATAATCAGGTCCCTCTCCTCGCCTTGGCAGGTATCGAAAGTCATAACCTTCAAATTAAGGGCTTTTTCAAATCTCTCGGCGTAAGAATCGGAAAATAAAAGCTTAGTCAAATGCCTCTGCTGTTCCCGGAATGGCGTGATAATCCCAACGGAGAGGCCATCATCCTCATCCACCATTCGGCGCAATTCCGTGAGGATGAAATCCCCCTCAACACTGTTCACATTCCGCGTGCGTTCCTCTAGCCCGTCATGCGCCAATATTGAGAATCGGAGAACTTCCTCAATGGGCTTTCCTCGCACTTTTATCGCCTGGAGTTGGCCATCATAGAAATACTCTGAAGAAAAGCTGATCAACTCCTGGTATCCGCGGAAATGCTTCCGAAGCATGTCGTGATAGGAAGCGATCAAATCAAAAAACTCTAATACGGATTTCTTTACATCGAACTGCTTCAGCCGTTGAATTTTGTCAGACGCCTCAGATATGTTCTCCCTGAAGATGGATTCCAAGTGTGTCAGGTGGCCGGCATTTAGGATGTTGCTGGCCTGCGCCGATTTCACGTTGCTGAATTGCTTTTGATCCCCAAAGACAATCACCTTTTTAGCGCGGAGAAGGGCGGGAAAAGCTTGGGCTACGGAGACCTGGCTGGCCTCGTCAATAATGACCAAATCGAATAAATCCTGATGAAGTGGGACATACTCGGCAAATTCCCGGATTCCTGCGATGATACATGGGAAGGCTTTTTTGAAGCTTTCGAAGCTTTCTTGGGGGAATTTCTGTTTTGCCTTGATTACGGAACCCAGAGTTTTTGCCGTTGTCCGATTATTATCCACGAAATCGATAAACCTCTTGTCGATCTCATGACTCATTCTTGTAGTGTAAAGCTGTTCAAGTTTTGTTTTTAAGCCAACATAATCGAAACCTGGTGCCTGCGTAAGCACCAACTGAACTCGGGTCCATCGATGACCATACCGAATGAGCAGCCATAAATGGGAAATCGCTTCGGCTCCGTTTAGGAAGGCGGCCTCTGGACAAGAGAAATTCATGCGCGACACGGGGCCAGTGTTTCCCAAGAGCTTCCAAAGTCCAATGAGAAAATCTTTCATGGCCTCCATCGCAGACGGAACTGAGATAACGCCATTCAGCCGTTGATAGAGATCGGCTCCTTTTTCTTCGGGAAGTTCCATATTTTTTAGAACCTGCCTGATCCGGCCCAATGAAGCCACCACGGCTTTTAGATCAGTTAACCGAAGATGGAGATCCACCGGATTGGCGCAAGGCAACTCGGCAGCTAATTTTGCAGTTAAAGCGCGAGCCTTAGAGCGATTAAAGAGAAACCCGACAAGAGGCCAGCGGAGATTTTCACAGTTGGTTATATAGGTCGTGAGGGTAGGCTGAAGGGAAAGAGGAAGGGCGGTAAATAGTGACAACGGGATTTGATCGGACCTAAGCTGTTCCAGCGTTCTAACTGCTTCCAGCATTCTGGATTCTAAGACAAGGTCTTTGACATCACCACTTTGAACCTGGGATACAAGAATGCGGGCAGCTTCCTCTCCCTCCGGGGACTTGAGCCTTTCCGCCAGCTTAATCAGCGCATCTAATTGCACGGGGTCTACTTTTTGAATAACAGCCGTACAGCCCGGAGATTTAGCTTCAAGTTTTTCTTCCCATCGGAAAAGCTCTTCCATCTCCGACAACTTAATCTTCCCATAGGCGTCCAAGGTCGTATCAATGAACCGCTTTAGGTCCCCTTGGGTTTTGACGGTCTCCTGCTCCAAAGTTTCGGCATGTGACCTATGCGCACGATATTGTTGGCGAATACGTTCTTGGGAGGATTGAGAGATCAGGCGAGTATAGGTTCCTCCTGTCCGACCCAACCGCAGAATGGGGTTTGGAAAATCTTCTCCTTGTCGGACCTTATTCAATGTTTCTTCTAGTTTTGATTGGACCACATCCAAGGCTTCCTGTTTATCCGACAGGATCAAAACGTTGGAGTCGGCCATAATACTGTTAAAAGCAATGGCCGTAATGGTATGGCTCTTTCCGGTTCCCGGAGGGCCTTGGATGGCGAGGTAATTACAATCAGGCTCCTTCAGTGCCTGAAGAATTTTCCTTTGTTCCTCGTTTACGGGGATAGGAGAGTTGGCCACCAAACGATCGGATGCGGATAGAGTATCCCAATCGTCAGCCACTTTTTCCCTAAAACTCTTTGGATTCCCTAAAAGGAAACCCCGGATAATTCCCAGGAAAAGCGTGTCCACCCCGGCCTGATCATCCGTAACCGCATGCAGCAGGGTTTCATAATCATTAATTAGCGCTTCGTCGGATTTATCAAAAACCGAAAAGTATGCCGCGTTGGAAACTTTAAGTTGAGCAGAGGAGTTCACTTGAATCCTGCCGCTCCGCAGGTCCAGACCACCAGTGAGGTCTAATGCAGGGACCAGAGTCCTTAGGATTTTCTCCATTTTTTCAAGGAAGGTTTCGTTTTCTTCAAGATAGAGAATCCGATCTGCAACGGGAGAGATATTCAGTCTTTGATTTTCAGCACGAAGCTCTTGAATGATGAAATCAATGGCGGATTTGTTAACGAATAGGTGGGGATCGAATTCGATTTTATACTCAGTGTTTGATTCTTCATACTTGACCTGAGCAGGGATGTAAAAAAGTGGGAAGGTGGCTGTCCCGAAATGAATGTCACACAGGTAGAGATAGAACTGAAGGTTGTCCGTTGTTCGGGCATAATTCATAACATCCCGAAGTTCCTGAAAAGCGTCCGACGTCGCAAAATCATCGAAGAAACCCAGAATTCTTTCCGTAACATCCTCAACCGAGAAAAATTGGTCAAGAACGGCCTTTAGGGGCTCTTGGTCGTTGTTTATTATGAAGGAATTGACTGCAATCGGGATTTGCGGGAGAGCCGCTTCGGTCAGTGTGTCCGTTAGGTCCACTTCCACGTCGTATACAGATTCGATAGCAGAATAAGCTTGCGCTCGAAAGGGGCCATCCAGAAAAGAGAGTAAAGGGGCAACCATCCGTTCACCCACAGACTGAACGAAGGCGGTTTGAACCTCCTCAACAAACTTCTCAGGATCCTGTGCTGCCCGAGATGCATTGCGGGCGGTCCAATCCAAGGTGTCCTGACGTACTTTGGAAAACTCATCGGGATGGATTTGTCGAACATGCTGCCGGATAAGATCCTGGAGAGTCGAACTCACGGGCGCGGAATAGCGGCGTGGACCGATGTGCAAGGTAAATGCCTGCCCCGCAGGCTTGGCAGCCAGTTCCCACACATCGGCATAGAGCTTGGCGTACTTGCGGAGAGGAATCCCCGTTCGAAACCCCGTATCAGACTTTAGTTGGACCCGCCGACGAGGCGCTTGCTGACGCTTGAAATCTGTTTTGAGGAATTCAAGAAAGTATCGGCAGACCTCAGCTGAAAAATCTTTGATGTGACTGTGTTCCACCATTACGCTATTCCCCTCTCTTCAGTCGAAAATCATCAGCCTACCCGGCCCCACGCATCCACTAATTCTTCAATTATTGCAGTAGACTTCATCAATCATATAATTTGGGTACGGGACATAACCCACTCATGACCCCGTTGGTTACTACCCCCCTCTCGCTCCGCGTTCCGCCAGGAAGTCCACGATGATTTGGAGACGATGGATCTCAATCTCCATTCGCATGGTTTTGTCCGTCAGCTTCATGCTTTCTAACATGGCGTCCCGGCATTTGATGAGGAGCATGAGCTTTTCCTTCCGCAATTCACTGTTTTCACGGAGGAGCTGTTCCCTTTCCCGACTCTCGACCGTGGTAAGCATCTAAGCCACCAGGGCTTGGGGTTCATCCCGCCTGTTGGGTTGACAGGCGGTTCGGCGGGGAGCAACCGGCACGGGATGCTCCACCACGGCCAGGGGGGCGCGGCAGTTCATGCACCCCAGGACATGACAGAGGCGGTAATACTCCAGGATCTCACCGGGCGCGGAGACACCGCAATGGCAGTGGAGCGGGAGATCCTTGGCGACATCCTCGTAGTCGAATCGGGCCAACGGTTTGATGGGGTTGTTCATATGTCCCTCCTTTGTTCTTACCCCCTTATTTTAACGTCACTCATTGTATTTGTCTAATGGATACTTTTTATATTTCATATTTATTTTGTTAATATATTGTTATGGAAATTCAACAGATTCGGTCCTTCCTGGCTGTGGCGCGACTGGGGGGTTATGTAAAGGCGGCTGAGGCGGTTCACCGCTCCCAACCGGCAATCAGCTCCGCGGTGAAGGCCTTGGAACGGGAACTGGGAACCAAGTTATTTGATCGGCGCGGACGCGGAGCCGTCCTGTCCCCTGCCGGAGAGGCGCTAACCGCTGAGGCGGGACCAGCGATGGAGCGGTGGGAGGGCCTCAAGGACCGTATGAAGGAGCGGCTTGAGGGCGAGGCCCAGGGGACGTTGCGGATCGGCGGAGGGGAATCGTCCATCCTTTATGTGCTGCCGGGCGTGTTGGAGCGGTTTCGGAAGAAGCACCCCAAGGTCAGGATCATCCTCCACAACCAGCGAGCGGCGGAGACCCTTCGGATGCTAAAGAACGGGGAGTTGGACCTGGGCGTCCGTTCCTTAACAATGGTCCCCACCTGGGCAGTCTATCGCCCCAGCCGAACCTACGCCCGGTTTGCGGTGTGCGCCAAGGGGCACCCCTTCGCAAAGGGCGGCGCCGTGACGTTGCATGAGTTAGCAGCCCATCCCCTCCTCTTTCCGGGCTCTCAATCCATCACGCGGGTGTTGGTCGAGGCGGCTTTGGCGAAGGCTGGGCTAACTTATCAGGTTGGATTGGAAGCGGGCGGGTGGGAAGCCATCAAGACCTACGCGGCGGCAGGCTTTGGCGTGGCGGTCCTTCCTGAGCTCTGTTTGACCAAAGACAACCGTCGGGACCTTGCCACCCGAGACGCCAGTAAACTCTTTGGCCGGGATAACTACGGTATCGTCGCCCGGCGCGACGGTCACCAGACTATGGCAGCGCGGGAATTGATCCAAATGATCGACCCCCATTTCCCAACCTCTTCTCATTAAGAACATTCGGTCACGCTAAAACCGGCCGCGACTGCGCCCCCCCCCTCAAACACTTAGACCCTTGTCTATTATTTCCTGATTTAAATATCGTCCATCCCTATATACTCCATCTATCTCTAATTTTGATTCGTGACTATAAAACACATCCCCTAAAAATCGGCCGTTAATATCAACCTTTGTTGTCCGAACCACAACAAAGGGAACCTGCGCCAATTGATTACGAACAAATGTCGCCGCCTCTTGGCCTTCCGTCGTATTTATTTCTGGTGTATTTATCCCTGACAACCGGATGCGTTGCTTTTTCTTAATGTCGAATCCGCAATCAATATCGAGAACCAGTGTGTCGCCGTCAACCACATCTAGCACAGTCCCTTTAAAAACATAACCAGCCGTCGTCGGGCGCTTTAATTTCTTTGATGCCCCATCGGCGGGGACATCCTTTCCCGCGGACTCAACCGCTTCTAATAATTGATCCCGAGTCCAACGGTTTTTTTCGGCAAGGTCATTAAATTTTCGCCGCTCAGTCGAATCTTTGATTGCCAGAAGAACGCGGTAGTGACTCCAACTTAAAAAATCACTCCGGGGAACAGCTTTGTACACGCCATGAAATTGGATGCATCGGTAAAGGGTCGTCACATCGGTTTGCATGTCCTTCGCTAACCGGGTCAGGACGGCTTTTTCATACCCCATATTGGCCGTCAGGTTTTCCATCGCAATCCGCCCCCCGATTTCCCAGTAGGTGGCTAACAGCTGGTAATTGACCGCTGAGCGCGCCCGGGTCTTCCCCGCTTCCCAAAGCTTACGCAAATCCGAGAAGAGCTTCGTGTAACCTGCTTCGTTTAAAACTGCAACATTTCGGTTTCCCTTAGTTGGTTTCATTCAATCTCCTGCCAGCCAAAAACTCATTTTCAAGTAAATGAATGGGCAAATTCAATCTTCTCGATAACCGACTTTAATGATGGGCGTCCTCCCCACTGGTTTGCAAGTTCTCTTATTATCTTCGCGATTTCTCCTGCACGATCTTTGTCAGACTTGCTTGCTGTTTGAGAATTTACAACTGAATCGTACGTCACCAAATCATTACCGATTTCCGCGCGGTTTGTTTTTGACAAGGCCAAATAGGCCTCGATGATAAGGATTGTTCTGTTTTCAAAAAAGTCCTTTTTTGGGCATGACTTATAGATTTCTTTCATTAGCATGTTTGCCGTATGATCATTTAACGCAAACTGCTTGTATGGGTCAGGGAAAATTTCCCTAAAAACGATCAAAGCTGTTAAAAGTAACGGCTGGAGCTTGAAGTTCTCTTTCGTCATTGCCATCGCAATCGCCGCCCTTGTAAAGCACTGCTCTTGCACACGCGGAGGGACTTTAAAATATTGAAATAATTCTTCAAAACAACGAACTAATAAAACTTCTTCTTCCTTCAGCTCTGGGTGCATGCGATTTGCGAAGAAATCGTTCACGCCAAAACGACCCATGAGTGATTTTGTTAAACTCTTCGCATCCCAAGGCAAGTTCACTTCCAAGTCAATAAAGCGTCTCAAATATTCCCGCGCATTTAATCCTTCCCCGTAAATCGCCTTTAAACTTGATCCGAGCTGGTCCTTGTCTATCGCGATGACAAAAATAATACCTTCGACATTAAAATAATGTTTCAGCCTTTCTAGAGCAAAAACGGCATAGTCGGGACGACATCGATCAAGCTCGTCAATGAAAAAGTAAAATCTTTTGGGAGAACCGGATTCGGAACTTTTCGCGATTACCGTCTCTGATATGATTCGGAGATTTTCCCGAAATTTTTCTCCCGCTTCTTTTTCCATAGAAATCGATTTAAAAAATTCCTCTGCAGCTTTCTCCGCACTAGTCGAAACTGTATCTTCTATTGCCTTCCCTAAATCTAAAATACCACCAGTTCCAAGTTTTACGGCAGCGGGCACCGCATGTTTAATAAGGGCCATCCCGCTTTTTTTAACTAGATTTACGGCTTTTTGAAGTTTGTCCCCTTTCAATTTAAGTTTTTTGGACAGCTCCTCCAGCTCAGAAATGAACGCAATTAGGGGTTCTTTTGAATAATCCGTTTTCCACGCGTTGAGGTATACCGAGGGGTGACCTTCTTTTGAGAGGTGTTTCTGCCACATTTCTATAAAAGTCGTTTTCCCCGTCCCCCACGGGGCATTTACAGCCATAACGAATGGGGTGTTAATTTTAGATGTAAGTGTTGTAAGCCCCTCAATAACTGGCTTACGGTTCATTACATCGTTTTTAAAGGGGTCTTCCTCTGAAATTTCCAGGGGCTTTGCTCGGAATTCCATTTTTTCTCCCGTTATGGGTTAACTGGGCAGCTTTCTTTAAATTTTTACATGCGCCTAAGAACAACTTTCAAAATTTGGTCCATTTCCTCTTTTTTGCCTTCAGACACACCATCCCCCCATGCATCTAAATGCAGTGCCACCAGGTCCCGTATCAACCGATCTGCGGCGCCTTCGATCCCAACCGCCAAGATCAGGATTTTCCGCCAGTCGGCATAACCGAGCCGCTCCTTTAATCCCTCAATCTGGCCTTGAAGCCGCAGGACATCTAGCTCCACTCGGCGTTTGGGAGGGACAGGCGGTTTTTCTTTTTGGGGCCTTTTCATAACTTGTAATCCACCCCCGCAAAGAATCGCCATTGTCGTTGGTTTGCATATTCATCAACCGGGCGGTGATACTGACTTCCTACAATCAGGCCGAATCGGGAGAAATCCGGTCTTGTCCATTCGTTGGCGGGGCTCCATCGCAAACCAACCATGGCTTCTTGAACTTTGTTCTCAATGGGAATCCCCGCCACGATTGCCAGGGATCGGTTCCATTCATTTTGGAACTTAGAAACGTACAGATGGGCGAAGATGTAGGGCTTTACTGTCGCTTTTTTGAATGTCTCGCTTTTGTTCGTCGCCCCGGCCCCTACCCCCGCGCCGAACCAGGACAGGCGCATGTTTGAAAAGTGAAAATCGCTGCTTTGTTCATTCCCCGTTTGATGGACGTTCAACCGGTACACGGCCTCTTTTTCCAAGGGGAACTTAATGAACGTCTTCCGAATTGTCGTACCCGGGATCGGTTCGGCCTTGCTCATATCCACCGCCGCGCAGACACCTTCCAAAGGCCGCTGGCCGTACCGTTGGGGTTCCTTTCCTGTGTAAAGCTTAATAACCTCCATGGCGTTCAACCCGGAGTCTTTTTCCTTTTCGTAGGCCAGCCCCTCCAATCGAACTTGAAACTGGCTCGGTTCTTTAAAACACACATCCCGGGAATCCCCCGCCATGATGACGGGCGGGTTCATAACAACTGCTTTTTGGTTCAAGACCGGTGCACCCTCTTCGATAAAAACAGCCACATACAAAAACGCTTCGTTGGAAAGGCGCTCCACCGATCGCCCCCGGTGCCAAAGCGACATTACCGGATTGGGTGTGTTTTTACCAAAGGCAAGTATAAGATCAGGGAAATACAGGTTTCGCCGGTCGGCGAAGTAACTTTTTAGAAGCTCCTCCCCGGTAGATCCTTTGCCGTTGGAGGAAATGAACTGAGAGAGACGTTGAGGAAAGTCGGATTTCGTGGAGGGATTGCCGCCGCCGGATTGGAGAGGATGCTCATAGCCCCCCGCGTGGAGAAGGGGAGCCAACAGAATCAGGCTTAAAAACCATGGTTGGATGATCTTCAAAAGAAGTACCCCCCTTCAGAAGATTTACACCTCGACCATGTTACCACACCGCCCCACCAACCCGCCACGTTCCACGTGTCGGGCTTGTTGGGGCAAAACCAAGAAAAAGATTGAAGAATTAGAACCTGCGCGCGACCGAGGGGAGGGGCGAGGCCAACGGCCTTGACCCCAGGCCAGGCAAGGCCGACGACGGGGCTCTGCCACGACGGC
>Ga0268298_10003548_pt1 | contig 15858 bp, 10 predicted proteins | sample WWTPWeurt_MetaG_FD_194462 | JGI IMG/M metagenome (GOLD analysis project Ga0268298, IMG submission 194462) | Activated sludge microbial communities from WWTP in Nijmegen, Gelderland, Netherland - WWTP Weurt | ecosystem: Engineered > WWTP > Aerobic digester > Activated sludge | place... | reverse complement strand
GTCGACGCCGACCGTCGGAGCGGCATCGGACAACCCGCTCACGACGGTCCGCCGCAGCGGCGAATCCTGCGGGGCCAGAAAGCCGTCGCGAACGGGGCGAAGCGCGTCGATGGTCTGCGCCTGAGCCGGGCCGCCGCCGAGGGCAGCGAGCAGCACGCATGCGGCCGAGGCGTCGCGCCATCGCCGCGCGCGCGCCGCGCGGCCGCTGTCAGGGCTCCACCCCACGATTTCCAAAACCCCAACAAATCAAATATTTAGCCGAGCGGCCGGGCGCCGTCGGCAAACCCCGTCGTTAAGAGAGTAAAAACAAATATGGTTAATGGGCTGTTGATGACGCCTCGCGGCCTTACCCATGCTAAAGAGCGGCGCTTGATTGTCTGAGCCTTGGAATCTGAGCCTTGGAAGCGCGAATGCCGAGATCGAAGCCGTTGACCGAAGCCCCTCCCGCCAATGCGGACATTCAATCGGCGCTGCGGACGCTCGACGCCGGCAGCAACGGCATTGCCGCGATCTCTGCGGCATTGCATGGACCGCTGGGCGCGGCCTTCGCCGCCGCCGTCGCGCTGATTCGGCAAGCCAAGGGCCGTGCGATCCTGACCGGGCTCGGCAAGTCGGGCCACGTCGCCCGCAAGATGGCCGCGACCCTGGCCTCGACCGGTACGCCGGCCTTCTTCGTCCATTCCGCCGAGGCCGGCCATGGCGATCTCGGCATGATCACCTCGGATGACGTCGTCATCGCGCTGTCCTGGTCCGGCGAGCAGCCGGAGATGAAGACCTTGGTCAACTACACCAAGCGCTTTGCGATCCCGATGATCGCCATCACCTCGAACGCGCAATCCTCGCTCGGGCAGGCGGCGCGCATCGTGCTGGAGCTGCCGAAGGCGCGCGAGGCCTGTCCGCACAATCTGGCGCCGACCACCTCGACCCTGATGCAGGCCGCGATCGGCGACGCGCTGGCGATCGCGCTGCTCGAAGGCCGCGGCTTCACCGCGCTGGAATTCGCCAATTTCCATCCGGGCGGCAAGCTCGGCGCCATGCTCAAGCACATCTCCGACCTGATGCGCTCAGGGGACGCGGTGCCGCTGAAGCCGCTCGGCACCGGCATGGCCGATGCGCTGGCCGAGATGTCAGCCAAGGGACTCGGCTGCGTCGTCATCGTCGACGGCCGCGGCCATGTTGCCGGCATCATCACCGACGGCGATCTCCGCCGGAAGATGCGTGCGGATCTGCTGTCGGTCGCGGTCGACGAGATCATGACCGCGAACCCGCGCACCGTCGGCCGCGAGGCGCTCGCCTCCGAGGCGCTGGAGATCCTGAACTCCGCCAAGATCACCACCCTGATCGTCACCGACGGCGCGAAACCGGTCGGCATCCTGCACATGCATGATCTGCTGCGGGCCGGAGTGGCTTGATCTCACTTGCCGTCATTGCGAGGCGCGCAGCGACGAAGCAATCCAGAGTCCCCGCTGAGCCCTGGATTGCTCCGCTGCGCTCGCAATGACGAGTGATCGATGTCGTGCCTTAGGCCGTTGGAAGTTTCCTCAAGATGTCCTCCGATTTTAACCTCGACAAATATCTCGCCCGGATCGGCTATCGCGGGCCGCTGGCGCCGACCTTCGAGACGCTCGCCGCATTGCAGGCGGCGCATGTCGATGCGATCGCGTTCGAAGGCATCGATCCGTTGCTCGGCCGGCCCGTCAACATCGATCTCGCTGCGGTCCAGGCCAAGATCGTCGACGGCCGCCGCGGCGGCTATTGCTTCGAGCAGAACGCGCTGCTGAAGGCCGCGCTGGAGGCGATCGGCTTTGCCGTCACGCCACTGTCGGCGCGGGTGCGCTGGCGGCTCGACGCGGATGCACCGCTGACGCCCCGCACGCACATGATGCTCAAGGTCGACCTGCCGGAGGGGCCGCACATCGCCGATGTCGGCTTCGGCTCCTGCCTGCTCGATACGCCGTTGCGGATGGCGCCCGACATCGAACAGCCGACCCTGATGGGCACGTTCCGCCTGACGCTGAAGGATGATTTGTACTGGCTCGCGGCCAGGCAGCCGGCTGGCTGGCGCATGATGTATGTGTTCGACCTCGCGCCGCAGGTCCACGCCGACTACGTGCTCAGCAACTGGTACACCTCGACCAGCCCGTTCACGCCGTTCACCTCGATGCTGGTGCTGGAGCGGCTGACGCGCGATGCGCGCTACCGGCTGGTCAACCGCCGCCTCGTCATCGAGGCGCGTGACGGCGAGGTGAGGAGCGAGCGCATCGTCGAATCGCCGGAGGCGCTGCACCGTGTCATCGACGAGCTGTTTGGTTTGACGCTTCCGGTGCCGGCGGACATGATCTGGGCTCGGATCGAAAGCTGACGGAACGAAGGTGCGATGGCGGCTGAGCTTCAACTGGATTCCTATCTCGCCCGCATCGCCTATCGCGCGCCGCTCGCGCCCGATCTGGCAACCCTCGCAGCGCTCCAGGCCGCGCATGTCGATGCGCTGCCGTTCGAGGCGCTCGATCCGCTGATGGGACGTCCAGTCCATGTCGATCTGCCGTCGGTGCAGCAGAAGCTCGTGCTGAGCCGCCGCGGCGGTTATTGCTTCGAGCAGAATGTGCTGTTCCAGGCGGTGCTGGAGGCGATCGGCTTCAAGGTCGTCGGTTTGACAGGACGCGTGCGCTGGCGCTCGGCGCCGGACGATCCGCTCGGGCCGCGTCAGCACATGATGTTGCTGGTCGAGGTCGAGGGCCGTCCCCATCTGGTCGATGTCGGCTTCGGCATCTGCATGATGGATGGGCCGATCCGGCTCGAGGTCGGGCCGGAGCAGCGGACGCCGATGGGCACGTTCCGCATCGGCATGTGGAACGGGCTCTACACGATCAGCGCGAAACAGCCGACCGGCTGGCGCATGATGTATGCGTTCGACCTGGCGCCGCAGATCCATGCCGACTACGTGCTCGGTAGCTGGTACACCTCGACCAGCCCGGCCGTGCCAGCCACGCACACGCTGATGATGGAGCGCGTCGCGCGCGGCGTGCGGCACAAGCTGGTCAGCCGCCGCTACACGCGGCAGGACGGCGATGCCGAGGTGATCGAGGAGCGCGCCCTCGCGAGCGCCGCCGAGCTCGGCCACGTGATCGATGACATCTTTCGGGTGACGCCCCCTGTCCCGATCGAGGACCTGTGGGAGCGGACCACGAGTTGACGGCGGTATTCTGATGCGGTAACGAAACGTTCGTTTATCGAACCTATGTTGCTCTCGTGAACGACGAGCGGGCGCACATCGTCGAGACACGCGCCGCATTTGATGGGAATGCTGGCGATGCCATTTGGTCTATCTTAGGAGATGCACTTTTAGGTTGTGTGAACCAGAGGGGACCGCGGCGTCTGCCGGCGAGACGTGGGGATTGTCCGACATGACGACCATCGCGATGCGCGCGGAACGCGAAATCCTGCGGGGTTCATCAAGTACTGGGCAATGCGGCCGTGCGACACGGCTGCACCCGTTCTGAGATCAGAGCCGCGCGCGGCGCGGCTTATCCGAGCTGGCCGATGGCCAGGACGGGTGGGGGCTTCACGGTGAAACGTCGATCCTGACGCTTCGACGTTCATCCGATCGATGATGAAACGCCGGCCTGACCTGCCACTTCAGGCCGAACGGAGACTCATGTCGAGGAAGTCCCCACCCTTTTTTCTCCGGTGCGAAAGCGGCGTCTCATCGATCTGCACTGCTTGCCGCGATCTGCTTAACAGCCAAAGTGCACGGCCGCGGCTGATGCCGCCGTGAAGGTTCCGTCGCAAAGTTCGTCATCGTTCCCCACACGATCGCGAATTGTCGCAGGGCACGGTCGACCGCTCGCAACGACCGGGCTTGGCAGTCGATCGGCTCGGGCTTTGAGGCAAACCCTGCCTTCGTCAGCTCTCTATGCGATGCGGATCCTCCGCGTCGCTGCGGCTTTGCGATGATTGTATACTTATTTGATAGACTAACTTGACGGTCTTTCCACTCAAACCTAACCTTTTGTTATCTCAACGCTCCGGGGAACAAGAGATGAGTGTCGCGCTGGAAAGAAATTCTGCTCAGTCGAAGCATGGCCACCAGGATATTTCGATTCGTCCCTATAAGCCGCTGATTGGCGCCGTGATCGAAAATATCGATCTCACCAGGCCGCTCAGTGATCAGAACAAGCAGGACCTCAATCGCGCTTTGGTCCAGCACGGCGTCATCTTCTTCCGTAAGCAGGCGCTGAGCTTCGCGCAGCATGTCGACCTCGCGCGCATCTTCGGCAATCCGATCCGCAAGAACATCTATCTGCCGTCGGTCGAGGGATTTCCCGAGATCGAAGTCATCGCCCATGACGAGAACACCAAGACCGGCGGCACCGACAATTGGCACGTCGACGTTTCCTGGCAGCGGCAGCCGCCGAAAGCGACGGTGCTGCATATCAAGCAATTGCCGCCCGACGGTGGCGGCGACACGATCTGGGCCTCGTCCACGGCGGTATACGATCTGCTCGATCCCGACCTCGCCCGCTATTTCGAGAAGCTGACCGCGGTCAACACGTTCTTCGCCTCGCCGAAGAAGGAAGCGCTCTCGGACCTGCTCACCGGCTACGCGGAAGGCCGCGAGGAGACTGCGGAAGAGGGGCTCGCGCGGGTGCAGGATGCGACAGTGAAGTTTCCGCCGATCGAGGTCCCGGTCGTCAAGACCCATCCGGAGACCGGCCGCAAGCTGATCTTCGTCAATGAGGCGCACACCAGCCATCTGCTCGGCGTGTCGAAGACCGCGAGCCAGAGCCTGCTGAACTACCTGTATGACCTGGTCAAGACGCCCGAGGTGCAGGCGCGCTTCGCGTGGCAGGAGGGCGACGTCGCGATCTGGGACAACCGCCAGGTCCAGCATTACGCGGTGCGCGACTATGGGAAGGCGCCGCGGCGCATCCATCGAGTCACGCTGGAGTACGACGGCGCGTTCTGACGTCGGCGCCTCGTCGTTCGTGAGCCGGTCGGCTCCGCCAGGAGCCGGCCTCCAATGTTGAACCGAGTATCGCCGCTGATGAACATCATCGATCTGAGCCGCGGGCGCAAAGACGCCCTGCTGTTGAGGCTTGCGCTGTTGAGACTTGCGCAGAGCCTTGCTGCTTTCGTGCTGTTGCTGGCAACGGCTTTCGTTGCCTCCGAGCCGGTTCGCGCCGAGGAGAGCTCCAAATCGCAGTGGCCTGCTCCAGAAAAGCTGGAGCTGCGCTACCAGGGCTGGTTGGGCAGGGTGCTCTATCCGGAGCTCGCCGAGGACCTCGGCTACCTTGCCCCCGTCAAGCTGAAATGGATCGGCAACACGATTTCGGGTCCGCAGGACATCCAGGCGGCGGTGACCGGCGATATCGATTTCGGCGGTGCCTTCAATGGCTCGATCCTGAAGCTCGCTGCAGCGCATGCCCCGATCAAGGCGGTGATCGCCTATATCGGCACCGATGCCCAGACCAGCGGCGGCCTTCTCACCCTCAATTCGAGCCCGATCCAGAACGCCACGGACCTCGTCGGCCGCAAGATCGGCGTCAACACGCCGGGCGCCTATCAGGAATATCTCATCACCGTTTATCTGCAGAAGTCGGGCGTATCGGCCGAGGACATCAAGAAGGTGATCTTCGTGCCGGCGCCGCCGGTCAACCTCGCGCAGCTGCTGCGGGCCAAGCAGCTCGACGCCATCTTTCTCGAAGACATCCTGAAGGAGAAGGTGCTCGCAGAGGGTGATGCGCGCCTCCTGGTCACCGACTACGGCCTGCTCGGCTCGTTCGGCTATGCAGCCTACATCCTCACCGATCGGTTCATCGCGCAATATCCGGGGACGTCGCGGAAGTTCGTCGAAGCCACCGCGCGCGCGATTGCCTGGGCACAGTCGACGCCGCGCGAGGAGGTGATCGCGCGGCTGGAGAAGATCCTGCAGGAGCGCAACAGGAACGAGGACAGGACGGCGGTGCGCTATTGGAAATCCGCCAGCGTCGGCGGCAAGGGCGGCGTCATCCGCCCCGAGGAGTTCGAGAGCTACCAGGCGTGGTTCGAGGCCAATGGTCAGCTGAAGCCGGGCCAGATCCGCGCGGCCGACGTCTATACCAACCGGTTCAATCCGTTCGCGGACTGACGAGACGCGCGCGCAGCCGGCGAGCGGCGCGAGCGAGATGAAGATCAGGTCCGCGACCTGAAGGAGCATGTGGATGGGCGCGGCGATCAGTGTGCGCAATGTGAGCAAGAGCTACAGCCTCAACCAAGGCGGCCGCTTCGTCGCGCTCGGCAATGTGTCGTTCGAGGTCCGGCCCGGCGAATTCCTGGTGCTGGTCGGCCCGAGTGGCTGCGGCAAGACCACGCTGCTCGATCTGATCGACGGGCTGAGCTTGGCCGACGGGGGCTCGATTCTCATCGACTGCGTTCCGGTCAAGGGGCCGGGGCTCGATCGCGGCATCGTGTTCCAGCAATACGCGCTGTTTCCCTGGAAGACCGCGAAGGGCAACATCGAGTTCGGCCTGGAAGCGCGCGGCGTGCCGAAGGCGGAGCGCGCCGCGCGTGCGGCGCATTTTCTCGATCTCGTCGACCTCGCCGATTTCGGCGATCGCTATCCGCATCAGCTGTCTGGCGGAATGAAGCAGCGCATCGCCATCGCTCGGGCGCTGTCCTATGACCCGGAGGTGCTGCTGATGGACGAGCCGTTCGCCGCACTCGACGCGCAGACACGTGAGCGACTGCAGGACGAAACCCTTCGCATCTGGCGGCAGACCGGCAAGACCATCGTCTTCATTACGCACTCGATCGACGAGGCGGTCTATCTCGGCCAGCGCGTGCTGGTGATGGCCGCCGGCCCGGGGCGCATCGTCGCCGACATCGCGATCGATATCGACCGCGGCGCCGACGATCTGCGCGCGACGCCCGAATTCGTCGCGCTCCGTCATCGCATCTGGCAGCTGTTCCATCCGGAGGCGACGGCCGCCGCGCGCGTGGTGCGCGATGGCGTCCGGCAGTCCACCGCAAGCGAGGAGAGCCGCGCGTCATGAGCACCTCGGTCGACCGGCTGGTCGAAGCCTCTGGGTCGTCGGGGCCGGGCCATTTCGCGCGCCGCGCGGCGCGGCTGCTGCGCGGGACAGTGGCGATCTTCGCCTTCCTGGCCGCATGGGAAATCCTGCCGCGCCTCGGGCTCGTCGATACCACCTTCCTCCCGCCGTTCTCGACGGCGCTGTCCGCCTTCGTCGAGATGGCGCGCAGCGGTGAGCTTGTGGAGCATCTCGCAGCCAGCGCCGGCCGCGCCTTCTCTGGCCTGATCCTCGCCGTTGCCGTCGGCGTGCCGCTCGGGCTCGTCATCGGCTGGTACCGTTCGGTGGCGGAGATTCTCAATCCGCTGCTCGAACTGTTCCGCAACACCGCGCCGCTGGCGCTGCTCCCGGTGTTCGTCCTCATGCTCGGCATGGGCGAGGTATCGAAGGTGGCGATGGTGTTCTACGCCTGTCTCTGGCCGATCCTGCTCAACACCGTGGCTGGCGCGCGCGAGGTCGATCCGCTGCTGATCCGCTCCGCACGCTCGATGGCGTTATCGCAGACCCGGCTGTTCACGCGCGTGGTGGTGCCGGCCTCGCTGCCGTCGATCTTCACCGGCATCCGCATCGCCGGCGCCTATTCGATCCTGGTGCTGATCGCAGCCGAAATGGTCGGGGCGAAGGCCGGGCTCGGCTATCTCGTCAACTATGCGCAGTTCACGTTCGAAATCCCTAAGATGTACGCGGGCATCGTCACGCTTTCGCTGCTCGGGCTGGTCCTGAACGAGGTGCTGGTGCTCGCGGAACGGCGGCTCACCGCCTGGAAGGGCGACGCGTAGCCGCCTCTGCACGTGTGCAGCGACATCAGTTACTCCGTCATGCCCGGGCCTTTCCCGGGCATCCACGTCGTTCCCAGCATGCGGAAGAACGTGGTTGGCCGGGACAAACCCGGCCATGGCGACATGGAGAGAGACGAGCGCAAAACGGCGGCCAGCAAATGGGATCAACCTGCCTTAGGCGGGGAGACCATCTCCGCCGTGGCGTGGTCGCCAACAAACCGTCGACGCTCAGCGCGGCAGGTCGGTCTTGCCCATCAGGAACTTGTCGACCGCCTGGGCGCATAGCCGGCCCTCGCGGATCGCCCAGACGACCAGCGACTGGCCGCGGCGCATGTCGCCGGCGGAGAACACCTTCGGCAGCGAGGTCTGGTAGTCGGTCAGGTTGGCCTTGACGTTGCCGCGCGGGTCGAGGTCGACGCCGAGGCTCTTGAGCAGGCCCTCATGCACCGGATGGACGAAGCCCATCGCCAGCAGGACGAGATCGGCTGCCAGCACGAACTCGGTGCCCGGGATCGGCTTGAACTGTGCGTCGACGCGGACGCAATGCAGCTTCTTGACGACGCCGTTCTCGCCTTCGAACTTCTGCGTCAGCACCGCGAATTCGCGCACCGCGCCTTCGGCCTGGCTCGACGAGGTCCGCATCTTCAAGGGCCAGTTCGGCCAGGTCAGCGCCTTGTTCTCGCGCTCCGGCGGCGCCGGCATGATCTCGAGCTGGGTGACCGACAGCGCGCCCTGGCGCAGCGAGGTGCCGATGCAGTCAGAGCCGGTGTCGCCGCCGCCGATCACGACGACATGCTTGCCGCCGGCGAGAATCTCGGTGGTGTTGACCGGCTCGTTGCCGACGCGGCGGTTCTGCTGCGGCAGGAAGTCCATCGCGTAGTGGATGCCGGCGAGATCGCGGCCGGGGATCGGCAGGTCGCGCGGCGCCTCGGCGCCGCCGGTCAGCGCCACGGCGTCGTAATCCTTCAGCAGGGTCTTGGCATCGAGGCCATCCTTGCCGCCGACATTGACGCCGTAATGGAAGGTCACGCCTTCGCCTTCCATCTGCGCGATGCGGCGGTCGATGATGCCCTTCTCCATCTTGAAGTCGGGAATGCCGTAGCGCAGCAGGCCGCCGGCCTTGGCGTTCTTCTCAAAGACGTGGACATCGTGACCGGCGCGCGCCAGCTGCTGCGCGGCAGCGAGGCCGGCGGGGCCGGCGCCGACGATGGCGACCTTCTTGCCGGTCTTGACCGCGGCCGGCTCCGGCTTGAGCCAGCCGTTCTCCCAGGCCTTGTCGACGATCGCGCATTCGATCGTCTTGATAGTCACCGGATTGTCGTCGATGTTCAACGTGCACGATGCCTCGCAGGGGGCAGGGCAGATGCGGCCGGTGAACTCCGGGAAGTTGTTGGTCGAGTGCAGGTTGCGCGCGGCCTCTTCCCAGTTGCCGTTGTAGACGAGGTCGTTCCAGTCCGGGATCTGGTTGTTGACCGGGCAGCCGGTGGTGCCCGGCGCGGCCGAGCCGGTGCCGTGGCAATAGGGGATGCCGCAATTCATGCAGCGCGCCGCCTGGTCGCGCAGCTCCTTCTCGGAGAGCGGCACCACGAACTCGTTGAAGTTCTTCAGCCGCTCGGCAACCGGCGCATACTTGCGATCGTGCCGCTCGATTTCGAGAAAACCTGTGACCTTGCCCATGATCTACGACGTCCCTGACTGCTCGGGCCTCATTGTTCGGATCGGTTGCTTTCGCACCGCCTCACCTTGAGGGATTTCCTCTGTGCTTCCCCTCACCCTGAGGAGCGGCGCCTTCGCCGCGTCTCGAAGGGTGAGGCCTCGACCTCGGCCTCATGGTTCGAGACGGCGCTTTGGCGCCTCCTCACCATGAGGAGTTTGCTTCCCGCTTCTCCTCACCCTGAGGAGCGGCGCTTGCGCCGCGTCTCGAAGGGCGAGGCCCGTCTGCTTCTCAGTCGTCATTGCGAGGAGCGGAGCGACGAAGCAATTCAGACATTCTGTTTGGCCCTGGATTGCTTCGCTGCGCTCGCAATGACGTCCTTGGTTACTGCCGTGCCTCAAGCCCCGATCGCGATCTTCGGCTCGGCGTCGGCCTTGGCCGCGAGCTCGCGAAGCGCGCGGCGGTACTCGACCGGCATCACCTTGCGGAACTTCGGTGCGTAGTCCTTCCAGTTCGCCAGGATGTCGGCGGCGCGCTTGGAACCGGTGGCCTTGGCGTGGCGCGAGATCAGGACGTGCAGGCGCTCGACGTCGGACGCCAGCAGGTTCTTGAACACGTCGACCCGGCCATGCGCCTCGAGGTCGCCCATCTGGTGATAGGTGTCCTCGGCGATCATCTCCTCCGACAGCACAGGCTCGAGCTCGACCATCGCCATGTTGCAATGCTTGTCGAAGTCACCGGCCTCGTCGAGCACATAGGCGACGCCGCCCGACATGCCCGCGGCGAAGTTGCGCCCGGTCTTGCCGAGCACGACGACGATGCCGCCGGTCATGTATTCGCAGCAATGGTCGCCCGCGCCCTCGACGACGGCGACCGCGCCCGAGTTACGGACCGCGAAGCGCTCGCCGGCAATGCCGCGGAAGAAGCACTCGCCGGAGATGGCGCCGTACATCACGGTGTTGCCGACGATAATCGACTCCTCCGGCACGATGCCGGAATTGCGCGGCGGCTTGACGATGATGCGGCCGCCCGACAGGCCCTTGCCGACATAGTCGTTGCCTTCGCCTTCGAGCTCGAAGGTGACGCCGTTCGCGAGCCAGGCGCCGAACGCCTGGCCGGCGGTGCCCTTCAGGCTGACATGGATCGTGTCCTGCGGCAGGCCGGCATGGCCGTAGATCTTGGCCACCGCGCCGGAGAGCATCGCGCCCGCCGAACGGTCGGTGTTATTGATCTCGGCCTCGATCTTGACCGGCGCGCCGCGGTCGAGCGCGGGACGCGCCTGCTCGATCAGCCTGCGGTCGAGCACGGCTTCGAGATGGTGGTCCTGCTTCTCGGCGTGATGGATCTTCTGGCCCGGCTCCGCCTTCTGCTTCACGAACAGCTTGGAGAAGTCGAGGCCCTTGGCCTTCCAATGTGCCACCAGCCGGGACTGGTCGAGCATCTGCGTCTGGCCGACCATCTCGTTGAAGCTGCGATAGCCGAGCGCGGCCATGATCTCGCGGACTTCCTCGGCGACGAAGAAGAAGTAGTTGATGACGTGCTCGGGCTGGCCGGTGAAGCGCTTGCGCAGCACCGGGTCCTGGGTGGCGACGCCGACCGGGCAGGTGTTGAGGTGGCACTTGCGCATCATGATGCAGCCGGCCGCGATCAGCGGCGCGGTGGCGAAGCCGAACTCGTCAGCGCCGAGCAGGGCGCCGATCACGACGTCACGTCCGGTGCGGAAGCCGCCGTCGACCTGGACGACGATGCGGCTACGCAGCCGCTCGCGCACCAGGGTCTGATGCGTCTCGGCCAGGCCGATCTCCCACGGCGATCCCGCATGCTTGATCGAGGTGAGGGGAGAGGCACCGGTGCCGCCCTCGAAGCCCGCGATCGTAACATGGTCGGCCCGCGCCTTGGCGACGCCTGCAGCAACCGTGCCGACGCCGACCTCGGAGACGAGCTTCACCGAGACCTGACCGTCGGGATTGACGTTCTTCAGGTCGTAGATGAGCTGCGCGAGATCCTCGATCGAATAGATGTCGTGATGCGGCGGCGGCGAGATCAGGCCGACGCCCGGAGTCGAGTGGCGCACCTTGGCGATGGTGGCGTCGACCTTATGGCCAGGCAGCTGGCCGCCTTCGCCGGGCTTGGCGCCCTGCGCCATCTTGATCTGCATCATGTCGGAGTTGACGAGATATTCCGTCGTCACGCCGAACCGGCCCGAGGCGACCTGCTTGATCGCCGAGCGCATGGAATCGCCGTTGGGCAGCGGCTTGAAGCGATCAGCCTCCTCGCCGCCTTCGCCGGTGTTCGACTTGCCGCCGATCCGGTTCATGGCGATCGCGAGCGTGGTGTGCGCCTCGCGCGAGATCGAGCCGAAGCTCATCGCGCCCGTAGCGAAGCGCTTGACGATCTCCTTGGCCGGCTCGACCTCGTCGAGCGGCACCGGCTTGCGCTTGTCGTCCTCGGCCGACTTGATCCGGAACAGGCCGCGCAGCGTCAGCAGCCGCTCGGACTGCTCGTTGAGCAGTTTTGCAAATGCCTGGTAGCGGTCCTTCGAATTGCCGCGCACGGCATGCTGGAGCGTCGCGACGGACTCAGCGGTCCAGGCGTGGTCCTCGCCGCGGGTGCGGTAGGCATATTCGCCGCCGACGTCGAGCGCGGTCTTGTAGACCAGCGCGTCGCCGAACGCGTCGCGGTGACGGCGCGTGGTCTCCTCGGCGATCTCGGCCAGGCCGACGCCTTCGATGCGGGTGTGGGTGCCGTAGAAGAACTTCTGCACGAACTCGGCCTTGAGGCCGACCGCGTCGAAGATCTGCGCACCGCAATAGGATTGGTAGGTCGAGATGCCCATCTTCGACATGACCTTGAGCAGGCCCTTGCCGATCGACTTGATGTAGCGCTTGACGACCTCGTAGTCGCTCAGCGCGCCCGGCAGCTTGTCCTTGAGCGCGATGATGGTCTCGAACGCCAGATACGGATTGATCGCCTCCGCGCCATAGCCGGCCAGACAGGCGAAGTGATGCACCTCGCGCGGCTCACCGGATTCAACGACCAGGCCGACCGAGGTGCGCAGGCCGGTGCGGATCAGATGGTGATGCACGGCGGCGCAGGCCAGCAGCGACGGAATCGGAATCCGCTGCGCCGACACCATGCGGTCGGACAGGATGATGATGTTGACGCCCTCGCGCACCGCGGCCTCGGCGCGGCCGCAGAGATCGTCGAGCACCTGCTCGAAGCCGGCCGCGCCCAGGCTCGCATCGAACGTGGTGTCGAGCGTGCGCGAGACGAAGTGGCTGTCCGACACCTCCGAGATCGAGCGGATCTTCTCGAGGTCCGCGTCGGTCAGGATCGGCTGGTGCACTTCGAGCCGCTTGGTCGAGGCGACGCCTTCGAGGTCGAAGAGGTTCGGCCTGGGACCGATGATCGAGACCAGGCTCATCACCAGTTCCTCGCGGATCGGGTCGATCGGCGGGTTGGTGACCTGGGCGAAGTTCTGCTTGAAGTAGGTGAACAGCAGCTTCGGCTTGTCCGACAGCGCCGAGATCGGCGCGTCGTTGCCCATCGAGCCCGTCGCCTCCTCGCCGGTGGCGGCCATCGGCGTCATCAGGATGTTGATGTCCTCGGCCGTGTAGCCGAACGCCTGCTGCCGATCCAGGAGCGGCAGGTTGGTGCGCGCGCCCGTGGTCGGCGCGTCCGGCAGCTTCTCGACCTGGATCTGCGTGCGGGCGAGCCACTCGGTGTAGGGATGGCTGGCGGCGAGCTGCGCCTTGATCTCGTCATCCGGGATCAGGCGGCCCTGTTCGAGGTCGACCAGCAGCATCTTGCCCGGCTGCAGCCGCCACTTGGTGACGATCTGGTCCTCCGGGATCTTCAGCACGCCCATTTCGGACGCCATCACGATGCGGTCGTCCTTGGTGACGAGATAGCGCGCCGGCCGCAGGCCGTTGCGGTCGAGCGTGGCGCCGATCTGGCGGCCGTCGGTGAAGGCGATCGCGGCGGGGCCGTCCCACGGCTCCATCAGCGCGGCGTGATATTCGTAGAACGACCGGCGCTCCTCGCTCATGAGCGGATTGCCGGCCCAGGCCTCCGGGATCATCATCATGACGGCGTGCGGCAGCGAGTAGCCGCCCTGCACCAGGAATTCGAGCGCGTTGTCGAAGCAGGCGGTGTCGGACTGGCCTTCATAGGAGATCGGCCAGAGCCGGCTGATGTCCTTGCCGAACAGCTCCGACGACACCGACGCCTGCCGCGCCGCCATCCAGTTGACGTTGCCGCGCAGGGTGTTGATCTCGCCGTTATGCGCGATCATCCGGTAGGGATGCGCCAGCGACCAGGTCGGGAAGGTGTTGGTCGAGAAGCGCTGATGCACCAGCGCCAGCGCGCTCTCGAAGTCGGGCTCGTGCAGGTCGGCGTAGTACTTGCCGAGCTGGTCGGCCAGGAACATGCCCTTGTAGATCACGGTCCGGCACGACATCGAGCACGGGTAATAGCCCGACATGCCGCGGTCGCGGCGCTGATAGATCGCCTGCGAGATCGACTTGCGCAGGATGTAGAGCTTGCGCTCGAATTCGTCCTCGGTCTTGGCGGCGCCGTTGCGGCCGATGAACACCTGCATGCTGCGCGGCTCGGTCGGCTTGACCGTCACGCCGAGCGAGGAGTTGTCGGTCGGCACGTCGCGCCAGCCGAGCAACACCAGGCCTTCCTCCTCGATCTGGTCGGCGATGATGCTCTTGATGACGTTCCGCCAGGCCTCGTCGCGCGGCATGAACAGCGCGCCGATGGCGTATTCGCCCGGAGCAGGCAGGGTGAAGCCGAGCTCCTTGGCCTTGCGGGCGAAGAAGGCGTGCGGGATCTGCACCAGGATGCCGGCGCCGTCGCCGAACCGCGGATCGGCGCCGACGGCGCCGCGATGCTCGAGATTGCACAGGATGCTCAGCGCATCCGCAACGATCTGGTGCGACTTCTGGCCCTTGATGTTGGCGATGAAGCCGACGCCGCAGGAATCCTTCTCCTGCGAGGGGTCATAGAGACCCTCGGCGTCGGGGCGCCACGTATGCAATTCGCGGGTGATCTCGGCCGGTTTTTCGTGCGAATCCGCAGCCAGCACCGCGCCGCCCAACTTTCCGTGCTCGACCTTCGATCCGCTCATATCCGTCCCCATAAATTAATGGTCAGGGCCTTCACCACAGTTCCGGTATCGTCCGGCGCACCCGGGGCGCTGCGCGGACCCCTCTCCGGGGCCAACGCTCGTCCTTCTCAGCGAGCCGCATTTGCAGAGTTCAAGCCAGGGTCCGGGTGACAAAGTCCCCGCCAGACAGCCACGGCCTGTTCATGTCGCAGCGCCCAGGTGTCCCCAGCAGGTGTCCCCAGCGGGTGTCCCAAGGGCGCAGTAACATCATTGCAAAGTCTCACTCACCTTTGCAACGAAATTTTAGACAGCAATTCTGTCCTAACCCGCTCAATGCCAAAGTTCATGCTAGCACACAAGGGCGGCCGAGTCCCCCGGCCGCCCTTTGCGGCAGCACAGAAATCCCAGACAATCTGCCGTGCGCGGAACGCCCCGTGGACTGCGGCCGATCACGCGCCGCGCGCGATTTCGACACCCGTCGCCGCGATCCCGCCTTCTCTCCGACCCAGGACCGCCGGAATCACGGCCGAACGTCGCGCCACTTGAGAGAAGCGAACAGCTTCACGTGCGGGGGCATGCAGGAGCTTTGAGCCATGAAGTTGCTAGTTGGAGCCGTGTCAGCCTCGTTGCTTGCGGCCTTTGCCGCGCAGGCCGAGCCGTTTGGCCCGGCCGGAGCGAGGGCGCCCTATACAGCTGTCTCCGATATCGATGAGCCCTATCAGGATCTGCCGCCCCCGCCGGCCGCGGTCCCCGCGCCACCGCGCTACGGCTATGGCCCCGGCGCCGATTATGGCTATCGCGATCAGCGCTACACGCCGCCAGCGCCGGTCTACCGCCAGGACGGCTACCAGCCGGATTATGGCTATGCGCCGGCATTCCTGCCGGTGCACGAGGTCTATGCCATCCTGCGCGACAACGGCTTCTCGCCGTTGGGCGCGCCGCGGCAGCGCGGCAATGTCTATGTCGTGGCGGTGCTCGATCGCGACGGTGAGGACGGCAAGCTGGTGGTCGATGCTCGGTCGGGGCGCATCATCCGCTTCGTTCCGGCCTTCCAGTGGGGCGAGCAGTATGAGCGGATGCGCTACGAGCCGGCGCCGCGCGGCGGCCTCGACCGGCTGCCGCCTCCGACGGTGATCCGCGCCGATCCGCGGCTGGCGCCGCCCATTCCGGCCGCACCGCGCATCGCGACCGCCGCAGCCCCGCAGCAACCGCCGCGGGGCGCCGCGCCGGCTGTCCGTCCCGCGG
>Ga0268298_10003547_pt1 | contig 15861 bp, 11 predicted proteins | sample WWTPWeurt_MetaG_FD_194462 | JGI IMG/M metagenome (GOLD analysis project Ga0268298, IMG submission 194462) | Activated sludge microbial communities from WWTP in Nijmegen, Gelderland, Netherland - WWTP Weurt | ecosystem: Engineered > WWTP > Aerobic digester > Activated sludge | place... | reverse complement strand
CCATAGGCGCAGCGCCTTGATCCACTTCTCGCTCGTGGAGTTGGGCGAGTACTCGACGGGTCGACCGAGCTTGAACTGCGACGGCGGCTCGAAGAGCACGCGCGGATACATGAAGCGAACGAAAGCGAGCGACCCAATGCCGATGGAGCTGAGCACCGCGCCCCATCCGAGGAACCCGAGGAGATCGCGCCGGGTCGGGGCGATGCGCCAGATGTGGACCTCGGGGTTGGTGCCGTCTTCGGACTTGCCTGCCATGGAAATTCTCTTTCGACCGACGGGTGCGGACCCAGGGCCCGGCACGAACAAAACCACGTTGCCGGCCAGAACGTTCGCCTAAACAGGCGGTCCGGATCTAGCAAAGTCCGCGATCCGGCGTCAACGCGGGCTCCTCTGGAGCGCGGCGAAACTTTTTCGGTGAGCGCTCGTGGAAGGCCGCATTTGACCGCGTTTTCGTAGGGAATTCTCGCTCAGGGACAAGCGCCGACGGGGACCTGGTCCCTCGTCCCGACGCTGCGGTCGCCGCTGGAGGACCTCGTCCCGACGCCGCGGTCGCCGCTGGGGACCTAGTCCCGACGAGGCGCGCGCGGGTGCGATTGTCTTTCATGCGCGATCCTCTCTCGGATCCGCGCGAGGCCCTCGGTGATGTCGGCCTCCGAGCAAGCGTACGAAAAGCGGATGTAGCCGGGGGCGCCGAACGGGGTCCCCGGGACGGTCGCGACGTGCACCTCTTCGAGGAGCCACATCGCCACGTCCTGGTCGGTGATCATCGTGCGATCCCCGAGGGTGTGGCCGAGCAGACCGTGCACGTCCGCGAAGGCGTAGAAGGCCCCCTCGGGGACGCGACAGCGCACGCCCGGGATCGCGGCGAGGCCCTCGACCATGAGCTTGCGGCGCCGCGCGAAGGCGTCCCTCATCGCGAGGAGCTCGTCCCGGGGCCCGTTCAGCGCGGCCACGGCGGCGGCCTGCGACACGGCGGCGGCGTTGGTGGTGCTCTGGCTCTGCACCACGTCGATCGCGCGGGTCAGCGCGGGGCTCGCGATCGTCCAGCCGATGCGCCACCCGGTCATCGCGAACGTCTTGCTCACGCCGTCGACGACGACGACGCGGTCGCGCAGGTCGGGCGCGAGCGCCGGGATCGAGGAGTGGACGAAGCCGTCGTAGACGAGGTCCGCGTAGATCTCGTCGACGATGATGTAACAGTCCGCGCGGCGCAGGACGTCGAGCAGCGGCAGCAGGTGCTCCTTCGCGTAGGCGGCGCCCGTCGGGTTCGAAGGGGTGCACAGGATGACGGCCTTCGTCTTGGGCGTGAGCGCCTCGGCGAGGACATCGGGGCGCACGCGGAACCCGTCCTCCTCGCGCGTGTGGAGGATCACCGGCGACGCGCCCACGAGGCGCACCTGCTCGGGGTAGCTCACCCAGAAGGGGGCCGGGATGATCACCTCGTCGCCGGGCTCGTAGAGCGCGAGCGCGAGGTTGAAGAGCGCGTGCTTCGCGCCGCTCGACACGACGACCTGCGAGGGCTCGACGCGGTAGCCCCTGTGCTGCTCGGTGGAGTGGCAGATGGCGGCCTTGAGCTCGGGCGTGCCTGTCACCGCCGTGTAGTGCGTGGCCCCCCGATCGAGGGCGATCTTCGCGGCGGAGCGGATGTGCTCGGGCGTCGCGAAATCAGGCTCGCCCACGCTGAACGGATAGACTTTGTGGCCCTCGCTGCGGAGCTTGGCGGCCCGAGCCGCCATGGCGAGGGTGGCGCTCGGGGCGATGGCCGAGAGCCGATCCGCGAGATCGCGTGACATTGTCCACGCATAGGCGGGCCGCACCGCGGCGGCAAGGCAGAGTGGCGACCTCGAGCGCCGCCGTCACCCTCGAATTCAAGGCGTAGCGGCGAATCAGGGGGGCGAGACGATCGGGGGCTTCTTCTGCTCGTCCTCTTTGATCGAGTACCGGACGAGCGCGCGGAGGACGTCGTTGCGCTGCACGTTCCCCAGCACCCCCTTGAGATCCTCGTACACGCTCGGGTCGACGAGGAGGGCGCCCACGGTCCCCTTCCCCTTGCGCACGTCGGCGATGATCGCTCGGAGATCGCCGGTCATCGCGGTCACGTTCGCGAGCGCCTCGGCCCCGTTCCCCTTGCCTCCGTAGAGCGCGTCGTGGACGAACGAGTCGCTCTCGCGCACGCCCTTCAGCGTGGTGGCGAGCTCCTGCGCGGCCGCGCCGAACTGCGAGATCTCCTTCGATGGCCCCGCGCCGTAGATGAGATCGTGCGTGAAGCCCGGGCCGTTCTCGACGCGCGACAGGATGCCGTTCAGCGTGCGCAGCGTGGCCGTCATCTCGCTCGACGTGCGATCGAGGTTCGCGACGAGGTGCGAGATCCGATCGGACTCGGCGCGATCGACGAGCAGGCGCTTCGCGTAGCCGTCGCCCTCGTTGACGCCCGTGATCAGGTGGTTCGCCGACGCGATGGTCTGCCGCAGATCGCGGTGGAGATCCTCGTTCGCGAGCTCGGACGAGATGCGCTCGATGTTCGTCATCGTGCTGTCGGCCTTGCCCGCGAGGCCGCCGACCTTGCCGAACATGTCGCCGGGCTCCTCCGCGGTGATCTCGCCGCCGGGCGGGACGGGCTCCTTCGCGAGGCCCTTCGTGATCTCGATCATCTTGTCGCCGAGCAGGCCCTTGGTGGCGATCTTGGCGATGGAGTCCGTCTTGATGCGGCCGGCCTCGCTGCGGACGATGCTGAGCGAGACGTAGATCGTCGTGTCGAGCGGATCTTTGCCGTAGCCGACGCCGTCGACGTGCCCGATGTCGATGCCGCCCATGCGGATCGGCGCGCCGTCCTTGAGGCCCTGCACGTCGAGGAACTTGCAGTGGAACTCCACGGCGGAGCTGAAGAGCCTCCGCTCATCGCCGATGAGGAAGATCACGAGGCCCGTCAGGACGATCCCGACGAACACGAAGATCCCGACCTTGAGGTCCGAGGCGCGCTTCATCGGTCGCGGAGCATACCGCACAGACGTCCATCTCGGGCCCGCGACGAGCGCGTGAAGCGCGACAAAAAAGGGCTGGTGAAGGGGGGCGCGCCTACTTCGTACGGCGCGCCGCGCGCCTTCTTCGTACGGCGCGCAGACAGGCGACCGCCGCGGCGCATCGCGTCAGCGATCAGTTGTCGAGCAGCGTCGCGACGTCCTCGTTCACGGGCGCCTTGCCCTCGATGAAATCGATGACGTGCGGATCGCGCGAGCCTCGGATCTCGTCCGGCGTGCCGACGGCGATGATCTCGCCCTTGTAGACCATCGCGACGCGATCCGAGATCGAGAACGCGCTCTTCATGTCGTGCGTGACGACGATGCTGGTGACGCCGAGCTTCGCCTTGAGGCCACGGATGAGGTGGTTGATGCGCTCGGTGTTGATCGGATCGAGCCCCGTCGTCGGCTCATCGTAGAGGAGCACCTCGGGCTGCACCGCGATGGCGCGCGCGAGGCCGACGCGCTTCTTCATGCCGCCGGAGAGATCCGCCGGGCGCATCTCCTCGATGCCTGGCAGGCCCACGAGCGACAGCGCCCAGTTCACGCGATCGACGATCTCGGGCTCGCTCATCTTGTGGCGGTAGTGCTCGTGCAGGCCGTAGGCGACGTTCTCGCCGACGCTCATCGAGTCGAAGAGCGCCGCGCCCTGAAAGAGCATCGCGATCCGCTGCCTCACGAGGCCGATCTTCGCCTCGCTCTGGGCCGCGATCTCCAGGCCGTGGAAGGTGATCGAGCCCGCGTCGTAGTCGAGCAGGCGGATCAGCATCTTGAGCATCACGCTCTTGCCGACGCCTGATCCGCCCATGATCGTGATCGTCTCGCCGGCCTTCACGTCGAGGTTCAGATCGCGGTAGATGACCTTCTCTCCGAAGGCCTTCTTGACGCTCCGGAACGTGATGATGGGCTCGCCGGGGGCCAGCGAGGACGGCAGCCCGTCGGACTCGCCGGGGCGCGCAGGCTTGTTGGTGGAGGAGCGTCGAGGAGGGGGCACGGAGGGGGAGGCTCGACGGGGGGCGAGGCTCGACGGCGTGGGATGATCCGCGCGGAGGGATCAGACGACGGCGTCGGCCTTCTTCACCGCGCGCGTGCGGGTGAGCTTCTTGCGCTCGCCGGCCTTGGCGCCGAAGAAGCGGCGATCGACCCACTCGGTGAACGGCGCGGCGATGTAGATCGACGAGTACGTCCCGACGATGAAGCCGACGAGGAGGGCGAACGCGAAGTCCTTGAGGACGCCGGTGCCCCAGATGAGGAACATCACCATCGACAGCGACGTGACGCCGCTCGTGATGATCGTGCGCCCGAGCATCTCGGAGATCGACAGGTTGATGATGTGCGAGAAGCTCATGTCGCGGTGCTTCGCCAGGTTCTCGCGGATGCGGTCATAGACGACGACCGTGTCCGTGATCGAGTACCCGACGATCGTGAGCATCGCGGCGACGGTCGACAGCGTGATCTCGCGCTGCGTGATGACCATCGCCCCGAGCGCGATGCCGACGTCGTGGATGAGGGCGATGATGCCGCCCGGCGCGAAGCGCACGTCGAAGCGGATCGCGATGTACGCCATGATGAAGAAGATCGCGATGATGACGCTCTTGATCGCGGCGTCGCGGAGCTGAGCGCCCGCCTTGGGGCCGACCCACTCCACGCGCAGCGCGCGCTCGGGGACGAGCTCCGGACCGAGGTTCGCGCGCAGGCCGTCCATGAGCTGATCACCCTTTGATTTCAGGTAAATCTCGACCTTGTGGTCGCGCTCGTTCGCGATGAACACGCTCTTGTCGCCGGGCCGGACCTCGACGCCCTCGATCCCGTCGAGCTGCTTGCGGATGGCGGCGATGTCGGGCGCGGCCTCGTAGCGGGCGCTGATGCGATCGCCGCCGGGGCTGAACTTCACCTCGGTCGCGCGCACGTTCGCGGGGCACTTGTCCTCCGACGGCGCCTGTCCTTCGGGCAGGAGGCACATGCGCTCGCGGACCGCCGCCTTGCGGGGCTCGCTCATCGCGGTGACCTCTTGCACGCGGATCATGTAGCGGTTCTGCGCGCCCGCCTCGTTCACGGCGACGACGTCGGGCGACTCGAAGCCGGCCTTCGTGGCGGCCGCGCGGATGGCGCCCCCGTCGACGGGCTTCAGGAAGTCGACCTCGATCTCGGTGCCGCCCTTGAAGTCGGTCCCGAGCTTGGGACCTGGCTTCCAGAAAGAGAACGCGGAGAGCGCGAGCAGGAGCAGGGAGAAGCCGATGAAGTACCAACGCTTCCCCATGAAGTCGAACTGCGTGCCGGGTTTGATGAACTCCATGGCTGTTCTTCGGTCCTCGGTCTTTCAGCCGACGTAGAGCTTCTTGGCGCGGCGCCCGCGCACGGCCCAATCGAACATGAGGCGCGTGCACACGACCCCGGTGAACAAGCTCGCCGCGATGCCGACGATGAGCGTGATGGCGAAGCCCTTGATGGGGCCGGTGCCGTACTGCGCGAGGATCAACCCCGAGATCAGCGTCGTCACGTGGCCGTCGAGGATCGCGCTGAAGGCCTTGTCGTAGCCGACGTCGACCGCCTGCCGCGGGCTCTTGCCTTGCCGCAGCTCCTCCCGGATGCGCTCGTTGATGAGGACGTTCGCGTCGACCGCGATGCCGATCGTGAGCACGAGCCCCGCGATGCCAGGGAGCGTCATCGACGCGCCGAACATCGCGAGCACCGCGATCTGGAGCACCAGGTTGAAGAGCACCGCGATGTTCGCGATCATGCCCGCGCGGCTGTAGTAGATGGTCATGAAGATGAGCACGAGGACCACGCCGGCCGCGCCGCCCTTGAGGCCCTGAACGATCGAGTCTTGACCGAGCGACGGCCCGATGCGCTGCTCGTTCGACGGGGAGATCGGGGCCGGGAGCGCGCCGGAGCGGAGCACGAGCTCCAGCTTCTTCGCGTTCTGCGCCTGCTCGTCGAGGCTGCCCGCGCCCATCGTGATGACGCCGTGCCCGCCGCCGATCTTCGTCTGGATGACCGGCGCGCTCTCGACCTTGCCGTCGAGCACGATCGCGAAGCGGCGCTTCACGTTCTTGCCGGTGACGTCCTCGAAGCGCTCCGCGCCCATGGGCGTGAACTCGAGCGCGACGAGCCAGCCGCCGAGGCTGCGCTCGCTCTGATCCGGCCGGGCCTGCGCCTCGCGGATCATGTCGCCCGTCACCTCCGCCTTCGCGTGCAGGAAGAACGTGCGCCACCCCTCGTCCTCCCAGACGCCCTTCTCGGGATCGAGGCGGACCACCTTCTCGAAGCTGATCTCGTTGTCGGTCGGGACGGGGAGCTTGTCCGCCCACGCCCGGAGGCGGTTGAGCGTGTCGCGCATGTCCTCGTGCTCGGCGCGAGGCATGAACGCGTAGTAGACGGGCTTCGTCTTGCCGGCCCCGAGGGGCGCGTTCTCGCGCTCGAACCGCAGGCCCGCCGGGACCTCCGTGGACGTCGCGTACTCGGCGAAGAAGTCGTGGTCGTCGTCGACCATCTTGAACTCGAGGCGCGCCGTCTGGCTGACGATGTCGCGGATCTCCGCGAACTGCGCCTCGTTCTCGCCGGGGATCTCGAGGATGATGTCCTCGTCGCGCGACGCGATGCCGACCTCCTTCACGCCGAAGCCGTCGACGCGGCGCTGGACGGTCTCCTTCGCGAGGGCCACCGCGCGATCGCGGATCTCCGACTCCTTCTCGCTCTTGAGGCGGAAGGTGATCGTCTTCTTGTCGGCGGCGCGGAGCACGTTGAGCTCCGCGGCGTACTTCTTCACGAAGGCGTCATCGACCTTCTGAGCGTCCGCGGCGTCGTTGAACACGAGCGTGATCGCGTCCACCTGCTCGCGCGATTTGTCGATCTTCACCTTCTCGGTGAGCTTCGCCATCTCCGCGACGGTCGCCTGCGTCTTGTCGCCCTCGTGGTAGCCGAACGTCGTCGCGAGCTGCGCGCGGATCTGATCGTAGTAGTAGTCGCGCTTGTCCTTGATCGCCTCTTCGACGTCGACCGTGTAGACGAGCCGGAGGCCGCCCTTGAGATCGAGGCCGCGGACGAGGCGGAAGGGGATGTTCGAGAGGATGAAGCGCTTGAAGCCGAGCTCCCCGCGCATCGCCTTCTCTTCGAGGGCGGCGCGTTCTTCGCTCGACCCCTGGTCCACGATCCGGCCGTAGCGCTCGTCGTGGTAGGTCGGGAAGATCGCGAGCGCCGAGCCCAGCGCGAGGAACATCACGAAGCCGACCTTCGCGCGCCAGCCGAGATCGATCCAGGGCAGCGCGCAGAAGACCATCCACGGGACGCACAGCCCGAAGAGCGCGAGCGCCCAGAAGACGTAGTAGTACGCCGCGAGCGCCGCGCTCCCCGCGGCCAGGGCCGAAAGGAAGAAGACCGTGCGCTTGGCCCGGTTGATCCACGCGCCGAGCGCGCAGAGGGCGGCGACTCCAGCGAAGCCGAAAACGAAGACGTTATGCAGCATGGCTGTGGGGAAGCGGGCCGCTCGGCGGCGCTACTTCTTCTCCTTGGCGGCTTCTTTGTCCTTGGCGTCCTTGGCCTTCTCCGCGTCCTTCGAGGCGGGCTTGGCGTCGGGGACGGCGTCGGGACCCTGGATGGCGGTCTTGAGCATCTGCACGCTCACGCCAGGGGCGATCTCGATCTTCGCGGTGCGCTCGTTGAGATCCACGATCTTGCCGATGAGGCCGGACTGGGTGACCACGCGGTCGCCCACCTTGAGGCTCGCTTCGAGCTCCTTTTGTTTCTTCGACTGGTTCCTGGTCATGAAGACCAAGAGGAGCAGCGGGAGGGCCATGACGAGGATCATGCCCATGCCGCCGAAGGGCCCTTGCTGGGGCGCCTCGGGGCCGGACGGAGCTTGCGTCGAAGGCTGTGCGGTGGCGGCGTTGCCGGACTCGCGTCCAGGGGCGGGAGACGGTTGAGCGAATGCGTACAAGGGGCGTGCCCTCCAAAGAGCGGCCCTCTTTAGCGGGAATCCCCGGCCTGCGCAAGGCGCCTGCGGGGTTTGGTGTGCGGCGCCGTCTCGCGCGACCCGCGGCTCCAAGCTCGACAGCGAGATCAGGTGAGCGGGGACACGTCGAGCCGCGAAGTGAAAGCGGGATCGAGATCGAGCGCGAGGCGGAAGCCGATCCCCGGGTTGCGCGATCGGAGGGCCGTCGGGTAGCGCATGTGCAGGAGCGACGACGCCCCGAAGTGTCCGCCTCGGTAGAAGGCCTGTCGCTCCTCGGCCTCCGGAGATCCCTGCGCCGCGAGGCCCGGGAGAGGCAGCCCGTCCACCGCTGTCGACGTCCAGTCGCCCACCCCGCCCGCGAGATCGCGCACGCCGTAGGGCGACTCGTCGTGGACGAACGCGCCGATCGGCTCCGGCTGCGTGGCCTCGGGGCGCGACTCGCGCAGCTTCGCGAACGACGGATCCATCCGGTTGCCCATCGGGAACGCGCGACCGTCCGCGCCGCGCGCCGCCTTCTCCCACTCCATGTCCGTGAGCAGACGGAACGGCTTGCCCGTCACGCGCGCGAGCCACTCGGCGTAGGCCATCGCGTCGAACCAGTTGATCGAGAACACCGGCACGTCGAGCTCGCGCCCCTCCGCGATGCGCTTCCTCCCCTCCCCTTCGATCGCGTGCTCCGCGAGCCGCCACTCTCCGCCGATCCGCTCCACGAGGGCGCACCCGCGGTGCTGCGGCGTGCGCGTCGCGCGGAGCGCCGGGTCGTCGATCGAATCAAGGAACTTCGTGTATTCCATGAACGTGACGGGGAACCTCGCCACGGCGAAATCACCGAGGATCGCCGGCCGCATTCGGTCTTCCCGCGGCGAGAGCGCCTGGAAGGGCCCGCCCGGCACGAGGATCATCCCTTCGGGGAGAGCGCGCGCGTTCTCGAAGCGCACCGTCAGCGCGTGGGCGCACGCCCGCCGGATCATGATCGGGTAACGGATCTCCGCGCCCGCGAGCCTCGCCGTCACGAGGTACGAGCCCGAAGCGAGCGTGGCGCGGCTCACCTTCGCCGGGCCCAGATCCCTCGCCTGCTCCGCGCGCAGCAGGAGGCCCCGCTGCTCGTAGCGAGCCACCGTGACGTGCGCTCCCGCGGGCGCCGACGTCACCTCCAAGATCCCCTCGTCGCGGAGCTGCACCGCGAGCGGACCGTCGTCGTAAGCGCGCGCGAGGTCCAGGTACTGCGCCATCTTGCGCGTGTCCCCGTTCACCTCCGCGGCCTCGAACTGCTGGTAATAGAGCGCCGCGAGCCCTCGTCGCGCCGGCGCGTGATCGGGCACCCGACCGAGCGCGCGCGTGAACGCCGCCTCCCCGCGAGCGAGCGCCCGCGCGGCCTCCGATCGGAGCCTCTCGGCTTGCTCGGCGCGCTCCCACGCGGGCTGCTTCGCCTCCGCGGGATCCCACGGCTTCGTCCGCGCGAGCATCGCGTGCGCCTCGAGATCGAGCCTCCGGGCCTCCGCGTCGAGCGCCTCGAACGCCTCGCGGGCGTGCTCTCCGTCGCGCGTGTGCTCCCCGGCTTCTCTCTCGCGCTCCGCGCGCGCCCGCTCCCCGTCGAGGTACTCATCGATCGCGTCCGCGAGCGCGCGCGCCGTCGCCGGTCGATCGTCCGGATCGTACGCGAGGCACCGCGCGACGAGCGCGTCGAACGGCGGGGGCATCGGGCGCACGGCGCGGCTCACGCCCTGGTGCTGGATGCTCAGCGGCTCCGCCTGCGCGCCGAGGTTCGGGGCCGCGTGCGGCGCGTGCGTCTCCACCGCGTCCTCCGTGGGTCGCTCGCCCGTGAGGAGCTCGTGCAAGATGATGCCGAGCGCGAACACGTCGGTGCGCGCGTCGATCTTCCCGCCGCACATCTGCTCCGGCGCCATGTACCCGGGCGTGCCCGCGACCTTGAGCGAGATCTGCTGCGGCGCGCGGTGGAGATCGCTCTCGGGCGAGATGTACGCGACGCCCCAGTCGAGCACGTACACCTCGCCGAACTCGCCGGAGATGACGTTCTCGGGCTTCAGATCACGATGGATCACGCCCCGGCTGTGCGCGTAGTCCGCCGCGAGGCACACCTGCCGGAACACGCCGAGCATCTGCGCGAACGTCATCGCGGCCGGGTCGCCGACCCTGCGCGCCTCGATGGCGTCGCGCAGCGTCTTGCCGCGCACGACGCGCATCGTGTACCCGGGCCGATCCGCCCCCTCGATCCCCACGTCGTACACGGGCACGAGCGAGGGGTGCTCGAGCTGCGCGCCGATCTGCGCCTCGGTGATCAGGAGCGGCGCGTTCACGCGCTTGAGCACCGTCTTCTTCGCGACGGGCCGCCCGAGCGCGCGATCGAAGACCATGTCGACGCGCCCCATCCCGCCGCGCCCGATCGGCCCCATCGGCATGTACCGCGAGTCCGGCGAGAGGCCCGCGAGCTGCTCCGAAGAGAAGACCGCCTCGACGAGCCCGATCGTCCCCGCGAGCGCGTCCGGCCCGAGATCGATCGACTCGTCCCAATCGCACGGCCGCAGCGACGCCGGCGCGCCCGCGAGGCCCTGCGCGGGCAGCACGCCGACGCTCGGCGTGAAGGGCCCGCGGGCTCGGCCGCCGCCGGGGCCGACGGTCGCGACGCTCTGCGCGCGAGCGAGCGCTCCGGCGCCCAGCGCGTGCGCGCCTCCCGATGGCGCGGCGGGCATCCGCGGACCTGCGCCGCCCGCGAGGTCCACCTCGGTGCTCGATGAAAAGGAAACGCTGGACCGAGGAGCCGCCGAGAGCCTCGGGCCGGTCGCTTCCTCTGGTGCTGCGTTAAACGCTAGCTTGCTACCAGACATTGAAGCTGATAGTGGCACAGCCCTGCCGCCGTTTGACAGCCTTTTCTGTCGTTCGTGAGCGGCGATCAGACCGGAACACACACCGAGGGAAGACCATGCCTGGACACCACGACGACGACGACGACAAGCACGGCGGCTCCGGCGGCAGGCTCGCAGGGACGTCAGCGACCTCCACGACCACGGAGCAGCTCGTCGCGGCCGCGCGCGCGCTCACGACGCTCTCCGCGCAGATCGACACCATCCTCCGCAACTGGGTCGATCCGCCCGAGCCCGACAAGCCAGTGGCGATCTCCGCGACCAGCACGCTCCAGACGCAGTCCGCGCACATCACGACGACGGCCAACGCGATCATGGCCAAGCTCCGCGCCTGACAAATGGACGCGGGGCCCGCTCCTGCGAGCCCCGGTCTCCGCGCGGACGCCCCGTGCGCTCTTCAGCCCTCGCTCCCCAGCACCACGATGCGACGCGCGCGCTCTCCGTTCGAGAGCTCCGCGAGCGCGGCCTCCACGTCGGCCGCCTCGATCGCCGCGCGCGCCGACGTGACGCTCACGATCGGCGGGACGCGCCCGACCCCCGGGAACCCCGGCGCCCACGTGAGCGCATCGAAGAACGCGCCCTTCACGCACGCGGCGAGCGGCCCCGTCGGATCGAGCGCCGGATCGATCGGCTCGACGACGACGGCGGCCTTCGCCCGCGAGATAGCCTTCACGACCTCGGACGAGAGGAACGGTCGCAGGGCGCGCACGCCGAGGACGCCCACCTTTCGACCTTCAGCGCGGCGGCGCTTCGCGACGCTGCACGCGACGGGGAACGTGCGGCCGTACGTGACGATCACCTCATCGGCGTCCGCCGTCTCGAATCGATCGAGGAGCGGCACCGGGTGCGCGCCGTGCTCGTTCGCCGCGCGCAGCGCCGCCGCGAGCGCGAACGGCACGCGGGCCGCGAAGCTCCTCACCCTCGCGCGCCCCGAGGTGGGCCCGGCTGGGCTTCGAGGCTGCGCGCTCGCGAGGATCGCCGCGGCGAAGGCGCGATCCGGCGCGGCGGGGAGAGGGCCGTCGGCGGGCGCGTCGTACAGGTGAACGAACGGGACCTCGCTGTCGTGCGCGGCGCGGTGGAGCGCGACGCCGAGGATCGTCGCCTCCTCCGGAGACCACGTGGCGACGACGGCCGCGCCGCTCTCGCAGAGGGGCGCGATCGCTGCCGCGTCATCGCGTCGATCGAAGGCGACATGAAGGACGATCGGGGCGTGCGCGATCGCCGCTTCGGAGATCGCCGCGAGGGTCTCGCCGACCTCGTGGGGCAGGAGGACCACAGCGGCTCGCTCCGCTGTCCGGACAGCCGCTCGCACGGCCTCGGCGGGAGAAGGGGATCGCTCCCCCACGGCGGCGGCCGCGCTGTGCACCGAGGCCCCCGCGGAGCGCGAGATCTCGGAGAGGGCGGAGGCCAGGTCTTTTGTGTCCATCGTCATCGGGACGCACAAAAGCACGTCTCGGCGTGCTTCGGGAGTGCTCTCCACCGCCTTCGGGCGATGACGATCTCGAATTTTGTAGGCGCGATTGGGTTCGAACCAACGACCCCTACCGTGTCAAGGTAGTGCTCTACCACTGAGCTACGCGCCTGCGCCGCGCGGCCGCCTCTTTCAAGGGGCCGTCGACGAACGGGCGGCGGGAGTACCGCACCGCCGCATGTCTGTCAAGCGAGACATCGCGATCGCTCTGGAAGGCCATGCTCTCGCGATGTACTAAGCCGCATGGTCGAAAGCTCCTCTTCCCCCGCCTCCTCGAATTCGTCCCCAGCCCGCTCGGGCGCGCGGACGACCGGGCGCGAGCTCTTCGAGGCGAACATCGCGAAGGATCCGCACATCATCGGCGTGAAGGTCGAAGGCCGCACGTTCGATCTCCAGACGCCCATCGTGGTGCCCGAAGGCGTCAAGCCCACGCCTGTGCGCGCGAGCGATCCGCTGGGGCTCGCCATCGTCCGGCACTCCACCGCGCACGTCATGGCCGACGCGGTGCAACGGCTGTTTCCCGGCACAAAGGTCACCTTCGGCCCCGCGACGCAGCACGGGTTCTATTACGACTTCGACAAGCAGGGCGGCCCCTTCACCGACGACGACCTCGCGCGCATCGAAGAGAAGATGCGCGAGATCATCGCGGCCGGCGCGCCCTTCCGCAGGGTCGCCATCTCGCGCGATGAGGCCCGCGCGCTCTTCGAGAAGATGGGCGAGACGTACAAGCGCGAGCACATCGAGAACATCCCCGAAGGCGAGGAGATCTCCCTCTACTTCCACGGCGACGGAAAATCCGAGTGGCTCGATCTCTGCGAAGGTCCGCACGTCCCGACGACCAAGTTCCTTCAAGCGGTGAAGCTCACGAGCGTCGCGGGCGCGTACTGGCGCGGCGACGAGCGCAACCCGATGCTCCAGCGCATCTACGGCACGGCCTTCCCTTCGCAGAAGGAGATGGACGCGCACCTCAAGCTGCTCGCCGAGGCCAAGGAGCGCGATCACCGCAAGCTCGGCAAAGAGCTCGATCTGTTCATGATGCACGAGTACGCGCCCGCGATGCCGTTCTTCCTGCCGCGCGGCGCCGTCGTCTACAACGGCCTCGTGCAGCTCATGCGGCAGGCGTACGTGCGGCACGGCTACGAGGAGGTCATCACGCCGCAGATCTTCGACAAGAAGCTCTTCCTCACGAGCGGTCACCTCCCGAACTACCGCGAGAACATGTACCTGCCGGTCACCGCCGACGAGATCGACAAGGCCAAGCTCGCGCTGCGCGTCGACGTGCCCCAGATCCAGAACGCGGACGCCGATCCCAAGTCGTACCGCGAGGCGGATCGGGTCCGCGATCGCGCCGTCATCGATCAGCTCACCGATCTCGAGGGCCTCGGCCAAAAGCCGATGAACTGCCCGAGCCACTGCCTCATCTTCGGCTCGCGCCGCCGCAGCTACCGCGAGCTCCCGTGGCGCATGGCGGACTTCGGCCGGCTCCACCGCTACGAGCGCGGCGGCGTCGTGCACGGGCTCGCGCGCGTGCGGAGCTTCTGCCAGGACGACGCGCACATCTTCTGCGCGCCGGAGCAGATCCAGCAGGAGATCCAGTCGTTCCTGAAGCTCCTCTACGAGGTCTACGCGGCCATCAAGTTCGAGCGCGTCGACATCAAGCTCGCGACGCGGCCGGAGAAGCGCATCGGCACCAACGAGCAATGGGACACCGCCGAGGGCGCGCTGGAGCACGCGCTCAAGACGGCCAACCTCCCCTTCGAGTGGCTCCCCGGCGAGGGCGCCTTCTACGGCCCCAAGCTCGAGTTCCACATCGAGGACGCCCTCAAGCGCCAGTGGCAGCTCGGCACCATCCAGGTCGACTACAACCTGCCCGAGCGCTTCCAGCTCGAATACGTGGGCGCCGACGGGCAGCAGCACCGGCCCGTCATGCTCCACCGCGCCATCCTCGGCTCGCTCGAGCGCTTCATGTCGCTCTACATCGAGCACACGGCCGGCGCGTTCCCCGTGTGGCTCGCGCCCGAGCAGGCCGTCATCGTCACCGTGAGCGAGAAGCAGGACGACTACGCCCGCGAGGTCGTGAGCCTCCTCCGCGGCCGCGGCTTCCGCGTCACGGCGGACCTCTCGGCCGACAAGCTGGGCGCCAAGATCCGCAACGCCCGGCTCATGCGCGTGCCCTACGTCTGCGTCGTCGGGGACAAGGAAGCCCAGAACCGCCAGGTCGCCCCACGATCGCGCGATCTGAACAAGGACCTCGGGGCGATGGGCCTCGAGGACTTCGCCGAGAAGCTCGCCGCCGAGGCGACGCCGCCCCGTCCTTGATCGGACGCAATCTGTCCGAGGCCCGCTTTTCTTCTTTCAACTCGCCCGGAAATGGGCCGATATTTGGCCCCGCCGGGGAAAACCCACCCGCTCTGACGGGGGCGCGACGCCGGCCATGGTAGTTGCCGTGCGCGCGCCCCTCATTTTCCGCGGCTGATCTCACGTAGCGCAACCTCGGCCTCTGCGGCCAAAAGGGGCGCCCCCAACAAGGAGAAACCGGTTCGCTCATGGCAATGCGACGCTTCGATCCTCGCCAGGCACAACGTGGCCCTCAAATCCGCATCAACAACCGCATCCGCGTGCCGGAAGTCCGCGTCGTCGACGACGACGGCTCGATGCTCGGCATCCTTTCGACGCAGGAGGCGCTCAAGCGAGCGCAGGAGCGGGGCCTCGATCTCGTCGAAGTGAACCCGAAGGCGGACCCTCCGGTCTGCAAGATCCTCGACTTCGGCAAGTACAAGTACGACGAGAAGAAGAAGGCGAAGGAAGCGAAGCGCAAGCAGACGACGGTCGAGATCAAGGAGATCAAGCTCCGCCCCAAGACCGACGATCACGACCTCGCCTTCAAGGCGCGCGCGGCGCGTCGCTTCCTCGAGGCGGGCCACAAGGTCAAGTTCACCGTCCGCTTCCGTGGCCGCGAGATCACGCACCCCGAGAAGGCGCAGGAGCAGCTCGACTGGATCACGAAGCAGGCCGACGACCTCGCGAACATCGAGGTCCGCCCGACCATGGAGCAGCGCACGATGACGCTCCTCATGGCCCCCAAGCCCGCCGTGATGCAGAAGGTCGCGCAGGCCCGCGCCGCCGCCGAGAAGGCTCGCCAGAAGGCGATCGCCGAGGGCCGCTCGCACACGCCCGAGACGGCCGAGGACGAGGAGATCGAGAAGCTCGAGCGTGAGCTCGACGAGAAGGACGGCGACGACGACGACGAGGACGACGAATAGCCTCGCGCGGCCGTCGCGCTCCGCTCCGCTGCCTGCCTGACGCTCTCCGCTCCATCGGCACCGCGTCCCCGCGATTGTGGGGAACCTCCCACCATCGTTGTTGAAAGCGCCCACGGCTCCCCTATGGTCGAGGGCTCCGACGTGGGCGGGCGCCGAACAGCATGCCTTCCGATTCTCCCTCCACTCCCCCGAGATCCGAGCGCGCCGCGAACGTGACGGGCGCAGCGTCGGGACCGCGTCCCCCTGCGGCGACCACGCGCAAGGTCCCCACGGTCGT